>Ga0105054_10009439_pt1 | contig 12640 bp, 16 predicted proteins | sample BON02_FD_78091 | JGI IMG/M metagenome (GOLD analysis project Ga0105054, IMG submission 78091) | Freshwater microbial communities from Lake Bonney liftoff mats and glacier meltwater in Antarctica - BON-02 (megahit assembly) | ecosystem: Environmental > Aquatic > Freshwater > Ice > Glacier... | reverse complement strand
CAATCCTTGTCCATTGGGTCAACCTATTTGACTAATCATGAAATGACTATGCTATCCAGATTTAACGATAATGCTCCATATGTATCTAGCGAATTATACAATATCAATGATATAGTTAAGAATATTAATGATGCACTAGAGGATTCGACATTGATTCTAAATAATAATATTCCAGTTAAATCGGGAGTCATATCTTTGGTATATTATGGTACCCTAAACAACCAGGATATAGTTATCAAGGTAAAAAGAAAAAATATAGAATACAATCTAATACGTGACTTGGATAATATACAATTTATTATAAATATAACCAGGTATATTCCATACCTTAACACGTTTAATCTATCTATAGTTTTCCAAGAAACCAGAGACATGCTTACCAGTCAATTAGATTTCAATCAAGAAATGCGACACATTAATAAAGTCAGGTTTAATTATAGAAACCTATCAAAGTTTGTAATACCCAAGGCATATGAACGGTGTACTGAGATAGATGATAGAGTAATAGTAATGGATAGACTTTATGGAAAGAATTTATTAGAAATAACAAATTCTTCAGATTCTTCAGATAATAAAGAATATAGTGCTCTACTATCTCAATTTATAATTAAAAGTTTTCTACATGACCGTCTATATGATGCAGATTTACATGCCGGAAATCTATTTTTCATGAATGTAGACGGTGAAAACAAAATAGGAATAATAGATTATGGTATCATGGGGACGGTAACCGCACACGATCAAAATATATATTATAATTTTTTTATGAAATTATTAATCGATAAACAACCATGGGATTCCGCAGAAATACTAATGCTTGGACTCATATATCCAAAACATAGATACTTGGAGTTATCTGAAGAACGAAAACTAGAAGTCTTAACAAAAACCTCAACTATAATTTCCAATATTATAAAATCTAATACTACGATAGAATTACATCATCTATTTGATATAAATCTTATGTTATATAATTATGAATTAGGGTTAACTAGGGAATTTTGTAGAATACAATTGGCCTTTTCTATCGCCACCTGTTTATGTAAAGAGGTATATGGTAGTAATAGTATGATATTGGACATGTCTAATGCTATTGAAACCTTGATATCGCATGATAAACTATTAGATATTTAATTAAATGGTATAAACCGAATTATTAATATAATATAGATGTCTAACTATATATTAATAGATGGTAGTTATTTTTGCTTTTACAGATATTATGCTCTACTTCGATGGTGGGCCTTGGCAAAGGAGGAAGCATTACTCGACCCTATAGAAAATGTCGAGTTTGTTGAGAAGTTTAAGTCTACGTTTATTCAAAAAGTCAAGGATATTAAACACGCATTAAATATTATAGATCCTATTATAATAGTAGGCAAGGATTGTCCACGAAAAAACATCTGGAGGCATGGATTGATACATGATTATAAGTCAAATAGAGAAAATGATGGATTTCAGGGAAAGTCCTTTTTTAAGATGGCATATGACACCTTATTTGTTGATGCGGGGGTCGACTCTGTCATATCATATGATACCCTGGAAGCCGACGATTGTATTGCTATAACAGTAGAAAGAATCTTGGAAAGTGTAGAAAATCACAATATATGGATTATTACTAGTGATATGGATTATTTGCAATTAGCATCGGATAGAGTACATATATATAACCTAAAATACCAGGATATTACCAAGAGCAAAACTGCCACTGGTAATGCAGAGTGTGATAAATTTTGTAAGATAATATGTGGAGATAAAAGCGATTGTATCGCAGGAGTATTTAAGAACTGCGGTCTTAAAACGGCCTTGAAATTGTATGCAGACAAGGATGCTTTTGAAAAGAAGTTAAATAAGTTTCCGGGTGCCCGAGAAAGATTGCGTATAAACACTCAACTCATAGATTTTAAAATGATTCCTGGAGACCTGCGCGAGGGATTTAGGCGCGAGGTATTGGAAGTAGGTTCCGAGGAGGAGGCTTAATTTGAGAACGATACTTTTTTCCTCCTGGTGCGGTCTTTGTCTTTGTATCGATATCTGTCTTGGTCTCGATATTTATCTTTGTCCCGATATTTATCTTTGTTCCGATATCTGTCTTGGTCCCGATATTTATCTTTGTCCCGATATCTGTCTTGGTCCCGATATCTGTCTTGGTCCCGATATTTGTCTTGGTCACGATATATGTCTTGGTCATGCCTGCTCGGTGGATAGGCGTAGGGATACCTCGTGTATGGCATATATCTAGTATCTTTATTTAGAGTGTTTTTAGGAGCTTTAGCAGTAGCATTCCCAGTATCACTAGTAAACATTACAGGAGTAATAGACGACTTTGTGGATAAGTCTCTCGGACTAAATAAAAAACTATTTTGACCGAATAAAGAGGCATATATTCTATTAATATTTGCACGTTGGTCATCACAAGACATTTTTTGTCTATTCATCATATTATCTCGGTCTTTGCGAATTACATTCAAAGTAATTCGCATTATATAGGTAAGGTCCTTGCTATCCTTCGGTATACTATAATTATCTTCAACGTCGCCTTTTATAATGGTATATAATCGTTCATTTATCAGAGGCTGAGACCTAGTAGACCTAGTAGACCTAGTAGACCTAGTAGACCTAGTAAACCTAGTAGACCTAGTAGACGATTTATTATCCGCAGTATCAATAAGTATCGGTGTATTATTAGGAAGCCAAAGGTTTTTAATATATACCATATTGCTTTTAATAATTCCTATATCTTTTGCTTGTTGAATAGACAGTTTCTTATACCCGCGGGAGGGGTTTGTAGCATAGGTAACAATTGAATGAAATATAACTGGTGAAGATAATGCTTCTCTTTTAGAGGGTGCTTCTGGTACGGCATTTTCAATAAGTTCGTTGGATAGTTTAAAGGTAGGTGGAAAATATATTTTCCTATTTTTGCCAAGTCGTTCAACCATGGAAGTTTTAAACCGAACCTGTTTAGTAATATCCCCCCGTATATTAAGTATTATGCTTAGTGTGCTCATTATTATTATATTATCTTAATATAATAATATTATTTATTTTTTTTTTTGTTGGATTGTCTTAATATAGTGATTGCGTGTTCTACTTCTTTATCGCTAATAATATTATCGCCATTGGTGTCAAGGACGCTTGCTATTTTATGAAAGTATGTTGGACATACACATAATTTGCTTTTGTCATTAAATATATGGTCGGTTAACAGGACAAAGGCCGCGGTCATCAGTATAGATAATAAAATATTTTTAGTAGCAATAAAAACCATAGCAAAAATTAAAAATTCTCTGGCAATCCCAGTTCTGAGAGCATTTTCCTGATTGCTGCTTAAACCAAGTTCAATATATTTGGAACCTATATTTAACATTAACATAGATATTCCCGCGAGAAAGGGACTAGTGTTCATTGGTTCAACCAGGTGTTTGAGATACGCATAGGCATTCATTAACCTATTATGATATTTTAAACTTCCGCAAAGAAGGCATAATTTTTCCCAGAAACGCCAGCCTAGCAGTTCTCTTATGTTTATTGATGATGGCACGAGATGACTCACCTATGGTAGTAAATGATTCTGAACAAGAGTCATATGATGACATGTATAGATATATTAATAAAATACTAATTGTACATATATATATTGACATATGTATAGTCATATATATATATATACGACTATATATGAAATATACTATGGAGCTATAGAATTAATCGGTCTAATACTTTCTTCGGTGGTCAATTGATCCACTTCTAGGTCGCTATCGGGGGTGTCGCAGGCCGTATCACATTGATTTGGACAATTAGAATCAAACTGTACATGTGGGTATTTATTTCGCATGTCCTTAAGACTCATGGTTGCACCAGAAGAGTCCACGAATAATTTTTCACCCTTTACTACCTTGCAGTGTTTTTTACGAAGAGAAATAATAGATTGTAAATTATCAGCTTGCACCTTTTCGGGGTCAATATCCGCCGTCGATTGTATAGTAGACATACCCTCTATAGTAGATTCACTTAGGTATATAAATACTAAGACTGCAAACAGTCCAGATAGCGTAGAATACGTTGATATAACTATAATTGCTAAAACAAATATAGTTTTACCTAGAAAGGTGTTAGTAAAGGCTACCAAGGGAGACGGTGTAGATACTAATATACATAACACCACGAACATTATTATCAAATCCGTATATTGTTTCATAATATATATATATAGATATACATATTATTAAAATGTATGATTACGAATACAGCGTAAATATAATATCTAAATTATTTATATATGAGTTTAGCATTTTATGCATCAGAATATAATGCCTCCCCCATAGATAAACAATTGATTAGTCCGATAGATCAAAAAAGAAATGGCAAAAGAACACTACGGAATAGAGAATCATTTACAAATAGTACTGATCAAAAAATCCAAAATATGCGAAGGGAGATAGGGTTTGATAGTATTGACGAAGAGGACTCGGGTATGAGCGATTTTAATCCACCTCCCATGCCTACTTCTATGGGGGCACAAAAAACCATAGATAAATCACCAGAAAATATAGATATTCCCCGACCAGATGAGTCCCTATCACATAACGATTCGCCAGTGGAAACATTTCAAAATATGCCAACGTTGGCTAGTGATGAATATTATAATCAAGTTGCTCCTTATTATAATAATAATGGTCCAGGACAAGGACAAGGACAAGGTCCACCTACAAACAAAGACGCCTTAGTAGAAAAGTTAGATTATTTGATACATATGTTAGAAGATCAAAAAGACATAAAAACCGACAGCGTAACAGAAGAACTCATATTATATTCTTTTTTAGGAGTATTTATAATTTTTGTACTTGATTCTTTTGCGAAAACCGGAAAATATATGCGCTAATATATAAATAAACATTTATCCGCAGGTACACTATAATGCGCATAATTATAGAGGTAGAGCGCAGTAGGACATGTAGCCACGTTTTCTATTTTATTATCATGGAGATACTTGGTAATAATTGCGCTATCTGATACTTGATTTATATGAACACGGGAAATGTTATATTTTCGTTCGATTCTTCTGCATGCAGATATAAATCCTTTAAAAAATAACTCATTAGATGATGTATTTTTTACACTAGCTAACAATTCGATACTATATATAGATTCGTACACAATGCACGGGCACTGTCTAAAAATATAGCTAGCAATAAGAGCATTATTATATGCTAACGAATATATTATTAGATTACCAGACATAATAAGTGAATAGACGGTAGTTATATCAATGTTTACGGTACATTCATATTTAGGAACCACTGATTTAATCATATCTTTAAAGAGATGGAAATTAGATTTTGTTATTTTAATAAGGGTTGTACATGAATCATTTATTTTTAAAGAAGGGAACTGCTTAAAATTATAAGTAGTCGTATCATATATAGTTAGCGGGACAATTGTAGTAAGTTCACCCTCTCTTTTAAACAAGCATACAGTAGTACTACCATTAAGTCGTCTAGTATTATAAATATGCGTTTGTATAAGGATTGGCGCTATCCCTATTTTTCTACTACCCTTTTTAATAGTTAAATTATCTACATAATCAATGGCAATCGACTGGTCATTGGCAAAGGTTAGACAGGCGGGACTGGAGGTAATGACGCCCACTATGCCCTCCTCGCCTGGTAAATTATTATAATAAACACTGAGGAAGGAGTTGTCCTTGGCAAGATAGGGGAGTATGTCCCCTGGCTCGGGTATATAATTAATTATTTTATTTCTTAAGAAATGTTCTTTGATTAACTTGCAGGAGGCATCAATTATGTCCGTTGGGCAGTCACTCACGGCGTAGGTGTTTACGTGGTCAAAGGAAATATATTTATTGATGGGTGGTAGTTCAGGGTTAATAACCTTATTATTCCATAGCCAATGGCGTACGTCATATAAATGAAACACGGGCTGAATAGTCCAGAAATGTTCAAATAACCGTAGGTAAATATAAATGCCTAGTATTATAAATAGTACAATACCTAATGTAACTAATACAATCATTAGGTATTATAAAGAATATTAAAGTATTAAAATAACGATTACTTGGGCTTTTGTAGAAAGTATATAAATTGGTTATTGTATTGAATACTTGACATTTCCGATTTGGAAATTAATTTAAAGCCCGCGTCAGCGGCCAAGGATAATATTTTCTTTTGTGTAGGCATATACAATTCGTGCTGCTGCTTTCGTACACTATGGTCCCTTCTATGGGTAAACGTTTCGTCGAGAGAAGCGATATCAGTGCTATTATTCATGGTAAAATTGGCTTTGTATAAATGATTTTGAAAGGCGGCCTTTGTGGAAGTAATCCGTTTCGAGGCATATTTTTGAGGGTCAACTTGGTATAACACATCTCCGATTGGTAGGATCGGGTCAAACGTATTTCTATTAACTAAATGGAGTACCAAATACCCTCCTGGTTTTAACCATGACATGCAATTTTGAAAAAACTGTCGTTTATTTTTAATCATATATATGGTGAAATATAAACACATAATATGAGTAAATGTTTGTGGTTGATATAATATGCTTTTAATAGCATCCCCTTGCCTAAATTTACATTTAGGATAATTGATTTTAGATTTATTAATCATGGACTTTGATATATCTACCCCTTCGCACTGAAACCCCTTGCTATTTAATGCTCCTACATGATGTCCTGTGCCGGAACCAATATCTAGTATAAAGCTGTGTTTCGTCGGGTTGGTCTTACTCATAATAAGTCCAATTTCATACATATTTTTATAGTCACTGAAGAGAAGGTCGTCGTATATATTAACATAAAATGTATCATATATATCATTGCCCTTTTTAACAATAAACCTAGGATTGTTCTCAAATGGTTCGATTATTTTTATACCAATGGTGCTAAGAATATATACAAAAATTATTATATCCCAATATAAAAGGATAATTCTATCATCCCGATTTTTTTCCATGTTTTGGATAACATATGATTACTCATTATATATGTATTAGTATTATTATTATTGTATATATTGATGGTATATGGATATATATGAAATTAATGATATTAGAAAAGATAAGGATTTTGCGGGAGTGAGTTTTTCTGGTTATAAAAAAACATTGGTTAAAAAAGAATTATTACAAAGTTTAATAAGCTCAAGCATAGAGCCAGCGGGATACTGGTCGGCTGAATTAATTGCGGCGGGACATTACAGCGACCTATGGGAATTAATTATAATATACATATCGAGACAAATACATATAGGATGTCCAAAATTACCCTTATATATCTCTATCCGCATTAATACCTTTAAAGGTATTGTTGGCAATGGATATATAGATGACCAATTAAGTATGAGAAATAATAAACATATCCGACATTTGTTTGCAGAGATCATTACTACCTTGTGTCTGGCGAAAAAACGCCACACCTTTGATGCTATTAAAATTTCTGGAATATCAGCGTTTTCTATGGAGAACATGTCGGTCAAACTAAAGGCCACCGATCTTTCCTTCGCATCGGTAGCCTTTCTAGAGGAGGATCCTAAGGAAATGATCGTAGCAATAAATGAAATATCATATAACCTATGTCCCTGTTCTCTAAACGGATATACGGCCTGTTATTGGTTGGAGTGGATACTTGAATATGATGCTATGTGTAAATCTAAAAAAATACCATGCATTGCGAAAAGAAGATATGTCGATACAATCGAGAATAAATACCAACAAGAATCGATATGGATTATCTGGGATATAATTAAATATAGAGCAGAGGAAAAACAGTGTAAAATAATTATTAAAATAATAGAGTCCTTATTTGATATGTATTGTTTGCGATTCTCTTCTGGTGTTAAAAAAAGGCGAAAATATCTAATATATAATTGCATATCATTATTGACGGAACCAATCGACCTTACAATACCAATATGGACAGATAAAACCATTATATCCGCCACGACCGACAATCTAATCATTGTGTATAAAGAAATTAAAAAAAATGAGATTTGTCCAAAAACAGACTATTTATTTAATGGGCTTGACCGAAGTAACGCAGACAAGACTCGAGAAAAAATAGCCATAATGAATAATATACTACATCCCCCTACATAATATTATAGATTATATTATAGATTATATTATAGATTATATTATAGATTATATCATCTCCGCCTCCCTCTATTGGTGTAAATATAATTCTAATAATAATTACTACATATATAGATGGACAATATTGTTCTTCCGCCAACTCAAGCAACTATTTCGCCTAGTCACTGGAATATGGGTACATACGTACTGATTATAGTAATCCTGGCCTTTCTAGGATTTAATATATTTACCGCATTGGGCTCTTTTACAAATACTACCGTTGGCATATTTGGCCCCCTTCTATCCAAAATAGGTTATGGTGTAGGAGAAACTATTAAAACTACCGCAGATGTATCTGCCAAGGGCATAAAATTAGGAGCAGACGTAGCATCTGGCACGGTAGATAGTGCCGTCACTATATTAGAGCAAAGCGTTGGGGCAAGTAAGATACAGTTGAATCAGATTGATAATGTGACAACAAATAAAGCACTCGCTTCGTCTGTATTAAAAAATAAACATATTAATATTCCGACACCAGACGAAAGTTCCAGTTCAACGCAAACCATGCATAAGTCGGGATACTGTTATATTGGAGAAGACCGCGGTGTAAGGAGTTGTCTGCAAGTAAACGAGTCGGACACATGTATGTCTGGCAATATATTCCCAACCCAAGATATTTGTATAAATCCTAGCCTAAGAGAATAATATAGATATATTATAAATGGCTGGACCATCTTATAATCAAGGACATGTAGCAAAATTTTCTCCATCCCCGTCAAAAGGCGGAGGTGTGAAACGCATTTTATTTTTTGGGTCATCTATGTCCACGGGCGATAATAAATATATAATTGGTGCTACAGTGGGAGCACAGTCCTCGGCGGTCCGCTCGGCATTAATGCGACGAGCGAGCAACAATGCACAAGGATTGCCTTGTTGTAAAATAAGGTAATCATTTATGTATAATATTGGGTAAATATAGGAGGAATCTCATATCTGTTATGATACTGGCGGAATAATATACTGATTTACGGGAATATTTACTCCACCTCCTCCCTTATATGTCCTACGTGGTTTATAATTAGTTAGAGGAACAGACATATCATTATATAATAATTTATTCCCAGGCACATCACTAGCGCTTGATGGATTATAATAAATCGTCTCTTTTGTACACGAGGGTTTAATATTGGGAAACTTTGGAGGTTTTGGGCGTTTAGCAAAATAAGCAAACTGTTCCTTCTTTGTTAACTTGGAGGAATTATTCTTATATAACAATACCTCGGCTTTTCGTCTCATATCTAATTCGGGTTGCCCGTATTTGTTTAGTTGAAAAGCACATAATGCCGCATTTATGTCCACACGAGTCCACGTTCGTGTAGGAAATGGTCCTCCATAATTAGGAGATGTAGTAGGCCAACTCGCACACTCTACTATACTAGTCATTTATATATTATAATGAGTATATTATATAACATAATGATGATTAATACTCGTCAAAGGAATAGGTATAATCTAAATATGCCTCAGGGTGGTAATAAATTACAAGGGGCATATTCTTTTGCTGATCCTAGAAATCAACGGCATGTTGCTGTCAAGGCATTTGGTAATAATAAAGGACTGGTAGTTAATCAAAATCAGGTAGGAGGGGTGGGTCTTAGATTACCAAATACTACCTGCTGTACTTCATTAAAAACGACTACAGATATAGTCCCTGACCCTGACACTGACCCTGATCCTGACACAGACACAGGCACATATGTAGGCAAATACCATTCTAACACGTTTAGTTTTGCAGGAGAATTTGATGGAGAAGCAAGAAAGGGGGATTGTTTTTTGTCGTATGGTATTATGTAATTTTGTAATTATGACACTATCAATATAATATGCTATACAATAACATATTATATATACTATAAATTTACCTTTAGATAATACATAATATAGTAGTTTAATTAGAATTGCAGGTAAACTATCACACTAAGTTCATGCATTATCTTCATACTTTAATAAATTTAACTTAAAATTGAATTGTATTAAATTGCATTCATTCAAGCACCTATAAGTCGTCAAATACCAACTACAATGGACCTTGCTTTGATGCCAGACACGTATTCTCCTGGAGTGGATGATAATGGAAATTATGTCGATGTCCTGCCATCTAGTATTGTTCATGGACTATATTGTCTATGTGGTTCTAGGAAGGATAAAAGTTATGCAACCATGCAAAAATTTACGGCACATATTAAAACCACCAAGCATAAACAATGGATTAATAATTTGAATTTAAGTAAAGCAAATTATTATGTCGAAATGATTAAATATAAGGACTTGGTGGATGTCCAAAAGAAGCAGATAATTAATTTGGAAAATAAGAATAGTCGAAGCATGAGTACTATTAAAAGCCTAACCGACCAACTACTAGATTATGATACACCTGATAGTTGTAGAACTACCAGCAGTACAGACCTGCTAGGAATAAATTAAGAGTTATACATGTCACCGTTACCATTAAAATACCATTTTAAGGATAAGAAATCATTGGTTTTATTTTTTTCTGAAATGCTACTACTACTACCAAGCATATTTAAGGAGGGACCCTTATCAACGATGGACTGTATTTGATTAGTTCCTATAGCTGAATCAAAATATCTTAGGGACGACGTATAACCAGAAAACCCACCGTTCATAGATACATATACGTCTCCATAGTTTTGTTTGGGAACTCCCTTAAGAATATGTCGTTTTGTAAGTCTACCGTTAATGTATACATCTAAAATGTGTTGTGCGTCAACCCGTATAATCACGTTTAACCATTTATTTAATGGAATATCCTTAATAATTATTTCCTCATTAATAACTTCAAAGGTATTCATTAATACTACTAAATCATTTGTCCCAGGAGCAATATATAGCCCAGGGGCATTGTTGGGCTGGTTTACTCCAATGGGAGGAGTAGTTACATTAATATCATCATTGCCTTTATGAAAGATGTGCTTAAATTCCCCCTTACGATAAACCAAGTCATCTATATTAATCCAAACAGACCATGTAAAAACAATACCCTCGTCTGCATTTTTCGATCTTAAAATGGGAATTGCTCCATTTATAGAAGGGTCTTGCGGGATTCTAATCATCTGTTTTGCGTCAATCATTCCATTAATTAAAATGGGGTTAGCGGAGGGAGCAAATATCCACGATAAAATCGAAGTACCTATTCGCAAGAGCACCGCAAAAAGAATTATTATTAATACTAAGAATGCTAATTTGGCTACAATACTATTAGAATTTAAAAAGTCTTTAGTACCAGATATATATTTATTGGAAGAGAAATCACCAAAAGTGTTCTTTCCCTTATCGGCAATATTTAAAAGCCCAGAACTCATATATAATAATACTATATATAGTTTATATCTCAAAACTAGATTGTTCTTTATTATCTTCTAGAAAACTGATTTTAATTCTATATTTATTGAAAATACTCCCAATAGTACTCCCACCAAAACCAGTTTTGTATATATTATATGCCTGCTGTGGGTTGCTAGCATCGTCCCAATATTCAAAGTTTGATGTCCACCCATTAAATCCGCCCATCGGAGTAACAATGATATTAGCATCTGGGTTTACCTTGGCTATACCAGGCAAGACACATGTTCGCACGAGTTTGCCGTCAATATATACGTCCAAGGTTCGACCATATAGACTAATTGTTAAGTTTACCCAACTTTGAAGTGGAAAGTTCTTAATAGTGCATTTATGTATAATTGAATTATCAGAAGTTCCGCCAGTAGTTTGGTTTTGTGGGTAACACGAAACAGAAACAGTGATATCATTTTCCATTGCTCCTAAAACCACTGATGGGCCAGGAGATTTATCCTCGTCTGTTCGGGACAATAGTACCTTTGGTTCACCAAATCGATAATTCCAATCCTCGACATAAAACCACATGGAATATGTATAATTACTCGTATTATTGTTGTTGGGTAGGGTACTTGCCTGTATAACTTGTTTTATATTTCCCGCCTGCATGATAGTCAAACTAGTAGCGGTTTTGAAATAGTAGGTTAATATTAAATATAGTAAAATTATTACAATTACCACTGTTAAAATTATTTTTACCAGTTCCATATTATATAATACATTTAGAAATTATCTAAATTACTGGATTAGGCATACTTCTAAGGGCTTTATATATATTTTCTATCTGTCTTGCTTGAATAATATGTTTTGTATAAGTCACATTACATATCCCACCTTCAATGCCATTATTCTTCCCAACTATTATATTTTCATACGACATATATGGTGCAATATCTGGTTGGGACCCAACTAGAACACCATTCAAAAATACATCCATGGTACCTCCATCATAATTAATTACTATATTATTCCATGCCTGATATGGAATCTCTCTGGTTTCATATATAGTACTTTCCTCATTCCCTTTAATGTTACAAGATACTCTTAGCACATTTTCTAATCCATTAAATTCCACGGCAGGTTTTCTACCAAATTCCAATATATTTGTAAACTTGGTATAGGCCGCCCTAGTATT
>Ga0105054_10009434_pt1 | contig 12644 bp, 5 predicted proteins | sample BON02_FD_78091 | JGI IMG/M metagenome (GOLD analysis project Ga0105054, IMG submission 78091) | Freshwater microbial communities from Lake Bonney liftoff mats and glacier meltwater in Antarctica - BON-02 (megahit assembly) | ecosystem: Environmental > Aquatic > Freshwater > Ice > Glacier... | reverse complement strand
GCCGTCGTGCTCCCCACTTGCGGCGCTGCCCCTCGCTCTATCCGCTGCGGCAACACCGGCCTGCCGTTGTCCATGCAGTGGGTGGAGGCCTCTGCCTGTTGTACTGGGGTTTAATGATGGGAGATGGGAGGCGATGAGCGTGATGACGGCGAGGCGCGAGGCCATGGAGTTTGTAAACGCTGGTGCCCTGTTAAACGCCCACCAAGGTGCCCTACGGCTTGTCCAGGCTGTCCTCGTCGTGATGTACCTGGTTGTGCGTTGGGTGGTTGGGTGGTCGTGGTCATTGTGGTGGCATTCAAGTCAAGGAGGACACGTCGTCGGTTTTCCTCTCGCTGGAGCCAGATCCGCGGTGGTGGACGCTGATGACGAGCGTTTTGAATGCCTCTGTCCATGCGTAACCAGTACGCCAGCCTTGACCGTCAATTCAGCTCACTCACTGTCCCACACCATCCTTACATCTCCAGCAGGGACGACGACGACGCTGCCGGCCGCCCCTTTTGTTGCTTCTGGCCGCCCATCATCACCCGCCCGCCGAACGAGCAGCATTCCACCCGCCCGCGGCGCTAGGAAGGACCAGCAGCAATCAGACATTACCCACGCCACGCCACGCCGCCTAACCACTACCCAGAAGCACGGCGTCATCAAAGGTCAAGGCGTTTGTGAAGCGCACATGGTCTGGTGACTCGACGTCCTCCGCACCAACCAACACTGCCGCCAGCACCCCGCAGACCAGTTTTTTGCGTCGTCTCCGCACCCAGAGCAGTAGCACCACCACCGCGTCAGGCCGGTCGCAGGGATTAGAGGCTCAGGAGCAGCAGGAGGGTATTGCCATGGAGAAGCTGGTGCTGTTGTCCTTGACCAAGATTCGCAAGCTGGTTAGCAGCGCGCGGAAGCATAAGACGTTGCGGGATGCCTGCGACACGGTCATGGAGCACCTGCAGGCCAAGGGCGCGCGGGAGGAAGGCGCCCTGACCAACAGCGGGCTTGGCAATTCGGGTGGTGACGAGAGCGGCCAGCAGCCCTTGAGTCACACCAATTACAACCAACGGCCTGACACGGACGCGGACAAGTTCTTTGAGCCTTTCAAATTGGCCTGTGAATCCAAGGTGCCTAAAATCATGGAGGCCGCCTTGGACGCCATCCAGAAGCTTGTGGCCTACGGTTACTTGCGGGGCACTGCCACGGTCACGTTTGCTGGGCCGGGGAGCGCGGGCTTGCGTCAGACGGGCAGTGCGTCGGCGGGAGAAGGAGGGTTGTCGGCAGCGGACGCGGCAGGAGCGGAGGGGGAAGAGACGGCGGCCATCCTAATGGACGTGGTCATTCAGACCATCTGCGATTGCAACGACCAGCCCGAGGACACGGTGCAGCTGCAAGTGATGAAGGCGCTGCTGGAGTGTGTCATATCCAACAACACGGAGGTGCACCAAGCCAGCCTCCTGCAAGCCGTTCGGGCGTGCTACAACATCCATCTCGTCAGCCGCAACCCTGTCAACAAGACCACAGCCCGGGCCACGCTCACTCAGATGCTTTCCATCGTATTCCAGCGCATGGAATCTCACGATTTAAGGGCGCGGGAGGAGGCTCAGTTGGCTTTGCAGGCCATGGAGCAAAGCATCAGCAAGTTTGGGGCGAGTGGAAGCTTGTCCTTGTCCCCAGGGAAAGGCGGCCTGTTCAGCGGCATCAACAGCCCCGCCACTCTCTCCCCCGCCAAGATACTACAACCGCCCCCGTCGCCACAAAGGCCCGTGCAGCTGCCGTGTGGGGAGAACCTGTACCCGAGCGTGTATGTCAAGCTAGGCTTTGTCCCGCAAGGCAACAAGCCCATCTCCTTGGTCCCCCGCGGCGGAGCCGGGGCGGGGGGCGTGCCTTCCTCCTCTCTCTCCCTCGGCACGCCCGAATTCCCTTCTGTGCTGCACAAGGATGCTTACCTGCTCTTCCGGGCCCTGTGCCGTCTGAGCGTCAAGGGCCAGTACAACGATGGGAGCGACCCGAGCCTGCCTGCTGACCCCGTGGCGCTGCAATCCAAGGTGCTGTCCCTCGAGCTCCTGCTCTCCATTCTAGAGCGCGCCGGCCCCACCTTCCGGTCGTCGGAGAAGTTTGTGTATCTGGTGCGGAACCACTTGTGCACCTCGTTGTTGAAGAACGCGACCTCGTCCAACACGGCGATCGTGGGCTTGAGCTTGCGGATTTTCATCGCCATGACGGCCCATTTCAAGGACTCGCTCAAGGCCGAGCTAGAGGTGTTCGTCTCCAACATCTTCCTCAAGCTGCTCGAGTCGGAGAACTCCTCCTTCGAGCACAAGTTGCTGGTGCTAGAGGTGTTCCAGAACCTCTGCCAGGACCCTCGGCTTCTGATTGAGATTTTTTTGAATTACGACTGTGACTTGGGCGCCACCTCCATGTTTTCCCGCATAGTCCTCGCCCTCTCCAAAGTGGCCCACGGCCGCGGCCAACAAGCTTTGGTGGGGGATGGGGTGTTGAATCAGGGTGCCGCCCGGAGGCAGCACGAGGAGACGGCGCTTCGGACGGGGGGGTTGGAGGGGCTGGTGGCCATCACCCACAGCTTGGTCAAGGCGGGTGGGTTCGACGATGACGCGGCCACGGCCAAGAGGGTGGCGACGGGCAGCCCTGGGGAAGAGGTGCATGGCTCGGTGTTGTCGCACGCGGGGGAGGTGGGGGCTGGAGGGGACCCGCTGGGGGAGAGCACGCACACCATCGCGAGCTCGACGACGGTGGGCAGCAACGGGACGGGGGAGGGAGGGGGGGAGAACCCGCACCCGCCGCCGCCGAGTGAGTCCTTGTCGGTGGTAGAGTCGTATGACCGGAAGCAGAAGCTGCAAGAGGAGATTTCATTGGGGCTGTTGAAGTTTAATTTGAAGCCGTCGCAGGGCTTGGCATACATGGAAGCGCATGGGCACTTGCGGAAGACCCCGACGGATGTGGCGCGGTTTCTGCACGACTACCGGGACCGGTTGGACAAGACGGTGATTGGCGATTACTTGGGGAAGGAGAAGGAGTACGACTCGGGCTTTTGTGTGAAGGTCTTGCATGAGTACGTGGATATGATGGACCTCCAAGCACTGGATTTCGATGCGGCGATTCGGCATTTCCTGGCTGGCTTTCGCTTGCCCGGGGAGGCGCAGAAAATCGATCGTATCATGGAGAAATTTGCAGAGCGCTTCTGTCTGCAGAACCCCGCTGTGTTCCCCTCGGCGGACACTGCCTTCATCCTCTCCTTCTCCATCATCATGCTCAATACCGACCTGCACAACCCCTCCGTCCGGGAAGACCGAAAAATGACCAAGGAGGACTTCATTCGCAACAACCGTGGGATCTCCTCTGGGGCCGACCTGCCCGAAGCCTTCCTCTCCAAGATCTACGACAACATCAAGCGCTCCCCCATCTCCTTGAAGGAAGACGACGACATGCGAGCCAAGCGTGCCGGTGCCGGAGGCGCCGGCGGCGGGGGGCCGTCCGAGAATCCCTTCTTCTCCACGCTCTCCCTTGACAAGCGCCGAAAGGAGGCTTACCAAAAAGAACGAGAAGCAATGGTCCAGGCATCCGAGGCCATTTTCCGGCAACGGAAGCGCCGCGAGGCCGAAGGAGGAGGAGCCGCCAAGACCAACGGCACCGGCAGCGGCGCTGGCGGGAGCAGCGGTGGGGGGGCGGGGCAAGCCCCCATGCCGTCGGTAGGTGCGTTCCGTTCGCCCTTGGAAGATCCGGCGCAGTACGTGCGGCCCATGTTTGAGGTGGCTTGGGGGCCGATGCTCTCCGTGTTTTCGCAGACGATCAAGAGCTCGGATGACCCCAAGATGATTTCGTTGTCCTTGGAAGGGTTCCAGCATTCCATCCGGATTGCCGCTCGGTTCAACCTGCCAACGGCCCGCGATTTGCTGGTGAACACGCTTTATAAGTTTACCACGCTCTCGGAGGTGACGGAGGTGAAGCCGCGCAACATCGATTGCATCAAAACCCTGATGGCCGTGGCGCTGTCGGACGGGGACTATCTGAACGAGTCCTGGTTTGACGTGCTGCAATGCATTAGTCACCTGGCCAGGCTCCAGCTGTTTGCCTCGGGCTTGCACACGGACGACGTCTTCTTCCCCGAAGGCGCCATGGGCAGTGGAGGAGGGGTTGGGGGCGGGGGAGCTGCTGGTGGTGGAAGCAGCGGTGGTGGCGCTGCTCTTCCTTTGCAGAGGGCACGGAAGCCAGGGGGGTCGAATGCGGCAGATGGTGGAGGGGGAGGGTTTGGGAGTCTGCGAGGGCTGTTCTCGGCGCCGTCCAAGGCGGAGGCTGCGCGGCAGGTGGAGGAGTTCAATGCCGAGCAGATCATGGGGGCAGTGGACGCGGCGATGATTGAGCGGGTGTTTACCACGTCGGTGGCCTTGGACTCGCAGGCGATTCAGTACTTTGTGCTGCAGCTGTGTGAGGTCTCCAAGATGGAAGTTGCGGTCGCTCCTACTGCCCACCACGGCGGAGGGGGGGCTTATCGCCCCAAGCAGGATCCTTTGGGTGGAGATGCGGCGTTGCAACCCCGCGTATTCTCCTTGCAAAAACTCGTGGAAGTGGCTGATTTCAACATGGCGGCACGGTCGCGGTTGGTGTGGGCGAATGTGTGGGAGGTCCTCTCAAGGCATTACGCGGCGGTGGGGTTGCACGAGAACGTGGCTGTGGCCATGTATGCCATTGACTCGCTCCGGCAGCTGTCGATGAAGTTCCTGGCCAAGGAGGAGCTGCGGGACTTCAACTTCCAGCGGCTTTTCCTCAAGCCGTTCGAGGTGATCATGGCCGCCTCCCGCTCCATCGAAGTGCGCGAGCTCATTCTCCGCTGCCTGGACAACCTCATCTCGGCCCGTGCGCACAACATTCGGTCAGGGTGGAAGTCCATGTTTGCTGTCTTCTCTCTCGCCGCCGCCTCCTCCGACGAAGGCCTGTGTCAATTTGCCTTTGACATGATCGACCAACTTTTCCGCACGTCCTTCCACCTCCTCGTCTTCGACTTTGTGGACCTTGTGCATTGCCTCCTTGTCTTTGCCGAGAACCCCTATCATCTCCACATCAGCCTCGCAGCCATCGCTCACCTCCATAGTGCTGCCACCCTCCTCGCCGAAGGCGCCGTCACTGCAGGCGTGGTCGCTGCGGGAGGTGCTGCCCCTCGAGGCAGCCCACGGCCGGGGGATGGCAGCGAAGGGCTCGTCTCCGCCGAGAAGGACGGCAGCAATGGCGTTCTTGTATCCTCCTCGTCATTGACGGGCTCGCCGCGGTCTTCTTCCGGCTCGGGTGTGGCCACGAGCTCTCCTAGCTTCCCAGCAGCAGCGGAGGGGACTGTGAGTGCTGAGGCAGCGCTGCAGCTGTGGTGGCCTTTGTTGGTCGGCTTGTCCGCCCGTGTCGCCGATCCTCGCCTGGCCACCCGCACTGCTGCGTTGGAGGCACTTATGAATACTCTGCGGCAGCACGGTGGTCAGTTTGCGCCGCAGACCTGGAAGCTCATTTTCCGAGGGGTGCTTTTCCCCATCCTTGAGTCGGCGCGCACGGACTGTACCCCGCAGGTCATCTCGGAGTGTCCTTCCCTCAACCCTAGCCTGGAGGTGCGGGAGGAGTCGTGGATTCTGACGACGACGGAGACGGTGCTGAAGGGGTATGTGGAGCTGTTGGAAGCATTTTGGCCTCTGACTCAAGCCTTGGCGCCGGAGGTGCTGGCGGTGCTGGTGGACTGTGCCTGCCAACATGAGCGGGAGACCCTAGCGCGGATTGCGGCCACGGTGCTGCATCGGGATATCGTCCGAGGGCTCGCGGGTCGGTTGCAAGAGCCAGGCTTATGGGACGCCTTGTCCTCTTCTTTGCTAGGGCTGGTGAGGAAGAACCTGCCGGAATGGGGGTCGTTGGAGCTGTTGGCTGCTGCTGTGGAGGCGGGGGCGAAGGGCGCGATTTCCTCGAGGGGGCTGACGCCGAGTAATCGGGCGACGTACGCAGGGACGAGGGAGGGAGGGAGCAGGGGCGAGTCGGCTGGATCGTATGAAGAGGGGACGGGCACGGATTTCTCGACTCCGGCGGATGATATGGACGAGGACGAGGAGGAAGAGGACGAGGACGAGGACGAGGACGAGACGGGCGAGGCGGAGGCAGCGAGACGGATGGCCGCGACGGGTGGACGGCCTGGGCGGGATTTTAGCTTTAGCTTTGCAATGGTGAATAATGGGACGATCATGACGCAGATGGTGGTGAGCCTCCTGGCGCAGCACATGCTCCGAGACCTGCTGGCCGCGGCCTGGCCTTTCTTGAACGAGGAGAATCTGCGGAAGGTGTTGGATGCCCTGGTGGAATCGGCAGATTACGCCTCGGAGTTCAACATGAACTTGAGCCTTCGCGAACGCTTGCGGCAGGGAGGGTTGATGCAGCTCCCGACGCAGCAGCAACAGCAGCTGCAGCACCAACAGCGAGGAAGCCTGAGTCTGAGCGGGGCGGGCTTGGCCGCGGGGGCGGCAGGGGCGCGGTTGCCTCATTTGCACGAGCAGGCCATTGAGGGCTACATTATCTTGCTCCGAGCTTTGCTACGACTCTACGCTTCTACCACCGCGCAAGAAGCAGTGGAGGCGGGCGGGCTAACCTGGGATAGACGCCCAGTGGTAGAACGAGTGCTGGTGCGGTACGCGGCGTTGGTGTTGAGGCAGTATGTCGAGTTGGAGGACGACCTGGCCCGTTCGCGGGAGGGGAAGTCAGCGGCGTCCGTGGCGGCTGCCCACGCCATGAACACTGAGGTGGGGGCCTATACCCCTCTGGTGCTGTTGGTGCTGCGGGCGTTCAAGGCCTTGCCGTCCCCGGAATTTGGGTGGCATTTGGACTGGCTCTTCCCGGCCTTGGCGGAGCTGTTGACGGTGCGTTCGCTGGAGGTACGGAAAGAGGTGCGGACGCTTTTGCAGACAAAGGTCGGGCCCTTTGCGTTGGGTGAGCAGGTGTTGCCACCAGGACCGCGAGCGGCGGCGGCGGCAGCGCTGTTGGAGGGGGAGGAAGAGGAGGAAGACGGAGAGGGAGAGGAGGAGGGGGGGGAGGAAGGGAAGGAGAGGGAAGAAGGGCGGGATGTAGAAATAAATGTGTTGTAGGTTGAGTTGGTTTTTGGTAGCATGTGTGTTTTTAGACGAACAAATTGAAGGGGGGGGGAGGCGCTGTTGTATCCGTGTGGCGCCTCTTATCCCATCCAGGAAAGGGTATGTGTGAGGCTGGCAAAAAGAGAGGAGGGAGGACGAGCGAAAGGCGTGCCTTGTGCGATGCGGATAGGAGGCCAACAAGAAAGCAAATTCCTTTAAGACAACGAATGAACAAAATAGAGCAGAAAAAGGAGACCAATGCTATTATTCTCTTGTGTTTATTTTTCCTTCTTCATCTTCGTCTTCCTCTATTTGGGTGTCTGTCCACACCTGCACAGAAGCCAACCCGTTGTTGTTGTTGCATTGCCACCGTCGTCGTCATATACGTGCCTGCTGCGCAAAAGCCGCGCTTTCACTGGCTCTCACTCTCTATCTTTTTTCATCTTTTTTGTTGTTGTGTTTGCTTGTTGGAACCAGCCGGAGGGCCAAAGAAACTAGTCTGACAAATTGTGTTCCTTCTTCCTTGTTCTTCTTCACCTTTCCTCTTTCACTTCTTCTCCTCTTCTCCCCGTCTTCTTCCCATGTCCTCGTGCACGCATTTCAGCCCCACAACGTAGGCACACGAAACATCTCTTTCTTGTATTCTTCCTTCGTCTTTTCCCACCTTACACAAACGCCCACCGGACCGCAAAACCTACTCATCAATCTATAAAATTAAATGTAGAACCATAAAAAAGCAGAAAACAGAGACCCTTCCTTCCTTCTCTTCTTACCCCACACCCGATCCACCACCAATACCTCTCCCTCCTAATGAGAAAGACCCCTTCACCCATCCCTCTCTCCCTTCCTCCCTCCCTCCCTGCTTCTTCTTACTCATCATCCGCAAAGCTCATCCAGGTCGGCTGCTCCTCGGGCTCGCTCTCCAAGCTCTCCCCCCCGCCCTCGAACTCCAACAACTTAGCCCCCGCCAGGAAAATCACATCACTCTCATCCGTCAACACGTTCGGCGATATCTTGTTCAGCTTCAGGTAATTCTTCAGCCGCTCGTCCTCCCCGTGCGTGGTCAGGTACTCCCGGCACGCGCGCGTCACGTACTCGTAGCTCTGTCGCGAGGGCTCAAGGCTCATGGCCTTCAGCTCCTCATATAAATCCATCACACCCTCCCACATCTCCGCCTCCTCGCACGCAGCCATCGCCCCGTGGTAACTATTTCGATCAGGAATCAACCCGTCCTGTCGCATCTCGCCCAGCAACGCCGTGGCCTGCACCCACTGCTTATCCCGACGACAGGCAAAAATAGCCGCATTGTACGCAAACAGAGACGGGGCAATCCCCTTCAAATGCATTTCTCGCAGCAACTCCAGCGCCAACACCCACTGTCCGCCCTTCTCGCAAGCCGTGATGCCCGTCGTGTACACCCCCTCCGTTATCTCCATCCGCTTCTCCTTCATCTCCCCCAGCACATCCAGCGCCTGCTCCCACTGCCCTCCTCGGACCAACCCAATCATTAACGACCCAAAACTCACGGCATCAGGCCTCAACCCCCTTCGGGTCATGGTCTGAAACAGCTCCTGCGTCTCCTTCCACCGGCCCGCCGCGCCACACGCGCCCATCACCGCGTTGTAGGTAATGGCATTAGGTTCCACACCATTCTCCCTCATCCGCCCAAACACCTCCAGCGCCTGCTTCCAGTTCTTGAACCTCTTCAGGGCCGCCAAGATGCTGGTGTAATCCTTCACATTCAACTCCTGCCCGCCTTCCTCCAGCTGCGTGATCACCGCAAGCACCTCGTCTTCCGAACGCGTCGTTCGCAAAGTCTGGAACAAGCTCGCCTTGTCGGCGGTGCTGGTGCCCTTCCCACCCATCTGTGTACGGAGCCCCCCCGCCAACATAAAGAGCTGGCTGCTGCTCCCACTGCTGCTGCTGCCGCCGCGTGGTCTTGCTGGTTGGAGGAAGAGGGGGCGGGAAGGGGAGGAGGCGGAGAAAGTGGAGGGGGAGGAGGAGGAAGAGGTGAAGCGGGTGGGGTGGGCAGACCGCGGGTGGTTGCTGCTACCGGGCACCACCACAAAGGCCTGCACGGCGCAGGCCGAGCAGCACAGGGCCAGTGCTGTGAGCTGCCGTCGCATGCTCAGCGCTGCTCCTCGCCGGCGTTCTGCTGCTGCTGCTTCCATGTCTGGCGGCTGCTGCTCTCCTTCCTCGGTCGCTCTTATCCTCCGTCTGTCGTTCATCGTTCGCTGTGGTGGTGGGTTGAGGGAGGAAGGGAGGGGTATATGATGAGCATTATGCTGCGGTCAATGCTTCAGTGTTGTGTTGGTCGTGCAAGGACAGGACGGAGGGTACATCTCGAGCAATGCAAGGATTGCGGGCCTTGAGGAGGAAACACGGGAAAAGGCGCCGGGCAATAGCGGCACCAGCCGCGTGGAAAGGGCACACGCAGGCACTGGCTAGGCAGGAAAAACCGTGGCCTCTTGCCATGCAATGTCCACACCTTGTGTCAGCAAGGGCAACAGAGAGGAGTACGTCGAGACTTCGGCACACGCAGGCACGATGTGGATGATGCAAGATAGGGGAGCCGATGTGTGTGTGAGGCTGGCTGCAGCAAATCACGCCCACCCAAATGCCTCTCCGGCTCCTTGGCAGCGTTCCAGTGAAGGTGCCTGTGCGCATGAAGTGGGGCTTGGGGGGCTGGAAGTCTTGGTGTACGAGTAGTCAGACCATGAGCACGGCAATCGATCCAACACTTTCATTCGCCTGTCGCTGGTGAGTAAGTGGGGGAGGCAGCGTGGCTGGCCAAGAAGGGGCAGGAGTAGGCTGGGGTCCCCAGGCAAAGCACCCCATCGTTACCCCTCGTGCATTGCCAAGCGTCTTGTCTACTGGCAGGGTGCACGAGTGTATTTGTGTGTTGCGAGAGTCCAAGCCAGAGCCGCTTGCGTCGTTCGCCTGCGTCATTCTCGCATGCGCGGATACTTCGGAGCCGCGATTTTGCCTTCTGCGTGCCCAGACAACACGCACGACCTGGCCCATGCTGCCTTAGGTATGGTAGACAGGGCGGAGGAGGGCTCATGGCCTGTGTGTGGCGGGTGTTTGAGTGTTGGATGAACAAAGGTGTGGGAGAGGCATGAAAGACAGTTTGTCTGTGTTGCGGGCGTGCGTGTTGTCCAATATACACAAGAAGCAAAATGTGCCTTGGCTTGTACGCAGCTAAGAAAGCAAAAGAAAGGAAAAACAGAGAACAAACTGGTGAAGCGACAGGTGTTTTGTTTAATCTCTGTGTGTACCTTTTAGTTCTCTTTCCCCACCCTCGTCTGGCATCTGACAAGGTCACATGCACATACAAAGGACTGGGGCAGATTCCAAAGGACAGAGACATTTAACATGAGAAGGGCTGGGTGATGACTGGAACGATGAGAAGGGAACTGGCAGGGTGGTAGTCGGAAGCCCCGTCTTAACAGTACCACAGCTAGGCTGCAGGACTGAGAAGACGAGGACTCGACGAACGCACCACACCCGCACCCCAAGTCCCTTAGCGGCGGAGCTTCTGGTTCTTCTTGGGCTCCTTCTTGCCCTTCTCGACGGTGACGACGGGCTTGGCATCCCCCTCCTTGGTAGGCATGGGCTGGCTAGGCTTGTCGCGTCCCATGGTTGAGTAGAGGTGGTGGTGGAGTTGGCTGTGGTAGTGGGGCGGGGATGGGAGAGTGGGGTGAGTGAGTGTGTGTGTGTGTGTGGTTGGGATGTGTGGGGTATGGGTGTCAGAGTGTCGTGCTCAAGACAAGACAGAAGGAAGTCGACAGGGACGGGGCCCGCATCACATTCTACTGGGGACGACCACAACCAAGGGCGCAAAGTGCGCGGTGTGTTGTGTGTGTGTTGGCCCTTGTGTGCGTGTCTTTGTGGGGTGTGGGGTGGGGGCACACAAGGACAAGAAGTAAGAAAACACACAACAAGAAAATGAAACAAGCGAAAAAGAAAACAAACAACACACAACATTCTTTGTGAAGAGCTGGACGGAGAAGGGTGGGTGGCTAGAGGGACGCAAGTGTGGCTTCGGTAACGTAACGTCACTCGCGCCCGTGAGGTTCAAACAGCAGCAGCCGTTTGCAGTTCATGACGCCAGGGGCTTCCACGCATTTGGACACTTTGCACCCCCTCCCTTGACCACCACGTTCATCCCCAGGGCCAGACCTTCTATGACAGGCCGTAGACATGCCCTTCAGCTTCGTCCTGCAGTGCTTCATTTCGTATTCTGTCGCAGGGTTGACACGATCGCCGGACAAAAAGAGGAACAGTTATTAATTGGGGACCCTCGCCCAACAACTTCCCTCGAGCCATTTGTGATGCCGCCTGCAGCTCCCATTCTCCTTGTATGTTTGTTTTTTCCAGCAATTTTGATTGTGTGATTTTTCCTGTCGATCGTCCTGTCCTTTTCCTGTCCACCCCTTCCATCTCCCGTCCCCTGTCCCACCAAACACCACCCAGGCCCCAGCGAGTACACAACTAGGCCTGCTGTGGCATGAAACGCACTGATGCCTGCGTCGTACAGCCCCCCGTCCTTCTCTTCCCCAGCTTTCCTTCCCTCTCGTCCCAGGCACACAGTTCCCATCCACACATACACACACACACACACACACAACACTCACCATCTCACCATCCCCACCCACCCCACTACAACACACAGCCAACCCCACCACCACCACCTCTACTTAACCATGGGACGTGACAAGCCTAGCCAGCCCAAGCCCAGCGAGGAGGGAGATGCCAAGCCCGTCGTCACCACCGAGAAGGGCAAGAAGGAGCCCAAGAAGAACCAGAAGCTCCGCCGCTAGAGGGTTCGCATGGTGAATGCCAGTGGGTGGGAACGCCGGGCGTCCTTGCGCCGTAGCGTACGCTACGTCATGAGAACCCTGTAGTTCCCGCTCCTTGGTCCGCTATGTCCCTCGTCTCACTCCAACCCACTCCATGGTTCGCCTTTGAATGCTTTTTCTCCACCCGCGCGTGTACCTGAGTCCGTTCTTCTTTCCTCGCGCTCGCGAGAGAATGGGGAGCAGGTCCAGGTGTGCAAGGAACAAAAAGAAACAAGGAGCAACCCTCATAAGAACAATGTACAACTTGCTCTTTGCTTTCTTTCATCTAATTTGCTTACATGCTTGTCTTTTACATGGTCCTATACTACATCCTCCCCCGCAAACCTTCTCCCTTGTTGCAACACGTCCAAATGCCACTCCGCCTCGCATCATTTCCCCAACCGCACATTCCCCCTCTCCTTCCCTCCTCAACCTAAACTACCCCAAGCACCACCAAATCGATCCCGCGGCTCACACTCCAGACCACTTCCAGCTGCATTCGTTGTCCTATCACCACCGGCGCGGGGCCCACCGGCACAGCCCCTTGTCGGTAGGATGTCCCTTCCTGGCCTAGCCCGGGCGGCCCCGTTTTGAACGACACCTCGCCGTCATTCTCGTTGCTTCCGTCGGCTCTCGGTGGCGTCAGGTGTAGGAGAAACCAAAATCCGACTGCGTGCAGCGTAGCTCCGGGGGCCGTGACCGTCACAGGCAGCTCCAT
>Ga0105054_10009433_pt1 | contig 12646 bp, 4 predicted proteins | sample BON02_FD_78091 | JGI IMG/M metagenome (GOLD analysis project Ga0105054, IMG submission 78091) | Freshwater microbial communities from Lake Bonney liftoff mats and glacier meltwater in Antarctica - BON-02 (megahit assembly) | ecosystem: Environmental > Aquatic > Freshwater > Ice > Glacier... | reverse complement strand
GAGTCCGGGAGGCAGGATGCCCGGGCGCGATGCGCATGGGCAGGGCAGGAGGACTCCTGGTGGACGGCACGGCTGAGGAGCATCTGCGCATTGGAGCGCTGGAGGATGCAGGAGATGAGGGTGTGCTATTTTTAGACCCCACCCAATTTTTGAGCGTTTGAAAAAACGCGCTCAAATCGCCTCCAAGGCCGAGTCGGCCATCATGGCCGAATCGCCGTCTGCCTTCGCGAAACGCGAAGATGAGCTGCTGATGGACTTCACCACGATGTTCCGCGCGCCGGGTGCAGCGACGCCGCGGCACAAAGCGCCGTCGCGACAACCGTCGACATTGACCGCTCCGCTGGTGCTGAGCAAGTTTGCGGCAGCTCCGGTGGTCAGCTTCGGCTCCGTCGCGCCGCGCGCCTCGGCCTCGCGCACGGTCAGCGTGCGAAACGACGCGCCGCGCGCCCAGCGCCTCGAGGTGCGCAAGCTCGCCTCGCGCGACGCGCTGCGTGTGTACCCGTCCACGCTCGAGGTGCCGCCGCATGGCGAGGCAGAGCTCACCATCACGTGGATGCCCATGTCCCACGGCAACGTGGCCAAGAAGATCGAGCTGCTCTGGAACCACTCGAACGCGCTGAGCATCGAGCTCCGCGGCCAGTGCGTCGCCAAGCAGGCCGCCGAGCTTGAGAATACCAACGCGGGGTGCTGCAAGGCGGCCCGGACCAAGCAGGAGGCCGGGGCCGCCGCGTTTGGCAGCCGCGCGGACGAGATTGCGAACGAGATCCTCGCGCTCGCCGGCGCGTCGGCCAAGAAGGGGGTTGGGCCACGAGCTCCGCTCAGCCCGAGCAAGCTCACCAACCAGGCGTCGGCCTTCGTCGGCGCCAAGCGCTCGGAGAATCCTGCTCGGGCCCCATCCGCGGCCGCGGCCAAGCCGCCCGACAACACGGCCGCGAACACGGCCCCGTCCGCGGCCGCGGCCAAGCCGCCCGACAACACGGCCGACGAGCCGTTTGCCTACACAGCGCCCCTCGGGGTCCCCTGCCCGGAGCCGGTCGCGACGGACGCCGACTCGGAGCTGGACGACCTCTTGTCCTTCGACATGCCTTCGCTCTGCGCGGAGCTTCCGACGCCGCCGGCGCCGGCTGCCCCGCAGGAGCCCAAGCCAGCCAAGACTGCGAGCCGGCAAGCGCTGGGCGACGCAATCGAAGCGCTTGCTGCGCTGGAGGACGTGAGGAAGATGCTGCCGCCGACGCCGGGCGCGCCGTCCACGGCCCCGCCAGCGACGACAGCGCCAACTGAGGCGCCGCCAGAGCGCGCGTTGTCGCCGCGAGCTGCTCGCCCCCCGGCGGCTCGCGCCGCCCGCCCCTCGCTGCCCGACAAGCGGCGGGCTTCCGCCATGGCGGGCAAGCTCCGCTTTAGCAAGCCGGAGCCCAAGGCGGCGGCGCGCGCGGCGGACCACAATTCGGGCGCAGTCGGCGGCGACGCGCGCGGATTCTTCTACGATCCAAACTGGCGCGAGCGCCGCGAGGCTGGCTTCTCGGCCTGGATCAACTTCGTCGTCAGCGGTGGCGGCGCCGCGCTCGCCGGGGCGCGCGCCGCCGGCGGCGGCGCCGGCGAGCGCCAGTCGCTCTCGCTGCAGGAGTTCGAGAACCGTCGGCAGGAGGCGGAGAACCGGCGGCGCGCGACGACGCTGCTGCGCAGCGCGGCGCTGCGCCCCGTCTTCACGCGCCTCGAGTCGGAGGTCGAGTCGGGGCTGCTCTGCGTGCGGCCGCCGCTCAACCTGGCGGCCGACGTCGGCCTCCGCGACAACCTGCTCTCGCTCCTCGGCTGCTACAACCCTCTTTGGCTCCGGCTCGGCTTCGAGGCCGTCTCTGGGCTCATCGCGCCGCTGGGCGCCGCGGCCGACGACGCGGCCGCGCTCCGCAAGTGGATCGACAAGCGCGTGCTCGCGCACCAGCGCCTCGACCCCACGCTGCGCCCCGCCACCGTGGCCGCGGCGGCGGGCCGCCACCCGGACGAGGTGTGGAAGGAGGCGCAGGCGGCGTCGGTGAGCGCGACGCACAAGATGGTGGTGCGGCGCGTGCTGTGCGTGGTGCTGTTGCTGGACCGCGCCAAGGAGACGGCGCTGCTCGCGTCGGACCCGTGCCTCTTCTGCCCCGACGCCACCATCAAGAGCACGCGGCAGCTGGTGATCGAGTTTTCTCGCTCCTTCCTCTCTGGCGGCATCGGCGACCTGGCGCGCCACCTCACCTCTGGCGGCGCGCCAATGTCCCACGCGCAGACCGCGCTCCACGAGTTCAACTTCACAGTCCAGTCCCTCGCCACCGACCTGCGCGACGGCGCGCGCCTCTGCCGCCTCGTCGAGGTGGCTACCGCCCTCGGCGGCGGCTCGGCCGGCGCGCGGCTCACGCCGTCGCTGCGGCTGCCCGCGGTGAACCGCACCTCAAAGATGAAGAACGCAGAGATCGCGCTGCGCGCCATGGAGTCTGCGGGCGCGCTGCTCGTCGCGCGCGCGGCCGACGTGCACGACGCGGCCAAGCTGATCGTCGACGGGCACTGCGAGGCGACGCTCGAGCTGGTCTGGAACCTGATCGCATGCATGGCGCTGCCACGCGTGGCGGCAAAGGCGGCGCTGCTCGCGGAGACGCGACGCGTGCGGCGCGCCAACGGCGACGCCGAGGCCGAGGCGGACACGGACGAGCACTCGCCGGAGCGGCCGGCGGTGGTGGTGCGGCTGCTGCGCTGGGCCCAGGCCGTGGGCGCGAGCTACCGGATCCGCGTCTTCGACCTGGGCGGCTCGCTTCGCGACGGGAGGGCGCTGCTCGCGCTGGTGCACTACTACGTGCCCGAGGCGCTCGGCAGCTTCGACGCTGCCGAGCTCGGCGCAGGCGGCGGCCAGGCCGACGCGCGGCTCGAGGAGCTCGCGGCGGGAGACTGGCTCCGCGCGGCCGACGGCGGCGCGGCGCGCGCGGCCGAGGCCGAGGCGCGCGCAGCCTCCAAGCGGCGGCTCGCCAAGTTCGTGGAGGCGCTCGGCGCGCTGGGCGGCGTGCCCGTGCTGCTCTCGGCCGCCGACGCCGAGGCCGGGCCCGACGAGCACGTGGCGAGCGTGGTGCTGGCGCACCTCTTCTCTCGCGTGATGACGCTCTCGGCGCAACGGCGCGCGGCGCACGTGCTGCAGACCGCCAGCCGCACGCGCAGCCCGCGCTGCTGCAGCCCGTGGGACCTGATGAAGGTCTGCGCCGCTGCCATCCGGATCCAGCGCACCCTGCGCGCCCGGCGGAGACAGGGACAGGCGACCGCCGAGCTCCGCGCGCGGATCCGGCTCGGCCGCGCCGTCGCCGCACGCCGCGTCCGCGTTTTCTTCGTCGCAACGTGCCGCGCGGCGCTCTTGCTGCAGGCGGCCGCGCGCCAGCGCTCCGCCTTTGCGCGATTCGTCACGCTGCGCGCCTCGGCGATCCTCCTGCAGCGCTTCGCGCGGCTCAAGACGCACGGCGCAAGGGCAGCGGCCGCCGCGACGGCGATGCAGGCCAAGGTGCGGGGCCGCGTTTGCTCGCGTGCGCTGCGTCGGACGCTCCGTGCGTGCGTGGCGATCCAGGCGGCGGCGCGCCGCTGCATCGCCGCCGCCGACGCCCGGCAGCGCTACGCCGCCCGCACCCTCCAGGCCGTCGCGCGCGGCCGCGCCGTCCGCGCCTGGCTCGCGCAGCAGGCTGCCGCCTCTACCGCGGTGCAGGCGCGGTGGCGCGCCGCCGTCGCCCGCGCGGCCTTCGCGGCGGCGATCGCGACGGTCGTCTCGATCCAGGCCAACGTGCGCGCGGCCGCCGCCTCGCGCCAGCTGCAGCGGCAGCGATCGGGCTCGCTCGCCGTCCAGTCGGCGGCCCGCCGCCGCGCCGCCGCGCTCGAGCTAACCCGACGCCGCCAGCTGCGCAGCCAAGACGTCGGCTGCCTGCTCCTGCAGGCGGCGGCGCGCCGCGCGGCGGCCGCCCGGCGAGCCAAGCAGCAGCGCGCCGCGCGCCGCGTGCAGGCGCGCGCGCGCGGCGCCGCCGAACGGCGCGTGCTGGCGCAGAGCGCCTCTGCCGCGACGGGCATCCAGGCCGCGTGGCGCGCCGCCCGCTGCCAGGCCGCCTTCGCCGCCGCCGTCTCGGCCGCGACCGCGATGCAGGCTACGGCGCGCCGCGCCACCGCCGCGCGCCTGCTGCGGGCGCAGCGCCTCGGCTGCACCACGCTCCAGTCGCTCGCCCGCGGCGCCGCCCAGCGCCGCCTGCTTACCTCGCAGCTGGCGGCGGCCACGCGTCTCCAGTCCATCTGGCGGGCGGCGCGCCTCCGCGCCCTCTTCGCCGCGTCCGTCCGTGCGCTCGTGGCGCTCCAGGCGGCGGCCCGCCGCTGCATCGCTGCGCGCAGGCTCCGGCTTGTGCTCTCGAGCTGCGTCGCCATCCAGGCGGCTGCTCGCCGGCGCAGCGCGGTCATCCAGGTTCGCGGCCTGCACGCTGTCCGCACTCTGCAGGCTGTGGCCCGCGGGGTTGCGGCTCGCCGCCGCCTAGGCGTGCTGCACGCCTCAGCCACACGCATCCAGTCGCAGTGGCGCGCGGTCTGCTGCCAGGTGTTTCTCGCTGCCTCGGTGTCCGCCGTCGTGTCCGTGCAGGCGGCGGCCCGTCGCTGCATCGCGGCGCGCAATCTCCGCCGTCTGCTCTCGAGCTGCGTCGCCATCCAGGCCGCCGCACGCCGGCGGAGCGCCATCATCCAGGTTCGCCACCAACGCGCCGCCCGCACCATGCAGGCGGTGGCCCGCGGGACCGCGGTCCGGAACCGTCGCACCGTGCTGCACGCCTCAGCCATGCGCATCCAGTCGCAGTGGCGCGCGGTCTGCTGCCAGGTCTTCTTCGCCGCCTCGGTGTCCGCCGCCGTGTCCGTACAGGCGGCGGCGAGGCGCCGCATCGCGGTCGGCCAGCTACACGCCAAGCTTGCCGCCTGCCTCCGGCTCCAGGCGGGTGCTCGCCGGCGCAATGCCATCATCCAAGCTCGCCACCTACGTGCTGCCCGCACCCTGCAGGCCGTGGCCCGCGGTCTCGCGGCTCGCCGCCGCCTTGCGCTGCTGCACAGCTTGGTCACACGCATCCAGTCGCAGTGGCGCGCGGTCTGCTGCCAGGTCTTCCTCGCCGCCTCGGTGTCCGCCGCCGTGTCCGTGCAGGCGGCGGCCCGCTGTTGCATCGCTGCGCGCAGGCTCCAGCTTGTGCTCTCGAGCTGCATCGCCATCCAGGCGGCTGCTCGCCGGCGCAGTGCGGTCATCCAGGCTCGCCACCTACGCGCTGCCCGCACCCTGCAGGCCGTGGCCCGCGGTCTCGCGGCTCGCCGCCGCCTTGCGCTGCTGCACAGCTCAGCCACGCGCATCCAGTCGCAGTGGCGCGCGGTCTGCTGCCAGGTCTTCCTCGCCGCCTCGGTGGCCGCCTCCGTATCCGTGCAGGCGGCGGCGCGACGCTGCATCGCGGTCGGCCAGCTGCACGCCACGCGCGCCGCCTGCCTCCGGCTCCAGGCGGGTACCCGCCGCCGGTCCGCCATCATCCAGGTTCGCCACCAACGCGCCGCCCGCACGATTCAGGCGGCGGCGCGCGGCCACTTTGACCGCTGCGTCCTCGCCGCCCACGCCGAGGCCGCGGCGGTGGTGCAGTCCTGCTGGCGCGCGGCCGCCTGCCGCGCGTCCCTGGCCAAGTGGGCGGCGGCGGCCGTGCGGATCCAGGCCGCGTTCCGGAAGACCAACGCGCTGCGCCAGCTGCAGTACGCGCGCTGGGCCACGAGCTATATCCAGGCCATCGCGCGCGGCGTGCGCGAGCGCAGGACCGCAGACCGGTGGACCGCCGCCGCCATCACCATCCAGTCGGCTGCGCGCGCGTTGCGCTGCCGCGCGCTGCGCTGCGAGTGCGTGGCGGCGGCGACGCTTCTGCAGGCGGCCGCGCGCGCCGCCGCCGCCTCGCGCCTGCGCAAGCTCGTGCTGCGGGGCTGCGTCGCGATCCAGGCGGCGGCCCGTCGGCGCGCCGCCCTCAGCCTCGTCCGGCGCGAGCGCGCCGCTTGCTGCCTCCAGGCCGTGGCCCGCGACCTCCTCGAGCGCAGGGCCGCGGACCGCTGGACCGCGGCTGCGACCCGCGTCCAGGCCGCACACCGGTCGCGCCGCTGCCGCGCCCTGCAGCGCAGATTGGCGCGTGCCGCCGTCGCGGTGCAGGCTGCCGGCCGCGGCCGCGCGGCGCGTCGGCTCGCCGCAAAGTGCGGCGCGGCCTGCCTGCTGGTGCAGGCAGGGGCGCGCCGTCGCGCCGCGCGGCTCGTGCTCCTGGACGGGTTAAGGGTGAACCGCGCGGCGACGGCGCTCCAGTGCGCGCGGCGCGCGGCGTCGGCGCGCAAGTGGTCGGTCGCCATCCGGAGCGTCGTGCACCTCGCGGCCCTCGCCAAGCTGCACCAGAGCGCCCTCTTCCTGCAGGCCGTCGTGCGGCTGCGCCAGCACCGCTTAAGGCGCCACGCGGCGGCGGACGTCCTCGGCCGGAGGATGCTCACCACGCTGACGCTGCGCCGCCGTCTCCGCTTCGTGTGGGCCGTCGTGCAGCTGCAAGCCTGCCTGCGCGGCCGCCGCGGTCGCGCGCGCGCCTACAAGCGTCGTCCCGAGCTGCGCGAGGTTGCGCGTCGCGTGTGGGAGGCGCATCGCAAGATGCTCGAGGACCCGTCGCTCTGCCTCGGGCCGCGCACCAACTCTGCGCTGCAGACGCTGCTCTCGACCAAGAACCTGGGCCAGGTGCTGGCGTCGCTCGCGAGTTTGGAGATGTTCACGCTCATCTCGTCGCGCGTCGCGGCGCTCATGGTGGCCGAGGGCGCGGTGCCCGTCATGGTGCGGCTGCTGCAGACGTGCAACCGCTCGCTGCCGCACCAGAAGGCGGTGGGCCATGCGCTGCGCGTGCTGGCCAACATCGGCCGGAGCGCGCCGCTGCTGGTCCGCGTGTGGGAGCAGCCCGAGGTGGTGCCCATCCTGGTGGAGCTCTCGCAGAGCTACCGCGAGAACCAGGGGCTGCTAAGCGAGGTGCTCGCCGTGCTGAAGATGCTGCTCGTCGCGGGGCCAGAACCGTGGTGCGCGCACGTCGCGAGCTCGATGCCCGAGTGCACCAAGCGGCTCGCCTCGGTCCACGCGCTCGCGCTGCGCCGCGGGGCCAAGGCGCCGCCGCCGCCAAAGGAGCAGCGGCCACCCAATGGCCAGGCGCTCAAGCGGCCGGCCGCGAAGGACGCGGCCGGCGCGGCCAAGGCCGGCGGCAAGGCCAAGGGGCCCGACAACACGGCCAGCCTGGGCCAGCTTGTCGCTGCGCTCAACGGCGCGCGCTGCTGACGGGGACTCCGGGCGCCTCATGGATGGGCTTCATCTGGGGTGGAGTTGATGGAGAGAGAGATCTGTCTAGCAAACGTTTTTGGAGCAGAGCATGGAGATGGCTGTCTGCGAGCGAGCGAGTCGTGGGTGCGCGCGTGTGTGATGTGTAATATGAGGGAATCGAGTTTGAGCGCGGGGCCGTCTTTCCTTTTCTTGTATGTGTGTGTGCGCGCCGCGTGTGGAGAGCAGGAAGAGTGCGTGTGTGCGTGGCATGCAACCACGGCTATATAGGCTATATGCCTGTGTCCGTCCCCATGTGTGTGCGTGTGCGAGTGCGACGACTGCGAGTGTGCGTGTGCGAGCAGTGGCAGTGGGTATTATTACTAGATTACATGAATGGGAATGGATTATTACTATTACATGCTGATATCAATTATAATATGTTATATATATTATATAACGTTCGCGTTTGCTGCTTATGCTTGCATGCGTATGCGTATATCATATGCTTTTCGTTATTTGTAGTTCGTTCGCCGTCACGTCACACGCCGTCGTAGTACACGTCTACACGTGTTGTGTACAAGTTGTGCGCCTCTGTCTGTGTATATGTATATGCCGTTGCCGTTGAGGTGTTGTACTGATTGAGCCTACAGGCGACACGGGAGACAGGAGCAGGGATCGAGCGCGAGCTATAGGGATGGGGATGGGGGCGGTGGGGGGGGGGGTCGCAAAACCCCAACTCCAACTCCAAGCAGCCCACGACCCCACACAGCCCACAGCCCACCACGCGCGCACGGCTCGCTACCTCTTCCCTTTCATTGCTCTCTCCATGCATATACTGTCGCGCGCACACACGACACATCCACACGCGACGACAGACTGGCCGACAGAGTAGACAGACACCGCGCGCCGGCCCAGAACACAACTGTGGACGGGCCCCACCCTACTCTACACACGTTCACTACAGGGCAAGGAAAAATGCTACACGCTTCTCGACAAAACACAACAACAAGTGGCGCCGCTCCTCCCAAGTAAGCCCCGTCGCGTTGCCAGCCTCATCGTCAGTTCATGTGTGGTGACCAATCAAGAGGTGACCAGATCTCCTGCACACCAAGCGTCTCACTCGGGGCAGCAGCTCCTGCGCCTGCCGTGACTTGGTCACGCAGTTGTGCCTGGAGGTCTGCAACCAAATTCCTGAGGCGCTCCATCTCCAAGCGGTCCAACGTCTCTCCCGCTTCGTGAGCCACCGCAACCAATTCTCGCTTCACCTCGACCTTAGCCTCGATCTTTGTCATTGTTACACTCTCCAAGCCAGGAAGACCGGCGCTGTGCTGCACACCGGCGCTGCTGGCGTGTAGCTCCGCCGAATCGCCCGCCCCCTGGTGCCGAGCGCGCTTGGGGGCCCGCATCTCGTCTGCATCCTCTTCCTCCTCCTCTTCCTCCGAAGCCTCCGCGTCGGAGCATTTCGTGTTCAACGGCTCCGCCGCTGCAACCTCGCTGCAGAACGAAGCCGTGCAGCCCCGGGCCGTAAAAGGCGCTCGAGAGGGTGGCGCGCTCTCCACAACCGGAGGGGTCAATCGGGAAGACTGAGCAGCCGGGCCTCGCAGATGTGGTAACCGGTCTTTGATGAACATGTACACGGTCGTTTTGGGGCGCCCAAGCACCTCCGCGATGTGAGTCTTCGTTTTGCCCTCAGCAAGCATGCTCCGGATCAGGTCAATCTGCTCCTGGGTCCAGTCGCTTGGCTGGAATCCCTGGCTTCTGCCCTTTCTGGACGACTCGTCCGGTGTGGGACCGCTGCCCATGCCCGGTCCCTCTGCCGCTGCAGGTCGTGCGGGCGCCGGTGCTCTGGAGGCGCGTCCGGGATGCGTTGGGGCCGCGGAAGAGCTGGCGTTGCGATGTCGGCGCTTGCCGGAGTCCTCGAGCAGGCACATACCACAGTGAGCAGTCTTTAAACGGCAGCCGTTGATATTGCAGAACTGGTACCCGAGTTCAGCCTCGAGCTGCATCCTGTTGCGTGCGCTCGCGGGCAGCAAAAGCTGCTCCTGCTGCGACTCTGATAGCCAGCCAGCCGGATGTGGGATCCCAAATTTGAGCCGCTGCGCCGCGCGCCACCGGCGCGCAGTGCGAAGCGCTTCACTCATCTGTGTAAAAGCTTCTCCGTCCGCACGCGGCACGTGTCGGGCAATTTTTGGCGCGCATTTTCTTGCCCCGTGTGAATGTGAACACAACTATAAGGGGACGTAGGACGTAGGAGACACAATTATCATCACAACTCCCTACAGTAAAGCGCACGACTGATTCCAGCCGTGGTGTTAGCTGTCGCGCCTGCTGTGACCGTAGTCGAAGCATCTTCTCTGTTGCCAGCGGTCAGGCTAACGGGTTAACCCGAGCTACGATTGCTAGCTAGCTCTATCTACCAAAGCCTATTATTGCCCATTGCTGCCCATGCATGGCGCATGGCATCCCATGGCGATCAGACGACTCGTCGACTCTTTAACTTTAAATTATATATGCAAAGGCAAAGGCACGTGTGACTCGCCCAGCGAGTCGTGCTTGGCCAATGACATTGGTCGCCAATGAGTTGCAGAGTCAAATCACAGAAACAAAGAAACAAAGCCCTACTAACACTGACACTGGCGCACGCGCAAACAATACACTACACACTACACCTACACAAGTAAAAGTAAGTAAAAGTAAAAGTAACTAGGCTACCCATAAGTCGGGAGCCTGCTAGGCGCTATAGACAGAGAAGAGTGCGAGCCCGCGGCGGCCTTGTAGCTTGTAGCCGCGTAGCCAGGGGCCAGGGGGAGGGGTTTAGGGTTACCCTGCGTTTGCGGTTGTTCTTATGTTTATGTGCTATGTGGCCTGTGTTAAAAAAAACAGTGTTTTGCGGTGCTGTTTTGCGGTGTTTTGTGCGCGTGTTTTCTTGTTCTTAGCGTTTTCCACAAAACAGCACACAACAGATAACAGACAAAAAAAAAAAAATATGCAAAGCACACAGCGCCCAAAACGGTCCAAAACGAACAAAATTATACAAATACATTTAAAGATACGCTTTGTGCAATACAGCGCAATACGCAATACGGTCGCTCTGCATCTTTCTCTCACTCAGAAAAGGTCCGAAAACCAAAAAAAAACATTCACAAAACACGTCAACGTCAACGTCAAAAGTTGTAAAACGTAAAACACCCGCAAAACACCGCAAACCGCAAAACACAGTGTTTGCAAATCACCACAAAACACCCACCCTCAAACCACCCGCAAAACACCGCAAAAACACCACAAAACACACTTGCTAACAAAACAGACCGAATTAGCTAACAAACCGCTCCGCTCCCGCTGTCGACAGGTGCTGGGATGTGGCTTCTCCTTGCCCGTGTATGGCGTATGGCTTTGTGAGGACCTTTGTCCTCTTTGATTGCGATTGTGATTGTCGACAGGTTTTCATCACTGCCAACTGTCAACTGCCAACTGCGCGGTGCGCACCCACCTGCCCAGCCTGACCCTCCGCGCCCGCGCCCCTGGCGTCGTCAGCGAAGAGGCAAAGGCGCCGTCTGGCGGCACACCACTGCTCTACTCTATCCACCTACGCATACTCTCTCTCTAACACCTCAACACACACTACATGTATACACAACAACAGCACTCCCCAAGCTCCCTCTACTCTTCTCCCACACGCCGACGCCGACGCCCACGACGATCCACACCCGACAAGAGGAAGAGGAACACGAGTTAGTGACACTGGTCCCCGCACAAACACTGCAGACAAACGGCAGAGATGAGACACGACCCACGGCCCACAGCTCTCACTCCTCCCCGCCTCCGTCGCCAAACCAGCCTTTACCCAATAATAGTTCACAGTGTCGTCTCCAAACCAGCCTTTACCCAATAGTTCACAGCGCGAGCGAGCGATGTCGGCCAACAGCCGCCGGCGCTGTCTGCACAAGGAGGGCAGCGCGCGCCCACAGCAGCGCTGTGGCGCTGTCGACAGCTGGGCGCGCACGGTGCCCTGCCGCCAGCGATATATATATATATATATATATATATAACATAATATATATATACATATACATATCGAGAGACGAGAGAGAGAGCAGAGAGAGAGAGATCGATAGACAGATAGATCGATACAAGATATAGATGGATATGTATCCATGCATCTATAGATCTCTGTGTGTGTGGCTCGCGCCTTCATTGGCCTTTACAAGATATTCGGTTGTTTATTCGGGGAGTGTGCACTAGTCAACAATATTCGTGGCATTCAACACCTCCTCTAATGCACACACACCCCTGTTTATTTTGCAATCAATATTGCGCAACATATGGATTCCCCCCGCCCCCCCTGTTTTGCCATTCAACATACAATATTGGTAACGGCAATATCGTGTAAAGGCCAACGCCTTCAGGGCTCGCCGAAAGCGGGCTGTTCGGGGAGCGGTAGGGCGGAGACCCCCGGGCTGTAGTATCCGGGCGACGACTGCGACGTCTGGGAGGCGTACTGGAAGTGGTGGAGCGCGCACTGCGTGACGCAGACGTTTGCCGCGGTGACGCCCGTGTTCGCGTTTCGTACCTCGATGTGCACATTGTACCCCCGCGCGTCGTTGGCCTCGAAGCGGAGCTTCCCCTCGAGCGTGTGCCCCGCGCCGACGGCGATCGGAGCTTTGAGCAGCGCACGCACCTGGTACCAGATAGGGGATTGTATGAATATATAAATATACTCATAGAGACATATTGACCTATATATATAATATATATAATACATATATATATATATATATACATATATATGTGTATGCATATACATATATATATATACATATATATATATATGTATATATATTTACATATTTATATTTACATATATATATATATACACACACACACACACACACATATATTCAAATATATATAGAGCGTGTGCCCCGCGCCGACGGCGATCGGAGCCTTGAGCAGCGCACGGACCTGATACCAGATAAAGCGGATTCTATGAGTATATACATATAACTATGCAGATATGTTTACCTATATATATAATATATGTAATACATACGTATCGTCGGGTTAACTCTTGACCCCGAGTAGGTGAGCGGGTGGATAGAGGTTATTCTATAAAAATATAAATATACCAATATAGATATATACTTTTATATATGTAGATAGATAGATAGATAGAAATATACACTCACATATATTATATATATATATGCATACATACATACATATATATGAATAAATACATATATATATATATATATATATATATATATATATATATATATATATATATATATATATATATATATATATATATATATATATATATAATAT
>Ga0105054_10009432_pt1 | contig 12646 bp, 9 predicted proteins | sample BON02_FD_78091 | JGI IMG/M metagenome (GOLD analysis project Ga0105054, IMG submission 78091) | Freshwater microbial communities from Lake Bonney liftoff mats and glacier meltwater in Antarctica - BON-02 (megahit assembly) | ecosystem: Environmental > Aquatic > Freshwater > Ice > Glacier... | reverse complement strand
CTCCGAATCCGTTGCAGTGCGTGAGGCACTGCATTTAACTCTCTCATGAAAATCCTCATCACCGGTTCCTCCGGGCTCATCGGCTCCGAAGTCAGCCTCTTTTTCGCCCAGAATGGCTGCCAATTTTTGATTTTTGCACCCTGACCCCATTTCCCATTTCCATTTCCTTTCTGAACTGGAACCATGATGTTCGGTGGGTTGGGAGGTTTCCAATCGCCGGCATCCGCCATCCGCAATTCTCAAAGACGCAAAACTTATTGCGCTGACCCCTTCTGCCTTTTTCCATGCCTGACCCGATTTTTCCAATGTCAATAGGCAAGGCCTGACCCCTTCTGCATTTTCTACGAAGTCGACATTCGCGACCGCGTAAAACCAGATGAAATGGCGTTAGTTATTTCAACCATCAACACTGATGCGTGTTGACACGAGAAAGCAAACTGCATAAAGATATCTCATCCAAAATACATGTCAATGAATTACCTATGAAAATTTTAGTAACAGGAGGACTTGGGGCTGTTGGTTCGCCCCTCACAAATTTACTTAGAAAGAAAGAACACGAGGTTTGGGTCTTGGATCGCCCACACCATCACGGTCTGAACGGCAAGTATTACTTCCGAGCAGATGTGGGATACTATCGGCAAATGGAGGAGATTTTCGAGCGCCAAAAGTTTGACATCGTTTACCATCTTGCCGCCGAGTTCGGAAGAAACAATGGAGAGGATTTCTACGAGACGATGTGGCAAAGTAACGCCATCGGAACGAAAAACATAATCCGGATGCAGGAAAAACACCGGTTCCGCCTCGTGCACTTTTCCAGTTCCGAGGTCTATGGAGATTTTGAGGGGGTCATGGTGGAAAACGTCACAGACGATATCCCGATCAAGCAGATGAACGACTACGCCATTTCAAAATGGGTCAACGAACTCCAGATCTTGAACTCCGCGACAAAGCAAGCAACCGACTCGGTTCGGGTTCGGTTGTTCAACACCTATGGCCCAGGCGAACCCTATAGCGATTATCGCAGCGTGGTGTGTCTTTTTATCTATCGAGCGATGTTTGGCTTGCCTTACACGGTCTATCTTGATCATCACAGGACCTTTACGTACATCGACGATTGTGTCGAAGCGCTCTCCAATATCTGCACGAGCTTCAAACCCGGTGAGGTTTACAATATCGCTGGTGATTCGTACTACGACATTAAGACGACATCAGACAAGATTCTGGCCATGCTCGGGAAGGATGACTCGCTGGTAAAATATTTGAACATCGAGCATCACAACACGATCGACAAGCGAACCGATCCAAAAAAAGCGATCCGTGATTTGGGGCTGCGCGAGTCAACAAAGCTCGATGAAGGGCTCGCGCGGACAATCGAATGGCAGAAGTCCTATTACGGGATTAAATGAAATACGTCGAAGATGCTGCTTGTGAGGTGGCAATTGTCGGACTCGGCTATGTTGGAATGCCGGCCGCATTAATGCTAGCCAAAAGCGGTTTGAGAACCGTTGGCGTAGATACCAATGCCGGGCTATTATCTCAGCTTCGCGAGGGGATCTGCCCACTTGAAGAAGAAGAGTTGCTCAAAATTTTTAACGACCCTGTAACGAAAGCTAATTTCTCGGCACAGGATTGCCCACCAGTCTCGGAAAACTACATCATCGCTGTTCCCACCCCGCTTGATCCACTCAGGAGAATCTCCGACCTCAAGGCTTTGGAAGCGGCCTGTGCAAGTATCGTCCCCGTGTTGCGGCCAGGGGCGCTTGTCATTATCGAATCGACTATTCCTCCGTTGACCTGCAAGGAAACCGTCGGTCCGATTCTCGAACGAAGCGGGTTGAAGGTGGGATCAGAGATACTGCTCGCCCATTGCCCAGAACGGCTCTTTCCAGGGAATGTGGTCGAAGAAATTGTTCACAACTCACGCATTGTGGGCGGCACCAACGATGCCGCAACAGACCGTGCTACCGATCTCTACAAACGTTTCGTAGAGGGAGAATTGATGCGGACGGACGACATCACCGCCGAATTTTGCAAGCTGATCGAGAATGCCTACCGCGACGTGAATATTGCGTTTGCGAACGAGCTATCGATCATCGCGAATCGACTTAACATTGGCATTGATCGTGCCATTACAATGGCCAACAAGCATCCACGAGTGAATATCCTGCGTCCGGGTATCGGAGTTGGTGGTCACTGTATTCCGATCGACCCGTGGTTTATCGCCGAAGTTGCCCCAGGCGATGCAGCGCTGATAACGACCGCCCGTCGGATCAACGACCTCCAACCGCAATATATTGCAGGTCGGATTCGTCGCGAAGTCGCACACATTAGGGATCCTTCGATCGCCGTTTACGGCATCACGTACAAGCCCAATGTCAATGATCAGAGGGAAAGTCCGGCATTGCATATCGTCGAAATTCTTCGCCGCGATGGCTATCGCGTGGACGTATACGATCCGGTTGCCGGAGTCACTCCAGCCAAAGACCCTGTTGCGTTCGCTGGAGGGCACGACGCGCTGGTAATTCTCGTCGAACACCGCGAAATCGTCGAGCTGCTGGCCAATGATCCGGACCGACTTAGCAGTGCGCTAGCTCACCCGATCATTCTACGCTTTTAGTTCCAGACAAAATGATCAAGAACATCGGATTTAAATCATTTTCCGGACCGCCGCTAGCGGCGACTGAGATCCCGCGCCACAGCCTGCTCGATCTCCAAAACCGGAAACTTCGGGGCCAAGCGCACAAAGAGAAATACAAGGTCTTCGTGATTGTTGGGACTAGACCGGAGTTGATTAAGTTAGCGCCGGTAGTCAAAATCATGAAGTCTTCCACGATTTTTGAAACGGAAGTTGTCAATACTGGCCAACACGTTGAATTGGTCGATACCCTCTTTCCACTGCTCGAAATAGTACCAGACTACAACTGCGAGTTGCTCGAGAAAGGACAGTCCCTTGTTTCGTCTTATGCGAAGGCCATTGAACGTCTGGGCCAACTTGTAGAGCAGCACTCGCCCGATCTGATCTTGGTCCAGGGTGACACTCTCTCGGCTGCTGGAGCGGCATTGGTGGGTTTTCTGAACGCCATTCCGGTCGGCCACATTGAAGCCGGTCTCAGAACATTCAATATCCTCTCCCCGTTTCCGGAAGAACTGAACCGCACCCTGATCGGACAGGTTGCAACATTCCATTTTGCTCCGACCCAGCGCGGTGTAAGCAACCTACTGGATGCTGGAGTTGCTCCTTCAGATATCTTCCTTGTCGGCAATACTGTGGTGGATGCTCTCCAATCGGTTATTGATACAAAACCCGAAGTAAAGACCCCCGCAATTGTAGATTTTTTCGAATCTTCGGCTGGAAAAAGGCGGGTGCTTCTAACGTTGCACCGGAGGGAGAATCAGGACGGTAAACTTGATGAGATTTTCGCCGCAATAGCCAACGTTGCGGCGGAGCATGCTTCGGATGCGACAATTTTATTTCCCATGCACTTCACGCCTCTGATTAGGAAGAGTGCGATTCAGTATTTTGGTGGTCTTGAGAACGTCATCCTTTCCGAACCGATCGATTATATCGAATTCGTGGCGGTATTGCAAAATGTCGATTTTATTGTCTCGGACTCGGGTGGCATTCAGGAAGAAGCCCTGGCACTCGGCAAGCCGATTCTTGTATTGCGAGATACGACGGAGAGGCCGGAAATTGTCGAATCCGGCCTTGGCCATCTGGTCGGAAACGACATGAAAATGTTTCGGAGCAAATTTGCAGATCTGGCTTCGGGCCGCGCGGAACCTACTCCGACGAAAGTTGCCGAGTCCCGTCCGTACGGTGTTGGGAATTCAGCAGAACAAATCTGCAAGATCACGGAAGATTTCTTTGCCGGTAAGACCCCCTCCGTCGGCCCCCGTGAACTTTCCGTGATCGTCCCTTGTTATAACGAAGAAGGAAACATCGCCACAATCATGGCTAAACTCGTCGAGACCCTGTCGAAAGCCGGAATCAATGCTGAAATTCTGTTCATCGACGATAACTCAGTCGACAAGACCTATGCGGTGGGCTGCGAGGCGGCTTGGCACTACAACAATGTTTGTGTGCTCACGAAAACTTTTCCGCGGGGAATGGGAAACGCCATTCGCTTCGGACTCCAATACGCGAACGCGGATGTGGCATTGGTCACCATGGGGGATGGTTCCGACGACCTTTCCGTGATGCCTGAAATGTATCGGCAAGTCAAAACCGGCGAATGTGATTTGGCGATCGGCAGCCGGTATCGCGATCCGAACAATCAGGCAAATATTCCACCAATTTACCAATTTTTTTCAGGAGCGTTTCGAATTCTTGGACAGATCGTGCTAAACATTCCGCTACGCGATTTCACTAACGCCTACCGTTGCTTCAACTGGAAAGCATTGAAGCAGATCGGACTGGAAGGATCTGGGTTCGAAATCTCGCCTGAAATTACATTTAAATCGTGGTACATCCGCGGCAAGGTTGTCGAGGTGGATTCCATGCATCTTAAACGGACCAAGGGCCAATCAAAATTCAGTTTTCTGAAAGCCGGGCCAGGCTATGGAAAAATGATGACCAAGGCTCTTATTGCCCGTTTCACCCATAGCTGGCCGTATATAGACTGGTAACATGAACAAAGTCATCGTCACAGGAGGCGCGGGATTCATTGGTTCCCACATTGTCGAACGTCTGATCGAAGCCGGTTGCTTCGTGACAATCATCGACAATTTCAAAACCGGTCAGGAATCAAACATAGCCCGTTTTAAGCCGGGCTCCTTCTCCATTATCCGAGACAGTGTGCTCTCGATTGAGCGGCATGCGTCGAAGCTGGAGAATCATCGAGCCATATTCCATCTCGCTGCAGAAGTCGGAAACATCAACTCCATCGAGCATCCGGCAGCGGACGCTGAGGCAAATATCCTCGGGACGATCGCTGTTTGCGAATTTGCCAGACTTGCCGGGATAAAGGTCATTTATTCTTCTTCAAGCGCGATTTACGGTGAAACGGTCACGCTGCCGGTGACCGAAGAGCATCCGACCGCGCCACTCTCGCCCTATGGTTTAAGCAAACTTACTGGCGAACTCTACGTCCGGATTTACGGAAATCTACATGGGATGGAATATGCGTGCCTTCGCTACTTCAACGTTTTCGGCGAAGGCCAACTTTTCAATCCTTACTCGAATGTTATCCCGATTTTTGTCCAACGGCTCTTGCAGGGCCAAGATTTGGCGATTTTTGGCGATGGGACGCAGACGCGCGATTTCGTGCATGTGAAGGATGTGGCTGAGGCAAATTTTCTCGCATTTCAGACAGAGGCTCCCTCTGGCAGTTATAATGTTGGAACCGGCGTGCGTGTATCGCTTCTTGACGTTCTCGAAGTTCTGCGGGAACTCCATGGCTGCGTTAATCCACGCTTTGAGGAGTTTCGAATCGGTGAGATCAAGGATAGCGTGGCCGATATTGGGATGATTGGGAAAAATTTGGGATTTCATCCGAAAGTCGGTCTCCGAGATGGTTTGGCCGCCTATTATAATTGGACTAAATCACAGAAGGATTCCAACAATTGAATCCGCTCGATCGTCATTACGAAAGTATTCGAGCCATGCAATCAAACATTGAATACTAAGGATAAATGCCGGATCTGTGGACACGGAAGTGTGCGTGTTCTCGGAAAGAAGCAGAACCGCATGTACCAACGCTGTGAGAACTGCCGCACGGTTCAACTATCTCCACCACCGTGTTTTTCAGAACTTGTCGATTATTATGAGGCTATGCCGAAAAATTATCAGACAAGTCTTGAACAAAGTGCCTCAAACGAATGGAAGTTTCGATACCTGATTAATCGATACCTTTCAAACATCTTTGGAACACTGGAAATGAAGTCCTCCTTAATCGTAGATGTTGGCGCATTTACCGGTGATTTTTTGAATTGCCTAGCTCGGGATGGATTCGAAGAATTAGTTGCTTTCGAAATCAATCCGTCAGTTCTACCTGTTCTCCGAGGAAAGAACCTCAAGGTTATCGAAACGGAATTTCTAACAAGCTCTGATCTTCTTGAAGGATCTGTTGACGCCATATTCCTTTTGGACGTGATCGAACACGTAACGGATCCACTGGGCTATATCGCGAAAGCACACAAGTTATTAAAGGATGGCGGTTATTTGGTCTTAACGACCCCTGATAGCTCTTCAATATTTGCTAAAACATTGGATTTGAGGTGGCCATTGTATGACGGAATGGAACACATCAATGTCTTCTCTTCGCTATTTTTTGGCAATATTCTCCGGAATTCTGGATTTTCCAATGTAGAAATACGGCGATTATTCAAAAAGACTTCGCTCAGGTACCTCCTCGACATTGTCGGTTCGTGGAGCCGGATTATCGGAGCTGATGCAGTAAGTCGCAACTTTGGCAGGATCCCGGTTATTTTTTATGCTGGTGAGTTCCTCGCAGTCGCCAGGAAGGCGAAATCGGGTTGAGGTAAGGTAACGGGGTTGCGAGTAATTTTGCGCACGACTTCCTATCGGACCTGCCTTGCTCCGATCACTTGACCAATCTTTTCCTCAAAATCCGGTAGACCACTTAGTTTTGCTTACTGATTTTTGGTCCAGATCCGAATTTCTGACTCAATGGGCTCCCCGGCGACGAAACCCTCTTTCTTGGCCTGAGCCAGAGAATCAATCGGCCGGCTGGCATTTTTGAACCTCATGGCAAATTGAGACATCCCATCGCGCTTTGTCGGCAAAGTCTCCACGATATACCGACATTCCTGCAGTCCCTGAACATACTCCTCTTTCGGCATTTTCGGTGTGAGCATAAAACAGAGATGCCCGGAGTAGTACGACACCGTGGGCACATGCATGTAGTCGATGTAGTGAGGGTTATGGTTCAGCTTGACGGCCACCGGCTCCCCCGCGGGGACATGCGACCTGATCCATTCCGCAGCGGCCATCAACACCCGGTCTTCCCGGAAGAGGTAGGCGGACATGGTTGTCATTGGCACAATACATCCCACCGCAAGTGCGCCGACCACCATACCCGTAAACCCTGTCGAGGTTTTTTCGCGAATCCAGCGGAGAAGAGGCACCACCCCCATCGCCAACAACATGGATGCTGGAACCAAAAAGGGCAGATTGTAGTAATTGTGCTGTCCCGGAGACGCCACTCCCCACACCAATACATAGACAATCAAGGATCCACACCAACTGATGATGAAGATTCCTGTTTCCGTGGCTCTTCGTTTCCAAGCCTGAACGCACCCCAAGGCAGCCAACATCACCCCCAATGGGGAGAGAATAAAAGCAGTTATATATCCGCTGATCCGGACATAAAGACCTGGATCCAGCCGATTCTGAAAAGTCCCCAAAAATCCACGTAAAGATTCCTCCGATGTCCATGCCGGAAAATGCTCCGTATTGACAGCGGTCACATAGCCGCTCCACAGCTTCATCCCCACTATTATGACAGCCGCCCCGATAAAATGGATCGGGCGAAAGAGGGATCCGAATCCCTGCCGGGTCCAAAGGATTGCGACAGCCAGAACTCCGAGAATCGAAAACGGGGGAAATTTAATCAGACAACCCAGTATCCCGGTCAAAAACACTAGCCCAAATTTGGCCGTAGTCGGTTGCTCCCCATATCGCAGAACGGTGACGACAAAAGCCAGGCTGACTGCCAAAAAAACCATCTCCGGCATCACGGCCTGTCCGAAAAAGACCGAAAGAGGGGAAAAAACAAACACGCCGTTCGCCCAAAGGGCCTCTTCCCGCGATAAAAATCGCTCCCAGATCGCCTGAACCAACAGGAAGGAGATTATCCAGAATCCCACACTGATGATCCTGCCTGACAAATCAATCAGATGCGGGTCCGCCCCGTCGGGCTTCGGTGGATCTATTTGATACCCCAGCCAAACAAAAGCCGTATAGACGCCCTGCACCAGAACATTGTAAACGGGAAGCTCCAGAACAAGGCGGGCTTGAGTGGTCCCTCTCCAACTGGTATTGGAATCCAGTTGAAACCCGGGTTCCTCGATCAAACTCCTGACCGCATCGGCCGTCTGCGCTTGCCGAGGCACTTGGGCGTCAAGGATTGGGCTGGGAAGATTCCAAAGCCTCAAGGCAAGCCCGATCATTAAGAATATCCAGAAGCTTCGTGGGAATGGGAATCTATTCACATTTTGTATCACGTCACATTTATGCGCCAATTGTCGAGAAATCTTGGTCTCCCGTCCGACCAAAGGCAGTACGGTCGCTTCAACGACGAGTTGACACTGACTGCCGGACGTTTCAGTCTCAGTCCACTTTCACCTATGCAAAAATCCCACATCCTCGTTGCCGGCGCCGGTGGTTTCATCGGCGGTCACCTCACCAAGACCCTCCTCGAGCAAGGCCACAAAGTCCGCGCTGTGGACAAGAAACCCCAGTGGCAATGGTACCAGCGCTTCCCTGAAGCGGAGAACATCACCCTCAACCTCGAGCTGCAGAACGACTGTATCCAGGCGGTCAACGGCTGCGATGAAATTTACAACCTCGCCGCCGACATGGGGGGCATGGGTTTCATCGAACTCAACAAGGGACTCTGCATGCTCAGCGTGCTCATCAACACTCATATGCTCACCGCAGCGCGACACTGCGGTGCCCGGCGCTTTTTTTACTCTTCCTCCGCCTGCGTCTATGCCGGATATAAACAAGAGGAAACCGACATCCCCGCCCTCAAGGAGGCCGATGCCTACCCCGCCGATCCCGAAGACGGCTACGGCTGGGAGAAGCTCTTCAGCGAACGCATGTGCCGCCATTTCCGCGAGGATTTTGGCATCGAAACACGGGTGGCCCGGTACCATAACGTTTATGGTCCCGAGGGCACCTTCGATGGGGGACGGGAAAAGGCCCCGGCCGCCATCTGCCGCAAGGTAATCGCCGCCAAAATAAGCGGTGACCACAAAATCGAGATTTGGGGCGATGGCCTACAGACCCGCAGCTTCATGTATATTGACGACTGCCTGCACGGCACTCAGGCCATCATGAACAGCGATATCATCGACCCCATCAATCTCGGCAGCGCTGAGATGGTCTCCATCAATCAATTGGTCGATCTAGCCGAAGACTTCGCCGAGATCAAGCTGGAGCGGTCCTACAAGCTCGATGCCCCAAAAGGCGTCCGGGGCCGCAGTTCCGACAACTCTCTCATCCAGGAAAAACTCGGATGGGAACCGGGGATTTCTCTCCGCAAGGGTCTGGAAAAAACCTATGCTTGGATCCACGACGAGATGACCTCTGGATCATCGAAGGATTCGATCGTGAACCGGTTTTAGAGCAATACGCGGTCCCGGACGACTGTCACAGGATGCCCCTGCCCAACCCGGGTTTCGCTCATCGTGCGATCAGCACCTGACCCAACTCTGCGCGTCAAAATGAATAACAGTCACACCTCTTGGAAGCGGCTGATATTTCTGGGCGCTGTTTCCTGCGCGGTTGCAAGTGTCTCGAGCCATGTAGTTTCTCTTGTTCTTGGGCTTAGTCCCCCGACACGAAACGAACATACTTTCGGGGGCAACCAAGACACATCCGGGGAAATTGTTGCGCTCGGATCGTCGCTCATGGCATTCGGCATCGATTGGGCACGCCTAGCAAAGACGACCGACATCTCAGTCAACACTCGAACGTGCGGGGCCGGTTCTCCCGCCGAACTTGAATTTCTCAACGCTGGAGCTCCAACCGAGACCAACACTCTTGTCTTTATCTCCGTCTTCGAGATGGCCGAGGGCATGCTCAGTGAATCACGGCCCATTGAGGTTCCATTCTCAGTCACGCTCAGTGACCTCGGCACGACACGGCCAAGCTGGACCCTTACGAAAACTCTTCTCTGGAGCTATCCTCTTCAGGTAATGAGGAGTCCGTTTCCAACTCTGGGGCGGTCTTGGGAGGTCATGGTTCGGCTCAGAGACCTAATGCGTTCCGTTCGCGCCAAGGCAACCGTAACCTCGGAAGATGCTCCCATCGCGTTGAATGCCGGTGCAAATTCTCACACCGATACGTTGAAAAGCTGGGACAAGGGGCGATTGCTCCGCAATATTAAGCAGCTTCGAGAACGTGGTGTTTCCGAATCTGAAAACTTTGTTGGTCCAAAATTCTTAGCTCTCCAACGAATATTCACAAAATCACAAGATGCCAAACTTCGCGCGATTGTCGTGATGCCGGTTTCTCCCGCCTACAAGTCGGCGTTTGTTGACGCAACCATGGCCTCAACATTCGCGTCGATGCTCCGGATCTTTGAGTCAGCCAATCCATTGGTAATCATCATCCGGCTCGACCTTGCGCCCGAGCTCCAGTCAGACAAATATTTCTGGGATTTGGTCCATCTAAACTTTGAAGGCCAGCAGTTGGCGACATCAACGCTTCTCGAAGAGTTGGGTAGCAAAAGCGAAAATCAATGATCTTCACGTCGCTGGAGTTTTTAGTATTCTTCGCAATCATCCTGCTTGTTCGGCTTGGCATCAAAAATGTTAATTCCGAAAAGTGGTTTTTGCTAATTGCGAGCTGGCTCTTCTACATGAGCTGGAATGCTCCTTTCGTCCTTCTCCTTATCGCGGTATCCACCTCCGACTATTTCCTGGGAAAACGGCTCCACGACGAATCCAACCTCTCGATGAGGAAATTTCTGATGGCAAGCAGTTTGTTTATTGATCTGGGAGCTATTGGATTTTTCAAATATGCCAACTTCCTATCCGGGACTTGGCGACAGACGATCGAATTGGCCGGCATTCGGTCCGACCCAGTCTTCATGGAAATCATCCTTCCGGTGGGCGTTTCATTCTTCACCTTTCAAAGTCTCAGCTACACATTCGACATATATCGAAAGCGAATGTCGCCCGCAGCCAGTTGGCGCGACTACAATCTTTTCGTTGCGTTCTTTCCCCAGCTGATCGCCGGGCCAATCCTCAAGGCGATTGATTTCTTGCCTCAACTTTTGGAACGTCGCCGCCCAACGGCCTACATGTTCGAATGCGGTCTGGCGGTCTTCTTGCTTGGTGCCGTCAAGAAGTCGGTCCTGTCCGACCAGATCGCCCCCCAGATTGATCTCGTCTTCGCCGCACCGCTTCAGTTTGACGCACTGACTCTGCTGGTGGCACTAGTCGCTTTCTCTGCGCAGATCTTTCTCGATTTTTCGGGATACAGCGATATGGCGATCGGTTGTGCCTGCATGATGGGATTCACATTCATGGACAATTTTCGCATGCCATATTCTTCCTTGAGCATCACCGAGTTTTGGCGGCGTTGGCACATCTCGCTATCCACGTGGCTACGGGATTATGTCTACATATCTTTTGGCGGCAACCGCCGCGGCACATGTCGAACCCACATCAACATTATGGCAACGATGCTCCTAGGGGGACTCTGGCACGGCGCCTCTTGGAACTTCGTGCTCTGGGGTGCCATCCACGGTCTCGCTTTGGTAGTTCACAAACTTTGGACAAGTTTTCGAAAGCCCGCCTCCTCGCCTACCCCACGCTTTGCGGTGCGGACTTTTTTCGCCTCGATACTCACACTTTCGATTGTAATTCTCGCCTGGATACCATTTCGTTGCATGACGCTTGGAGATTCCTATCAATATTTCTTACGTCTTGCGAACTGGGAAATGGATGGAGTCCGTTCAATTCCGATCCAGTTGGTCGCGATTGTATCCATCGTGATTGTTACCCATCTTCTCTGGAAGAAGGATGTCGTTTGGTACCGCAGCATTCCGAATAGTGGTATCGTAGTTAGAGCAACTGTTTATTCTTCTCTCCTTGCACTGATCGTGATCTTCGGTGTCTCAAAAGCGGCACCTTTCATCTATTTTCAGTTTTGAACTTTGGACATTCGCTCTTTCATATTGCGTCTTTCGCGCCTTTGGCGTGAGACTCGGGCTTTCAGTCCACCAACCAAACATTTCATATGGCCATTATTCTTAAACTTCCATGAGAGGCGGAGCTGACAATAGTCGAGCGATCACCATGGTGATCGCCATGGTCATCGGCATTGGGGCAGCTGTGCTCTTGGGACGCTTTGTTGCGCAGGGCGATTATACCAAAATTGCCCTGATCGTTGGCGCGATTTTTGGGATGCTCTTCATCCTTCTTCTGGGAGAGCGCTATTGGTATCTGATCCCGATCACCGTCGGTTTGGATCTTCCGACCTTCCCGATCGGTGGCCGCAATATCAACCTCTCCGAACTCTCCATCGCGCTTTGTGCTGGGGTGTACATCATCCGATTGGCACTCAAGCGGGAAGAAATGATTCTCTTTCGGCTGCGAAATACCCCCATCCTCCTCTATATGGCCTGGGTCCTTATCGTGTGGGCTCTCCATCCGGTTGGGCTAGCCGGCCTCGGATCTGAAATTGGCGGTGGTCGCTTCTACTCCACCCTCCTCCTGGCATTTGCCTCTTTTGTAATCGTTTCCAACCGTTCCTCGGTCACAGAAAATGATATCAAGTGGATCTTTGGGTTCCTCTTATTCGGAACCCTGGCCAATTTGGGGCGCACACTTCTGGAATATGTCGTCCTTGGACATACGCTCGGGTTAGCTAGGGTGGATATCGACAATGAGGGTTCCTATACTTGGCATCAAGCTCTATCTGGACCCGCTTTGCTCATTTTGATGCTACTGT
>Ga0105054_10009431_pt1 | contig 12646 bp, 8 predicted proteins | sample BON02_FD_78091 | JGI IMG/M metagenome (GOLD analysis project Ga0105054, IMG submission 78091) | Freshwater microbial communities from Lake Bonney liftoff mats and glacier meltwater in Antarctica - BON-02 (megahit assembly) | ecosystem: Environmental > Aquatic > Freshwater > Ice > Glacier... | reverse complement strand
CTGGAGTGCCCATACCCCATCTTCACGCCCAGTGCACCATGCACCCTTGGATCACGATAAGCGTCGCCCAAGGTAACCTCGTACCCTAGCTCCAGCGCCTTGTTTATCAGGCTCGGTATCAGCTCAGCGAATTCGGACTGGGTGGTGCGTAGCGTTGCCATCCTACGGCCCTTTCCTAAGTCCGTGCAACGTTGCCCAGTCGATAAACATATATCCCAGTCCTGCAAGTGCCGCCCAGATCAAGCCCGCAAGGGTCTTTTCAATGATAGCCTTGCGGAACTTGGCCCTGTCGCACTGTAGCTGTATGGCTTGCCGTACCCAGCGCGTTTCATCCTCAGTGATCGGAGGCGTTGCTGCGTGGATGGCTGAGATAATGTCAGCTACAAGTTCTGCACGTTCTTCTGCGGTCATGGTAGTCCAATCGTTGTTACTCGCTGGCCGTCCGGTCAGTCGTTAAATCTTCGGTATCGCCAGTTTGATTGCAGCTACCCATTCCCCATGCAGATTCGTGCCGTCCCGCTTGTCATCCCCCAGCATTTCAAACTGATTTCGCTTGGCGTACTCAGCGGCTCGAAGCTCTTGGTATGTTGGTGATGTGTCAACATATATTGGCAGAGTAGGCGCAGGTACATCAAACTCTGTTCGCACAAAGCCAAAGCGCGCAATCGTGGAATTGTCTTCGGTGGCAACCCATGCTTTTAGCACATCGTCTTTTTCCAGCCGCCACAGCGTGCCGCGTAGTGAGGCCATGAACTGGGTGTGCGCTGCCGTGCCGGCGAGTGCATCGAGGTCGGCGCGGGTGTTAATGACAGCTGATTCCATGGTGTTCCTTGAGGTGGTTGAATAGGTTGCAGGTATCGGCGTGGGCTGCGTGGCCGCGCCATGAGGCGGTGAACTTGGTCAGCGCCTCGGTGTTGCCGTGCTTGGTGTAGTGCGCGATCTTGCGTTTCGCGGCGGTAACGGACTGTTTGCGCAGCAGCTTGTGGCGCGGCCAGATGCGGTAGCCCAGAAAGTTGATGCCGTGCGTGACGGGTGAGACTTGCCACTTGCTCAGGCTCAAGCCCAGGCGCTCTTTGCTGGCCACTTGGAAGTCTTCAAGCCAGTGGCGCAGCTCGTAGGGGTTGCTGGACAGCACCACCACGTCATCCATATATCTAGTCCAGTCCTTGGCGCCCAGCTCGAATTGCAGAAAGCGGTCGATCACGCCGCCATAGACGTTGGCAAATAGCTGGCTGGTCAGGCTGCCGATGGGAATACCGCAACCACTGCGCGGGACCATGGCGCCGATCAAGTCCAGTGTTGGCCGGCATGAAATCTTGCGCTCGATCAAGCCATGCAGCACGGCGCGGTCAACGCTGGGGAAGAACTTGCTGTAGTCCGTCTTCAGGAAGTGCGTGGCCCCGGTGCGGCGCAAGGCCGACTGCACATGTCGCACTCCGGCGTGCGTGCCCATGCCCTCGCGGCAGGCGAAGGTGCCGGGCAGCAGGGTTTTCTCAAAAATGGGGCCGATGATGTTGACCAGGGCGTGCTGGGCTACGCGGTCAGAAAAGTCCAGCGCCGAGATCAACCGTGGCTTGGGCTCGTACACCATGAACTGCCGAAAGCTGCCCTGCTGGTAGGAGCTCTCCAAAATCGACTTGCGCATGTTCAGCAGGTTGGCATGGTCGTATTCTTTGAACTCCAAGTAACCCCAGGTCTGGCGCTTGGCGCGCATCGTCTTGGCGTAGGCTAGGCGCAAATTGTCAATGTCGGCAATCTGGCCGATCAGGCGCTTGTACTTATTACCCATGGCAAACCTCCAAAAAGCCGGACGCGACTTTCGCACAGGATTGCCCCTGGCTACTCGTCGTTTTTCCGAACCCCCAAAGGTATTTGCCGAAGCAGGACAACACGGCTGACCACATTTGAATAGGCCTGCCCGCTGTGCCGTAACAGCAGCGGAACAAAGAAAATGCCAAAAACCAAAAGTCCTCACAGACGCCGCGCACACCGACGATGGGGGACGAGGCCGCGGGCGCGTAGTTCCAGGCCGAGCAGCGCGAACCGGAGAACGCGCCGACGCCCCAGCCGCCCCCCAAAAGCACGGCGTTATTACCCATGTTGCCCCCTGCTTTTCTGACGGGACATCCACGCCCCGAGCATCTTGCCCACTTCGGCCACCAGCACCTGCGCTGTCTCGACCTGGTGGGGCGTGATGCCCTTGACCTGTTTGCCCATCAAAAACCGCAGCCAAAATCGCAGATGCGAGAGTCCCGCATCGGCGATGTACAAGCGGGAAATCTGGCTCGACTTTCCCGCCTCTACAAACAGTTGCACCTGCCCCAGCAGGCACTCCAAAAACATATCTCGCGCCATCCCATGTTTGCGGGGCAAATTCTGCGCAATCGGGTACAGGTACGAAATCACTGTTTCGTACTTTTCCACGATGGCCATTTGTTCGTAACATGGGGCAGCGTCTTTTTGTGGTGTCATGAATAAGGGTCCAGCAGGCTGTCGCCCGCTTACTCAAGAATCAAGTGGTCACAGACGCCGCGCACACCGAGGTAGTTGGCCGAGTACGTGGGCGCGGCGTCCCAGACCGAGCAGCGCGAACCGGAGTTCGCGCCGTTGTCCCAGCTGCCCCCCAAAAACACGGCGTTTTCTAGCTGATAGGTTGAGCCGCGCCCCTCGGTGTTGGCTGTCCAGGCGGCTGTGCCTGTGCCGCCACCGAATTCATTGCCCCAGCACCACAGGTTGCCAGCGGCTTGGATCACGCCCCACTTGCTTGTAAATACGTTCCAGGCGCTTGTTGCGCCAGTGCCAGTCACGCCCGTGGTGGGTACATCCGTGCCGCCGCTGCTCACGGCCTCAGTCGTGCCATAGGCCAGCGCGGCAAACTCTGCATAGCGTGGCGAGCGCTTGCCGTAGGCGGCCAGTGTTTCGTTCGCCTCCCACCAAGTGAAAGAGCCGTACCCTGTTGAGCCATTGCCGCCGAAAGCAGCGGGAATCTTAGGGTTGCTGGAGCCGTCCGCAATGGCGACGTTGTACTTGCTGGTGCCGTTGGTGTAGTGGTCAGTCCCACATAGATAAATGTCAGCCCAAAAACCACCCGCAACCAACGTCATACCTCGCGGGTCACTGGCTGCTGGTTTGAATTTGAGATCCCACAGGCTGTAGGCGTTGATATTGGGCGTGGTGTTGCCACCAGACTGCGCTGCAGCGTTGTCGCCAGGCGCATAGTGGAAACCACCAATCTTGCGACTGTTGGCCGTGGTGTATCCAGCCGGTGCGCTGAAGTTGGCATCAGCCCGCACCGTGCCGTCTGTGGCAGCGTAGATGGCGTAGTCAACCCCAGCGGTAAGGGCTGGCATGACGACTGCGGTGGCGGCGGCGAAGGTGAGTAGCGTGGCGGCGACGGTTAAGGTTGTGCCAGCTTTGATCGAGACTGTGCCGGCACCGGTTTTGGTGAAGGCTACGGAGGTGGGGTCGAGTTTGAAAAAGTGGCCTTTGTAGGGTTTTTCTGCGTCGAGCTCGTCCAATGCCTGCTGCACCGTAGTGGCTGCAATGTTGCCTGCTGGGGTGTTGCCTACTATGCCTGCGCCGCCAGCTGCTGAAAGCAGTGTTCCGGCTACCGTCAAAGTGGTCACAGTGGCAGCCCCCGCAGTCAGCGCATCCCCTCCAATATCAATCGAGCCGAAGCCGCTGGTGATGCTGCCTGCGTTTAGTGCGCCGACTGTGACAAGGGCAGATGTGCCGGGGTAAGCTGTTGCTGTAGCTAGATTGATAGCCCCCACCGTCAGCGTAATTGCAGGCGTAGTTGTTGCAGTAGCTACCGAACCGGAAAGTCCGTTCGCGGTGACTACGGATACCGAGTTGACTGTTCCAGCAGTAGAAGCTTGAAAGGTCGGAGCTACGCCAACACCGTTTGAAGTTAGAACATGAGTCGCCGTACCCACCGCCGTAACACCGACTGCTCCTGTGCCGTTACCGAACAGGATGCCGTTGTCTGCTAGAGTAGAAACACCCGTTCCACCGTCTGCGACTGCAACATCAGTACCCGTCCACACGCCTGTTGTGATAGTTCCCACAGATGTCAGTGAAGATGCCAAGATTGTTGAGTTTAGCGAAGTGCTTGTTGCTGAACCAACTACTGTTCCTGTCAGCGTATCGCCTGCGGCAGTCACTGTAATAGCTGCTGTGCCGTCGAAGTTTGTGCCGTTAATGGCCCTGGCGGTCGCCAAGGCTGTAGCTGTAGCTGCATTACCAGTCGTTGAACCTGATGTACCTGATGCGTTGCCGGTTAAGTTGGCTGTGATCGTACCTGCGGCGAAATTACCCGAAGCATCTCGCATAACGAGCGTACTGGCAGTGTTTGCCGTGGCTTGGCTGGTTCCCGTTACAGTTCCGTTTAAAACGGCTGTGGTAAGGGTTTTGTTGGTCAGGGTTTCAGAACCCGCAAGAGTTGCCAGTGTGCCGGTTATTGGGAGCGTCACACCAGTTGCCGCTGTTGCCGTGAGCGTGGTTGAGAATGCGCCCGATGTGACCAGTGTTGAGCCTTCAGCTAATTCTAAAGTCGCCGTTGTTGCCGGGGCAGTGATCGTGACTTTGTTGATGCTTGTAGCTGTTGTTATCGCCAATGTCGATAAACCCGTCACGCCCAATGTGCCGCTTGCTTTTAAATTCGTAAACGAATTTCCATTCAAAAGCTGAAAGCGCGTTCCGTCATATTCAACTAGAGCAATCTGCCCGGTCACCATGTCCCCAGAAACTAAAGCTACAGCGCCTGTGCGAGTGACTGCCTTGGCCCCCAAACCGTCTACGTTTAAGGTCACAGCCCCGGTGTTAGTCAGTGCAACAACGAACGAAAATGTATTACCTGCGGCGTAGGCAGTCAGAGTCGGAGACACAGTTCCGGTAATCGTGTCTGTTCCAGAAACCGTGATGATCGATGTACCGCCATCCTGTAGCTGGCTCATCCTCACAGCATCAGCCGCAGCCGTGCCGACGGCTAACCCGGTGAGCTTAAACCCACCCAGTGGAATGTTCGCCGTTGGAGTTGTTTGCCCGTCCTTGGTGATTGCAGTGGAAAGTCCAGTTCCTAAGTCAGCCGTCAGAGCGTTGAACGCTGTTGAACTGATGACTGTGCCGGTCACGACAGGCTGGCCTGCTGTGTTGATGTTAAAAACCCCGGAGCCATTAAAAGACATTGCTATTCTCCTTATCGCTGATTATTTTGCTGCTGTAATAACATAATTGCAAGTGCTTTTGGATCAACCGCAGCAGGATTTGGCCCTGCAAAAGCTTTGTTTGTCAAATATGCTCTGCCTAGTCTGCTATTCATCACCCCTGCGATAGTAGGTGGCAACGCTAAAGCAGTCGCCGCTGCCGCTGCCGCTGGTGGGCTAACTGCTGCCAATCCAACACCTCCAGCAGTAGCGCCCCCAGTTAGCCAATTCTGCATTTGTGTATTTGCCGCAGTTCCACTGTCTGGAATTTTATTTGCTAGGAAACTACCGACACGGGCCAAGTCGTTGTATCCACCGCGCCCTCTTGAATATCCTGATGGATCAAAACTTTTTACCGTTTGATTGAATGAACTTAAAGGTATGTTTCCTTTGGTTCTATCAATTGCTGTCCCCTTACTCATCGCGTCATCAACTTGCAATAGGTTTCTGTATTGCGCCCTAGCACTTTTCCAATCCCCAGCTAGTTGCGGCCCCATTGATCGGCCCATAACGTCATCTAGCGTTTTAACCAACCCATCTAATGCCGTTGACAATGCTGGATTTGCGCCACGCGCTGCCCTAGATGCAGTTCTTAAATCAGACGCAATCGTTTGGTATTCTTTACCCGCAATCTGCGGGTTATTTGTATTCCTCATTACATTGATGTCATCAACATAACTTTGAAATACGGGTTTTTGATCTGTTGGCAATCTGCGCCCATATTGCGTTACAGTGTCATCCATTTGCTGCCAGAATGGAGCGTCTATTTTCACTGTAGTATTTGCGGCAAGAGTGTTAAACCGATTACCTTGCGTTTTGAAAGCATCCTGCAAAACATTAGGGGCCGCGTTGTTTGCCTTTATCCCAGCTGGCTTTAGCACAGCAGTATTAAATGCTTCACGCTGACCCTGAAATTGGCGCTGCTGCATACCCGACGAAAATGGAAGTCTGCCCAAAACTCGCTCTGCCGTTTGTAATGGGACGCTTCCTGTTTGTTGCCCAACAGATAGTTCAACACCTGCGGCTTTCGCAGCTTGCGTAAGCCTAATTTCCTCTGGCGTAAGAGTGGCGCGAACTGGTGTTGCAACGCGCCTTGCGGTAGCTGTTACTGCTTGCGGAGTCATTGAGCCAGCTACTCCAGCACCTGTTTCAACCAAAAAACGAACCAGAGGATTTGTGTCTTGTGGTAAGGCTTCCCGCGCAATCTGCGAACCAACTGCACCAGATGATCCAGCAACGACTTGTGCCGTTGGGCGTGACGTTAAAAGTGCAGCTAGTTTTTGAGCATTTGGCACTTGTTGTAAAGACCCACCCAACCCAAGTCCACCAGCAACACCAGCCGCACCCTGCGTAATCGCAGCTTGTCTTTGTTCACCTACAGATTCTGGATTAGGCAAGCCTAAAGATGTCAAACCCTCTGAAATTCGTGCGGCTGCATTTTTAACATAAGGGACGCTATTGCCATAGCCCCGAAGTTTCGCGGCTGCGTTTGCACCAGCAATCGCAGTATTTACAGGGATTGAGAAGGCATCGTATACCATACCCGGCAAACCCGTAACACCTTGAATTACGCTGCGAGTACCTAGTCCCAGCCCGCGCTTGATGCTTTCCGTAGGTGTCCTTGGGGGCGCAGGTGGCTCCAAGGTGAACCCCGGCGGCAAGCCTGAAGCCTGCGTACTTTCTAAGGTGAATCCTGGTGGTAGTGCCATGTTTTATCCTCTTATTTCGCAGGTTGCCACGTTACACCACCATCGATAGACATTATCCTTTGGGAGCCGTTGGTAGCGTATTGTGGCTTAATCCCGCCTAGTGCGCTACCAACTTTTCCCGACACTGATCTATTTGATCTAATGGGCGAAGGGTCAAAATCAGCCATGCTCGGTAGTTTCCCACTCCAACCTTGGAGCGTTCCGTTCTTTTGGAAATACTGCGACGCATCAACCTTATTCTCATAAGCCTGATCCAACTGAGTTAGAAGGCGACCTACTCTGGTAGCATTCTCGGATTGTTCTAGTCCTGGGTTGTATGCCCTAGCAATCAGGCGTTCGCCCTCCTTTTCAGTGAATTGAGCGCCAAGGATTATTCGGAGACTTCTTTGTACCACTTCCTCAACTCGTTCGCGCATAGCGATGGCTTGCGGGTTGGTAAATTTCCTGACCGCATCTGGTATGTTGCCCACAAAAGGCCCGGTAAGTGACGCATTTGGGTCTTTCAGCGCAGTAACTACATCTTGAAGCTGTGCGAGTTGCTTCATTGCATCTTGCGCCCCGCCAGTTGTGAATTGAACGAAATCCTTTGCGAAAGCATCGTCCGTAGCCTTGCCTGCCGCTGTTTGCCGTGCCTGTTTAATTTTGTCGCTTTCGGACTGCGTTCTGCCGACAACAGGTACGCCCGATTCAGAAACAGGTGCAGTCACCGCGGTGCCAGATTGATTGGGCGCATACCCATATTGACCTACTGGTGAGCCGCTAAATTTTGTTGTAAATGAACCATCAGGCGAGCCGCTTGCCTTTGCATCCGCAGTAAGCGCCGCTCGGAGTGCCTCAGATAATTCTTGGTTACTTGACGGCATGGCTTGTTGCTGTATTTGCGCTCCTGGTTGCTTGAACCCTGGAATGGAATTGGCGATTGCATCTGGCAATCTTCCCGTCTTGTTGTAATCAGCAGCTTGCACTGGGTTGAGTTTGATTATTGTCTGATCCCCGCCCGGGAGCATGATCGGGACTTCCATTGATCCCATTTGGTACGGCTGAACTGCTTGAGCTTTAGCTGCGTCAGTTTGGCCCACCGCTGTTGTATAGCCGGGAAGATTTCCAACACTGCCATCTGCCAACTGGTATTGGCCTTCACCTAGTTTAGGGGCGACAAACTCGACTTTATTGGATATCGGATTGCGTATCGTAGTCCCACCTGAAATAATTTGCCTTGAATCAGCCACTGCTTTAGAGTGTCCAAGTTGCCCCATTACTATCGGGTCTTGACCCATTATTTCCATCATTCTTGCTGCGTCTGGCTTACTTTTAAGAAATGCTCCCTGCTCCAACTCTGCAATTTTCCCCAATATAGAAGGATCGCCGCTAGAAATAGCCAAAGCCTTGAGTAATGCCAATGACTGCGGGTTAATCCTAGACTGAGGAACCATAGCACCAGACTGACCCCCAGCAGGCGTTGACGCTGCTTGCGGGCTTGGTATGGGCTGCGTTACAGCAGGTGGTGCTACAGCAGGTGGTGGAGTTCCATATCCTACCTGTTTTAGTACCTCCGCCATTCGTTGGCTTTTTATCGCATCTTGTCTTTCAGTCAGCCCCATTTGCATCAACATGGGGTTGTTTGAACCCATCAGCAGATTGGCTGAACCTTGGATATTTGGCGCAATAGCTGGAATTGCTGCTTGATTTGGAAAGCCTGGGCCTCCTCCTAGATCGTCGGGCGGCGCATCAATTCCTTGACGTGCTGGCTGCGCTGGAGTACCCTCGCGCATAGCCTGTGCTTGACTGAGGGTGTCCATTGTTTCGGTTTTGTATCTCTGCCCAAGTGCTTTCTGCTCGGCAACATTTTCCCGTTGCATTTTCGCTCCGGTGTAGGCTTGAAGTATCTTTGCTAGTCCAGCAGTAAATGGAATTGGCGCTTCGATGCCCTGATAGCTAAATCGCTCAAACGGTGATTGTGACTGCTGCTGGAGCATTTCAGACATTTGTTGTCTGCGCTGCATCTCTTGCATTTCAGCCGCATAAGGGCTGGCAAGGTTGAATGCGTGGGTGGGGTTTATAGTAGCCATTTTTGTTCCTTACAGTGCGGCGTAATCAACCATGTAATAACCACTTGGGTGAATGTGGACTGCTTCTGGCTTGACGGTCAACAGTTCCTGTGCCATTACTTAAACCTAAACATACCAGCACCAGCACCCAACAACCCATACATCCCCGCATTCTGAGCATTTACATTAGATGACGCAATCCCGTACTGATCCATAGCATTTTGCTGTTGTGCTTGTGCTGCTCCAAATATCGGAGCCGGTGCGATGTTTGAACCTGCGTAACCTTGGAACTGGGGCATTTGAATCTGTGATCCACTCATCAATCCTGTAATCTCATTCAACGGCTGTTGACGCATCTGTAACTGTTGAGCAAGGGACTGTTGTTGAGCCGTATTGCCGAACTGTGCGCCTTGTAATGCTTGGTTGTACTGCTGGTTCTGAGCGGCATTTTGAGCCTGTTGAGCAGCTTGAGCTTGAGCAAAGTTTTGACTGATCGCCTGATTCTGCATTTGCTGGCCCTGCATCCCTTGGCCAAAATTCTGAGCCAACGCTTGATTCTGAGATTGTTGAGAAGCCATTTGATTCTGGAAATTCTGCTGCATGGCTTGATTTTGAGCTTGTGTCGCAGCCTGTCCTTGGGCAAAGTTCTGTCCCATACCTTGATTGGCAAATTGAGCAGCACCTAGATTCTGTCCATAGTTCTGCCCGATGCCTTGGTTCATCATTTGTTGGGCAGCTTGTCCTTGACCAAAATTCATCGCGGCGGCTTGGTTCTGTGCTTGCTGATTCTGCAAGTTAGCCCCGAAACTAGCTAGTTGCGCTTGATTACCAAATTGACCTGATTGAACCTGTTGCCCAAACCTTTGCGCTTGGGCTTGATTCTGAGCTTGTTGTGCTTGCAACTCATTACCAAAATTCTGCTGAATGCCTTGGTTGTACAGTTGAGCGCCTTGCAAATCAGCACCGAAGCCCGATAGTTGAGCCTGATTACCAAATTGTCCTCTTGCTTGTGCTTGCCCGAATCCCTGTTGATTCGCAGCCATATCAAGATTGATACCTTGGAGCGCCGCCTGCGAGAGCAGGTCGTTCTGTTGTTGTGATTGATCTCTCATTACATTGGTAAACGCCTCGCCACCAGAGACCAAACCTTGATTCGCCATTTGTTGGGCAGTTGCTCTTTGCTGACGCTCGATCTGAGGCTGCAACCTAGACATGATTGCCTCTTGGCCTGTCATCCCTGCATTAACCGGCATCCTTGCATCGCCTGATGTATCAATCTGACCTTGCAACTCTGGCCCTGCAATGCCTTGCCGTGCCAATCCAAATTGCCCACCAGACGGGCCTTCGTTAATCCTGCCGCTGCCATCTAACGATGACTGTAGGTTTGGGCCTTGAACGCCACCTCTCTGATAACCGTATTGACCTGCATCGGGGCCGTATCCAGCTTGATCCGCGCCGAAACTTGTCCTTGCATTTCCAGCTTGCGGGCCGCCTTGAGCATATCCAAACCGTCCCTCATCAACACCTTGTGCTTGTCCGTATTGACCACCACCAGAGGCTAGACCAAACATCCCGGCATTCGGGCCTCTGTCAATTTCGCCCTGGTTTCCTAAGTCGGTTTGTAGGCCTCGCAAATTGGGGTTGAATGCACTTCCCATGATCCTTTGGGCCGTACCAATTCCTTGTTGGGCAAGTCCCGACAAGTCCCGTTGTGTTCGTTGCTGGTTTTCCAGCGCGTTTTGTGCATCGGGCGTGAGTGTTTGACGGATGGTTGACTGATCTCCGTCCCACGAAACAGTCTGACTCCCTAACGGCCCATAGATATTTGGATTGTTAATTCGGCCCTGAAGCCGTGCAGTTGCTTCATTGGCTGCGCCTTGCTCCCTAGCGGCTGCTGAATAATCAGGCGCTGGTGGTGGCGCTGGACTTGATTTTCCCATAATATCTTTCTCCTAAATACTTACAGTCTTTTCTGTTCAACGTCAAAAAAACAATGTCTCCATCAAGCCGCCCCTCTTTGATTCGGCCTTCCTCGGTAAACCCCATTTTCTTGACTAAACGTATGCTTTCCTCATTGTCACTTCCTACTGGGACAATAATCTTTTCAACTTGAGCGATGTTGAACGGGTAGTCAAATATCGCTGCTAGGTAACTTGGTGTTATTTTCCCATCAATCGCAATGTGACACCAAATACTTTGATGATTCCAATTCTCATAAATCACGCCTGCAATCAGGTCGTCGTCTTTTTTCAATCCTATGGCTACTGTTCTATCCTCGCAAAAGCCACCTTGGATGCGTTTTGCAACCCACCTGCCCACTTCTGGGCCATTGACAATCAGATACCCGGCCATCCGCTTTGGTAGACCACATCGGTAGCCGCCCACTCAAGTTGTATTCCTTGACTTTCACTTTTGAACTGCAAGCCACCACAGTAACCTATGCCTGTAATCCCTTGCCAATTGTTCGTTATCGTTAGACCAGAACCCCATGATCCCACATCCCACAAGGCTGAATCCCAAGAGCCATATTGCAATGTGGGCGAAAACGACAATTCTGATGTTGTGCCAACCAAGTCAAAATCAATGTTCATGCCGAGAGCAATACCAGGCAGACCATCCGTGAAAATACTTGGCCTTGCGCGGGTAAAGTATTTTTTTACTCCACGCGATTCGTAATAGTTAAACGCTTGCAAGGCAGACGTTGCGATATTGCTGGTGTCATCAACATACCCACTGCCCCATGCCACACCGACAAAGCCGTTCCCACCAAAATACGGATCGTCGTTAAACAACGACCAACAGTTAGCGGGCCATCCGGTGAACCGACACCACGCCTTGGTAATTGTGTTCATAACGAACTGTTCTTGCTTTCCAGCAGACACCGGCACATTTATCCAAAGCGCATTCCTTTTGGCGAAATAAAGAATCGTCCAACCAAAGGTGTTTTGGTAAGTTGTTGTCGCAGCATTGATAGCGCCTTCTATTTTGCCACTCAGCGCAACCCTTGGGTCGATGCGTGAGCTTTGTAATGCAGAGGCTAATGGCAACAACCCATCCAAGGACAGTATTAAAAGATCACCGCCGTACTTTAGGAGACACCTTTTGCTGACCGGAGCGCCCAAATTCCAAACACCCGTCAATGCCCACGTTGCAGCACTTGCTGGATCAGACCCACGGTAGACGATGATTTCACCCTCGCTGGTGACAAACACTAGGTTGTCATCTACTCCATACCCTGCGTCAATCGTCCACGCTGCGACAGAAACGAGCGAACCACCCATCTTGGCAATTGAACTTAAATCCAGCGTTGCAGCAGCTCCACCGACTGCACTCGTGGGTAGATACCACGCCTTCAGGGTATCCTTTTCAATGAACCAGACACGATTCTTGAACAGCGTGATGTTGTCTAGGGTAGTTGTTGTTACCCCGGTAATCGCAGGCGTTGAAACTGCGGTGATAGTTACCCAAGTCGAGCCATCGTACAGTCTGGGAGCATCCACTCCGTTTACAGCGTAGAGATAACTACCCCCAGTTGTGGTGACATTGATGTACTCCCACCGAGCGTTCGTTAGCCCAGTCACAACAGCAGAACCTACAACACCGGCAGTGGTTACGTCATAAATTGAAGTCCCTGCAATAGCGAAAAGCGCAGTAGTTGACCCACTGGTGTAGGTCATCAAAGTTT
>Ga0105054_10009430_pt1 | contig 12647 bp, 6 predicted proteins | sample BON02_FD_78091 | JGI IMG/M metagenome (GOLD analysis project Ga0105054, IMG submission 78091) | Freshwater microbial communities from Lake Bonney liftoff mats and glacier meltwater in Antarctica - BON-02 (megahit assembly) | ecosystem: Environmental > Aquatic > Freshwater > Ice > Glacier... | reverse complement strand
GAATTTGCAGCATTGAACACGCAGGTGTTTACCGTTACCTTCGGCCATCCCTACTGGGCGCAAGCCTGGTTACAAGAGACACAGTCACCCTTTCCGGTCTTGCTGGATCCCACGCAGGATGTCTATCGCCTTTATGGGCTGGATCATTCGGCGGTGCGTTCATGGAGCGTGAAGACGCTGCTCTACTATGCACGGGCGTTGATACGTGGAGAAAAGTTAATCGAAAACCGGGGCGACACTCATCAATTGGGCGGCAACTTTATCATTGATAACCAAGGCGTGGTGCAATTTGTCTATCCCAGCCGAGACCCGACCGACCGCCCGACGATAGCAGCGATGATGACCATACTCAAACGGCTGCAACCAACATCCTAATTGGAATCCCCTCATTGCTGTCAGGAAATTGTAATACAGAAAATTTGAAAGTGGGCGTTTCCGTGTAAGTTCTGTTACGATGTTTCCCGCCAAGAGCGGCTATGCTTAGGCCACTAGTCAAAAAGAGCGGTATCGCACAAATTGTGTAACTTCATTTTATCTGTTACATGAGTGTAAATACACAGTTTGGCATATTGCTAAGAAAAAGAGAAATGCCTGCGGTCTCCTCGGCAAAGGTCACGCAGGCATTTAGACAAACTACGCACAGCGATCCGTAGAACCGCGCACGTATGCGTTTATTCTGCCATGGAACTTACACGCTGTCAAGCCCCTGGCAGTACTTTTCCCGCTTACTCATACGTGGTTGAAACGGTGTGCTGTGCTTGATCCGCTGGCAGTTGATTGCCAGGGAAGGAGCGCACGCGATGTCAACGTCGACCGCGTCCTCGCTTTGTGATTGCTTACAAACGATAGCTCTACATAACAAGATCGCCAAACGTGACGAAGTAACCGATTGGGCAGATGGCTGTCAGGGGTGGACGCGTAGTCCGCCTGTGGGCGACGCCATCGGAAAGAACGCGGGAAGCGCGGAACGCAGTTAGGAAGCCGCCATCCCTGACAGCCATCGAATACCCAAGCCGCCAGGGATGGCGGCACTCCCAGGAGAAGAAAAGTTTATGATAGGACAGATTCGTCGCCGCCTCTTTGGCATTTCACCCGATGAAACCAGTATCGCCCGGCGCGGCTTTACCGTCAGTGATCCGGCGGTGCAGACGCGCTTGGAAACCATCGGCCAGACCTTCGTCTACGGCTATCACACCGCCTTAGTGCATCCCCAACCCTACGCGCTAGCCGTGGCCTTAAACAAGGTGGAACGGGAACTCTGCGGTTTTGCCTATGAAGGGGCCGGGATGGGGTTAGCGCTGCTGGATCTGCTCACGCCCTGGCCGAGTCGCTACTTGTTGAACTTTCTACAAGGCATTGGTCAACCCCATGCCTATATGATTCAAATTGGCGTCGGCTGGGCGCTGGCGCGTCTACATCGACCGGTGGATGGCTGGTTACGGCGGCTTGATCCGGTGGTCAACTGGCTGCTGCTCGATGGCTATGGCTTTCATGAAACCTATTTTGGTTGGCAAAAAGTTTTAGAGCAACAGGTTGTCCCCAAACATCTCACCGGTTATGCGCGTCGCGGCTTTGACCAGGGCGTTGGCCGCGCTCTTTGGTTTGTCAAGGGTGCGAACGTCGACCGCATTGCGGCCGCGATTGGTGCCTTGCCCACGGCGCGCCATAACGATCTCTGGAGTGGCGTCGGGTTGGCGAGTGCCTATGCCGGCGGCGTCTCCTGTAGTGTACTCGAGGATCTCATGGGAACCGCCGGTATAGAATCCTTTGCGCCATTGGCGCAGGGTGTCGTTTTTGCAGCGAAGACGCGCCTACACGCCGGCAACCCGGCGCCCCACACCGAATTGGCCACGCGGGTTATCTGTGGTTTGAGTCTGGAGGAAGCAGCTATGCTCTTTGACCGCGCCGGTCAGGAACTGCCCAAGACAGGTGAAACCCCGGCCTTTGAAGTCTGGCGGCAACGGATTCAACAACATTTTCACTATCCCATTGAGGAGGTTCCGGCATGAAATTTGTCCATCGTCAAACCGCACGTTTCTCGGCGATTGCGCTGATCTTTGTTTTCTACAACTTGAGCCGCCTCCCGCTCTTGCCAGCGGCGGAACGGGCTGACCTGGCGGCCCAATTCAGCTTTGCCGCCACCACATTGCCGGACATGCCCGGCTTTGCGCAGCAGCCCATACGCAAGGTTCACCCGCAACTGACGCATATTGCCGGTTGGCTTTCGGCCATGGGCGCCGCCGTCGCCCTCAATGACCTGGATGGGGATGGGTTGCCGAATGATTTGTGTCATGTGGATATTCGCATCGACCAGGTGATCATCGAACCAGCGCCCGGTACACCCACACGCTATGCGCCATTTGTGCTTGATTACAGCACGCTGCGCTACGACGCAGCCACCATGGCGCCGGTGGGCTGCCTGCCCAATGACATGAACGAAGATGGCCGGATGGATTTACTCGTCTATTACTGGGGGCGTACACCAGTCGCTTATCTCAACCAGGGTGGCGAACCGGGTACAGCGCAGGCGCTCAACGCGGCCATGTATCTACCAGTGGAGATTGCAACTGGGGCGGAGGTCTGGTGGAGCAGCGCCGCCACCTTTGCCGACTTTGACGGCGACGGCCACGCGGATTTGCTGGTCACCAACTATTTCCCTGACAACACAGTTCTGTTAGGGGACGCCGCGGGCCCGTTGACCTGGATGGAAGAGTCGCTATCGCGGGCATTCAATGGTGGCGGCACCCACCTCTTTCGCTGGGAAAGCGCGGCGAAAGACGGCAATCCTGCTGTTACGTTTAGCGAAGTAGAAGGGCTTTTTAGCGATGAGATTGCCCATGCCTGGACATTGGCCGTCGGCGCGGCCGACCTGGATGGTGATCTGCTCCCAGAAATCTACTTTGCCAATGACTATGGACCAGACCGCTTGATGCACAACCGCTCTACGCCGGGGGCGATGCATTTTGCCCCCTTGCAGGGTGAAAAATTCTTTACGACGCCGAACTCCCAAGTGCTGGGCCGCGATTCCTTTAAGGGCATGGGGGTTGATTTCGGTGATATCAATGGCGACGGTCTGCTCGACATCTATGTCAGCAACATTGCCGCCGACTACGCCCTGCACGAGAGCCACTTTGCCTGGATCAATACCGGCGAAACCGCCCGCATGAAAGATGGCGTTGCCCCCTTTGTCGATCAGGGCGAGGCGTTAGGGCTGTCGCGCAGCAGTTGGTCGTGGGAATCGCGCCTGGCAGACTTGAACAATGATGGTGTGTTAGAAGCGCTCCAGGCCACCGGCTTCAAGAAAGGCAGCGTGAATCGTTGGGCAGAACTGCAAGAGTTGGGGTTGGGCAACGATAATCTGACGCACTTTCCTGCGGCTTGGCCTAATTTTGGGCTGGAAGATGATCTCAACGGCGATGCCGCCAACGGTTTCTTTGTGCGCGGCGCCAGTGGCCGCTACGTTGATTTGGCTGCCGACATTGGCATTGCTGAACCGCAAGTCACCCGTGGCATCGCCACCGCCGATGTCGATGGTGACGGCGACCTTGATTTTGCCGTGGCCAATCAGTGGACGGCCTCGCGCTTCTATCGCAATGATTGCCCGCAGTGTGGCAACTTTCTTGGGTTGCACCTGCTGTTGCCCATTGATCAGAAGAGCCAAGCCGTCATCCGCACCGGCCAACCAGGAGCGGACACGCTTGGTCGCCCAGCGATTGGCGCCTTGGCCACAGTTCAGCTCGCCAACGGGCGCACGCTGGTTGGCATGGTCGATGGCGGCAACGGTCAGGCGGGTGAGCGCAGTTCGGACATTCATGTGGGACTGGGTGCTAGCGCAACAGACGGCCCACTGTCCGTCGATCTGCACTGGCGCGATGCCAACGGCCAGGTCCAACAACAGACTGTCCAACTTACGCCAGGTTGGCACACCATCCTGCTCGGTCAATAAAGGAGAAACGCAATGAGTCAGCAAAAACCACGTGATATGCGCGTTGCCGCGCTGGGGCGCTTTGCCATCGCCATTTCAACCCTTAACATTCTGGGCCATTTCTATTTGGGCTTTGAACAGTCGTGGGCGCAACCGTTGGTGGGGTTGGCAACCGCCTACGTAATTGAACTTCTGCTAGAGACGCTCAGCGCCTGGGGCGAGCAACGGCCCGCGCGTTATCGGGGCGGGCTAAATAATTTTCTGAGCCTGATGCTACCGGCCCATGTTACCGGTCTGGCGGTGCCGATGTTACTCTATGCCAACAACCACTTCTGGCCGATTGTCATGGGCGTCGCCATCGGCATTGGCTCCAAGTATATGTTCCGGGTGAAGATGGGCAATGCGACACGCCATTTCTTCAACCCCTCCAACACCGGCATCGCCGCCACCCTGCTGATCTTTCCCTGGGTTGGCATCGCGCCCCCCTACCACTTTACCGAAGATATTAGCGGTTGGCTCGATTGGGCGCTGCCTGCGCTGATTATCCTCTCCGGTAGCTTTCTAAACTGGCGCTTTACCCACAAGCTGCCGCTGATTTTAGGTTGGCTGGTCGCGTTTGCCGCCCAAGCGGTGATCCGGAGTATTTTCACCGGCCTTCCGATCACCGCAACACTCTTGCCGATGACTGGTGTGGCCTTCATTCTCTTTACCTTTTACATGGTTTCTGACCCAGGGACAACCCCAACGGCGACCAAAGCGCAACTCTTCTTTGGCGTGGCGGTGGCCATCACCTATGGCCTGCTGGTTACCTTTCATGTCGTCTTTGGCATCTTCTTTTCGCTCTTTATCGTCTGCACCTTGCGCGGCGTGCTACTCTATCTCCAGTCGTTGGCCGCCCGCCCAGCGCCCGTACCGGCCGAGCAAAGACAACCCGTTACCGCAGGAGGCGCATCATGACGCCGTCAACCGCTTCAACTACCGCTACGGCCATTGCGCTTGTGGGCATGGCCTGCCGCTATCCCGATGCCAACTCACCTGGCGAGTTTTGGGAGAACATTTTGGCCCAACGCCGTGCGTTTCGGCGCATGCCCGATGAACGGCTGCGACTCGCTGATTACTACAGCGCCGACCGTACCGATGTTGATCGCATCTACACAACACAGGCCGCGGTGCTCAAAAACTATGAGTTCGACCGCATGAAGTTCCGTGTCTCCGGCGACACCTTTCGTCAGTCCGACTTGACCCACTGGCTGGCGCTCGATGTGGCGGATCAAGCGTTGCACGATGCCGGCTTTCCCGCTGGCGCCGGTTTACCCCGTGAACGTACCGGCGTGCTGCTGGGCAACACGCTGACCGGTGAATTTTCACGGGCCAACCTTATGCGCGGTCGCTGGCCTTATGTGCGCCGCGTGGTCGAGGATGCCCTGGCTAAAGAAGGCTGGGATGATCCCCAACGACAAGGCTTTCTGGCGACCTTGGAGACGAGTTACAAGGATCCCTTCCCTGAAGTCGGCACCGAGACGCTGGCCGGCGGGCTTTCCAATACCATTGCCGGGCGCATCTGTAATCACTTTGACCTCAAGGGCGGCGGCTACACGGTTGATGGCGCCTGCGCCTCTTCGCTACTGGCGGTGGCCAATGCCTGCACCGCCTTAACCAGCGGCGATCTAGATGTGGCGCTGGCCGGCGGCGTGGATCTGAGCCTCGATCCCTTTGAGTTGGTCGGCTTTGCCCGCAACGGCGCGCTGGCCCCCGACAAGATGCGCGTCTATGACCGCCGTTCGGCCGGCTTCTGGCCCGGCGAAGGCTGTGGCTTTGTCGTGCTCATGCGCCACGAAGATGCCATTGCCCAGCGCCGCCGCATCTACGCCCTGATTCGCGGCTGGGGCATCTCGTCCGATGGTAGCGGCGGCATTACCCGTCCCGAAGTCGAAGGACAGATCCTGGCCGTGCAACGGGCCTATCAACGGGCCGGCTTTAACGCCGAGAGTGTCACCTACTTTGAAGGGCACGGCACCGGCACCGCCGTGGGCGACGCCACCGAATTGCGCACCATTCTACGCGCTCGCCAGGAAGCTTTAAGCCAGCGATCGTGCGCCGGTGCCTGTGATGGGCCGGCCTACATCAGTTCGGTCAAAGGTGGAATTGGTCATACGAAAGCCGCGGCCGGGGTAGCCGGATTAATCAAAACAACGCTGGCGCTGCACCATCAACTGTTGCCGCCGACCGTCGGCCATGAAGAGACCCATCCCGAACTTGCCGCCACGGCGGACACACCCCACCCGCTGCTGCAAGTCTCCACCGTGGGGCAACGGTGGCCGGCGGATCGACCGCTGCGCGCCGGGGTCAGCGCGATGGGCTTTGGCGGCATCAACGCCCATCTTGCGCTGGAAGGCGTGGCCACACGGCGGCGCAAGGGGATCGATACGCGTGAGCAACTGCTTTTGGCCTCGGCTCAAGATACCGAATTATTCCTTTTGAGCGGGCAGAGCAACGCGGCCCTAGAAGAACAAGTGACGCAACTGCTCGGCTATGTCGAACGCCTGGCGCTGGCTGAACTGACTGATCTGGCCGCGACATTGGCCCATCAGCTTGCGCCCGGCCCCGTCCGCGCCGCCATTGTTGCCACCACCCCGGCTGAGCTTAAAGAACGGTTAACATTGCTCCAGGAATGGGTTGTGGCGGACCGCGCAGAAATGCTGGATATGCGCCAGGGGATTTTCCTCAGCCGGCGTACATCAACGCCCCGTATCGGCTATCTCTTCCCCGGCCAGGGGACGCGCGTTTATCTGGACGGTGGGCTGTGGGAGCGCCGTTTCCCCACTGTACGCGAACTCTACGCTGCCGCCGACTTGCACCAATATGGCTATCAAGGGGTGGAGACCGCAGTGGCACAACCCGCGGTGATTACATCTGCGTTGGCCGGGTTGCGTCTACTTGACCAATTGGGCATTGAGGCCGACGTGGCGCTCGGCCACAGCCTGGGGGAGTTGGCGGCGCTGCACTGGGGCGGTGCGTTTGACGAGGATGCCTTGTTGCGCGTCGCCGCAGTGCGCGGCCAAGCGATGATGGATCTGGACGGTCATAGCGGACGCACGGGGACCATGGCCATGATCGGTGCCGGGCATTATCAAGTAAAGGATCTGGTCAACGGGCAGGCGGTATCGATTGCGTGCCTCAACGCGCCACAGCAGACGGTCATTTCCGGCAGCGTGCTGGAGGTGGCAAGGGTGGTCGGGCGCGCCCAGATGCAGGGCATTGATGCCCGGGCGATTCCGGTTTCCCATGCTTTTCATTCGCCATTGGTGGCAGCGGCAGCTACGCCGCTGGCAGCCCATCTGGCCCAAGAAGCGTTACACCCCCTACAAGCACGGGTGATCTCCACCGTGACCGGCAGCGCGTTGCCGGCGGATGTGGACCTCATTGACTTGCTCACCCGGCAGATCACCGATCCCGTGCGCTTTACAGAGGCAGTAACCGCCGCGGCGCAGGGGATTGATCTTTTCCTGGAAGTCGGGCCAGGCCAAACCCTCACCCAATTGGCCGGTGCGACAGTGGCAACGCCGACCATTGCGTTGGATGCCGGCGGCGCATCGCTGCGTGGTCTGCTGCTGGCGACCGGTGCGGCCTATGCGCTGGGGGCCAACGTGCGCCACGACGCGCTCTTTGCCGACCGCTTCCACCGCCCCTTTGCGTTGGATTGGCGGGCGAGCTTTTTGGTCAATCCGTGTGAGTTGGCGCCGGTGGGGGAGACAGGTATACAGGGAAATAAGGACACAGGGAAACAGGGAAACGAGCGGCCAAAAGAGGGGGAGACACGAGAAACGAAAGTGGGAGAAGGGGAGAGTCAGGCAGAAGCGGTTTCTACTCCGACTTCTTACCCTCCTTCCGCGACGAAACCCACTCCAGCTGACCAAACCGATATTCTTACCGTCGTGCGGCAGACGGTGGCGGCGAAGCTTGAGTTGCCGTTGGATGCGGTGGGGGAGCAGGATCGGCTGTTGAGTGATCTGCACATCAACTCGATTGCGGTGACGCAGATTGTGGCCGAGGCGGCAAAAGCGTTGGGGATTGGCACGCCAATGGCGCCGACTGAGTTTGCGACGCTGACGGTGGCCGATGTGGCGCAGAGCCTGGCCGAGATTGCGGAGCAGGGCGAACAAGCGCAAGAGGAGCGTATGCCCGCTGGGGTGGAGAGTTGGGTGCGTAGTTTTGCCATTGACTGGGTTGCCCGTCCCTGTCCGCCACGGGAGGTGCGCAAGGGGAAAGTGTGGCAGGTGTTGACCGCGGCCGATTATCCATTGGCAGGAGCCATGCAAAGCGCCTTTGCCGCGGCTGGGGGTGGCGGGGTCGTTCTTTGTCTGCCACCGCAAACTGATGAAACGCATGTGGGCCTGCTCTTGCAAGCCGCCCAGCGCGTGCTGACTAAACAGGATCACCCGCGCTTTGTCGTGGTGCAACACATAGCGGGCAACCAAAATGGTGGTGCCGCGCTGGCGCGTACGTTGCATCTGGAAGCGCCCCACATTCCCACTTGCGTCGTCGACGTGCCGCTCGATCATGCGAAGGCAGTCGAGTGGGCAGTGGCCGAAGCAATGGCAACATCTGCCGGTTTTACGGAAGCACGCTATGACGCGGAGGGTCGTCGTTGGGAGCCGGTGCTGCGGCTGCTTGAGGAAGACAAGGAGACAGGGAGAGACGAGACAGGGAGACACGCGGCTGGGCTGAACGCGGATGACGTGATGCTCGTCACCGGTGGCGGCAAGGGGATCACAGCGGAATGTGCGTTGCAGTTGGCCGAAACGACGGGGGTGAAGCTGGCGCTCTTTGGCCGGTCGCAGCCGCAAGCCGACGCCGAATTGATGGCTAATTTGAATCGGTTGACCGAAGCGGGGGTGATTTTTCACTATCACGCCGTGGACGTGAGCGATGAAGCGGCGGTGCGCGCGGCGGTGCAAGCGGCGGAAGCGGCGGTGGGGCCAATCACGGCCTTGTTACACGGCGCGGCGCGCAATGCACCCCAATTGCTACGTAACCTGAGTGAGATTGATTTCCAACGGACACTGGCGCCCAAAGTGATTGGGCTGCGCTATCTGTTGGCGGCGCTCGATCCGGCAAAGCTGCGGCTGATTGTCGGCTTTGGCTCGATCATTGCCCGGTTGGGTCTACCCGGCGAGGCCGACTATGCCGTGGCCAACGACTGGATGGCCGCGCTGTTGCAGCGCCACCAAGCGACCCACCCCCACTGTCGCACGCTGACCATTGATTGGTCGGTCTGGGCAGGCGCGGGCATGGGCGAACGGCTGGGGACGCTCGATGGTCTCATGCATCAGGGCATTACGCCGATTCCGCTTGACCAGGGCGTTGCCATGTTGCAACAGTTGTTGGCGCGGCTGGATCAACTGCCGCCGGCGGTCGTCGTGGCGGGGCGCTATGGCACACCGACCACCCTGCGCGTGGAGCCGCCGGAACTGCCCTTCCGCCGCTTCTTGGAACAGGTGCGAGTGCATGTGCCGGGGGTCGAGTTGGTGGTGGATGCCACGCTCTCCGGTGAAAACGACCCGTATCTGAATGACCACGTCTTCCGTGGGGATCGGCTCTTCCTGGCGGTGTTGGGATTGGAGGCGATGGCGCAGGTCGCGATGGCGTTGACCGGCGCCACCCAACCGCCTGTTTTCGAGCAGATCCAATTTCACCGGCCCATTGTCGTGCCGCCGGGCCGCGAAGTGACGATTCGGCTGGCCGCGTTGCGGCGGGAGAATGGCGAGGTGGCGGTTGTTTTGCGCAGCGCCGAAACCGGCTTTCAGGCCGATCACTTCCAGGCAATTTGTCGCTTCGATAAATCAGTGTTGACCGGCAACGAGAGCAAAAAAGCGTTGGATGCCTTTCCTCTGCTTCAACTCGACCCTGGTCAGGAACTTTATGAACAACTCTTCTTCCACAAGGGACGCTTCCGGCGGGTGCAGGGCTATCGTCAGGTGGCTGCGCAAACGATGGTGGCGGAACTCACGCCCAACGATGGGCAGCCCTGGTTTGGGCGCTATCTACCCCAAGAACTGGTATTGGGCGATCCGGGCGCACGCGATGCCACGATTCATGCGATTCAGGTTTGTGTGCCGCTGGGGACGCTCTTGCCGATGAGTGTAGAACACATTGACGTGGCCGCCAGCGCACCGGTCGGTGCGCGCTTTGTACACGCGGTCGAACGGCACACGGCAGCCACCGCGGATACGCTGATTTTTGATGTAATTGTGGTCGATGAGACAGGGAATACGATGGAACGCTGGCAGGGCTTAAAACTCAAACGGATGGATGGCACGACCTACGATGGACCGTGGTCACCGTCGGTGCTGGGGCCTTATCTCGAACGGCGCATACAGGAATTGGTGGCGCAGCCCGTGCCGACCATTGCCCTTGTGCGTGGGCTGGCGGCAACCAACAGCGAGCGGCAGGCGCGCAGCACCGAAGCCATGCAGCGTGCGATGGGCAAACCGCTGGCGATCCAACGGCGCGCCGACGGCAAACCGAGCGCACGGGGTAACTGGAGTGTCTCGGCGGCCCATAGCGGGGAGCTGACGCTGGCGGTGGCTGCCCCCAAAGGTGTAGGAACGTTGGGCTGTGATCTGGAAACGGTGACGCCCCGCAGCCGGGAGAGTTGGCGCGATCTGCTTGGCAATGAGCGGTTACCATTGGCCGATCTGACGGCAAGCAGCAGTGGGGAGGCGTTTGACGTGGCCGCAACCAGAGTCTGGAGTGCGTTCGAAGCGCTCAAGAAAGCCGGGGTTGCGCTGGACACACCACTGACGCTGGCCGCCACAACGCCGGATCGCTGGGTGATCTTCACTGCGGGCGCCCACCGTGTGGCAACCTATGTCGCGCAGGTGCAGGGGGTGGATGAATTACTGGTAACTACGGTGACGGTGGGCGGGTAATTTCGTTCCACGCGCTGCGCTTGCACTGGTGAGTGTGGAATGCAAATTTGGACGTTCTGCTCCCTGGACGCAGAGCGTCCACCCTGGGTTCCCACGCGGAGCATGGGAACTAGTAGGAAGGAATGATGATGAAATCGTATTTTGAATATCGGCACACCGTCGGTTTTGCCGAGACGAACCTGGTCGGCAATGTCTACTTTACCAACTATCTCAGTTGGCAGGGGCGTTGTCGGGAGATGTTTCTGTTAGAGAATGTCCCCGACGTGTTGGAGGAGTTGCAACGGGGGTTGGCGTTGGTGACGGTGCGCGTCTCGTGTGAGTTTTTGAATGAATTGGTCGCTTTTGACGAGGTAGCGGTGCGCATGCGCCTCACGGCCCATGCCCAAAACCGAGCGACGATGAGCTTTGAATATTGGCGGGTTAATCACAATACGGAAGAGTTGGTGGCGCGTGGCGAGCAGCAGGTGGCCGCCATGCGTCGCCAGGGCACAGGGATGGCGCCGACACCCTTTCCACCATCGATGCAGGCCGCGCTGGAAGCGATGGCACAAGCATAAAACAAGGAGATTAATGATGACCTTTCCACTTTGGGTAATCCCGATTATTGTCTTTTCCACCGTGGTGATGATCTCGTATATCGTCAACGCGCTGCGGCAAGCATCGGAACCACCGACAACGGTAGCGTGGGCGCCGGAGCTTCCACTGCAAACGGCGGAGACAACAGCGGGCAAGTTACGCTATATCAAGACCGGCACCGGGCCAACACTGGTGCTGCTCCACACCTTCCGCACACAGTTGGATATCTTTCAGAAAGTGATTCCGGCGTTGGCGGAAAACTTTACCGTCTACGCGGTCGATTATCCCGGTCATGGGTATTCGGACATCCCCAAGACGGTTTACACACCGGAATTTTTGCGGGGGGCAATGCGCAGCTTTTTGGATGGGCTGGCGATCGAAGATGCACTGATCGTGGGTGAGTCGATTGGCGGAACGTTGGCGCTCCTGTTGGCGGCGGAACATAACCCGCGCGTTGCCCGTGTGGTTGCCCTGAATCCCTTTGACTATCCGGCCCGCCGCGGCATTATGCGGGCAACGTGGGTCGCCAATGTGATCTTCACGTTGACCCATGTACCGATTTTAGGGCCGACGATGTGGCGTTTTCGTCCGCCCAAGCCCTTTCGGATCATTATGCAAAGCGGTCTACACAACAAAGCGGCAATGTCGCCGGCATTACTGGCGGAAATGTACAAAGTGGGCCATCGCCCCCATCACTACAAGGCATTTGTCACCTTTGTGCGTCACTTTGCCGATTGGGCGCATGCACGCACTGAGTACGGGCAAATCCAGCTACCGGTCTGCTTGGTCTATGGCGATCATGATTGGTCTATGAAAGAAGATCGCGTGAGCAATGCAGCCTTGATCCCTGGTGCTGAAGAGCACACAGTGCAACATGCGGGACACTTTATGTCACTCGATGCGCCGGAGGCAGTTGTACAGATTGTCGAAGCGTTCGGCAGGCCGCGTGAGAGAATGCAGCAGACAATGCGTAATGGTGCATCCCTTGCCGAAGCAACGTTGTCTACGCCCGTAGCTATAGTTCAAGCGGAATAAAGGTGAGCGAACAATGCAAATAGCAACTAGAAAAGAGCACAACGTTTTTGTTCCAAAGCGCGGCATGTTGGATGCAATGTGGTTGCATTTTCAGAAGGAGTGGCAAGCGAGCGCCGGCTATCAACAATTTCTGGCAATTGTGGGCGTGATCATGTTGATCAGTGGGGTGTTCCATGTTG
>Ga0105054_10009428_pt1 | contig 12652 bp, 12 predicted proteins | sample BON02_FD_78091 | JGI IMG/M metagenome (GOLD analysis project Ga0105054, IMG submission 78091) | Freshwater microbial communities from Lake Bonney liftoff mats and glacier meltwater in Antarctica - BON-02 (megahit assembly) | ecosystem: Environmental > Aquatic > Freshwater > Ice > Glacier... | reverse complement strand
TGCGCTTGCTGCAACCGTGGAGGCTGACCAACCAAGGCCCAACAAGAAAAGCCCCAAAACTACGGCGTAGAACTCTGATTGCCAGAATCCTGAAACGGCGAGTGAAGTCAAGGAAATGAATTGCCCAATAATCACGATTCGAATTGCACCGAATTTGTCAGTCAGCCAGCCAAAAACCGGTGAGAATGCATACATGCCGGCAATGTGCAGCGAAATGGTGAAGCCAACGTCTGCCAACGAGTGGCCCTCGGCGCTTAGGTGAGCCGGGGTCATCGACATCACCGAAACCATAACCATGTGGCTAAGCGCAATCGTCCGCACGGCGTAGCCTGCGAGTGGAAACTCACGAATTACCCCAAGAGCATCTTTTACGGTGGCATTTTTGCGCTTTGGATCAAGCCCTGCCATATCGCGGGCGACTATCAGCGGGTCTGGCCGGAGCCCAAGCCAGAAAACTAGCGTCGAGCTCAATTGAGCCGCAATCGTGAACAAGAAGGGTCCTGATAAATGCGGCATCCCTAGCCAGAGCCCCAAGACCTCACCGGGGGCAATGAGGTTAGGTCCAATTACGGCGCCCAGGGTCGTCGCCCAGACAACTAGCGACAAGTCTTTGCCCTTAGGTTTTCCGGTGGGGATGTCAGCTGCTGCGAAGCGAGCCTGCAGCGATACGGCTGAACCTGCACCCAAAAGCAGCAGCGCAACTATTTCCACTGGAAAAGACCGAGTATAGGTTGCCAAAATCATGGTCATGGCACCCAAGATTGCCAAAAACGCTCCGAAGGCCAGTGACACCCGGCGGCCACGTTTAAAGGCAAGATTTGCCAATGGAATCGCAACTGCGGCAGAGCCTAAGGTGCTTAGGGTTGCGGCTGCCCCAGACCAGGCGGCTGTCCCAGACAGTTCAACGGCAAGTAGGGCACCAACCGACAAAGTGGCGCCAAGGCCGAACCCTCCTAGGGATTGGCCAAGTGAAAGCACCTTCACGGTTCTTTTTTGAAGAGCTATAAGCTGCTCTTGACTGAAATCCTGCACCGTCACAGATTAGCTGTTTGCGATAAAGTAAGGGTCTACGCAATCGCGAGGTGATTAAAGTGTCTAGTAAGCCATTGACTTTGGCAGAGAAACTGTGGCGAGACCACTTGGTTCTAAAGGGTGAAAACGGCGCTCCGGATCTGCTGTACATCGATTTGCATCTAATTCACGAGGTCACCAGCCCGCAGGCCTTCGATGGCCTTCGTCTCGCTGGGCGAGACGTTAGGCGAAAAGACCTAACAATTGCTACTGAAGATCACAACACTCCGACTCAGGACATTCACCTACCAATAGTGGATCCAACCTCTAGGGCTCAGGTTCAGGCGCTCAGGGACAACACTGCCGAGTTTGACATCCGCATTCACTCACTGGGAGATAAAAACCAGGGCATAGTTCACGTTGTTGGGCCGCAGTTAGGCCTGACTATGCCGGGGCTTACCGTTGTCTGCGGCGACTCGCACACCTCCACCCACGGGGCCTTTGGAGCACTTGCGATGGGCATCGGAACCAGCGAGGTTGAGCATGTGCTTGCAACACAAACTTTGCCGCTGCAGCGGTTCAAAACCATGGCGATCAACGTCGAGGGAATCCTGCGAAAGGGTGTAAGCGCCAAGGACATTATTCTGGCTGTCATTTCCAAAATCTCAACCGGTGGCGGACAGGGTTATGTTCTGGAGTACCGCGGAAGTGCGATCAGAGCCCTGTCCATGGAGGGTCGTATGACCATCTGCAACATGTCCATTGAGGCAGGCGCTAGGGCCGGAATTATTGCTCCCGATCAAATTACTTTTGATTACCTAAAAGACAAGCCTCACGCTCCTCAAGGCGCCGATTGGGATCAGGCCCTCAAGGACTGGAGTGAACTGACAACCGATGAGGACGCGGTTTTCGACGCTGAAGTCTTTATTGATGCGGATACCTTGGACCCCTTTGTCACCTGGGGCACAAACCCCGGTCAGGGTGTGTCACTAATGGATAGCATTCCGGACCCGGACAGCTTTGAAGATCCAAGTCAAAAGGCTGCTGCCATAAGAGCCCTGGCCTATATGGACCTCAAGGCCGGCACCAAGATGAAAGACATCGCGGTTGACACCGTGTTCTTGGGTTCTTGCACTAACGCCAGAATCGAAGATCTGAGGGTAGCGGCGGACATTATCCGAGGGCAAAAGATGGCCCCTGGAATCCGCATGATGGTGGTTCCAGGATCCCAAAAGGTTAGACTGCAGGCCGAAGAAGAGGGTCTTGACAAGGTTTTTGTTGACTTTGGAGCCGACTGGCGATTTGCCGGTTGCTCAATGTGTTTGGGCATGAACCCAGATCAGCTTGCACCGGGGGAGCGCGCTGCTTCAACTTCAAACCGAAACTTTGAGGGACGCCAAGGCAAGGGCGCAAGAACCCACTTGGTTTCCCCAATGGTGGCGGCGGCAACTGCAATCAGAGGCACGCTTTCGGCCCCGGCAGATTTGGAGCAGTAATGGAAAAGGTCACTCAATTTACCGGCCGCGGCATACCTCTAAGGATAAGTAACGTCGATACCGACCAGATAATCCCTGCGGTTTTCTTGAAGCGCATCACGAAGACCGGGTTTGAAGACGGACTGTTTGCAAACTGGCGACAGAACCCTGATTTTGTGCTAAATAACCCGAGTTACCAGGGTGCGGAAGTACTTATTGCCGGATCTGATTTTGGAACCGGCTCGTCCAGAGAGCATGCAGTTTGGGCGCTTCGGGATTACGGATTCAAGGCAGTTTTCAGTTCTAAATTCGCCGACATTTTTCTTGGAAACTCCGGCAAGCAAGGCTTAATAGCCGGAGTTATTACCGATGGTGATACCGAAACCCTATGGGAGCACATTGAGGCAAATCCGGCATCCAAAATAACCGTCGACCTTCCGAGTCAAGAAATTCGAATGGACGAGGTGGTGATTCGGTTTGAAATCGACGAATACACTAAGTGGCGTCTGACCGAGGGGCTTGACGATATCGGAATAACCCTTCAGAGTGAGGCTGCGATCGCGGCCTATGAGGCCAAAAGAGAGTCTTGGAAACCTAAGACTCTTCCAGCCAAGGGAGTTTGATTGAGCCTGATTAGCATCGAAGGCGGCAAACCTCTAAAGGGCAGAGTGGACCTAAAGGGCGCCAAAAACCTGGTGACCAAGGCCATGGTTGCAGCACTACTGGGTGATACTCCCTCGACGCTGTTAGATGTTCCCCACATATCCGATGTTGACGTAGTCGAGCGGCTACTCAATCTCCACGGCGTGGCCATCACCCACGATCCAAAGACCGGCAACATGACGCTCGACCCTTCAAATGTCGAACAAGCCAGAATGGTGGACATCGATGCCCACGCTGGTTCATCAAGAATCCCAATTCTGTTTTGTGGCCCACTGCTTCATCGCCTAGGTGAGGCTTTTATTCCAGGTCTTGGTGGTTGCGAAATTGGCGACCGGCCAGTTGATTTCCACTTTGACGTGCTTCGGCAATTCGGTGCTGTCATCGAAAAGCTTCCGACCGGAACCAGGCTCAGCGCGCCAGACGGGTTAGTCGCAGCAAAAATAAACCTTCCTTACCCATCCGTTGGCGCTACCGAGCAGGTGCTGCTGTCGGCCACAACCGCCAAGGGCCTAACCGAGCTTCGCGGCGCTGCCATTGAACCGGAGATTATTGACCTGATTGCGATTTTGCAAAAAATGGGAGCGATTATTTCGGTTGACACCGACAGAGTTATTCGCATCGAGGGCGTCAAGCAGCTCAAGGGTTACACCCACAAGGCATTATTTGATCGTAATGAAGCTGCCTCCTGGGCAGCAGCAGCTCTTGCCACCAAGGGAGACATCTTCGTGGGTGGGGCGAAACAAATTGAAATGATGACTTTTCTAAACACCTTCCGAAAAGTCGGCGGTGAGTTTGAGATTGAACCGGCTGGAATTCGTTTTTATCACTCGGGCGCAGAACTGCAGCCGGTGGTTATTGAAACCGGTGTTCACCCTGGATTTATGACTGACTGGCAGCAGCCACTGGTTGTCGCTCTGACTCAGGCTCAAGGTTTGTCGATTGTGCATGAGACGGTCTATGAAAACCGCTTTGGCTTTACCGAAGCGCTCAAGAAAATGGGTGCTCAAATACAGATTTATCGTGAATGCCTGGGTGGTAACCCTTGCCGATTTGGCCAGCGGAACTTCAACCACTCCGCGGTGATTTCTGGGCCAACCCCGTTGCATGGAGCAGACATTCGGGTTCCAGATTTGCGAGGTGGTTTCTCGCACGTCGTGGCTGCCCTTGCTGCCGAGGGAACCTCCAATGTTTCAAACGTCCAGTTGATTTCTAGGGGATACGAACGCTTTATCGATAAACTGCAAGATCTCGGGGCCGACTTTCAGATCGAAGGTTAAAAAAATGACAGCAGGCTCAGGTTCAGGAAAGTTGAAAGATGAAAGAAGCTGGCAGTTCCGGCTTGTCGCTGGGTTCGTGGCTCCAATCCTTCGTTTGTTTTTCAAAATCAAAACCTCAGGCGTTGAGAACTTGCCCAAGGGCGGCTACATCTTGGTGGGAAACCACGTCAGCTACTTAGATCCATTTGCTTTTGCCTACTCGGTCTACATCCACATGAAGCGAGTCCCTCACTACCTTGCGAAAGAGTCGCTATTTCGGATTCCCGTAGTCGGAAAGATTCTGCCAAAAGTTGGTCAGATACCGGTCTATCGCGGTGGCAAGTCCAATGAAGAACCGCTGCGGGTGGCCAAGGAGTACCTAGCCGCAGGACAGGTCGTCGTTGTGTTTCCAGAGGGAACTCTAACGAGAGACCCTGATCTGTGGCCAATGCGCGGTAAAAGTGGGGCTATCAGGCTGGCACTAGAGCTTGGCCTTCCAGTTGTTCCGGCCGCCCACTGGGGTGTGGAAAAAGTGCTGGGCAACTATTCCAAGAAGTTCCGTCCAAACCCTTTTCACACGGTTCGGGTGACTATCGGCGAGCCGATCTATTTCGAAAAGCCTAAAAAAGATGGTGTTACCTCCAAGCAAATGGCGGAGGCGACCGACAAAATAATGCGTGAGGTCGCAAACCTTGTTGGCCAGATGCGTGGCGAAACTCCTCCAAAAAAACTGTGGGACCCCACCGATAGGGGCCAGGCTCAAATCGGTAATTTTAGGAAAGACACTTGATGAAACTTGTAGTTATGGGTGCCGGCAGTTGGGGCACAACTGTGGCAAAAGTCATTGCCGATGGCGGTAACGATGTCGTGCTTTGGTCCAGACGGCAAGATCTTGCCGACGAGATCAACGAAACTTCTAGAAACGGCGATTATCTTCCTGGCGTGGATCTGCCAAAAAGCTTGAGTGCCACCGCCGACCTTCAGGTCGCACTTGCCGACGCGACCCAGGTCTATATTGCTATTCCATCTCAGTCACTGCGAGAGAGCTTGGCTAAGTGGAAAGACCTAATTCCCAAAGACGCAACCATCATCAGCCTCATGAAGGGCCTGGAGCAAACCACCGGATCGCGCATGAGCGAAGTGATTCACCAGGCAACTAATATTCCGGCATCTCAGATCGCGGTGCTTTCGGGTCCAAACCTCGCTCTTGAAATTGCTCGGCAAGATCCAGCAGCAGCTGTTTGTGCATGCGAAGATCAAGCGCGAGCGGTAGAAGTGGCAAAGGTTTGCTCAAATCACTACTTCACGGTGTTCACCAATCAGGACATGGTTGGCACCGAGCTTGGCGGTGTGCTTAAAAACCTAATTGCGGTTGCGATCGGAATTGTGAATGGCCTGGGATATGGTCAAAACACCAAGGCATCGATTATGACTAGAGGTTTGAGCGAGATAACAAACTTCGCGATTGAGCACGGTGCCAGAAGGCGAACCATGTTTGGTCTTGCGGGCTTAGGTGACCTCATCGCAACCAGTGAATCTAACCTTTCAAGAAACTTTAGGGCCGGGGAAATGCTTGGCAAGGGCTATAGCAAGCCCGAGGTCCTTCGCCGGATGCAGCAAACTGCCGAAGGCCTGAGTTCGGTGGAGCCAGTTTTGGCGATAGCCCAGAGATTAGGTATTGATATGCCAATAGTGCAGCAGGTCAGTGATGTGCTAAACGGAAACATGAAGCCGACCGACTTTGGTCAACAACTGAACCTTGCCGATGAAATTGAGATGGAGTTCTAATGCAACGCATAGCCCTAATTTACGGAGGAGAATCAAGCGAGCACTCAGTTTCTTGTGTGACGGCACTCGGAGTATTCGCTGCCATTGATTCCACCAAGTACGAAATTATCCCGGTCGGCATAACTAAAACCGGGCGTTTTGTTCTTGAGCCAGTAAACCCAGAATGGCGCCTCGAAGACTTTCCAGAAGTCAGCGAAGACTCGCCGGAACTGCTACTACCACTTGGCGGCGGAGAGCTCCGAATGGCTTCTGGAATTTCCCTTGGCAAGATCCATCTAGCATTTCCTGTGATTCACGGTCCAAATGGTGAGGATGGTTCAATCCAAGGCCTGCTGCAGCTTTGTAAAATTCCCTACGTCGGCAATGGCGTTATGGCTTCAGCACTTGCCATGGACAAAGTCCAGGCAAAGGCGCTATTCCGCGACGCTGGATTGGTGGTTGCCTCGGAGGAGGTCATCACCCGAAGCCAATGGGCCGACTCACGATCAGCTTGTTTGACCCGCGCCAAAAAGGTGCTCAAGCCCGACGCATTTGTGAAGCCTGCAAGGTCTGGATCCTCGGTGGGTGTGAGCCTGGTTTTGGCTGAGAATCAGCTCGAGGCTGCCATTGAGCTTGCTTTGAGCCACGATCAGACCGCGATGGTTGAAAGACGAGTTTTGGGTAGAGAAATCGAATGCTCGGTTCTGGAAATGCCAAACGGTGAACTGCAAGTGTCTAAGGCCGGCGAAATTGTGGTCACCGGCAGACCTTTTTATGATTACGAGGCAAAATACTTAGGTGCTGGAGCGGAACTAATTATTCCGGCGAAACTTACGGCCAAAGATTCAACGGCGCTGACTAAGGCTGCGAAGGCCGCATTTCAGGCCCTTGGTTGCAAAGGGCTTGCAAGAACTGATTTTTTCTTGACCAAAAAGGGCTGGGTCATCACCGAGGTGAACACCATGCCCGGGTTCACTCCAATTTCAATGTTTCCGGCATTATTTGAGGCAAGTGGAATCGGTTATCAAGAGCTAGTTGAAATCTTGATTCAAAATGGCTTTGGTGATCAGGATCTAGCTGACACCACAGCCGACTAATTAGTTTGCCGAATAATTAGACACTGCCCTATTCCACTAGAGCAGTGCAGACTTTGGTTCTAGGTAAAGCGCTCATGGCTTGAGAAAGCCCCTCTAGAGCGCTGATTCCGCTGGCAACCTCAGAGTCAACTATTACTTCCACGGCTGGGATTGTGGCGAAGGAAATAAACCGATATTTCGGCGCTTCGCTTTCATCAACTAACCAGTCGGTTGTTCCAGCGGTTACGCAAGGCAAAGTAGAAACCTCAACCGGTTCTAGCCCGCAGCGAAACAGAACTGCTGCGGGATTGCCCCAAGCCGCTGTGGCCTGAGCGTTGGTGTAGCGGATTTCATTCTCACCAAGCATCTCCGGAAGTCGCACGCTCACATCGGCACAATTCGGGTTGTTCGAATCTGCAGCTGCTTCGAGACTGACCGCTTGGGCGCAGCCGGAAAGTAAAACCAATAAAAACATCGAGATAGTAAATGTGCGCATTGAAATCAGGCTACTGGGATTCAATCGGTTAGTGCAACAGTGTCCTGAGCCTAACTGCTTGGGTGTCTTATCCGAGACTTTTATGGGGGCGGTTGTTCAGCTTCACTGCGATGAAGTCGAGTTCGATTTGAGTGTACTCAGCCGGGCCAGAACCCTTCGGGAAGTACTGGCCCAGCAGCCCGCCCTGGCAGCTTTGAAGAATCCACTAATTCCACTGTTCGAAATCCTTGCGGGAGCCCAGTCTGGCCCATAGCGGAACAGCGGTTGGCGCTAAGCGCTGAGTTTGGTGATGAGGTCGCTTTAGAAAACGGCCACAATGGTCCACTAAATTACTGTATCTAGTTCGCGGACCGTGACGGAAATAGTTCGGCGCGGATATGTGTTACTTCTCTACGAAGGGCAAAGGTCGGAGACGACAGAGATCTGCGGAGTTTTCGATGCAACATCCGAGCTTCCCGCAATCTTTCCCACAATCTCAGTTAGGGCTCAACCATGAAGGCACGTCTCATTACCGCATCACTGATCGCAGCAGTCGCCGTCTTGCTGACCGGGTGCTCCGCTGCCGGTACTGGTTCGAGCGGTTCCGGCGCGGCTAGCTCCAGCGCTTCAGCCGACGATTCGCTGGCCGCCGTGCAGAAGGCGGGCACGCTCATCATCGGCACCGAAGGCACTTACCGACCTTTCTCCTTCCACGAGGGCGGCTCTGGCGACATCACCGGGTACGACGTCGAGGTTATCGAAGCCGTCGCCAGCAAGCTCGGCGTCACGGCGAAGTTCGAGGAGACCCAGTGGGACGGCATCTTCGCTGGCCTCGAGGCCGGTCGTTTCGACGTCATCGCCAACCAAGTGTCGATCACCCCCGAGCGCAAGGCGAAATATGACTTCTCTACCCCATACACACTCTCCACCGGAGTGATCGTGGTGAAGAGCGACAACACGTCGATTACCTCGTTCGCGAGCCTCGCCGGCAAGATCACCGCGCAGTCACTCACCAGCAACTGGTACAGGCTCGCGCAAGACAGCGGCGCGAACATAGAAAACGTCGAGGGCTGGGCACAATCGGTGGCTCTCGTCGAGCAGGGGCGAGTAGACGCGACCGTGAACGACAAGCTCACCTTCCTCGACTTCAAGCAGACGAACGGCGCAGCCGGGCTGAAGATCGCCGCCGAAACCACAGAGCAGTCCGAAAGCGCATTCGTGTTCGAGAAGGGCAGCACCGCACTCACGGATGCTGTCAACACCGCCCTGGAAGAGCTGCGCACCGACGGCACCCTCTCGAGCCTCTCAAATAAGTACTTCGGAGAGGACGTCTCCCAGTAGGCTGGCGATTCGTCGCTGACGCAGTAGAGTCGTGACCATGAACCAGTCTCCGTGGGACTTGCTCCTCAGTTCCCTCTGGCCGCTCCTCAGAGGAGCGATACAAGGAACTATTCCACTGGCCCTGAGTTCCTTCGCCCTGGGGCTCGCTCTCGCGCTCGGAATCGCGCTCATGCGGCTGTCGAAGCGAAAGCTGGTGTCGGGAATCGCCCGCGTGTACATTTCGATCGTGCGTGGTACCCCCTTGCTGGTGCAGCTTTTCGTAATCTTTTACGGGCTACCGTCGATCGGTGTTCTCATCGACCCGTGGCCGAGCGCCATTGTGGCGTTCTCGGTCAACGTCGGCGGGTATGCGGCCGAGGTGATCCGGGCCGCAATACTGTCGGTGCCACAAGGCCAGTGGGAAGCCGCCTTCATGATTGGGATGTCGCACCGTCGTGCGCTGAGCCGGATCATCCTTCCGCAGGCCGCCCGGGTATCGGTGCCGCCGCTGTCGAACACCTTCATCAGCCTGGTGAAAGACACCTCACTCGCCTCACTCATCCTGGTGACAGAATTGTTCCGCGAGGCGCAGCAAGTTGCGGCATTCAGCCAGGAGTTTATGCTCCTCTATCTGGAGGCCGCGCTGGTTTACTGGGTTATCTGTCTGGTCTTGTCGACTGGGCAGAGCCTACTTGAGAAGAGGCTGGACCGTTATGTCGCCCGCTGATGTTTCCGGCAACGCGGGCGCGGCATCCGCGCTACTCACTGTTCGCGGGCTGAAGAAGAGTTTTGGCACGAACCAGGTGCTTAACTCAATCGATCTCACCGTTGACCGCGGTCGCGTGCTGGTCCTAATTGGCTCGTCCGGCTCGGGAAAGACGACCATTCTGCGGTGTTTAAACGGGTTGGAGCAGGCTGACGGCGGCACTGTCGACGTCGCCGGCGAGGTGCAACTCGACTTCGCCACGAGTCCGTCGAATAAGGAGCGCGCCGCTCTGCGCGACCGCTCGGCGATGGTATTCCAGCATTACAACTTGTTCCCTCATATGACGGTGCTGGAGAACGTGCTAGAGGGTCCGGTGATCGTGCAGCGTCGATCCCGCACCGAGGCGACGGACGAGGCGCTCGCGCTGCTCGATCGGGTCGGCTTGTCGGACAAGAAAGATGCATACCCATTCGAGCTTTCCGGCGGTCAGCAGCAGCGCGTGGGCATCGTGCGCGCGCTGGCCTTGAGACCGCAGTTGCTGCTCTTTGACGAACCGACGTCGTCGCTGGATCCGGAGCTCGTCGGCGATGTGTTGCGTCTGATCACCGAGCTAGCCCAGGAGGGCTGGAGTATGGTCATCGTCACACACGAGCTGGAGTTTGCACGCGAAGTCGCGCACGAAATTGCCTTCGTTGATGGAGGCAGGATCGTGGAACGCGGGCATCCGTCGCAACTTCTCCGCGATCCGCAGCAGGAGCGCACTCGTCAGTTCCTGCATCGGCTATTGTTCCCGTTCTAAAGCGGAGCTCTGTGGGGCGTAGGTGTTCTCGCACTACTCATTCATTAGGTCCGCTTCCTCATCCACTAACTGTTCTTTGCCTGTCCGGCAGGAGAAATCGATAGCGACCGGGAGTGCTGGATTGCCGGGCAATGGAACACTGGTCTGCCACGGAGATTTCGGACATTGGGCCCTCTTGGGGTGAGGGTCACTGAAAGTAGAGAGCAACATGACCGCACCACGCCAAAAATGCACCCATGAGTTAAAAGACGAGTTGCGCCGTGAGGTGATCTTTATGTCCAAACCAATCAGAGACGTGGCCGACGCTTACGGGGTTCCCCCCGAGACTCTGCGAAACTGACTGACCAAGCATCATCGCTAAGCGAACGGCGGCACCGAGACGGAGCTGACCGTTTAGTCCAGGAACTCAAGGTCGAGGCTCAAAACACTGTTGCACTGACCGGTTGAATCCAAGTAGCGTTGCGTTGTGAATAATGACGGCCAAAAGATTATTGAGATCGGTGAAACCGAGGCTCTTAGACGAGCACTGAGCGTTTTTAAACCCGTGGAAACAACACTTGTGGGCCCAGGCGACGATGCTGCGGTCATAACCGTGAGCGACTCACGGGTGGTTATTACCACCGACACAATGGTTCAGGATCACGACTTTAGCCTTGCTTGGTCTTCAGGTTTTGACGTTGGCTACAAGGCCGTCACAAGCAACATTGCTGACCTTGTCGCGATGGGCGCCGCACCGAGGGCGCTGACTGTTGCCCTGGTTGTTACGAAACAAACCCCACAAGCCTGGCTGGAGGATTTTGCAGCCGGCTTGCAGTCGGCCTGTGATCGTCATGCCCCAGAGTGTCAGATTGTTGGGGGAGATCTTGCGTCCGGTGAGCAGATAGTGATCGCTATCGCGGCTCACGGAGATCTTCAGTCTCGAGAGCCTATATTGCGCTCTACCGCAAAAGTCGGTGACCGTATCGTAATTGCAGGCACCCTTGGCAAGGCGGCCTGCGGCCTGGCTTTACTCAGCTCCAGCGATCAAACCCTTTCGGCCAGCTACCCCGACATCGTGAGCATCCAGCTTCGACCGGTGCCGGATTTTGCACTCGGTTTGGAGTTGGCAGCGGTGGCAACTGCGATGCTGGATGTTTCTGATGGGCTATCGCTTGATGCTGGCAGGTTGGCGGCAAGCTCCAACGTGAGCATGAACATCAAAAAAGAGCTGCTAGAGGGCTACGCGGCAATTCTGGAGCAGGCAGCGCAATCGATTAATTCTCGAGAATCTGATTCGGACCAAGTCTCAGAATGGGATTGGATTTTGCACGGTGGCGAAGATCACTGCTTCCTCGCCACAGTTCCACCGACCGCCGCTTTGCCACGAGGCACAAAGGTCATTGGCGAGGTAATTGCCAAAGGCGACAGCGCTGTTTATCTAAGCGGCGAACCGCTGATTGCAAAGGGCTGGGATTCGGTTACGGGTTAGTTTTTACTAGGCGTGCAGCTCGGAGTTTAGAGAAACTCCAGCACCCTGGCGGGCAATGACTTCTACTGCGCCAGTCAGTGAGTTGCGTCTAAATAGCAAGCCTGGCAAGCCACTTAGTTCGGCGGCCTTGACTGTTTCGGTTTTGCCTTCAACTATCAAAATAACTTTGGTGCCCGCCGTGACATAGAGGCCGGCTTCCACGATCGAATCATCTCCGATAGAGATTCCGATTCCGGAATTTGCTCCTAGTAGCGCGCGCTTACCTATTGAAATTCGCTGGGTACCGCCGCCGGAGAGCGTGCCCATGATCGAAGCTCCACCCCCAACAGCGGAGCCATCGCCAACAACTACGCCGTGAGAAATTCGACCCTCGACCATGGAGGCGCCCAAGGTTCCAGCGTTGAAGTTTACGAAGCCCTCGTGCATCACGGTGGTGCCGGGTGCCAAGTGAGCACCGAGCCGGACCCGGTTAGCATCTGCGATACGGACCTTTTTGGGAACCACGTAGTCGACCAAGCGTGGGAACTTGTCGATTGAGTGAGTAATCACGCCGTGTCCTCTGAGCTCTAGTGTGCGGGCTTCAAAGTCCGCTAGCTCCATGACGCCGAAGTTAGTAAATGCCACTATCGGCAAGTT
>Ga0105054_10009426_pt1 | contig 12657 bp, 9 predicted proteins | sample BON02_FD_78091 | JGI IMG/M metagenome (GOLD analysis project Ga0105054, IMG submission 78091) | Freshwater microbial communities from Lake Bonney liftoff mats and glacier meltwater in Antarctica - BON-02 (megahit assembly) | ecosystem: Environmental > Aquatic > Freshwater > Ice > Glacier... | reverse complement strand
TAGGTTCTGTTGACATTTCTATCGGAGCCAAATAAGGGCAGAAGCAAAGCTGAGAAAAGCCTTGTATCGAGAGGCATATTTCTCAAATCGAGAAAAGATACGCCGATATTGCTTGATTTTATTCATGAAACATTCAACCAAATGACGAACCTTGTAGGTGTGCCAATCGGTATCTCTCTGGACCAAACGATTTTTCTTGGCCCAGAGGGCACCCCGAATAACCGCTTCTGCGTCATTTTGGGCAACAAACTAGAGAATTTTATCGCTGTCATCGCCTCGGTCAGCCAGCCGCGCCTCGAAATCAAAGCCTTCCAGCAAGGCGATGGCTTGCGTGGAATCGGCTCTTTGCCCACCGGTCAACAACAAACGCAGTGGGTTCCCCAATCCATCAACAGCTACATGGATTTTTGTGCTAAATCCACCGACACGCTTGCCCAAAGCCTGCTCTTCCTGACCTCCATTTTCTTTGGGCGCACCCGCTGCACACGGATGGGCGCGCACGACAGTGCTGTCAATCAGCAGCCATTCCATATCCGGATCTTCTATGAAATGCTCATGCAATTCGTCCCAGATCCCTTGATCAGACCATCTGCCAAATCGTTTGAAAACTGCATTCCAGTTACCCAGTTCGCTAGGCATATCTCGCCATTGCGCTCCCGTACGCATTATCCAATGAACTGCATCAATGAAGAGCCGGCTCTTTTCTTCATGCCCCGTATACGTCCCAGGGCGTTGCTTTAGATATGCGTAGATCTTATCCCATTTTGAGTCGTCTAATCTATGTCTTACCATAGACTTATTTTGACTCATTGTTGGCAAATTCTCAAAATTGCTCAAATGTCAACAGAACCTATGGTTTTGATCTATTTCGAGACAAAAGGAAAAGAGCTATATATCAACAACTTGCGAGACGTTAACTTTACATCATTTAAGATCGAGATGACGTTTAAGTTTGCACTGGACAGTGACAATAACTTATTGGTGACCCACAAGGACTGGATCAAAGCCGATGTGTCAACCGATGCAGCACCTGGTTATCGCCGATTAGTCGAGAACGGAATCGAAAGCGGGTTTCGAGACAAGAGATATGGGGCGCTGTATGACATCGAAAAGGACACCTTTAGCCTTCGTAGTTCCGGGAAGACAAGATCGTAGGAAGCTTAGTCAGCATCAGAGAATTAGCCCGGCAGTACAATCTGTCATCCCCCATCTCGTTGCGGGAGTTAATCTAAGCATTGGGGGTCCGCGGAGAAAGTAGTATTCAAGCACAAAGTTCCATTCAAGCACTCAACCGAACACTGAAGCGGTTTTTGCTGAGTGGTGACTTCTATGTGGTGGGTATCTCCGGGGATGATCAGTGGCTGATTATCGATTACATTCTGCCGCCAGGCCAGCTCGAACCATTCCCCGAGAATCCGCAGCCACCACTTGAGTCAGGGCTGCTAGCCAACATCGACCACATTGTGGTGCTGATGATGGAGAACCGCTCCTTCGATCACATGCTCGGTTACTTGAGCTTGCACAGCGGACGAGCCGATGTCGAGGGGTTGCGCGGTGGCGAGAAGAATCAATACAACGGGCGCGACTATCCGTCCTTCCTGCTCCCCGACACTCAGTTCCCCCTAAGCCCCTGCCACCAGCACGAGTGCGTCGAGAATCAGATAAACAGGGGCAATATGGATGGATTTGTGGAAGATTTCGCCAAGCACTACGAATCTCAAGTAGATCCTGGCAGGATCATGGGGTATTACAACGCTGCGCATGTTCCCGTGTATGACGCATTGGCCCGTGAGTTCTTGATCTGCCAGCGTTGGTTTGCCGCCCACCCGGGGCCGACGTTTTGCAACCGCTTCTACACCTTGACTGGTCGGCTCAACCGTGATGCCTCCGGGCAACCGGAGAAAAACAATCCTACGGGGGAGACTTTCAAACCGGTCTCCACCAAAACTATTTTCGACCATCTCACCGAGCACGGGGTTTCCTGGCATTACTATGAACACCGGTACTGTTTTCTGCGTATGTTTGAGCGTTACACCTTCGACGACAACAACTATATCCTTGATGCTAACGATCCTGTGAAGGGGTTCTTCGCCAGTGCGCGGGCGGGAACCTTACCGTCCGTGTCGTTCATCGATCCCAACTTCATCGATGAGCCAGACGGCCAAGACAATGACGACGGAGCGCCCGGTGGTGATATTGCAGCAGGACAGAACCTGATAGGAAGGGTGGTGGACGCTGTGGTGCATAGCCCGAAATGGAACAAGACGCTGCTAGTAATCACCTACGACGAGCATGGCGGTTTCTATGATCATGTAAACCCCCTGAATTTCCGGGACAAAGCAAAACCAGTGTCAGGCATCGACCATTACTGTGTGCGCGTGCCGGCCTTCGTTATATCCCCGTGGGTTGATCGAGGCACAGTGAGTGATGTGGTGTTCGATCACACATCAATCGCAAAGACCATCGCCCGACGCTTCATGAGCGCCAATCCACCGGATATGGGCGAACGCATGGCCGCAGCCAACGATCTGTCCCTAGTATTACGTTCGACTGCGCAGCAAGACACACCGAACATTCCGGTGCGCTTTGCCAAGTATACGGGCCAGGAAAGCGCAGCCAAGAAGCGCGAGTTGCAAGAGAATCCACCCCATATTCTGCTGACGAACTATGTGATGCTGGAGATGATGTTGGTTCGGCCGCGCGAAGCGGACTTTGTCAGCCCGGAACGCTCGTCGTTGCAGTTCATTGTGATAGATGAATTGCACACCTACCGCGGGCGACAGGGCGCCGATGTGGCGCTGTTGCTGCGGTGACTGCGGGAACGGAATGGCAACCGCCCCATCCTCCATATCGGCACCAGTGCGACCATGGCGTCGGCAGGCGCACAGACCGAGCGGCGCAAGGTAGTGGCTGATTTTGCCTCCCGCTTCTTTGACACAACTGTTCACCCAGACAATGTGATTGAAGAGTGGCTGGAACGTATTCTGCCAGAAGCACAAATGCCGGATGGGCCGACGCTGCGCCAGGCAATATTGGCCTCGCCACCCACGGCAACCTGGTCCGATTTTGCCGCCAATCCGCTCAGTGTCTGGATCGAGCAGACCTACGGGATTACCACGGCCGATGATGGACGGTTGATCCGTCCCAAGCCACTGACGTTACAGGCGGGTGCAGCACAACTTGCCGAGTTGACCGGCCTTGAAAAGGAACAGTGCTTGGAGCGGTTGCGCACCATGCTCTTGCTGGGTAGTCAGGTACCCCACGGTGACTCTCACGGCCATTAAGTTAAGAGGCGAATTGTCATTCCCCCATCTACATGAGGGCAGGCTCTGCGCAGGCAGGAATCCATACGCTAGAGCGGTGGACCCCTGCCTGCGCAGGGGTGACAATCCACACACCATCCTTACCTTAATGGCAGTGACGGTGACTCTTCGGCCTTTGCCTTCAAGTTACATCAGTTCATCAGCCAGGGCGATTCGATCTATAGCACCTTTGAACCGCCAGCGACACGGTTACTCACATTGGAAGGGCAATTCTATGCACCGGGCAGCAAAGAGCGGCTGCTCTTTTGCCGGGTCTGTGGACAGGAGTACTACCGCGTAAAATACCACATTGAAACGCAGCGCATCATCCCCAATACAGGAGAGATGCTTGCCTACGAGGAAGAATTTGATGCCGATGCCATTGAAGATGGCTATCTGATGCTGGATGTAGAAGGCAGATGGCGCAATGACACAGATGATCTGCCCGAGCATTGGTTCACCCGTTCTGGTGGCATTCAAAAGGAGTATGCGCAATATCGCCCACGTCTACTCCAGGTCACCCCAGGCGGCAGCATAACACAGGAAGGGAGTGACGCACATCCCGGTTGGTTTCAGCCTGCGCCGTTTATGCTCTGTCTCTGTTGCGGGGAAGCCAAGGCAACGCAGCTTCCAGCGCGGTCACCGCTGCCCCATAGTGGGCTTGGGCGTTCAGGAAGGTAGCTTGCTCGACCAATAAGCGCCCCAACAAGCGGCGGTAAGTTGCACTGTCCTCCTCCGTTGGCATGTTCGCCTGTAGGCGGGAGAGCGTATACCCCATAAGCATAGCTCCTTCGGCAAAGAGCCCAACTCCCCCATAGAGGCGCGCGTAGCCGGCGAGTGCACGATCCAATAAATCACTGGCCCCTTGATCCACTGCCCAGCGCCATGCTTGCCGCACATTGTCCAATTCGCGTTGCCACTGGACGAGCACTCTTCCCTCTTTACCCAAAGGCACCTGCGGGTTGAACTGTGGCTCCAACGTGGCCAGTAACTCCAGATAGTAACGACTATATCGTTCATAAAGGGTGACCGCGGTTGTCTGTTGCGCAGCAATCAGCGCGCCCAGTTGCTCCGCGGCATATTGGCGGAGCAACTCATGCATGGCGATGCGACCAGTTTCGTCGCGCTGCACAAACGATTTGGCAACCAAGCCGTTGAGATCGGGCAGACGGAGGGTCGTAATCGCCAGTGCCGCTGCCCGTTCACAGCCACCACGAAAGATCGCCAATTGGGCAACGCCCACTTGTTCCTGTACAGTGAGCAAACGCCAGGATGCATCAAAAACCGTGCGTAGACGCTGGTGGCGTTGCGGGACGTTGCGCAGCGCGGTCGCCAGAAAATCCAATCCACTTTGTGCTTCGCCCTGTAACACCTGGGCAATCTCCTGGCAGCTCATCCCTTCCAACCAAGTAGCCGCCAATTCAAGCGCCAATGGCAGCCCATCCACCGCCTGACAGATCTCCACAATGGCACGCCAATTCTCTTGATCCAGACGGAAATCATAGTGAATCCGTTGCGCACACTGGACAAAGAACGCGACACTGGCATTGGTCAGCAACCCCGCCAGATCCACCTCCGCACCGTCTTCCACAAGGGTTGGTAAGGCCATCGGCCGCACAGGGAAGCGCCACTCTTCCTGAAGATTCAGGGGCGTGCGCGAGGTGACCACCATCTGCACGCTTGGTGCTTGCACCAAGAGATCGCTCACCAGCCACGTGCCCTCCAGCAGATGTTCAAAGTTATCCAGAATGAGTAACAAGCGCTTACTGCGCAGGTAGGTGCTCAACTGTTGCTTCAGGGTCGCGCCCTCTGCAAAGTTCCCTGTCGGCGGCATCCCCACAGCAGCGGCAATGGCGGCAGCCAACTTGCCCTCTAGCATCTCAGAGACCAAGGGATCAGCCGGTGCCCCGTCCCCCCCATCCAACCCCACCAGCGGCACAAGCCAACAACCGTCTGGGAAGTGGCGCGTGGTGCGTGGCGCGTACGCTGTTGCAGCAAGAACCGCGGGCGAAGCGTTCGCATCCTGGGAGTACCCGCCCGCATCGAGTTGCATAATAGTCTGCGCGGCGGCCAGGGCAAGGCGCGTTTTGCCGACGCCGCCGGGTCCAAGCAGGGTGACTAAGGGACGAGACTCGTCGGTAATTAATGCAATCAGTTGGTCAAGTTCGCTTTGGCGGCCAACCAACGGTGCGGACTGACGCGGCAGGTTGTGGCGTTGTAAACCAGGCGTTGGCTGTGTCACCGGTGACACAGCCCCATCACCCGAGCTTGCTTCGACGGCTCCCAACGCGCGCAGCGTCTCTTTTTGTGCAGGTGTTAAGCCAGTTACTCCCGTAATCTCCATCCCAGCGTAAGGGCCGGGCGCAGTCAGGATCTGCGTACAGGTGGCCGTTGTACCGTCCACACGGAGGTGCCATAGGCGGATAGTCTCATCACCGCTACCACTGGCGATCGTCTGGCCATCGGGGCTGAACGCAACAGCCCAGACAATGTTCGTGTGCTCCTGCAACGTCTGCAAAGAGGCACCCGTCGCCGTCTGCCAGAGGCGCACTGTGCCATCGTCGCCACCGCTCACTGCGAAATGACCATCGGGGCTAAGCGCCATGGTGCGCACCCCTTTGGTATGGCCGGTGCCGACCGCATGTACTGTTGCTGCCCCGGTCGCGCCATCGACCGTCCAGAAATAAACCACCCCAGCTTCGTCGGCACTCACCAGGAGGCGGCCATCACTGCTGGCGGCAAGGGCACGCACCACATCGCTGTGACCGGTGAGGGTAGTAACCGTGCTCCCAGCCAGGGCATCCCAAAGGCGGATCGTCTGGTCCGAGCTACCGCTGGCCAGCAGATAGCGCCCATCTCGTGTGTAATCACCCGGATTTGTCGCCGGCGCGCTGGCGCGGCTCGGCAAAAAAGTGACGGCATAAACGGCCCGGCGATGACCCTGCAGCGTCTGCAGCAATTCGCCACTGGCAACCGCCCAAATCCGCACGGTTTCATCCCAACTGGCGGTCGCGAGCAAACGGCCATCCGCACTAAAAGCGACGGCACTCACCCAATTGGTGTGGCCCCGGAGGAGGTGGAGCAATTGACCACTTGCCAGGTGCCACAGGCGCACAGTGCGATCGGCGCTGACCGTGGCCAGCAGCGGCCCACCCGCGCCAACGGCAGGCCCAATGCTCACGGCACGCACCATCTGCGTGTGACCGCTGAAAGCATGCGTCATTGTACCAGTGGCTAGCGCCCACAGGCGCGCTTGTCCGTCATCGTGGCCGCTAACCAGTTGGCGGCCATCCGGCGTGAAGGCCAGGGCGCGCACCCAATTGGTATGGCCGTGGAACGTATAGAGCGGTTGCCCACTGAAGAGATCCCAGATGCGTACGGTCTGATCATTACTGCCACTCGCCAAGACGCGTCCCGCCGGCCCACAGTGCAGCGTATTGACCGCGTTGCGATGGCCGCGCAGCACATGCAGCACCTGTCCGCTGGCAAGATGCCAGATGCGCACGGTACCGTCGTTACTACCACTGAGCAACAGATCACCACTGGGCGCAAAGGTGACGGTACGCACCCAACCGCTGTGGCCTTGCAAGTGTTGCACCGTTTGGCGCGTGCGTAGATCCCAGACGCGCACCGTCTGATCGTTGCTGCCACTAGCCAGCCAGCGGCCATCGGGGCTAAAGGCCACGCTCCAGACTTGATCAGTGTGGCCTTCAAGGATCGCCAACACCTCACCAGTTTTGACCTGCCAGAGCCGAATGGTGCCGTCACCGCTGGCGCTGGCCAACAGACCGCCGTCGGGGCTAAAGGCCACCCCCCACACCCACTCACGGTGTTGTTCCAGAACATGGAGACAGAGACCGGTTAACGCATCCCAGAGGCGAATCGTATGGTCATAGCCGCCGCTGGCCAACGTGCGCCCATCGGCGCTAAAGGCCACACTGACCACACCCTTGGTGTGGCCGTGTAACGTATGTAGGAGGCGACCGCGCCCAGTACCGGTGTGGCGCGCAGGCGAAAGATCCCACAGACGTACCGTGCGATCCCAGCTGCCGCTGACCAGCCACTCGCCATCCGGACTAAAAGCAACAGCCCAGACATCATCCGTATGGCCGTGCAAGATCAGATCCGGTTGCCCATCTGCTTCGCGCCAAAAGCGAATTTTGTGATCGGTCGCGGCGGCCAGTGTCTGACCGTTGGGGTTAAAGGCCACCGCATGGACGAGGCCAAAGGTATCGGCAAAGGCAACCTGGGAAAACTCCGCCTCACGAAAATTGACCTGCGTCAGATCGGCCTGGCGCAAGTAGGCTTGGTGAATGGGCAAGGCGGAAAAATCATAGCCGCCGAGTGGGACCGCGGCCTGGACGAGCAGATTGAGCAGATTGCCACCGGCATAATGCGCGCCCTCGCCGGCTAGGCGTAGCATATCGAGCAGTTGTTGCACCTTGTACCGGAGCGCTTTTTCACCGTTCTGCGCCGACAGTTGTTCAAAGATGGGCAAGAGCAACAAACGTGCCTGGCTTTGGCGCAGATACTCTTTGGCACCAGCTTTGAGCAGGGCGTGGCTTTTGAGGCGCTGTGGTGTCCCGTCATTGATTTCACGCGCAATCGTGTCAATGAGATAACCGGTAGCAAACTCAATCACCACATTTTGCAAGGTAAAGCCATCATCGCCTTTTTCGAGCAACGAGCGCCGCTGCAAGGCACGCAGCGCTTCAAGGAACTCGCGTTTGGCCACCGGCGGCAACAAATTCGCTTGCAGACGTTGTGGGGTCATCTCCTCGCGCGCAATCGCCAACCAGAGCAACAGATCCTGTTCCAAAGGTGAAAGTCGGGCGAATTGCTCTTCCAACATCGTGCGGATATCATCAAAGATTAAGCCCTCATCAGCCAGAAAGTCGGCAATCTCACCGGCGAAGAGATCGCGGATCGTCTCTGCCACCAACTTCAAGGCCAGGGGACTGCCCGAAGTGCGCATCACTAGCGCCACCTCACCGGCGACGGTGCCAGCCAGCCCCTGCGCCCCCAACAGCATACGCCCAGCGTTGATGTCTAGCCCGCCTAACGGTAGCAGATGAACCGGCGTCTGCGCACCCACCCATTGGGTGAAGGCGGGCGGTTGCTCGCGGCTAGTCAACAAGAGACAACTTTGATGCGCTGTCGTGCCCATCTGTTCCAGCAACTGCCCATAAGCCGCGTAACCGCGGCGATACTCACCAGTGCGCCCTCCAACCTGGAGGATACTCTCAAAGTTATCCAGGATGAGCAACGCGCGTTTGTTCTGCAACTGTGCAAAGAGCAACCGTAACTGCTGATCAAGCCGTTCCGGCCACTCGATCAGACGATGGTCGGTTAACAGATCAACCCATGTATAGAGGATGTCGGTGAGGGGCGGTGCATTGAGCAGCGAACGCCAGATGACAAAGGTAAAATTTTCGCTGACGGCGCGCGCCACCGTTGCAGCGACCGTTGTCTTGCCCATGCCACCCATGCCAAAGATGCCGATTAGCTGTGCCCGCTCAACCGTCAACCACTGGGTCAGTTGGGCAATTTCGTCTTCGCGCCCGTAAAAAGCGCCCGCCGCCGGCGCTTCGCCCCAGTCCGTGACCAGATGAAGGGATGGCAAGATGACAAGATGACTACTCGATTGATCGGTCATCTTGTCATCTTGCCATCCTGTCATCTTGTCAAGTTTGTCATCGCGAATCTGCTCATAGAGCGCGACCGTCTCCGGCATGGGGTCGGCGGCGAGTTCTTCGGCGAGGATGCGGCGGCACTGTTCATAGTGGGCCAGCGCAGCGCTGCGGCGACCGGTGACAGCCAAGAGCCGGAGTAGGTGACGGTGCGCTTCTTCGTGCCACGGTTGCAATTCGAGGAGGCGATGGAGGGTGCTTTCGGCTTGGGGATAGGCGCTGGCGTCCAGGTAGCTCTGGCTCAACCGTTCGAGGAGGTGCAACGCCCGGCTTTGCCAACGTTCACGCTCTTGGAGCAGCCACAGTTCCAGTTCCGACGCGTCATCCACGGTCAGCCCGGCCAGAAATTCACCGCGGTAGAGATCGGCGGCGGTGCGTAACGCTTGTTCATCGTTTTGGCCCTGCCAGGCTGCAAAGGCCAAGAGGTCAACCCAAACCTGCGCCCCCGGTTGAAAATGAATCGTATGGCGATCAGCGACAAAAGAGTCCGGCAGCAGATTGGTGAGGTTGTTGAGCGCCCACCGTACATTGCGCCGCGCCTCCGCTTCCGCCTGGTCGGGCCAAAGTAGCCCCGCCAGTGTCGTGCGGCTGATGGGTTGGCCTTGTTGCACCAGATAACCCAGCAACGCCAAACTCTTCTGCGAACCAATCTTGCGGATGGGTTCGCCATCATGTTCGATTTGGAGGGGACCGAGCAGTCGTAGGGTGATGCGCGCCGGCGCTGCCTTCATGCGCTGTTGCTCCGTTTGCCTGAATGCGTAGACCGTTTGTTAATCCGACGCTGGTCGTTCATACACATGATTATACCTTTTTTAACGATGGTGATCAATACAGGCCATGATTAGGTGCATTTCAAGCCGGCGAATTCGTAGGTGCGGTTTGTAACCGCACTGGCTGAATCGGCGCCGACAAACGGTTTACAAACGGTTGTCCGGCACAATCAGCACAGAAAGCAGTTTGTCTGATTCAGCAAACAAAGGAACTGCCAATGCCAACCGTCAAAATAGCCCCCCAACTCACGGCCATTTACCCGCAACAGGCGATAACGACAAGCCAGGGCCTTCCCTACTTCTACGGCATTTCGGCCAACACGGTCGGCGCCACGGGGCTATCGATGCACCTGGTCGAGATTCCACCGGGGGGCAAGGCCGAACCGCATATTCATCAGGGCTTTGAAACGGCCATCTATGTGTTGGCCGGCCAGGTAGAGACACGCTATGGTGAAGGGTTAAGTCAATCAGTGGTCAACAGCGCCGGCAGCTTTCTCTTTATCCCACCCGGCGTACCGCACCAGCCGATCAATTTGAGCAGTACGCAGCCGGCCTTAGCCATCATCGCCCGTAACAATGCCCAGGAAGAAGAGGAAGTGACGCACTATTCGCCGCCGCGTTAGCACTTTGTCCAAACGAAGTGCTAACGGTCCATCGGTAGAGTATAGAACGTAAGAGATAACCAACCATTCTATCAGCAAAAGGAGTAATACATGTTTTCCCAATCATGGTTCAATCAACGCACTTACTGGCGCAAGGTCGTGACCCTCTGTTGCACCCTGGCGCTCTTTTTCGGCAGCGGCGGGCAGAGCTGGGCGCAGATTCCAGGCATCCTCAGCTACCAGGGGGTGTTGACCAACGTCAATGGCGTGGCTGTCGCCAACGGTAACTACAAGATCGAATTCCGCCTCTATGCCGGCGGTCAACTCCTCTGGAGCGAGACGCACGACCCGGTGGCGGTGAGCAATGGCATCTTTACCGCCCAACTGGGCCGGACAAGAACCTTGGCAGCCTTACCCTTTGACCGCCCCTATGAATTGGGCATCATCGTCAACGGCGGCGCCGAGTTGACGCCCCGCCAGCCCTTCGCCGCCGCGCCCTATAGCCGCAGCAGTCAGACCGCTGTGACGGCCCAAACCGCCGCCGCCCTGGCACCGGGCGCGACGCACATTACCCTGGCGAACGATAGCAACATTGTCGGACTGGACCAACTTGTGGGTTTCAACGATCTACGTCTTTCTGGCGATGCCACCGGCGGTACCGATTTCATAATCTTGCCTGATGGGCAGGCAGGTCTGCGCCAAGCCTATATTGACACTTCGTTTAACATCCTAGGGCAGCCGGGAATGAGATTATTGAATGTCGAGCTTTCCAATGGCGACAATATCTTCACGATCAACGCCAATGGTCAGGCGGGTCTGCGCCAAGTCTATATTGACACTTCGTTTACCATTCAGGGGCGGAATCCTGAGTCAAATCTATTCCGTGTCGAGCTTTCTAATGGTGATAGTGTCCTTGCCGTAGAGAGTGACCAGGATGTATGGGTGGATCATACCCTGCGGGTAGTCGGCAATGGTTATGCCACCGGCTGGTTGCTCGCCTCCGACGCTCGCCTGAAAACCCAGATCGCCACCCTGCCGGACGCGCTAGACAAAGTGCTGGCCTTGCGTGGCGTCAGCTTTGAATGGGATCAGGCGGCCCACCCCGACCGTCCCCTTGATCCAGGCGTCCAGATCGGCTTTATCGCCCAGGAGGTGCTGGCGGTGCTGCCCGAAGTGGTGGAACAGGACGACGATGACGGCATGTACAGCGTCGCCTATCAAAATGTGGTGCCGGTGCTGGTCGAAGCCATGAAGGAACAGCAAAGCACCATTGATCAACAGCAAAGCGAGATCGCAGCCCTCAAAACGCACCTGGCCCAGCTTGAGCAGATGGTGCAACAGTTAGCGGCGCAGGGTGGCAGGTAAGGGTAGCCTTCCGCAAAGGTGGCGAGCAATCGATACTCAATCCAGGAGGTATCTTATGAAAGCACTATACACCATCCTCAGCACGTTGGTTTTCTTGTTCAGCTTAACAGCGGTTGCCCATGCCCAGTTTGCCATCCCCGACCATGTGGTGGGCAGCGGCGGCGGTAGCAGCAGCAACAGTCAGTTTCGGGTGCGCGGCACAGTGGGCGAACCGGCTGCCGGCACATCGACCAGCACCACCCACATGAACTCCGCCGGCTTTGTCTATATTTGGGCCTGGCCACCGCTGGTCGATGTGACGGCGTACGGCCATTTTAGCCAAAGCGTCGTTCAGGTGGACACGACCACGGGCGCGGCCACCCTCACCGCAGCCTGGCGCAATGGGAGTGCCATCCCCCTCGGCAGCGCCCTGCGGGTAGTCATCGTCGGCGTCACGCCGATCAGCATCACCGTGACCAACGCCGATGGTCAGACCGTGGAAGGGATGCCCTATTTCGACTTTGTCGATAGCGATGGTGATGGTCAACTGGCTCCCGCCGAAAGCACCACCGCCAGAGAACTCCAACTCACCGGCGTCACCAGCGACACCATCAGCCTCCAGGTGGAGATGCAAGCCGTCCTACCCCATCGCGCCACCCTGGCCGAGCTGTTGCGCAATCTTTTCCTCTTCCTGCCGTTGATCAACAATCAGGAGGTCAACGCGGCCCCCTCAGTGGCCGCGCACGAGATCGAGCCGTCGTCAACGGCCAATGAAGCGATCTTGCTTGAATTGGCGGCAGAAAGCATTGCCGACAGCCCCTTCACTGCGACCGACGCGCCTTTACAGAATCAAATTTTCCTGCCGGTTATTCAACAGTAGATTTAAATCTAGTAGTCCACCACAGTTATTTTGTCGGATACATCGCGCTGGCGTTTATCCGACAAAAAT
>Ga0105054_10009425_pt1 | contig 12658 bp, 5 predicted proteins | sample BON02_FD_78091 | JGI IMG/M metagenome (GOLD analysis project Ga0105054, IMG submission 78091) | Freshwater microbial communities from Lake Bonney liftoff mats and glacier meltwater in Antarctica - BON-02 (megahit assembly) | ecosystem: Environmental > Aquatic > Freshwater > Ice > Glacier... | reverse complement strand
GGGTTTTGAAAGATGAGTCAACGTTAAACGTGATTGACAGTCTATTGCAATAGAACCGTCGCGAGACCAAAGAAGGCTTTCAGACACACTAGATTCATAGAAATCAGTTGCTAAAGTCTGTTTATTTGAGCCATATACTACTGGGTGCATCCATTCATGGTAAAACCTTTGGTTTTCCATCATTCTGGCACTCAAAGAGTCTGAACTGAATTCCGGAAAACTTCGAAGTGCCCCCAGTAGTATTTGATTCGCTGTAATGATAACGTCTACGTCTGTGCAATGATTTCTCTACCTTCAAAATGGACAGTATGGGAGACCACATTCAGTCGTGTAACCTCACCTAACCGTCAGATTTTTTTTTTTTAATATCGATGAGAAAGAAAATTCTGTCAAGTGAACTCAAGCTAAGAAGTCATCGCACTCCCTTTAAATTCTTTTACACCTATTTTGCCCGTATTTGCTGTGAATACAGCTAAAGAGTTGTCTTGCTAAAAACTTAGTAGCTTATGGCAACTCTGGAAAAAGAAACTACTGTCTCTAGTTCAGCACTTATCGAACCAGTGCCTTTGGAGCTTCTTTATGAAGCGAACCATGGAGGAGAAACATTCACAGATCATTCTGAATTGGAGAGAGCCTTACCAAATCTTTCCTCGCCCGATGAACCATCAATATCTTTAGTGAGTGAAGACACTATAGCACACGTAGATAGAATATCACTTAATGACGATACCATAGTGCAAGTAGATACAACACCAGCAGATACAATGACAGTGAACGAGGGTTCTAGTACCGTGCAAGTAACATCAGTAGATATAGTACCATTAGAAAACTTGCAGGAGGCGCTTGCATCGGTATCCCGATACATTCAAATTTCCTCAGTTTCACCAGCGAGCATGTATCCGGTATTGGACAATGAAATAGAAACCGACGACCATTTATTGCAAGCTATAAACGAAATTGTTACGAAAACGGCTTTGTATTCTCCTCCCATATATGACGTGTCCATTGAGAAATCCTCTCAAGATGGCTTCTTGTCTCTTATTGAAACCTACAAGGAGGCAGAGATATCTTATAGCTCAACTTTAGAGCATATTGAAGGATCGCTGATATCACTACGGAGCGAGGAATCTTTATTATGGTCTACCAAGCATGGAATAGCTATACAGAGTCGCCAGTCTTCGAGAACTGGGAAAACTATATCTGCTAAAGTTGAATTTTCACATAAAAGCTTGAATGAAGGCAGTTTGAATAAATTCGAGGAGGCAATCGATTTCTATATTGATTTGGAATCGTTTGATCTTGTCGACTGTTTGTTTGACAGGTATATCTCTGTTTTTATGATCAACCTGCATATATCAGCAACGCTTTCAAAATCACTTATATTAAAAGAAGAGTCCAGGAGTGATTTGATTCAAATACGAGAAATGGTCCAGACACTGCTCTTCTACGAGCAGCATATTTCTATTGGAGTTTTGGTTCATAATAACGGATGGAAAAAAAAATTTCTTCTCCAGTTGCAAGATTGGATTCTGAACCTATTTGCTGCTTTGATCGAACGTGGGGAATTTTTGGAGCGTGTTTTTCTCTTGAAACAAGTATTGTCATATCCGCATGTTGGCTCCGACGCAGGTAAATGGGTGCTTCAAGGAATTCAGTTTCTTCCCTCAAACATCGACAACTACTGCTCCATATTTGGAATCTTTACACAAGCAGCAAAATCACAGAATCGATTCACGGAACCAGATTTAATTGCGATATTCGAGCAAATTCAATTTGACGCAATGACCTCAAAATTGTTTCCGTGGGACAATAATTCGATAGAACGAGTTACTGAGCTTTTTGGTAGAAGTAACAACATCATATCGCTACTACTCGATTTGGCAGCCACAACGAAATGGTTTCCGCAGTTTGTGAAGTATCTTGCGGAAGGAGCATTGAAGGTTTTACAGAGTGAGTCAATATTCTTATCTCATATAGATGATGGTGAACTATTTTGGGTCGTACAATTACTCTTTGATACTCATTGCTTACATTTGGTACGATGGATATTTACACATCCGGACCGCAACATGCAGTTAATGATCCCAAGACTCCCATTGCAAAACCTATCGCACAATGCATCCTGGAGACTGTTGTTGGCCTTTGTGCTAGGTTATCAAAATGAAGATCTATCTAATCCAGAGCTTATTCCTGGATATTTCAACAAAAATGGAGAGTATGTTTTAAAAACACCTGTGTATTCTTCGGAAAATTTATTGCCACGTAGCAAGAGTGTCAAGTTGACCCAACCTGCGTTAAATGAAATAGATGGCACTTTGGCCGAAGAATTGTTTCAACGATTTCAGCACATTTCTTGTTTACAAGATTGGTCTAACGCCATAATTTCAGAGCCTCTCATTCAAACCCACTTTTTAAGGACCTTGAAAGGGACAGGTGATAGTTTTGATCAGGAAAGCTATGTCAGTGGTCTTTCAAAAGGAAGCGAAGTTTTATATCGTTTGGTTTCTATCGCTTCTGTAGGAAAATTCTCAGGTGGTGGAATTGCTATTGCTGTCATACGTGAGTTGCTTCAGGTTACTTTTTTGTCACCCACTTTATCAGAAATAGTGATTCCTGTTTGTGAACTGGTAGGGGATGTGTGCAATGAACACCCGCAATTAGTTACGGTTGTGCTGCAGCTAATCGATTCAAATATGGATGCCTTTCAGGCACACGGGGAACTATTAGTAACGAATCTACCCATCGAAAGGTGGATCATGGAAGATATGGACTTGGATGTTTTGAGACATTGGCTGAAACAAGCAGGGTCCTTTAGTATAGGTCTCGCAATGAAGATAATAGATAGAATGAACTGGAATTGCGATGCAAACGGCCAAACATTTTTGAATGCCTCGACTCATAGATACATGGCATGCATTCTCACGGAGCTTCATTTTTCAAGGAGGTATTCGAGGAGCTTTGAAGGATGGCGGAAGTGGGTGCCACTGACTCAAGATTACCATCACTCAAAAGAATCGGATCGTGTCGCTCAATGGTGCTGGCGAAAAGTACTAGGGCTTTGTTTTTATAGGAATTTTAAACCTCTAATACCCTTGACAGATATCAATAATTCATCTGATACGTCAATTGAAGAACAACTTCGAGTCATGTGGGAGCTAAGCAAGGAGTCGGATCAGATCGATTCAGCCGATCCAATGGTTGCATATATGGTTTTAATGCTCACGAACCACCCCATAGTTAATAACTGGACCCCCTTGAAAGTTCTAATATTCCATTGCAATATCTTGACAAACGGACATTTTGACGATGCACTCTACCGAGTTGTTTTCGACTTGTTTCCTAATTATGCATTAAATGGTGACTGGTCGGATCTTCCAAAAGCAGCAGACTGGCTTAATCTATTCCTCCCAACATTCAAAGACATATCAAGAGGTCTGTTGAATAATGTGGTTGACAAAATATCAGTCGAAGGAATATCATTTGCAGGATTTCCGGAACTGGATTCGTTGAATAGTCCTCGATTTGAGCGATTGCTACTTGTGCTAACCCGGCAGATGCTTCAATGTTCTCAGAATAATATTTACATCAGCGATACTTTGAACTTTTGGCTCAAGGCGATTTCGCAGATTCCTGATTGGAATTCAAACGCGTACTATCTTCGAATTCTCAACACATTAATTATGATCGCAGAATCTACTTGTTACCAACTGGTTACTGGAACAATTCGCAAATTTTTTAATGGACAGGCGATTAAATTGATATACAAATGCGAGACGGACTTGAAATGTGAGTCGGTGACCTGTCTAAGTATTATACCTGCTCGGATATCAGGTACCTTGTTTTCTAAACCAGATGTTTCCTGTGTTGTATCTGGATGCGAATGGCTCATATTTCACAGTCTGCTGATTGAAACTGGTTATGAATATCCACTATGGTTAGCACTTGGAGATGTGTTGCCTTGTGATGACAAACCAATTGACAATTCACGTCATGTAATTGAATCAATCCGGCATCAAATCGACAGCAAGACCGCGTTTCAATACATGCACGTAGACTTCAAGAAGATATCGCAGTTTCGAATTTATCGTTGGGCGAACTATGCGTTATCAGTTCCTGCAGATCATCCGCTTTTGATGCTCTTCTGGCAGATATTTTTTCATCTATATTTTGGTAAAAGTGGATCAAAAATATTCGGATTCAAATTCCTGGTACGGGACAAAAAGAATAGTCGGAGATCATCGTTGCGAGATAGTCTATGTACACGAGCCAAAGAACTTGCTGTGGTATTTAGAAACTCGATGCTTCTTTCCGAGGTGTTTACTGCATTTGCCCTTTGGCTTCGAGATCCAACACCTCAATCATGGTTAGGAGATGGCACTGCTCTCGCTAATTTGCCTCAGGAATATTGTATAGGACGTCTCTCAACCTTACTTCATTCACCACTGTTGCAGTTACTCCATAGTAATCTTGGAAGTGGCGATTCACTGGTAATTAGACGACATCTTTGGATCGATCTCATTGACTATCAGCCTCTTTTAGAGTCTTTTTGTCCTAAACCATCTTCAAAAGTACTTGTAAAGAAACGCAGAGTCAGTATGACGGTTCCATTGCCTTGCGGAGAGTATCATGCAATTCAAAAGTTTGTATTCACTTCTCCTGTCTCCACAAGAGATGTGGACGTATTCACACTTGATCCGGAAACTGTACTGGATCCACTTTTAAAAGCATCCCGCGATCATTTCAAAGCGACGAAGAAATTGCAAGGGACATTTTCAGCTATGATGAAAGCGCTGCCGCAACTTTACAAAGTGGAGAAGCATACTTCAAAAGTTGAAAAGGTCGAAAATGTTGGAAGTGACAAAGAAGTACTAACATTTGAAATCCCATACGATGAGTCTGTTCTTGTCAATAGCGTTCAAGATAGACTGAAAGAGTTGTGGAAACAAACATCCCTCAAATCTCCCAAGAGTGAACTATTCCTTGAACTTTGCCGAACTGTGTCATTGATTCGTCACGTGGTTTCCGAACTTGAATTGTTGAATGCTACCTCAGCTAGTTCAGATACATGCATCCAAGTAAGTCGTTGTGGAATGACCTGGTTTAGATATTTGATATCCATCGAAAATTCAATTTCTCGTGGATATCCGCCTCTTCAACGGATAGTTTGGGCTTCGTTGACTAAGCTAGGTAAGATATTCGCCAAGAAAGATCCTGTTGCAACTCGGACGATACTAGATGCGATGCTGAAAGACCCAGATATTGTTCCTCTCCTCGCCCCTTTGTTTTATCCTCCTATAGAACTTGTATACGACCTTTACTATTCAGTATGGTCTCGTTTGTTTCAAATTCCCGTGGAAACTGGTGTCGCTATTCTGAAAAGGTTTGAGTTTGAAAGTTGGATAGCACTTTGCCCTAGCCTTGAAGTTCGAGAGTCTTTTCTTTTATTGATTGCATCTGTTATTAGAAAATCTAGCTGGGGAACTCATTCAGGTGGGAATGATACGGTTCGCTTGTTCCAACGTCCCTGTAATCCCAATATGGATATACTCGTTTTTCACACAAAGTTACTCCGAGAATTATGTCAAACATACTTTCAGCAACACTTTGAAACATGTGTTATGGTATTGGTTGGCGCGCGAATAGAAGAACACGCGACGACAGTAACTCCTGCACATCCTACTGTATGGAAGTCAATTCTCAGTATCCATGATTCTTGTTGGGATTCATTGACATTCTCGTCCCTCTGTGAGATATGTCATTCTCTCAATAGCTATTTCCTCCTATTGCGTCACTCTGGAGCTCTTATTCATCAATGGGAAGCATTGGATTTAATAGACGACTACCTATCTCTTTGCAATCATTTAAGTTTGCTCCTGTGCAAGGAATGTAATGAAACCAATTACGAAGTTGCGTTCTCTGTTGTCAATGAATTGTTTCATCCTTGGATATGTTCTACATATCAATCCCCAGACGGCAGCCTTTCTCAGCAATCTCCCTGGAATGTTTTAGGCCAACAAAAAAATAAATATCCTGAAATCGTGGTCCAGGTTTATGTATTATGCATCAACCGCCTTGCGCAACTTGACCTGCGACTCCTCGACTCCACATGGAAAATGTATTTTGAAACCTTCATTCAAGGTTCCACAGTTGAAGCACTCGGGATAGTGACGTCTGGTCTTTTAGAATTATCATGGGAGCACTGGAAAATAGACGAAGCGGGTATTAAAAAGTGCTCGGATGCGATTACCTCCTGTTCACGAACCCATCCATTCTTTCAGTTCATTCAACATGTGGTGATTAGACTTGACTGGGAGGCTTCTATGAAGAGATTAACTTTTGAAAACCACCAGTCGTTTTATGCCGCGATGATGGTTCTTTCTGCGGAATTATTTTGCAAGGCCTCTCCTATTCATGATGGCTTTCATAAATTCTGCAGGAATCTAGCACCGATGATTCCGTTACATTCAGTTGACCCTGAAACGTTCCACATGGTGTTGAAATTGGTACATGATACGATGCCCACGTCTGTCATTCCTCACGAACATGCTTCTGACACAAGGGCATCTGCCGCACTTTGCTTTTTTAGTTCCATTCTCAATACCGTGGAAGATGATGAAATCTCGTCTGCAATCGAGCTGGAAATAGTTTTAGTAAGGTTCCTCCTGGATGGCGTCAGACGTGTTGCCGATAATAAAAGATCAACAGAGAAGAAGGATTTCTTCTGGAACGCTCTACCAATAGAAGTGTTTGGTCTTTTGATGCACCAATCCTATGTTCGATACGAAAAGCTTTCAGTTGTAGATGAAACAACTCCAGAGCGTCTCATTCCCCAGTATCTCCGTTTATACTGTATATTCGGAGTCCCTGTTTGCAAACTGAGCTCAACGAGTTTATCAGCTTCCAATGAACTGGAATGGAGTCCATTTTGGCATTCTCATATCGGTTCGTTGTTACAAGATACGGACCGTCATTTTGCTCATTGGGGGGATGGTCTGACAAGTTTCTCAATGAACGATGAGGATACCGTGATCCATGATCGTAGACGAAGGTCTTATACTTCATCATTGTTAACTGTACCTTCTACCGGAAGACTTATGAATGTGGGAGTTGCATGTAGCGCTATCATTGGGTATTCAATGCGCGTGGACATAGTTCTATTAAAGATCGTGTTGTCATGTGAACTACCAGAGTCACAGACCATTGATCTGTGTGAGCATTTTGCTGAGGTCTGGATTTCCAAGGGACTTCCCTTTTGTTTATTTATGGACGCCTTTTGTTCAGATTTTGTGCTGACAAACGAATCAGTATCCATATGTCAAAGACGGGGAGCTTGGATGTCGTTGTATTCAATTTATGTGTCCAAAATCAGAAAATCTTTCACTCTCGATTTGCTAGACGAAGTTGGTCTCACTATCAGCACCTGTGTTGCGATTCAGTTGAAACGGGGCACCTATTTAAACCCTCCTGGGCATCGAATATTGCCGTTGATTTATTTGTGGCTGGAAACAGCCCTAAACTGTTCTAATTCTTTCAAGGCAATGCAGAGTATTGTGAGTGTACTGAAACAGTTTATAACGGAACCTTCACTGGCGCTTTCAAATATTCCTGGCGTGTTTTTCAAAAAGATGATTTCTGCTGCGACTGGTACACAGAGAGATGAGATTCATGGTATTTCCCACCCAAGCGGCTACATTGTTACGCCCTGCTTCAGAGTCTATGTGCAATGTTTGCTGTTATTTTTGTATGCCAATACCCTTCAAGATGGCCTACGTCTTGATAAAAGCACGGCAGTCAATGTTATTTCAAGCGAGTTTTGTGCAACTGTCGAGGAGTTGGCAACTAGTCTGAAATCGAACCCTGTCGCGAAACAGAGCATCTCTCGTTGTTTACAATGCACTCTCACCGACTGGAAAATGTTTGCCTCATTTCTAGACTCGGAATTGCTTGACATCAATTCCGCTCAAAAGAATTTTGAAATAATGTCGAAGCAGTAAATTTATTATTATAAGCTGTATACATACTTATTTTATGTGCTTGAATATTTTAGGAGCCGCGCAATGGTCGATGCAATGATAAAATTCAAAATACTGACCGCTACAGTGACCTTCGCCTTTAGCCTGAACTCTGGCGGCACATTCTTCATATTTCTTCCAGTATGATGCACACCCTGGTTTGCAGGCTTCTTCAATAGCTGGACGTGGATCTACAGGTTCGTCACTCATTGTATCAAATCACTACTCAACATCAGCAATATATCCGACCTATTTATATACACACGTACCTATAATAAACAAACTCGTGTGTTTCAGAAGAGACTGGTTGTCGAACAAACACAATGCACTTTTATTTTTTTGATGAGGGGGGCTTTTGAAAATGCTTTCTGCCGGCAGATATCGATGTAAACCACTTCTATTGCAGTTGAGGGATGAGATAGATTTCGCTGAGCATATGAGTTGTTTGATGGAGAGGAGACATCGAATTAAGCTAGCGGAGGTTTGTATTCATCGACGAGCTATTTTGAAAAGGAAGTTTGGAGCATGGAGAGAAGCTTTGGCAGAGAAGAAGCAGACGACAGCAAGACTGAAGCAATGCACTGCTTTCTGGATGTTTAAATCCCATAGGCTTGTCTGGAATTCATGGATGCAGTTTGTTGCTACTGTAAAGTCCCATCGTGTACAGGAACTATTCAATACGTGGGTGAACCAAACTAGTGTCGAGAGAGAAATCAGGGCAAATGTGCTTCGAAAGAGCCGTTATGCATGTAAACAAATAGGCATCCTAGGTAAATGTTTTCACAAATGGAAGCAAGTTCATTGGGAATATGAAAGACAATGCTTGTATGCTGCGACTTATGTTGCCAAAAAATTCAGAAAGAAAAAAATATACGAAAAGGTTTTCGCAGCGTTTACTTTCAGTCTAGAGCTGAAAATGAATCTTGTTCGTCTTTGTAGCATTTTTCGTGTCATTCTTATGCGATTAAGCTTTCAACATTTTCGATTAATAACGGAAACTCAGAATCAAAAACAGGAAGAGATACGCCGTTTACACGATCTTCGGCTATTGAAAAAATGTTGGCACTGTATGCGAGTACCAAGCGAAGTAAGTCAAGTCAGTTTATTTCAAAAAAGGTATTTCATGAGATGGTCCTTTTGGGTAAATAAAAGGAAAATCCTTGTGAAGGTTATCAGCCGAATTGTTTTGTCGCCAGTGGTGGTGGCCTTCCAACAATGGTACGAAGCAATCTTCTACAGCTTTCGTATTCATCATATTCACAATCTGCAATGGGACATTGGGCGATCTAGACGAGAGTATCTATGTCGGTCTTTCTTAAATAGTGAATTCTCTCTAGCATTGTCTAGTGGTACTGAATCGATGAGAGAATTTCGAAACGATCTTATCAATAAGTCACTTCAAGAACGGAAAGATCGGGAGACTTATGGATATGATAGTGTCCCTGATGAAGCAGAATTCGCAAGTTCTCCTGTAAGCCAAATCGACTTTTCTGGTTCCGATTTTTCGAATAATAAAGTCGTTCATGCGTCTCTCGTAACTCTGAAGAAGCATCGCAAACCAACACCTCAAATTGTATTTACCAAGCCAATTGTAGACCTACCATTGAACTATCACACTAAAAAAGCACCGCAAACGAAAACACCTGAATTATTCAGTTATTTAGACGATGTTTATGATAAAAACCGATTGATTCACCTTGAAAAAGATATGCGAGGAGTGTCGGTGTCTACATCATGGTCGTCACACGAGTCTGCCTATGATCGGATGGCAATGTCAGGATATGCCAAACACCAAGGAATCATTTCAAGACTTGATGACATTCTATACGATGAAAAAATCCCCGATCTTGAAGCACAAGTCCATCTCGGAAGACCTCACCATGGTTTTACACACCGACAAAAAAAAACGTCGTTGTCATCTGTAGATGGTGGTCGTAGTTCATCTAATGATGAATCATCACTGTCCAGTTATAAATCATCGTCATCTACTGACGAATCAGCATCATCCACAAGTGAATCTTCGTCCTCAATTGATGAATCATCTTCCTCAATTGATTCATCATCATCTGAAGAATCGGATGAAACCACGATATTAGTTTCTTAATTTTTTAGAGGCTCGATTAAATGTTTCATATCTGTCACAAACCAATCCGCCCCTTCTTTAACTACGTCTCGGACAGCAATCCCCCCAAATCCAATAAAGGCATCCGCTGGTGGTCTTGCTTCCATATCTGTCGCTCCGTCACCCACCATGAATACTGTTCTATAACCTTTGTCTTGTTTAAGTTGCCCTACCACCTTTGCTTTTCCACCTGCTCTTGACGTTGGTTCATTCGTATCAAAACCTGCATAAGACCCATCAGACTTGAACAGAATGTTATTGGCGAATATTCTCTCTCGAGGTACTCCCAATATATCAGCAATTGGGTTGATCATCTGCCGAAATCCTCCAGATACAAGATACACGTGTACTCCTTTATCATGAAGAGTGTTTACCAACTCATGCACTCCAGGTGTTAGCTCCAGTGGATTTTTAGCATGACAGGCCTCGAAGTCTTGCACCGATGGTTCAAACAACTTTAATCTAGCTTCAAGTGCCTCATGGAAGGGAACACTTCCACCCATTGCTTTCCTTGTCCATTCTGCCACAGCTTCACCTGTCGAATGTTTATTTATTTATTCTACATCCTTGGTGAAACGTACCTGCACCGCAGTGATCAGCAAGTACATCAATGCCTTCGTCAGTGACAACGGTACTGTCCACATCAAAACAAACTGCGTTTGCTTGCTTCCACAATGGGATCACTCCTTCCATTCTCGTGATAGACATCGCTCTAACAGATATCGCTCCTCCTCGAAGCAACATTGTGTGTTTTTTGAACGAGTGAATTCTGAGAGTACACGTGGGGGTAAGTACTAGGTAGGTAGTACTTCAACATTTAAATTCAGAATTCGAAGTTACTATTTTTTAACAAAAAGTATAATACCAGGTATTATTTAGGAACTACGCCACCCTTTTTTGCCAATCTTGCTCGAGCTAATTCCACATTTCTCCATTTGTCTTTGAGCTGTGCGTTTGTCTTTCCATATTTTTCGAAAACTTCTCTGCCCCAATTATTGATAGCGGCCCAATCAATACGATTGCTCGTGGGACCGCCTCCAATCTCAAGCCTCATCCCTTCCTCTAGCTTTTCAACTGCATCCCGCGCCCATTCCACCCTTTGCCTTTTGTCAGATTCTACAGTAGAGCCTCGGGCAAAACTACTAAACGAGTCAGGTGACTTAGGCGGCACTTTAGATGACGATTTGCTATGCGAGATGGGTGGAGGAGCAGAACGCGGCTTTTTCGCTGGGGATACAAATTTTGCATCGAATGACTTGATCGGATCATCAAATAATTGGTTAAGATGCCGAGATCGTTTTTTAAGACTTTCGGTTTTCTTTACAGCCGTGCTCGGTCCAACCTTTTTGCCTTCGCTTTCTGTCTCACTGGCAGAATGATCAACTTCTGAATCTGCAATGGTGGATTTTTTTTCTAGGTTGTCTTCCAAGTCAGTACTCAGAGCTTGAGCGAAAGGCTCCGTTTTCTTTTTCTCTGAATTGTTGACGACTCTTGCTTCTTTTAATTTACTTTCCATGATTCGATTTTCAGCTGCTGATTTGGAAACAATCTCTTTCCAACCCATATCACTCCCTCCAGACAACCTATAAGCTTGCTGATAGGCTTCAAGAATAGAAGGGTCTGTCGCAATTGCTGCAGTTGCTGGGGGGGACCGAATCCAAGAGGCAATAACAGGCTCCTCTAGAGTCTCGGCGAGATACAGTGTCGCAAAATGCTCCAGTAATTCCATAGCCCTTTTTAAATCGTACTTCCTTTGGATCAGATTTAATTCCTCTTTACTATGGTGATCTCTGCTTGCTTTTGCTTTTGAATTAGAAGGCGTTTTCTTGAAAGATTCTATTTTCTTGCAGAACTCAACAATCTCGTCTCGAACTATGAACTCGATTCCAGTGTAGGCTGCGTTTTCCGCGTCGTCCACTAGAGATTCAGCGCTTAATTCTCCTGAAGGAAAACATTCATCAATTGCATCATTAAGGTTCATGTCATCATAATAAGAACCTGTTTCCTCTCTACTAGAACTTGAATCATCACTTAACGAATCTCCCGTCGATTTTCTAGATTGAAAGCATGCCAAGCAATAAAGAGCTTTGATCTCCGGAACTAGACGATTCCAAATGTCCACCAATAGATTATAGTGTCCTCGTTGATGGTCTTCAATCTTGATTTCGGTGAGAACAGTTACAATACTTTTCAACTTCGTTGAAGAGTGCACTTTAACATCCTTTGCAATTAAACATGTAGCAAGTATTTTTTTCCTAATGCTTCCAGGTGAATCAGGTTTGCTCTTGATTTTAAGTATTTTAGATAATGCTTGAACGGCAGCGACTGTAGCAGCATCTCCAAACGAGAGCAAAAGATCAGTCACTAAATAGTAAGCAATCTTCTTCTCTTCCGCAGTGAGTTTAGTCAGGCCACCAGATGCTTCCTTGGCTTTCCTGAGACATGCATCCAGAGGATTTTCATCGCGAACTCTGCTACTCTTCTTCCGTGCCATTTTCAAATAGAGTGTTGATCAGGTTAGGTT
>Ga0105054_10009424_pt1 | contig 12659 bp, 9 predicted proteins | sample BON02_FD_78091 | JGI IMG/M metagenome (GOLD analysis project Ga0105054, IMG submission 78091) | Freshwater microbial communities from Lake Bonney liftoff mats and glacier meltwater in Antarctica - BON-02 (megahit assembly) | ecosystem: Environmental > Aquatic > Freshwater > Ice > Glacier... | reverse complement strand
TGCTTTGCTTTCGTTTCCCTCCCCCTCTCCTCCTCCCGCCCCCCCCTCCTCCTCCCCCTAACCTCCTCTTACAAGTTTAGTTGAAACCCATACCCAAATTTGTACTCATCCTTGGCATGGTCCACTTCGCCGGACAAGAGCAAGGTAACCGCATTCGGGACCACCCTCGACTCGAGCAGTGCCGAGATCTTCCCCCCATTATCCACCGTGGTCACAAACCGAGACTGCTTCATATTGACCTCCGCGCCCAACACCGTCTGGCTATCCAACGTCAGAGGATTCACCACCAAATCAGCCACCAACGCCATCCTCCCCGGACTCACATGCTTAATGTACTGCAACAAACAAATCTGCCCGTACTGCGCCAACATCGCCACACCCGTCCAATCCCCTCCTGTGTACTTCCCCCCCAAGCTAAACACCCCCCCACCCTCCGAGAAATCAAACAGCGTATCCCCACCCAACGCCAGGGAAGGCGTGATACTTTGCAGGTAGGAAGCATAGACTTGTGGGCCCTTGGTCATGCGGAAGGTGAGGGAGTGGTCGGCGCCGTGGTGCTCTGCGTCCACTTGAAATGTGTCCTTGGCGGGGTTGGGCTGCAAGCTGGCGATCATCTTCACCAGCGTCTTCTCGCCCAGGCCAAAGTGGAATCTGTTGATCGGAGAGAGGCGGGGGTGGGGGGGAGGGGAGAAGTGTGAGCGCGATGACGATGCGAGGACGAGTGCTGTGAATGAGGGAGGATTTGACCGCGGGCCGGCTTGTGTCTGTGCCTTATGGAAAAGAGTACCCTCATGGAAATAATATACACAAAAACTGTCTCTCCACCTTCCTTTGAGCCCCATCCCTCCTTCCCTTTCTCCCTCACCACCCCACCCAAAGCACGCACCTGCCGTCCATGGAGCCTCCGTGGCCCAAGCGCGCCATCAGCAACTGATTCCCCGGCAGCACCACATGCGTCGAAAAATCGTACAATGCACTCGTGTCCACGTGCGGGAGCTTGATGCCCAACATGAAGGAATGCGCCATGTAGAAATGTGGTGTCACCATCTTCTGGATCTCCAGCCGAAAGCCCTCAAAGCTATCGACGGACGACAGCCTCTTCCCCTCCTCAATGATTTTCTCAAACGAACCCGGGTTCTTGAGCTGTGCCGCCTTCCGCCGCTCCTCCGCCGCCTGCTTTACCAGCGCGGGCATCTCCACGGACATGCCGCCAGCGTCCGCGGCCGCGGCGTCGCATCTGGTGGCCGGGTGGTGCTGCTCCTGTTGGTGCTGCTGCTGCTCGGCGGCGACGGCCAGGCCTACCACTGGAACGCTGCCAAGGGACAGGAGCCCCCGTCTGCCTGCCCGGAAGAAGCTCATCCTCCCTGTGTGTTGAGTGCGTTTGATGGTGTAGTGTGTGAGGTGTTGTGTGCGTGGGTATGCTCCAAGTGGAGCTGGGTGATGATGATGACGAGCGATGAGAGAAGGAGGTGAGTTGTCTTTGCTCCCAACAGCCCACGCCCTGGACAACCGCACACATGCCTCCACAAGGAGAGGCACACCTCGTCCCTAATCATGCCGGGGAGAGGGCCTGCGTGTGTGTGGTGTTTGTGGCATGGTGGTGATGAAGGGAGGCCGTGGATACTCAGACGAACAAAAGAGGTCTTTGATTGCAGTTCTTCACGCAGGGCCATGGACCAAGTGCCGACGGGAGATGGAAAGATAACAAAAGAAAACAACGAGTCTTCAAACAACTAGGGCATCATTTCAACTATCATTTTTCCTTTATTATATTCCCTAATTTGTCCTTTCATTTTCTTATCATCACCCCGGCTTCTCATGCCTCCTCTCCTCCAGCCCCCCCTTGCAAAGCCTGCCATTGCGCCCTAGCGAGATTACAGACCGCCGGCCCCCCACACAAGTAGACCCAAGGAATCCACGAAGGCACGCTATAAAAATCAGGTGATGTGTAGTGGTACAAATCGGTAAAACTTGTTAGCACTAACTCAATGGTAGGGCCACCAACTGCTGTTGCCGCTCCCACCGCCAAACCAGCCCACGTTCGGTCAAAGCGAAGGTAACACAGCGTGGCCAGGCCAAAAACCACGAGATTAATCTGCAAGGGATCTAGGAGGTAAATGCCCGATAGAAGCCCTGACACGTAGTACTGGAAGCTGAAGAGGGAGATGGCTTTCAGCACTTCTTGTGGCGCGGGCCGTAGTTTGTCCGTGGGCGTTTGAAACAAGTCGTCGATGAAAACGGTCAGGGTGCTCATGATGACGCCCGCCAGGAAGAAGAGGAAGGGAACCTATGGGGAGGTAGTGGAAGTCGAAGTTAGTAGTTGTAATTTGATGACTGGGCTGATAGATGAGCAGCCAGAGGAGGAAAGGAGATGCCTCCGCAAATAAGAAAAGGATTAGGAAGACAGACACAGTCCCCAATCATAGTCTGCAATCCTTTCGCCATAGGCAGCAACATTCTTCATCTTCCATCCCCTCCAAGCCAACCTCCCCACCCAACCCAACACGAAACGTACCCATGCAGCACTCCCGAGGATGTGCAGGCTGCCCACGTCAACGCTCACGGGGTCATGATAAATCAGGACGCCCGTGCGTCCATGAAAGTCATCCAAAAAGGGGCCGACGAAAGCAGATTCCATGCCCATCAGTGCCAAGAAAGGAAGCCATGGCTTGCTGGGTGCTTTTGTTGCCGTCGTGTCGAGGGCATCATTCGAGTCGCTCTTGCTCTTCAGAGCCCCGCATCTTCTTATTGGCGTCGTGGGCCATGGCGCTGGAGGAGCAGAAGTTCGCCATGACGAGGAGCAGGGGCTTGGTGCGTAGTGGTGGGAGGCAGAGTACCCACCATGGGGAAGACGCTCCAGGCGGAGTCTGGAGGGGCAAGGACCGGAGGAGGGCACTACGAAGCCAGCGAACGACGCCGCGGCACAGGCGAGCATGGGAAAGCTCTTCTGCAGGCCCCTCTGTAGGTCCTGTGCGTGTAGATGGGTTGACAAAGCGTTAATTACGGTGGTGGTGCTGCGCCATACCAATGGGGAGGTCCCCTTCGGGGACTCCAGCAGTCGCCTAAACCCGTTGACGAGGCAGCAGCACAAGGCATGTGCACTAGCACTCTGGAATGCAAAGAGGCAGTGTATTGTATCGTTTTTAGCGTAGCTGTGTGTTTACTTTGCGCTTTTTGTGGCTCCCAAAGTCTCGACCTCCCCACCCCCAGCCCCACCACCACCATCATCATCCCAACCCTTCTAAATTCTAAACCCAATCCCACTCCCCCAATCCATAAATCCATAGGGACTAACAAGGCACGCACGGCGCAAGACAAGCATGCCTACGCAAGGCAGGACACGTTGAGGCCGGCAGGGTGCACCTAGTCGCGAGCGTGAGCAGGGTTTTTATTCAAAAAAAGCAGCACAAGCCCCAAACCCTCGCAGCGGAAATGTACACGACCAGCCTGCGCTTTCGGAAATGGCGGCACCACATGTTGGACTCGTTGCAGCGGACAGACATCCCCGTTTTTGTCAAGGGCCACGTGACGATCGCCGCTCGCAACTCGAGGTCATGGTGCTACTACGGTGAGTCTATTTCTTTTCCACCGCTATTTCCGTGTCCGGGCCATGGGGGTACATGCTGCCTCCCTCCCTCCCCTGTCCACATGCTCACGTTTCTTATCCTATGCTCCACGTTCTTACGACAGGTTCCTTGGTGCTGGCCACAGTCTACGTAGTGAGCATTCTCCAATTCTACTCCCCCTCCACTCCCGCCGCTCTCCGGGACCCCGCCTACCGAGCCTGCCGCCGAGGGCCTCAGTCCGCCGACCGCCTCACCTTCCTTTATCACGGCAACGAGAGAATACGGAAAGATCGCGACGCTGCGAGAGGCGGTAGACGGATATTATTAGGGGAGGGCAAGGAGCATGGCGCGGAGACTACGAGGAGAGAAAAGCGCCCTCTAGCGGGGGAGGAAGTGGGAAATGGGATGAACGTGAACGAGTACCTACTCCCGGAACTGCTGCTGCTGACAGGCGGCGCCACGGGCGTAGACGCAATGACAGGGAAGAGCACAGGGACACTAGCCGAGGAGGCAGGTGCAGTGGATGCCTCGCCTGGTAACCTGGCCCACGAGAGCTACTACCACTTTCAGGGTCTCTACGTCCCAGCAGTCGACCGGCCCCCCACCCGCTTCACGCAAGGCCGCGGGATTGTGATTACGGCGTCGGGCCGAATATCGGGGCAGGCGATTGGGGCTTACGTGACGAGCTTTATTTTGCGGAGGGTGTTGGGGTGTCGGTTGCCGATCGAGATTTACTTTGTGGGGCCACGGGAGACGTTCGAGTTGCCGTTGCAGTTGAAATTGAAGGAGTTGGGGGATATCAAGGTAATGAGAAGAATAAACTGGAGGAAAGGCGGGGAGGGATGGGCTGTACGTGCGGACGAATGCGAGTAGGGGCACTTGTGGGTGAAAACCACGCACACGACCTTTCACCCTTCTTTCCTCTTTCTTATCTAATCGCAGATTCTGAGCCTGCCCGACGTGTTGGACGACGACGATTTCTACCAAGCCGAACTCCGGCACCTGCACGTGGTCGATAAGCGCCTCCATAGCTACGCTGCTAAGCCCTATGCTGTGTATGCAGCCTCTTTTGAGGAGGTCTTGCTGTTTGATGCGGGCGTTATTCCGTTTGTAAACCCCGAGACGTTTTTTGACTTTGACAGCTATAGAGATCATGGGTACGTTCTAATTTTAGTCTAGGTGTGGGTTTCCTCTACTCCTCTTCTCCCTTTACTCCTGACTTGTATGTTCTCTCAAAGTGCGGTGGTATCAACACATACACTCACCCCTTCTCCCTTCGCTCCCTCCTTCCCTCCCTCCCTATGTCAGCTTCCACATCTTCCGAGACTACCGCGAACTAGACCGCACCGCCTGGGGCGGCTTCGTCGAACAAGAATTCTGCGCAGACGTCAACGAGCTTCATGCGCTGTTGGGCGGTACGGAGGCTGACTCTAGTTGCGTGCTCCTCCACAAAGGCAGGGCATGGGACTCCTTGCTCGTCACAATGGCCATGAACGGCCCCTTGCAACCATTCACCTACGCCCGCCTCAACGGCGACAAGGACACCTGGGCCCTCGCCGCGGCCTTAACCTACCAGAACTTCTCCACCACCGAAACGACGCCCGGTTACTTTATGCGCGAGGCCCAAGCAGAGCTTACTCTCCTCGACTCCGCCTACGCCGGGTGGGCACAACCCGTCCGAGGGCAAGTTCAATTCCTCCGGGACCATAGCGCGCCTGGTGGTGTGGTGCCTCTGTACGTAAACAACCAGCTGTTGAACATGACTGAATACCCAAGCCTGAAGAGTGGCCTGGCGTTTGGTCTGTGGGAAGATTATGGCTACCCTTTTTGTGGGTGGCGGGCTGTGAATGGCTTGCTGCGGCCGGCTCCGCAGGTTTTCGATGCGATGGACTCTGTGGCCCATGCTCTGGACGCAGTCGGAGCGCCTGATGAGTGTTTGTGTAAGTGGTTTCGGTGTCGTTTCCCGGCCCCTTTTGGCGCCGACTCTCCTTTCCTCCTTGGCCGGCTTTTGAGAAGATGACAGGAAGAAAGAGGAGGGGATGTATTATAAGTGCTTTATGAATTTTGGGTCGCTCTTCCTTCAGGGGATGGGAGTGGCTTTGTTTGTTTAAATGAGGTATTGAATGCAACGCGATAAAAGAGTGAAAAACCAGTGTAGGCAGGCGAAAGTGAGTTGAGTGATGAGGGGCGGCTTGCGGCATGGCAAGCAAGGGAGGGGGAAAAGCAACACCGTGTCCTCTCCCTTGCGTGCCTGCATGTCAAAACAAAGAAACAAAGTACGTTGCTTTTGACTGATGATTGCTCTTGCTTGCTTTCATGCTATGGGTTGTGGGTTGTGAGAGCCATGTTAACAACAGGCAGGCTTCGCTTTTTGCGCGCGAAGGCAGCAACGGATTGGCGGCTGCGAATGCCACTCCACGCACCCCTCCCTTCAGGCATGACGTCTTTACTTGTACAAAGGACAGCAGGACAAGGCATTATAATCAACGGACGTCGCCCTTGGTGCTCCCGGTCGTGTTCGTTTGCTAGAGCTTGTTTGCCTTGCTTATGCCCCTCCGTCCATCAGCCTCCTCACCACCTCCTCCCTCCACCCTTGCTTCTTTCCCTCCACACACCCCCACTCAGGCAGGCAACAACAACTAGCTAAGTACACGGGCGTCTGCTAAGCAACTGGGGATCTCCAAGACCCCTCCCTCGTACGCATCATGGCGGCTCCCAACAAGAGCCGGACGCCTTCGCCTGCGCCCTCGAAAGAGGTGCTCGCCCAGCTGCAAAATCCCACCAATCTGGAGGCCTTGCTGATGCAACTCACGGCGCCCGACACCCAGGTCATCCAGCAGGCCGAGGCAGTGGTCAAGAAGTATGTGAAGAGCCCCACCTGCGTCGCTGGGCTTGTGCAGCAAATGCAGGGTTCCAAGTACATCCAGGTGCGGCAGCTAGCGGCCATGCTTTTGCGCCGGCGGCTGGGCCCGCTCTGGAGCAAGCTGGACGCCAACACCAAGGAAGCTCTCAAGGTGGCGTTGCTGCAAGCCGTGACGGGGGAGCAAGAGCGGGCCATCCGCAAGAACATGGCCAGTGTCATTGCCGTGGCCGCCCGCAAGCTGCTAAGCAAGAACAAGTGGAACGAGCTCCTGGCGTTCATCTACCAGTACTCCCAAGCCGAGCTGGAAGACCACCGAGAGCTGGCATTCGTCATCCTCAACGAGCTGGCCGAGACGCTGGGCAAGTCTTTCGAATCCCAATTTCCCAGCTTGAAGCAAGTGTACCAGGTTGCCCTCCAAGACAAGAGCCGCAAAGTCCAGGTTGCTTCCCTCAAGGCCTGTGCGGCGTTGCTCATGCACCTTATCACCGAGGACGCTTCGATTGTCTTTCAAGATTTGGTGCCGGGCATGCTGGCTGTGGCAAAGGGGTGCTTAGACGCAGGGGAGGAGGATATTGTCTCGCAGGTGTTGGATGTGTTTTCGGAGTTGGCCACTACCTCGACCTCGGTTATCACTCCCTCCATCCCTCACGTCGTTCATTTTTGCCTAGAGGTCCTGAAGCGAGGGGAGACCTTGCAGAGTAGCACGCAGGATGTGGCGGGGATGGTGATTATTGCGATTGCGGAGGAGAAGGCTAAGAGCTTGGGGAAGAAGGGGTTGGTTCCTGATATTGTTGCCACGCTCTTGCACATGATGGCGATATCCCAAGACAACGCTGCGGGGGAATTACTTAGTACGTTTGATGGGCGCGATGCGGAGGAGGAGGAGGACGACGATGATTATGAGGGGCCGAGTGGGCAGGATATTGCGCAGCGGTGCTTGGATGCGATGGCGATTCATGTGCCGGCTAAGTATTTTTATCAACCCACCATGGCCTTGATTGGTCAGTGTTTGGACAGTCCGGATTTTAATGCCCGCAAGGCAGGAACTGCGGCGTTGGCTGTTATTATAGAAGGGTGCAGCGAGGAGGTTACGAAGCATCTAGGGAGTATTTTGCCGAGGGTGTTTGCGTCGGCCCGGGACCCGGCGACATGTGTGAGGGAATGTGCCTGCTTTGTCCTGGGTCAGCTGTCCGAGAATTGCCAGCCGGAAATTTTGGAGTACCACGGGGAGATCTTGCCTGCTATTTTTACGCTGTTGGAGGACGCGACGCTGTCAGTGCAATTGACGGGGTGCCATGTGCTTGAGACGTTTTGCGAGCATTTGGAAAAGGCCGTGATTGCTCCTTACCTTCAGCCGTTGCTCGCGCGGTTGCACCAGCTGCTGCAAGCGCCTAAGACTTCCGTGCAGGAGGCAGCGATTGGTGCTATTGCTGCTACTGCTGTGGGGGCCGAGGATGGGTTCACGCCTTATTTGCACGAGATTGCGCCGTTGATTGCGCAGATTTTGCCGGTGACGGATGAGAGGCTGTTGAGGATGAAGGGGAGGGCGATGGATTGCATGGGTAGGATGGCGAGTGCGGTGGGCCAGGCGGCGTTTGCGCCTTACTTGGAGGTGAGCATGCAGACGGCCGTGCAGTGCTTTGCTCTTGAGTCGTTGTCGTTGAAGGAAGATGCGTATTTGTTGCTGGCTCAGATGGTGGGGGTGCTGAAAGAGGGGTTTGCCCCTCATCTTGTTGGATTGGTCCCGCAGATTTGTGCGGTGTTGGAGGAGAGCGAGGGGGAGGTGGTGTGGGTGGATGACGAGGAGGAGGACGGGGCGGGGGTGGGGCAGTTGCTGAATGGGTTGGACGAGGATGACGAGGACGATGGAGAGGTGGATTTGGGTGTGCGGGAGGCGAGCCCGGCGTCGGTTAAGGGAGCGGCAGGGGGGGCGGATGCGGAGGAGGAGGAGGATGATGATGATTATGGGGCGACGCCTGTGTATGATGTGCATACGGGCATGTTGGACGTGAAGAAGGCGGCTGCTTATTGTATGGGGGAGTTGGCCCAGCACACGGGGGGGCATTATGCGCCTTATATTGAGATGTCCTTGGTTCCGTTGGAGAAGCTGACCCAAAGCTTCAATCACATGTTGCGGGAGGAAGTCGCGGCTGTGATGCCCTACCTCGTTATCTCCGCCACGCTTGCCTCCCCCCCGTCCCAACCCTGGAAGAAGGCCGATTTTGTTGATACCCTCACGGCGCCTACTCGCGCTGTTTGCAAGGCGGTGCTTGAGATTTTGTTGGGGTTGACTCAGGACGAGGACCAAGATGTGGCTACTCGTGCTCTTATCTCTCTGCAGGCAGTTTTGGAGTACGTGGGGCCTTGCTGGTTGGCGGGTCACGATGAGCGGGAACGGTTTATGACGGTGCTGTTGCAGGTGTTTCAGGAGCGGCTGCCTTGCCAGCAGACGTTGGAGGACGAGGATGATGGGTTGGATGACGAGGACAAGGAGACCAGTCGGGACCTGATAGAGGCAGGGGCGGATTTGGTGGGTGCGGTGGCAAAGGCGTTTGGGCCTACCTTTGTGCCGTACTTGGATCAGATTATTCAGCCTTTGTCTACTTTCACGAGTGCTACCCGGCCGGAGGGGCATCGGCAGGCGGCTTCGGGGTGCTTGGGTGAGATTGCGGAGGGGTTGGGGGCGGACAGCAAGCGGTACTTTGCCGCGTTGTTGCCTGTTATCAAGCTATGCTTGACCGATGGCTGTAATAGCGTGAAGCGGAATGCGGCGTGGTGTTTGGGGGTAATGTGCCAGGCGTTGGGTGGGGAAGTGCAGCCTTATGTGATGGACGTGCTGCAGGCCCTGCACCCGCTCTTTGGCCTGCCCTCCACCGAGGACGGGGGTGCCGAGACCATTGACAATGCCACGGCGGCTGTTGCGCGCTTGGTGATGGCTTCGCCCGCTGCTGTGCCCATGGCGGCGGTGTTGCCTGTGTTGCTGCAGCACTTGCCGTTGAAGGCTGATCAATGCGAGAACCCCACCGTGTACAAGTGTTTGCACCAGCTCGTGCATTTGGGGCATCCGGACCTGACTTCTCACGTGGGCAGTATTTTGGGTGTGTATGGCCAGGTCTTAAGCAAACCAGCTGGGACTATTCAAGAGGAGGTCCTGGCTACGGACGTCCTCCCGGGCATGCGCCTCCTTTTCCAAAACCCGGCCTACAGCGAGCAGGCGTCTGGGACCTTGCAAAGTTTTTCGCCCGAAGCCCGCGCCCTAATTTCTCAACACCTCCAGCAGTAAGAGGAACACGTGGGTGTGTGTGTGTGTGTGTCCAGGACACGAAAAAGTATAGCGTGTAAGCTCCTTTATTCTTCCAGCATCAGTTAGGTGTTTCGTCTTGTGCGAAATATAGTGGCCATTCCTCCCCACCAAATCCCGAAGGCGGCAGTGTCCTTCGAAAATGAGATCGCGGCTCGCGTACCACCCAAAGAAGACGCATAAGTTATTTAGATCTAGCTCGCTCTCTTCTTTTCTTGTCTTGTTGTGTTGTCAGGCCATCAACATTACGCTTCTGGGACATGCACGGGAGGTTGACCCACTGGCGAAGAAATCAACGGCCCGCGAGGCTTTTCACGAGGATATCCCTCCCCCTGCCTCTTGTTTTACTGGGCTTATGACCAAGGCATTGCTTTTCATCCCTTGCGTACGCGCTCTGTACAGTGACTTGATAAGCTGCGTAACTAAAATCTGCCCTTCTTTCCCCGCTTTCCTTTTTCCAAACAGGTACGTTCTCCCACCAAGACGAAAGCTTGGAGGAAGGCGGCACGTGGAAGCAAGCAAGGGATACATGAATGAGGAGGACGCACAACGCCCCGTGGACGCGCCCGAACAAGAGGAAGAAGGAGATGGTGGTGGAGGACTAGCTGGTGGCGAGGCCGGCGGTATGGAAGGAGTGGGAAATGAAGGAGGGAGAGAAGGAGGCAGTGGCGGCGGAATAGGCGTGGAAGAAAGGGAAGCAGCAGAAGCAGCAACCGTACCCCCACCGAACGGAGAGGGCTATGAAGAGGACGAAGAGTACCTGGCGGGTTTGATGGGTGGCATGACAACCACGACGCCGCACTTGTCAAGTCCTCCTCCTCTTGGGAAGGAGGGGGAAGCAGAAGAGGAGGGGGAGTACGAGATGAGCAGCATCATGGAGGGGGACGACAATAAGGAGGGGACGCTGGGCCAAGAAGGGCACGGACAAGGGGGGTTGCAGGCCCGAGTTCGGGGGTTGCGTACGCAGATGTTATTGGAGACGATGCTTGAATTGCGGGACATTGGTCATGATCACCTGGTAAATTTTCTGGCGCAAGACGGGGTCTGCGAGAGGTTTTTGAGCTTCATTACCCAAATTGACGAGGACGGGGACGACGAGGACGAGGATGAAGACGATGAGGAGGAAGAACACAGCGAGGGGAGGCAAGGAAACGGAGAAACCTCTCGCAGCAGTAGGCGGGGCCGGCGGAGGAGGCGGCGTTTGCAAAAAGGGGACATCTTGGACGAGGAAGACGAGATTGCCGTCTCCCGCTCCTTCCACGCCATGCTCCTCCTCGCCAGCGCCGAACCCAGCGAGCCACTTCTCACCTTCTTGTTTAAGAAAATCGCCGTCATCACCGAGGCCATGTTCGAGGTCTTTGGCCCCCACTCCCGGGGCTGCTTCCATCACGCCTGCCGTGTCATCGATTACGTTTTGCGATTTCACACCGAGGCGGTCCTCCACATCATCGGGCGTAGCAAAGGTTCCGTCAAGCGTTTCCTCGGTTCCATGGTCCACAACCTCGCCGAAGCCCCCGTGTCCGAGATGCTGATGAAAGTCCTGACCGTCCCCTCCCCCACCAACCCCGTCGGGCAATACCGCGCCCCGCCCTCCGCCAAATGGCGTCTCTTCGAATCCCTAGCCGAGTGGCGCTTCCTCCTCGTCCTCGCCGACGAAGTCTCCACCCCCAAGGCCCGGTCCGAACAAGCCTCCGCCGCTGCTGACGTGTTGATCGACCTAGTCGAACGCCTCACCACGGACGAGAACGGCGAACTCCTCCTCCAACCAGTAGGACACTGCCCCGAGCTTTTAAACAACCTCCTCACCCGCGCCCTCGACAAAGACGCCCTCCCCGCACAACGTGTCGACTGCGTGCGCGTTGTCCTTGCCCTGGCCTGCCGGAGCGGCGAGACCCACATCCCAGCGAATGGCTATACGCTCGCACAGACACATTTACCCTATGGAGTAACTTCTATCCCTATGGTCCCCAATCAATTTCGGTCCGTTCGCGCCTTGTTTCGCAAGAACCTCGCGGCGCAACTACCGAAGATATGCGAGTGTTTATTGGCGGAGGGGGTGGTGACAACGACGGGTGCGGCAGCAGCAGCAGCAGCGACGACGGCGACAGCAGCAGCAGGAGGAGGGGTGGAGGGAGGAAGGAGGTCGGAAGGCGCGGTGGCGCATCCGGGGCATGTGGTTGCGGTGACGTTTTCGTACCTGCGTCTTTCGCTTGTGAATTTGTTGGTGGAAATTCTGGATGATTCGATGGGGAATGGAGGAGGGGCAGGGCAGAGCCACCACCAGGCGCAGCAGCAGCAGGAGCAAGCACGGAAATTGCTCGAAAAAGTGCCCGTGCCTCTGTGGCGGTTGTTGTGTCAGTGGTTTTTCCAGTATCCCTTCAGCAATCTTTACCACAGCCTCTTTTACCGGCTCGTGCACCGTGTTTTGAAATCAAACAACGAGAACGTGCAACAAACCCTCCTGAGTAAATGTCGCCTTGTCTCCTCCCTCGTCGAAGCCTACAGCAAAGGCGAGCCCTCCGCAGGTAATCGTGGGCATATCCTCAACCTCTGCAACGCCCTCCGCCTCCAAGCAGGCACCCAATCTCCTTCCACTGGCTGGCTGCGGAATTTTCTTAAGTCCCATGATACCTGGCGTCGGTTTCGTGAGCCTTTGCGTAAAGCTACTGAACGAGCGTACCTACAGCAAGGGTTAGGGCTCCTTGTGCCTTTACCTTTTTCGGAGCAAACGGCGGCGGATGTGGATATGCCGGGTTTGAGTGGGTTTGGTGGGGGGGAGGAGGTGGGGGGTTAGAGATGAATGGCTTGAGTATGTCGTTGGAAGGTGCGCTGGAGGGAGGGAGGGAGGTGGGGGGGGAGGGGGGGGGGGGGGAAGGGCCGCGGGGGGCGATTGGTTATGGCTCGCCGTTGGCGAGGCCTTCGGGGCTTG
>Ga0105054_10009417_pt1 | contig 12663 bp, 12 predicted proteins | sample BON02_FD_78091 | JGI IMG/M metagenome (GOLD analysis project Ga0105054, IMG submission 78091) | Freshwater microbial communities from Lake Bonney liftoff mats and glacier meltwater in Antarctica - BON-02 (megahit assembly) | ecosystem: Environmental > Aquatic > Freshwater > Ice > Glacier... | reverse complement strand
GAGCCTCGTTGCCCCTAGCTCCAACGTCAGCACCGAGCTCCACTAGGTATCGGACCAATTCGAGGAGTCCCAGTGCAGCGGCTTCGACTAGGGCCTCGTTGTCTTGGGCCCCAACGTCAGCCCCTCGGTCCACTAGGTATTGGACCATTTCGAGGTGGCCACCAGTGGCAGCTTCGACGAGGGCTTTGTTGTCCCTGGCCCCAACGTCAGCCCCTCGCTCCACTAGGTATCGGACCAATTCGAGGTGGCTACCCCTGACAGCTCCGATGAGAGCCTTGTTGCCCCTAGCTCCAACGTCAGCACCGAGCTCCACTAGGTATCGGACCAATTCGAGGAGTCCCAGTGCAGCGGCTTCGATGAGGGCCTCGTTGTCTTGGGCCCCAACGTCAGCCCCTCGCTCCACTAGGTATCGGATCAATTCGAGGTGATTACCCTTGACAGCCCCGATGAAGGCCTCGTTGTCTTGGGCCCCAACGTCAGCCCCTCGGTCCACTAGGTAGAGGACCAATTCGAGGAGTCCCAGTGCAGCGGCTTCGACGAGGGCCTCGTTGTCTTCGTCCCTCATATCGACCCCCTGGTCCACTAGATAGCGCACAATTTCGAGTTGTCCGCCTCTGGCAGTACCTACGAGAGCGTTGTTGTCTTGGGCCCTCACATCGACCCCCTGGTCCACTAGATAGCGCACAATTTCGAGGTGTCCGCCCCTGGCAGCTTCTAGGAGAGTCTCGTTGTCTTGGGCCCTCGCACTCCACTGGCCCACTAGGTACCGAACCGTTTCGAGGTGTCCACCCTTGGCAGCTTCTAGGAGAGTCTCGTTGTCTTGGGTTCCAACACCATACCAACACTCCACTAGGTATCGGACCATTTCGAGGTGTCCACCCCTGACAGCTTCTAGGAGAGTCTCGTTATATTGGGCCCCAACGTTAGCACCCCCCTCCAGTAGGCATCGGACCAATTCGAGGTGGCCATCCCTGACAGCTTCTAGGAGAGTCTCGTTACATTGGGTTTCCGCAAACATAATTGTATGGGGGGCTATGTTGTTTAAGAATGACACCGGGTCTTGTATTTTTAATTTTGGTGGAAACTGGAAAGTGACGCTAAAAGCGCGCCGAATGAGGCTGGGTAGGGCACTAACTAAGAATGTATTGAACCACTTTAATACAACTCCTTCGCCACCAATACAAATGTAAATGAAGAATCTTAAACACCGAATTGACCTAATGTGAACCTCCTATTCGAGACGCTCCCTACAGACAAAACTCACATTAGGTCAAATTCGGTGTTTAAGAATTACGTTAAGGAGACCAAGAGCGTTTCCGTCTAGGTAACCGTTCACATTACGTCAATTCGGTGTTTAAACCTCACATTAGGCCAATTCGGTGTTTAAGAATTTTTGGAAAAAGCCCTGGGATCTCCACAAGATTTTTTGACAGTGCGTCTCCTAGATCGGAGCTCCGAATGATAAATTATGTAAATATTCACTTAATTGTATTAAGCTGAATCAATAATTCCACTGTGTTCGGTATCTCTTCGTTTAATTAAAGTTAAAACTGATTTCCAAGACGAATTTTTAAAAATGACACCGGTTCTTTTAATAGTTACACAAACGCAAACCCCTGTCTTTACACAGTTCGTAAAAATACAAGAATGCAAAAGCTACTATTTTAGAGTGCCAACTGAAGTTGATAAATAGAAATAGGAGACCCTAGTCATTCGGCCGGTTTTCGGTTCAAGCATAGCACAAATGAATTTTAAAACGTCATCCTCGCATCACATAAGCGAGATACGGGGACCGTACCTCATGAATCGAGTGTTTGCTTTTGTATCGGAAAAGTCCTATGGAAAACGATACTAAACCCATAGCGAATACGTAGACCATATCACTTGAGGTGTGTACGAAATTGTGCAAACGAGCTACAAGTTTGATCAGACTGACTTCGAGAGCAACTTGAGAACTCCATCAACAAAATCTCCACCAAGCAAGATAATTACATACACCCTCCTTCAAACCAGCTAAAGTTCTTTCTATTTAAACATCTATTTGGTACTCATCAATTCATGCCCCGTCATGAAAACAGCAGAAAGAAAAGATATCGCAATCACTGGTCACGAAAATAAATCTAAAACAAGGAAACGAAAAGTAATCGGTGGACAATTATTCTTCGTGCCTGATTCTCCCAATGAAATATCCCGTGCCTTTAAGGTACCTGAAAACATGGTCCCTGTACGAATCGACTCAGGAGGCTTCGCACTGCTTCCTATGGAACGCGCATGCACCATGAAACTAATACCATCCGAATCAGACTTTAATGCGCCAGTACCTCCTATAAACCTGGAGCCATTCGCTGGCAACATGTGCGCGTTTCAATCTGAAAACAGACTCGATTATTTTTTCGCTCCAACTTCAATCGATCAAAGTGAGCTCAAATCTCTACTACAACCAGCTGCGTTGTGTACCATGCTATCACCGACAGGACCAGCAGCTATATTAAAAAAATTCAAAACTAGAAGCCGAACGTCGTCAACCTCATCAGCAGCTGAGACAGTTCATTCCTCGCCCTCAGCTCCATTAACCTCGCCCAAGCTGGCCAAGACTCCGTCGTTAGAATCTCTCGCCAGATTCATGTGTAGATCGGATTCAAGAATTTCCGACATCTCCTCTGACACCGAAGAAAAAACAACATCGTGTTCTATTGTTTTAAAAGCCCCCCGCAAACGATCTTTGGTTGAAAAACCTGGTACATTTGAAAATACTGATGCTAAGAGCAAGAAGAGTCGTCTGGATGAAAACGAAAGGTTAGTGAGAACATCCCTTTTTCGAGGTGTGGGTCAATGTGGAAAAGATCGAAAGTTCCAAAGTAGAATAAGATTCGGCTCTCGGGTTCGCTACTTGGGCCGTTACACTACCGAGATTGAAGCCGCTTTGGTTTATGATACTTGTGCGAGAAAATTGAGAGGGGAAGAAACCCCAACTAACTTTACTAAGATGGATGACGAGACGGAAAATGCTCTTAAAGCGGCCTTCATTGAAAATGGTCACACACTACCACAGACGTATTTTCGTCTGGTGACACCGGGAGTATTGAAAAATATTCTTGCAAACCAGAACTCGCAAGTGTCGAAGCGTGAACCGGAAGAACCCTCTCTAATAAACCAACAGAAAAGAAAAATTGAAGCACCACGAGAATAAATATGTAATTTAAAAATAATTTGCCAAATCTTGTTATGAAGACCTGTCGCATCACCAGGTTCTAATTTCTAAGGAGAAGTTAAAGAAAACAAAGTATCAAGATTTTCGAAAGGTTCTCGTCATGTTTTGATCCTTTTATCATTGCTATTGGATGGGGTATGGATTCTAAGGTGTTATTGCAAAGATTTTTGGTAGGTATGCGAGATCATTTAGGGATTCAGAAAGAAGAGCATCAAAGCATTTTAAAAAAATTAGTGGCTACTTCATGGAAGGCGTTTGCAGGCGACATTGCTGTCAGGTCAGGGGATGCAATTGAAATACATCAGGACCGATAAACTGCGAATTCAGTGATTGCTCGTAATGCTGCTGCTTCTGATAACCTCACGGATTGTCATTACTCTTTTCTCTCAACAAGATGCTCTTATCTTAAGAAATTAGCGTTTGATGGTAGCGTTTTCAAATAATCGATTTTGTTGTTCAAAAAATTAAGGACGGACTGATCTAGAATCCCTAAACGCTTATCAAACCTTATTAGGATCATAACAGCATCTTCTACTAGATTCATTCAAAATCCATCCCGAACCAATATATCATCATCGTCTAGGATGTCAACTGATGAAGACGTCACCGAGGTGCGTGGATCTCATGCTCTAGACATTCCCGTTCTGGAGAAATACCTGAGTAGCGTGGGGCTATCCTGGTTCAAAGGTCCTCTTCAGGTCAAACAGTTTGGTCACGGTCAATCGAATCCAACCTACTTGATCACTTGCAACGGGGGACAGGGTATACCATTTGTGCTCCGCAAGCAGCCTCCTGGTACTATGATTAGCAAGACTGCGCATCGCATTGACCGCGAATTTGAGATGATGAAGGCTCTGCATAGTACTCAAGTGCCAGTTCCAGAAATGTACCATCTTTGTATGGATGAGTCTATAGCCGGTAAACCGTTTTACATTATGGAATTTTGCAAGGGCAGGATATTTAAGGATGTTCGGTTACTCCATTTGACGCCGCAAGAGCGCGCGCAGTGTTGGAGATCGTTGGTTGAAACACTGGCCAAGATTCATAACGTTGATTATCAGAAAGTCGGCCTTGAAGGTTTTGGCAAGTCTGGGGGGTACTTTCAAAGGCAAGTGAAGACACTAACCAAGGTGTCTGCTGCACAAGAAGCGGTGGATAACGTTCCTAAGATTCCTAAATTCCAAGAGTTGGGACAGCGACTAGTCCATGATCAACCTCGTGATCTTGTTTCAATATGCCATGGAGATTACAAGATGGACAATGTGATCTTCCATCCTACTGAGTCAAGAGTCATTGCAGTCATAGACTGGGAAATGTCAACAATAGGTCATTACGGTGCGGATATCGGTAATTGCATGGCTCCACTGTTTGCCCCTAATTTGGCAGATGATGCTGGGATTGCAGCTATCATGAATAACATATCCTTAGAAGAAGCTGTAAAACTTGGACTTCCTTCCCGGGAATCGCTTGTGGCTCACTATTGCAACTGTCGAACTCCGGCATTCGATATCGTGCAAGAGATGTCTTGGATATGGTACTATTTGGCATTCTACTGGTGGAAAACTTCTGTGATATTGCAGGGCATTGCAGCAAGGTCGGCAAGGGGACAAGCTTCATCCCCAGTAGCACAATTAGTTGGACAGGCCACACCCGTGATGGGAAAGCTAGCTGATTATGCCTTCAAACAATTTGACCTCAGTAAGAACTCCAAGCTTTGAAGCTAAAATATATTTATAATAGTTGATCTCTCTCACAGTTAATTTAAATTCACTGATTTTTAAAAAATAGTGGATAAAAGCCGTCGAAGTGATCAAACTTCTTAAAAACAATGCCTGGTGACATTACGTGAGGTAATCAGAAGCTCTATGAGAAATTACGAAATTCTCATTGTACCACTCCTGGTCTACATCCCTCGTCTTGGCAGCAATGTCGCCTGCAAACACTTCCATGAAGTAGCCACAAAAGCATTTAGAATAATTTATACGTCGGCGTTCCTCTTTCTGCATCCCAAAATGATCTCGCATAATTACCAAAAGTATTTGCGATAATATCTTATTAGTATCCATGCCCCATCCAATACCAGAGATAAAAGATCAAAACATGACGAGGACCTCGTGCAAAATCAAGTTTAATCTTGACACTTTTTTGTTGTTGAATTTTTTTGTGCCTCTTCAATCTTCAATGAACTCGATGCTGGAAAAGATTAATGATAGATCGAACAAAATCGAAACCCACAATGAACGAACTATTGTTAAAAACGAAGCCAGAGTTAAAGTACCGATGCAATTGGTAGACACAGCTCGCCTGTCTCTATTGTGTGCCACTCACAAGGAGGACTTCTTGAATGGGTTTGATTTGAACTTTCGTGACGAACGACTGCCGCAAGGCAGTGTTCGATCATACGTGCATGAAAAATTGCAGGTTATTCACCACCAAAACATTCAGATAGAGGATCATCCTACCGATTTCGTGAGTAGACTGGGGGTCATATTAGGTGAAAGCAAGGACTCCAGGCAGCGGTTGATGGTGCAATCGGAGTCGAGGATTGAAAACAATGTGAACAAAAATATCGAGCTTGAAAGTCGGCTTCAAATTATCCGATCTAGGCAGCTAATGGATGATTGGGACAAACTATTTCCAGGTAAAAGTGGTTCGTAGTCCAGGAAAACGACTCAGTTTTTGGGGTATAGAGGGTTGTGCTTTTCCACATATAGAATTGCTGAGCTTCACCGGTATCGTTTTGTGACAGGAAAATATTGTCATCGTGTTAATGTGCTTATTAGAGCTGCCGATGTACTTTTACCAATTTGAATCACGTAGTGTTTAACAAATCAAATTCATTGTAAAAAGCCAGAATAAACGGAATTTCTCTCCTTAGCGCATCATCCAATGGACCCACTCTACGTGCTTTTGACGAATATTTCATATGTAGAACCGAACACCTGACTGATACTTAATAGCTTTGCTGCTATCAAAACCTCATGAAGAACTGTTCAGTTGCAATGACCGTGTTGATTTTCAACATAGGCTCCTTCTGAAGTTTATTCCTTAATTAATGGAGTTCAATAATTAATTAAGTTGAGTTTTGAAGTACCAATATGATATAGTATTGGGGAGTCAGGGAAACGAATTATCAAAAAAATTGTTTGCATCAACTCCTGGGGTAGGAGTTATAAACTAGACGAAGTCTCGAATTACTAATTATCAAATGGGTAGACTAGACGGGAGGGGGACTACACATTGGTCGGGTCACTTGGGTACGCATGCTTTCAGTCGCCACGAACACAATTAATGAACTCTTAAGGTATTCCATAGTAAACACAGAATGAAGCAATTCTCGTTTTTCCACATGTACCTAGATTTTTGAAGCTCCTCCCAAAAATATACGTATTTTTTCCCTTTCTACATTTCTCGTGAACTCTTGACTGATATATTCACTGGATACTGAAATGCATGAATTGGCGGGTTTGGAGGTAATGCATGCAATGGATGCAAAAAAATGAATGCAAAACAACATTGAAGGGGGTAAAGAATTTTTTTGAACCTGAAAAACGTTCATTACTATAGTAAATAGTAGACAACTACTATCGATAAATTAGGCCCGCTTACGAAATTAAAAAGCAGCCGACGTTCCAATATTCTTGTCGCATGGGTCGTGTGTGTCATGCCAAGCAGTCACTCGATGACACCATCACCAACATGAAGACATTACAACTAAGAGAAACTGCTGTGAGACCGCCCGGTCCCTCGCAAGGCCAAGGAATTAAAGTACTTCGCGAACTTGTTTGGTTCTCTGCTGGATTAAAACTCGCAAATGATCATCTAGAAAATACCGTCGATTCAAACTGTTGTGCTCTATGCACGCGAGAGTTGGAAGATGAAGCGAGCAAGGATACCTGTATTGATGCCTTATGTCTTCGATTAGATTCTCTGGAGGACCGAAAAAAGACACTTTTGAAATCTGTTTTGTCACATAAGCGAAATCAATTGAACAGTTCAAATATCAACATGAATCAGGAACTTCAACGCGGAAAATTTTTCTATATGCGAGAGTTAAAAAAAGCGATTCTTCATGATAAGGCATGCCCAGGGTGCCGAAAGGAGATTCAGGCAGATCTTGGTTTTGTATTATCCAATATCGACAAAGTCACGGCCTCCTTTTCCAATTAGGCAACTTTTCTTTAGTTTATTCTTTATGCGTTCTGTTTAGTATATGTACAATTAAAAAAGCAATTTAAAAAGTATCGTTTAATTAATAAGGAGAAGAGTGTTTTAGGCAAGAAAAGGAAAAATGGAGAGGTATTGAGTTAGATGAAATAGTAATATCTATATATTGCTAATTGTCTCAGCAAGTCGATCATGAATGATTGAGATGCATTCTCCGAAGGAATCTATTCTTGAATGAGAAAATAAGAAAGAAGAATAAGTAGTGAACTCATGGAAAACCTCTGTCCCAACAATAAGTGTGATACATTTACTTATTACTTATTATTAGTGTGTATGGAATAACTTAAATCAAAACTGTCTTACGTTTCAAGTCTGTAGGATCGTATAACAAAGGTTCAGTGTCTCCTATTAATTCAAACCCATGGTTGACCAGTGGTAAGAAAGTGGCGGCCTTCCAAAGCATTACTTTGTTTCCCTTTGACAAGCAACCAGGTTTTAAATCAAGTTAAATTAAATATAGAATTCTCTTCCTTTAATTAAAACGAAAGAGAATAGCAACGGAAGGGTTATCCGCTACGAAGTACCGAAATACGGGGGGCTATTAGCACACACATTTGGCACGTGGTGATTTTGGCACAGGCTCTTTCTTTTTAGGGATCTAAACGTCAATCAACGGATTCATCAGCTGAATGGGCTGCATAGGAAGTAAGAATATGGGGAGACCGAAGAGATCTTTCAATAGCGGCTCCACCCTAGCTGTTAGTAAATATGGTGGGCCTGAGAACGAGCACCTGCAACCTCACAAAAAGACCCCGGACGATCTGGAGATTGAACTGGGTCTACCCAGTGATTCAGAAGGTAGATGGAATGGTTGTTATTTGGTTTTTGATTCAGGTTCTGGTGGCCGGCTATTTGCTCAATGGTCTGAAGAAGAAGTTGATGGGGCGTGGGCGTTTTTCTTTCCGAGAGTGAAAGTCGCTCCATTTAAGTACAAACAAAACGGTGGAAAAACTGAATTGATTAGAGGATTGCAAACCCAGAAAAAGAATCTCTTCAGTGGTTGGGCACAGTTTATAAAACTATCGTATGATAACGATGGGTTGTTAAATATTTTCGAGCAACGAGAGGCAGAATATTGGTTTCTGAACAGCAAAAATAAGATTAATCAAGTGATTGTGAACGAATGGATGGAGTCGAAGGAAATTGAAGTTGTTGCTATCATACCTAACCATTGCGAGTGCTTTAAGGGAGTTCAAATCATGCCTCCTGAGCAATTTGTTGACACGGCCAACAAAAACAGCGGAACTTCATGGAAGCCGCTACGTTAAATCACCACGCGATTATATTGAGCAGTATTCATATAGAACCATAATTTGTTTCATTTTATTACCTATTCTGGCCATTTACTAGTTAGTACACTAATTGTATCATGGTATTAATAAATTGATTCGGACAAGGTAGGACAACAATTGTCGGAAGTCTGGGAAATCTCAAATGAACTCGAGTGCTAGACGAGTGGATACCATTCTGAGCCATCTACATAGCAATGCTCCTTCTATCACATCAGCGTGTTGTGCGGGATTAAAAAATGGCCCTATAGTGGATGCATCTGAGGAGGATGATTTAAGCAGATACGAACTTCCACCAGTGGTGGAGCTTCCTGATGATGTGTTATTTCCTAGTTTCCCTGCTATGAAAAGAGATATTGCAAGACTTGGATCTCCTCCATTGATTACATACATAATTGCTGGAGGTAGGAGACTTACTGTCGTTGTCGAGCGTGACCTCTTCAAAGTGATCTTTTTTCCCGACAAGAAGCATCTGACCTCTAACCAAGCAGCACTTGCATATCAATGGTTTGGAATCAACAGAGACCTTGCCAAGGACTATAACACTCGAGGTCTTGACGCCACTCGGAAAGCTCTGAAACAAAGCAAAGCCAAAGGAATGAACGACATTGTTGGCAGAGGTATTCTAGAACAGTTTGAGGGGTTTGGGGATTCAGGACAGGTACCCTTGTATGATTTTGCATGGTTGACATTTTGGCCAGTGAATGCTGCGATGTTTGGGGAAGACACAGTAGCCCCAGATGTGTGTCCTCATATACGCGAAGATTTGGAAATGTACAACTCCAAATTTGAATTAGTCGCAAATGGAATGCCGCGCAATTTATATCCGGAGATGGAAAAAGCAGCTCAACATATGAGTAATCATTTTGGATCAATGATAGGAAAAGGAAATGCAACAGGTGATTCGTGTCCAATATTAAAAGCTCGAGTGGAGGCCATTGACCCTACAGATAGCCGTTTCACCAACAATGACAAGGGAAGGTTCGTAATGTCTGTCTTCTGGGCAGCACAAGCAAACACGATCCCTGGTACGGCATGGGCATTGGCGCATGCATTGGCTGATCCAGTTATAAAGGCAAAGTGCATGCTGGAAGCAAGGGAGAGCAACTTTATGGAAGGGGACAGTCACTTCAATGTAAAGGTTCTTCCTTACATCAGTGCAGTGGTTAAAGAGGTTTTAAGAATGAAAGTTGCGAATATCACCCACCGAAAGGCCCAGATGACATTCGGTCTCAAGTCTGTTAATGGAAAAACGTATCGCATTCCGAAGGGGGATACGATGACTGTTTGCTCCTACCTTGAGCATATGAATGGCAATACCTTCCCTCAACCGGAAGTTTTTGATCCTGAAAGGTGGCTTGATGGATCCAAGTATCCATCCAATTCATGGATTCCATTTGGTGGAGGTCCGAATACATGTTCTGGGAAGTTTTTAAGTATCATGGAGATTACAACTTTGGTGGCTTTATTCTTTAGAGAGTTTGATGCAGATTTGATGGATCCACTGCCGGAGGAGGAGTGGGAGAACGTAGTGGCTATGGTCACGCCGAAGGAACCCATGCAATGCAGAATCAAATATACCAGGAGGTGAAAAAGCCATCCATTCAAAATAGATATTTGTTATCTTGCTTTTTAATTAAGAAAATTAGCGATTGATGGCTTTTATATGCTACTTGTAGTATTTTACTAAAATAGTTGATTTGGACCAAATGTTCAAAATTCAAAGGCAAGACTACGGGGACCTCCCCGCATTTTTTGAAATTAGAGCAGTGGGTTGCAGTGGGTGTACTAATTCATAAGGCAAGCTTACAATTCAAATTGATAAAACCTTTGAAGCAGTTCTCAAAGTTTCTACTGTGCGGATAAAACCTTATCACAAAGGCTGCATGTCGCGTCTGCAAGACCACATGTTCTCTCATCTCTTCTGCAGGGAATACCGAGGCGATAGAAAGGTACACAGATATGGCGGTCCGAAAGTATTTAGTAATCCGTTTGCCGTAGACGAGACCCATATAGGCAGGCGAGCATTGGTCCAGGGCTTCAATGGTGCTGCACGCGGTGAGAGATACGCTGAAAGCGCATTCGTTTGCTTAGAGTTAGCAGATTCTATCCAAGGAGGAATGTGGGTCGGGGATGAAGATGGAACCGTTCACTATCTCACGGAGAAAAGTTCTGATTGCAAAGAATTGGTTTTCAATACAAAATTTACGAATCCTGGGGGCCAAGGTGTGTACTCGATGTGTTCTCTTAGCTGTGGGGTGCTTGCCGTTGGCAGTGGCAATAGATCCGTTGACGTTTATTTTGTTGGCGAGAAAGAAGCTGCTTTAGGAGCACACTTAAAGTGTTTTGAAGGGACTGTTAAGTTTATTCGTGGTATAGCCAACTGTCCTACTGCCTTCCTAGCAGGCTCGCGAGGAGGTGATATTAAACTGCGAGATATCCGACTTGGTACTGGTTCGAATGGATTAAGTTGGCATATTAACAGTAGTCGAGCAAATAGTGTGACAGGTCTGGCAGTAAGTAGCGACTCCCTAATATTCGCTGCTGCTGCGCAAGGATTTGTTTCGTTATGGGATCTCAGAAAGCAATCGAAGCAACCACTTCAAACTATTCTACAAGCAGGAAACAGAGGAATAAGTTGTTTGAATTTTGATCCAAGCGGATCGCACCTGGCTTTGAATCATGTAAAAGGTAATCCAATGGTGTGTCGCTGGATGGCTGCGGCGAGTACCAATGTTAGGACCATGAGCCCAAGCACCTATAAATGCAACTCATTCTTTGTCATGAATTCTTTTAGTCCATGTGGGAACTTTCTTGCTAGTGGAAGTTCTGACGCGGCTATTTATATATGGGATCTCAAAACAGCTCTCCAAACGCCACTGATGATATTGCAAGGTCACACTTCAGAAGTTTCCTCGGTTATTTGGGATAGTCGAAATTTTGAAAGAATCGTTTCGATTTCTGATAATGAGATAATAACTTGGAAAGTCAATTTGTTACAAGCCATTAAACGAAAAGAGATCAATAATGGAATGAGGATAGAACCAAGTTGTCAGCTGAAACTATTGCACAGGGCGAAACCCAGCCAATTCGAATTTATAATTCAAAATAAGAAAGTGCTTCTCAAACGACCACGAACTCTGGAAGATTTTTGGGATAAGCAGAACAAGAAAAAACAAGAAAACATTGTACCAAAATGATTAATTCATCGGAATATCTATCTTCGAAAAAACAAGTAAATGACAGATTCCTAATAAAATCTATTTTCGAATTGCGAGCTTGGCTAGTCGACGAAGATGGTAATTCGTAGAGGCTTTATGCCTCGTCCTTAAAACTCTCTTTTCTTTACTCACCAAATCAAAACACTCCTGGAGCTCCAATTTCGATTTACTGCACGGTTCCTCTTTAAAATTTTGCTGCCCCAAACACTGAAGAAATTCTTGCATTTGAAAGAAACAATCTCCACCTCCTCGCTTAACCTCTCGAGGCATTATTAGGTTCTTCATAGGATCTTTGGGACCTTTCATAATACTGTTTCACTATACTCGAATTTCTATTAAGCAATAAATTCAAATCGGAGTTCGCTCCTTTTGAAACACCCAATAATAATGAACGCGATTCAATCTAACGAGTCTCCCGGTGAACCTACTTGAGTATTTTCACTGTTTTATATGATGTGTCTTCCACACAAACAAAATCATCATGTAAATATAAAATTCATAAGAATTCAAAATTTATTTCAGTCTGGACTTCAATTTAGGTGTTGATGTTTCCTTTGTTGATCCATTTGCGAAATCTTATGAAAACTTATCACCTGACGAGGTTTTAGTTTCGAAGGAGGACCTAAAGAAGTTGAAGTATCAAAATTTTGCAACAGGTTCTGGTCATATTTTGATTCCTTTCATTATTGGCATTGGTGCTGGATGGGGTACGGAT
>Ga0105054_10009406_pt1 | contig 12677 bp, 8 predicted proteins | sample BON02_FD_78091 | JGI IMG/M metagenome (GOLD analysis project Ga0105054, IMG submission 78091) | Freshwater microbial communities from Lake Bonney liftoff mats and glacier meltwater in Antarctica - BON-02 (megahit assembly) | ecosystem: Environmental > Aquatic > Freshwater > Ice > Glacier... | reverse complement strand
TCGAAGGATTGAATTTAGTGGTTTTTATGATCAGCTAAGAAAACAATTTGCTGAGCTGAATATTGAAGCGGCCACGATGCTTCGTAATGAGTTAGCTCTGGGTCTTCGTGGCAACAGAACTAACCCTGATAATTATATTGTTTTGGCAAGCCCCGGCAAACTCGCCCCCAAATTTAAAAGGAAAGTTCTTGTGAAGCTTCCTGTAGAATATCTCGGTATATCAGGTATGGATTATGATGCTGAGCAGGATATATTATTCATCACATTTTCTTCCGAAAGTACCCCCAATGCATACGATGATGGGCAAATAGGAGAAAGTTATCTCGCTATCATTCAGGATGCCGCCAAGCAAATTAAGGAAATTGAGCTGAATATTTCTTCTTTGACTAAACTTAGTGCATTAAGTCCTGAACTCGGCCTTAAAAAAATCGAATCTGTAACACAAACAAGAGATAAACGTCAGCTTCTACTTGTTGCGGATGATGATCTTGGTAATACCGATTTGTTCAGTATCGGCTTTTGAACGTAAGACCACTCCGGAGATAATTAATTAGGAAACTGCGATTTATCAATCCCTGGAATTAAGCGGATTGCATTCTTATAATAAACTTTCTTCAATACTTCGTCACTCAGTCCGATACCATACATTTTCCAGTAAGCATGGTACTTTTTATGGTATGGAAAATATTCATCTTCAGTTTCAAGCACTCTGAAATAGGTGGAATATTCTGATGGTACCCAGCTGTCTTTTCCGAAGAGAATCCGGTCCTGAAATTTGTCAAAGAAAGTTTTTGCACGCCGGGGTTGCCTGCCGAGCTCGGCAATGATTGCTCCAAACTCAACATTCATGTTTGGATAAGTATCAAGCAGGGTACCTAAAAAGTCTAAATTATTTGCATACCATCCAAAATGAGCGATAATGAAATTGGTACGCGGATTATTTTTAATCAGATTATGTTGTTGCTGTATTAATGCCTCCCATGAAAAACCATCGGATGCACTTCGATTTCGGCCCGGTTGGGTTAATAGTTCCAGCCAGCGCTCGTTTTGTTCATTGGGCTCATCCCAGAATTGTTTGGGATCTGCTGTGTGGATCAAAACCGGTATTCCCAGCTGAGCACATTTTTCCCAGATCGGGTTCAGCCGTTGATCATCAACAGCAACTAATTTACCCATCTTGTCTTTGACTGAAAGTCCCAAACTCTTGAATATTTTTAAGCCCTGTGCACCAGCTTTTACATCATCTTCTATCTGTTTTGCAGCTTTATTCCCATAGTTACTTTCACCAATTCCTGAAAAATCCGGATTGGCGAAAACAATTAAACGACTCGGATCTGCAGACCTTGCATTTTTTACTGCAAGTGCAAGAAAATCACCATTTCGGCCGCTTAAATTCACCATGGTTTTCATGTTCAGCTTATCCATTTCTGAAAGCAGAGCCTTGAGATTTTGGGTGGGCATATTCCCTTGGTGGTTATGTACATCAATGAAAGGGAATTTTGCCCTTGTAATCAAGTGCTCAGGAATAACAAGAGAGGATGGTGGATTATAGGTTTCGAAATCAATTCTCCCCTTGTTGTTTTGTGCAAGACTACAATGACTAAACAATAAAAAGGCGGCAAGATAGGTGGATTTCAATTTTAGCATTTGCATAACATTGTTTTATTTAAACCATGAAAATACTACAAAGCGGCGTAATTTCGAAAAATCCTTTTTCTAATAAAGACAATTATGCTGTATTTTTAGCTACGCCTATTTTTTACTAGTTGTTATATGGGAATAGGGAGTCTGAAGACTCCTCGTCATTCTAGAATCCGGAGAGACGCTGCGCTTAACTCACCGGATAGAATCAGGTTAATTTTCCAATTAAAGTGGAGTCTTCGAGTTTAATTCTCTGCCGCAGTTGGCACAGAAATTTGCATTTTTTGGATAAATTGAAAATTTGCAGTCGGGGCATTTTATGCTGGCTTCATCATTGGCTCTTGCCATTTCTACTGTTACAATCCCCGTAGGGACGGCAATAATTCCATATCCTAAAATCATCAGGAAACTAGCTAAAAATTGTCCTAATGGACTTTGGGGTGAGATATCGCCATATCCTACCGTGGTAATGGTTACAATTGCCCAGTAAATACTGAGCGGTATACTAGTAAATCCACTTTCATCACCTTCAATAATATACATCAGCGTACCAACAATAGTTACCACAATAATAACACTGGCAATAAATACGATAATCTTATGAGCACTTGCCTTCAGAGCATTTTTAAGGATATTACCCTGATCAAGAAAGCGGCTTAGCTTTAAAATCCGGAATACTCTTAATAAGCGGAAGGCCCTGATTACCATCAGATATTGTAAACCGGCGAAGAAGAAGGTCAGGTAGTTGGGAATGAATGAAATAAAGTCAACCAGACCATAAAAGCTGAATATATATTCCAGGGGTTTATGACTGCTGTAAACTCTGAGGAAATATTCTATTGTAAACAGAATAGTAAAGATCCATTCTGCAAGATGGATTTCAAAAAGGTACCTTTCGCGGAAGCTCGCCACACTTTCCATGAATACAGAAAGAATACTGAGTACTATAAGCCACAGTAAGATAAGGTCGAAAAGCTTGCCGGCACGTGTATCTGCTTCAAAGACGATAGTATATACTTTGTTTCTGAATTCGTGATTACTTCTTTGTGACATAAATCCAAGTTACTAAACAAATTTACAATTGAGAAGATGATAGCCTCTGAATTTGTGTTTGGAAAATAAATTTAAAACAAAAACGGCACCCTGATTAGGATGCCGTTTTGAAACAAAATTAATTTATTGTTTAGTACCCCGGATTTTGAGGTTCTAATTTTGGATTTCTTGCAATTTCTACTGATGGAACCGGCCAGATAGATTTATTCGGATCGGTTATTCCAAGCACAGCCTGAAGTCTTCCTGTTCTTACTATATCATGCCACTCATGACCTTCAAAGCAAAGCTCAAGCCTTCTTTCTTTATAGAGGGCAGTTCTGAAGGCGGCCAGTGTTGCAGGATTGATTGCTACTAGACCTGCTCTTCTGCGTACTTCATTTAATAGTCTTAGGGCATCAACATTTGGATAGGAAGTTTCAGCCAATGCTTCAGCTTTAGTTAGCATCACTTCTGCAATTCGGAAAACAATTATATTATCATCCCTTGTGCCACCTCTTGAATACTTTTTCATGAAATTTGCAGCATTTGCAAAGCCATAAGTTGCATCTTTTCTAAGGTCTCCAACCTCGTAGGCATTGAAGATATCATTATTGACTTCAATCGTTCTGGTGCCACTAAGTGATCCCGGAAGGAATGTAGTTGCAAGGTTGTTTTGCAATTGAGTATCATAATTGATTTCAAATATTGATTCAGCAGAGTTTTTGGTTAAGAATAAGTTAGCATAAGCTACACTTAAAGTTTCTCCTCTTCTGCTTGCAACCTGATTTGCATCAGCAATTGCCAATGCATAGTTCTTCCTAGTCAAATGAATTCTAGCACCCAAAGCAAATGCTGCAGCTTTAGTAGCTCTTGCTGTTTTTCCTAATCCTGTAAATGTCTCAGGTAAATTTAACTTAGCGAAATCAAGATCTGAAAGTATTTGAGTATAAACATCTGCAACAGGGGCTCTTGAAACCTGTAATGCAGCTACATCCGGACTTTCAGTTGGCTCGGTAACCAATGGTACTGCTCCAAAGTATCTTACTAGATTAAAATAGGTAAATGCTCTCAGAAAGCGAGCTTCAGCAATTACTGAATTTTTAGCTGCATCAGCCATCCCCGGAATTTTAGGAACATTTTTGATCACAACATTTGCAGAATTAATCAGCACGTATTGTTGATCCCATAGACCAGTAAATTGTGAGTTATCAGCTACAATAATCAGATTGTTTAATTGCTCAAATTGTCTGTTCAGTGCATTTCCTTTACTGTTTTTTGTTGGTAATTCTGCAAAGAAGATATAATTGGGCCCAAGGTTGGCCATATGACGGTAGGTGCCAATAATTGCTGCTTCTGCATCAGATTCTCTTGTGAATAAAACCTGGGCACTTACTGAATCTATCGGTTCCTGATTGGTTACATCACAAGATGAAACCGTAAGGTATAGGAAGATTATTAAATATATTTTTTTCATGACTTTTTATATTAAAATGTAGCATTTAAACCTAAAGAGAATGACCTTGCTTGAGGATAAGAACTCATGTCAAAACCAAGAGTTGTATCATTTCCATTAGCGTTTACTTCCGGATCATATCCGCGGTAATCAGTCCAGGTGAAAATGTTTTGACCGGCTGCATAAACCCTAATGTTTTGGATTCCGGCTTTCTTAAGAGTTGCATTTTGGATGTTATATCCTAAAGCAACATTTTTTACTCTTAAGAATGAACCATCTTGCAATACGCGGTTAGAAACTGATCCGTTTCTGGTTGGATCACCAAAAGCTGCACGGTGTAAAGTGGCAATATCACCAGGCTTTCTCCAACGCTCTCTCGCTAAAGTGGAAGAGTTAAACCAGGTATGAAGTCTACCATAAGAATATTCAGCTTGGTTGAAAATCTGGTTTCCATATACGAAGTGCATGAAAACGGAGGCATCGAAATTTTTATAGGAGACAGAGTTGGTAAATCCACCTGTAAATTTCGGTTGAGCACTACCCAATACTACGTTATCAAGAGTTGTTGATGCTAATGGAATATTTCCATCTCCATTTACATCCACTACATCATAATTACCTGTTGCAGGATTAACCCGTATAATTTGCCAACCATAAAATGTACCCAATGGATATCCTTCTTTAATTACACTGGCATAACCATTAAAACCAAGTGGGATATCGCCACCCGGCAGTTTAGTTACTTTGTTCCTGTTGAATGAAATATTGAAATCTGTAGACCATTTAAAGTCTTTTTTATCAATATTTACAGTGTTTAGGGCAAGCTCTATACCCTTGTTCTCCACATTACCTACGTTCTGTATTGAACTATTAAATCCTGAAGATCTAGGCAGCGAAACGGCAAGCAATAAGCCGGATGTATTTTTCTTGTACATATCGGTACTAAACGTAATTCTTCCTTTAAAGAAGCTCAGATCTAAACCAATATTGGTTTGCTCAGTGCTTTCCCATGAAAGGTCAGGATTTGCTAACTGTGTCTGAGAAAGGCCACTTATTCCGATGTAGTTGAAACCACCTGCAAATAATCCTCTTGAAGTGAAGTTACCAATCTCTTGGTTACCTGTTCTACCCCAGCTTGCTCTGACTTTGACATCTTCAACCCAACTCAGGTCTTTTAAGAAATCTTCCTGACCGAGGCGGTATGCGGCAGAAACTGAAGGGAAACTTCCGTATTTATTATTTTCTGCAAATCTTGAAGAACCGTCAATCCGGTAGCTGGCTGCCAAATTGAATTTGTCTTTGTATGAATAGTTTAACCTGCTGAAATAAGAGGTAAGTCCCCAGCTTCCACCCGTAGAACTTGAGTTCTTGATAGCTGCAGAACTCAGAGTTTGAATGGCTTCAAGTGCGAAATTTGTAGCAGAAGCAATTGTTCTGTTAAATGTAGATTCCTGATTAGAGTAACCTAAAAGTACATTGAACCTGTGATTTTCTTTGAAAGTTTTACTGTAATTCAGAGTATTTTCATTAATCCATCCCAGATCCTGAGTCATACTGTTTGTGCCTGATCCATTAGTAGTTCTACCAAGAACAGTTAATCTATTAGGTGGTACAAAGTAGACTTCATCCAGACTCAGGAAATCAAGACCGATGCTACTTCTGAAGTTCAGGCCTTCCAGAATCTTGAACTCAACGAATGCATTTCCTAAAGCTCTGTTGCTGAATGCATCATTTCTAACCTGATCAGCAATGATCAATGGGTTATCAATATTACTGATATATGGATCATTCGGATTTAACGAACCATCTGCATTTCTTGCCGGAATAGCGGGTGATTTTACGATTGCTACGGCTACAATTCCATCACGGTCACCAGCACTTACCCTATCAGTTTTTGAGCGGTTCATACTCATATTGATACCCGCTTTCAACCTGTCATTGATTTTCTGATCAAAGTTAAATCTGAAGTTTCCTCTGCTGAACCCACTTCCGATAACAACGCCAGTTTGGTTCAGGTAGCTTCCTGATAAGAAATACTGAGTTTTCTGAGTACCGCCTGATAATGAAAGTTCATTATTTGAAATGGGTGCTCTTCTGAATATTTCTTCTTGCCAATCAGTAGTAGTTAAAGCACTCGGATTAGCAATTGGTGGCGTTCTTCCTACATTTACGTTAGCTTCGTTAACTAGTTCACCCCATTCAGGGCCGCCTAAAAGTGGAATTCTTTTGGCCACTTCTTGGAATCCGAAATAGGTATTATAGCTGATTTTCGTCTGATCTTGTTTACCTCTTTTGGTTGTAATCACAATTACACCGTTTGAAGCTCTTGATCCATAGATCGCTGCAGCTGATGCATCTTTCAAGACGTCTATTGACTCAATATCATTCGGACTGATATTCGCAAGTGGGTTTTGTGGTACAGAACCACCGGCTGCACCATTGTAATTTCCAGTATTGATTGGCACACCGTCAACTACATATAAGGGATCATTCCCACCTGTAATTGAACTTGCTCCCCTGATTCTCACGGTTGAACGGCCACCTGGAGTTCCGGTATCCTGTGTAATATTTACGCCAGCAACTCTACCCTGTAACAATTGCTCAGGACTTGTAATTGGCAGATCTGCAAGTTTCTTGTTTCCAACTGCAAGGGAACCGATCGCACTGGAAACATCTTTTTTATTCTGGGTTCCATAACCAATTACAACAATCTCACCCAGGGCCTGCTGATCTTCAAGAAGCACTATATTGAAAGTGGTTCTGTTTGCCGTAGAAATATCCTGAGTTATGAATCCAATGTAGGTGAATTCCAATATCCCTGCATCCGGAATATTTAGTGTGAAATTGCCATTAATATCTGTGCTGGCTCCAATGCTCGTTTTTTTCAATTTTACACTTACTCCAGGTAATGGTACTCCTTTTGAATCAGTTACCTTACCTTTTATTTCCTGCGGGGGAGCAACTTCTTTAACTTCAATTACAGCTGCCTCAACCTTTTCTTGTTTTTTTGAAACAATGATGGTTTCATCAACTATTGAATAGGTCAGTGGTTGATCAGCGAAACATTGTTTTAGCACTTCTTCCAATGAAGAATTGCTGGCGTTGATGTTCACCGGCTTTGCAGAGCGTAGCATCTGTGTATTGTAAAGGAAGCTATAATTAACCTGCTTCTGAATTTCTCTCAATACCTTCTCCATTGGAGCATTTTTGACAGAAAGGCTTATCTTCTGGGCATAGCTGGTAGCATTTACCTGCAGCAATGAAGTAAGGCATAAAATAATTACGAGTTTCATAACCCTGATAAATTTTAATGAAATGCAAGGTTCCTTGCACTTAAACAACATGTAAAGTTTCATACATTTGTGAGTTTGGTTTGATTTAAATTATTGGTTTTACGATCGGTTATTTTTAGCGCCAAATTCGGCCGGAGGCGTTCGCAGCGCTTCCGGTTTTTTGCCGCTAATTAAAGGTATTGGTTACGGCATAACAGTTACCCTCCTTCCGTCTACTTTAAAGTGGATTGCACCTGTTAATTCCAGCATTTTTAACAATTCTGAGATATTTTTGCCCCGTGAAATAGTTCCCACGAAATCTTTATTGCTTAAATTGCCCTGATATTCTACATCTATATTGTACCATCTTGAAACTTTGCGCATAATACTTTCTATGTTTTCATTTGAGAACATGAAGTATCCATTTTTCCATGCCACTGCCTCTTCAATATCTGCAGCTGTAACTTTGATTTTTCCTGAGCCTTTATTTAGTATTGCTGCCTGGCCGGGTTCAAGGAATGTTGTTCCTGATTCTCTTAATATTTGTACAGAGCCATTTACCAGTGTGGTATTAATGCTTTTCTCGTCATCATAAGCCATTACATTAAACTGGGTGCCCAGAACCTTAATATCCATAGAATTGTTAGTGTGTACAATAAATGGCATTTTCTTGTTTTCTGTGATGTCAAAATATGCTTCACCTTTTAGTTCAACAACTCTTTCTTTACCTATAAAAGCAGTTGGAAAACGGATACTAGAGCCAGAGTTAAGCCATACCCTACTTCCATCGGGTAATGCAAGCTGATACTGACCGCCCATGGGTGTACTTAGGGTGTTATATTTTACAGTTTGGATCAGCTCATCGCCAGTCGAATATTCTAGTTGTCCAGATCCAGTCTTCCTGATATCAGTATTATTTTCACTGGCCAGAATGCCGTTTTGGGCATCATCAAGATTGATTTTGGAACCGTCATCCAGAGTAAGCACAGCCCTGTTATCGCCCGGCAATACATCGTTCTTGAAACGTGGAGATTCAATTTTTGCAAGTACTGGTGCTTCTTTTTTCAGGCTATTATAATAAAGCCCTGATGACAGAATTAGAATAATTGTGGCTGCAATAGCATACCAAGTTCTGACTTTCATTGTTTGCCTGCGTTTCTGGCTGGCAATGCTAATCATAAGCTGAGTATGTATACTTTCTTTAACGAGTTCAGGGTCACCCATCTGGTCAATAACCCATTGATGATTATCAAGATCCATGTTGTCCTGATAGTTTTCAATCGCTTTCTGTTCCTGTCTAGTACAATGACCAGAGAGGTATTTCTCGTAAAGCGCAGTATATTCTTCTCTGGTCATTCTGATCATTTTATATATAGAGTCAATTTCCTTGTTCAACACACATAGATTATGAAAAAATAAATATATTTTCACCCCCATCAAATTTATTCTAATAGCGATATCAAATCATCTTCTTTCCAAATTTTGACGAAAGAAGCATGCTTGGTGCCTGATTGCAATATTATTGTGAATAAATATGGATTTTTGATATTTTATTTTTTGTTTAATTAATGATAAATTTAAACTGTCTTAATATTTTGAAAGTAAATTTGACTTCTCTTAAAAGATAAAATATACCCTCATCAAATGCCGGCAAATCTTCCTTCTGATGCGATTCTGTTAAATTTAATCAAGGACGGGGATCTTGATTCTTTTAATATTTTGTTTGAAAGGTACTGGAAAGAGTTATTCACCACTATTTTTTCTGTTTGCCCAGATAATGAGGTTTGTTCTGAAATTGTTCACGATATTTTCTTGAATCTCTGGATCAAGCGTGAAAAGCTGCAAATAGAATATTTCAAAGGATACATTACCGCTTCTGCCCGTTATCATGTGTATCGACATTTGAAAAATGTCAAAAGTAAACCTCTTGAATACAGGGAAGATCTTGATTATGGTAATCTTGTCGCTGTGAATGATGGTGAAAGCAATATCCGATATCGTGAACTTGAAAAAAAGGTAGAGGAAGAGCTCGAAGAATTACCCAGCCGTTGTAGGCAAATATTTACAATGAGTCGTATGCAACAGTTAACCAATGATGAAATAGCTGCAAGACTTGATATTTCTAAGCGAACGGTAGAGAATCAGTTGACTTATGCATTGCGTCATCTAAGATTATCCATCAGGCATTTTTTGTTCTTCTTTATCCTTTTGCCCTTTTAAAATAATCCATGGCGGCTGAGATTAATGATTTTGCCGGCTTCCGCTAAGTACCACAGGATCAGAAATCCCATTCAAATTATAAACAATTTTACCGGCTCTGATAGTTAATTCACATTCAAGTTTTTTACTGGCATTGATTTTATATCCGGTATAGTCGAAGAAGCCGAATTTCCCTTCTCTTAAGTTAAATACAGAAAGGTCAGCGACTGAACCTACAGAAAGTGATCCAAGGTCCTCTCTCTTAATTTCTTTGGCAGGGTTTGATGTACTGGCTTTAATAACAGAAGGTAGGTCCATTCCCATTGCAAGAAATCTCGACATTACCGTTAATATATCTTTCATAGCTCCATTGATAGCCCCCTTGTTCATATCAGTGCTAATGGAGTTTGGATAGAATCCCTGTTCTAAAGCCGGAATTGCCTGAGAGTAAGCAAAGCTGATTCCTCCAAAGCCCACATCAAATACAATTCCTCTTTTTTGTGCCTCAAAAACAAAAGGTTTTACCTTTTTTGTTTTGGGATCTACAATAGACTCTCTTGATGCACCAAGTTCAGCAAAGCAATGAGTGAAAATATCACCTGGGCGGAGGTGCTTAAAAAAAAGTTCTTCAATAGAACGTGCCGGTGTAATTCCTCCGAAGTCAACCATGACAGGGATATCGCCGGCAAGCTTACCAGCTTCAACAGCTCGGTCTACAGGTATCCATTCAGGGCCATTATAATGTGAAGTTTTTATCCCTATGATGTGATTTTTATATCGTTGGGCTACGATCGAAGTTAATTTTGCATCCATATCAGCGAGGTTCTGCTCATATGCTCCCCCCTTATAGCCTTCACCAACAATATTCAGCCATGCAAGAACACGGGTTTCTGATTTATCTATAACCTCTTCTTTGAAGGTTTCAAATGATTTCCATCCCGAACTTCCTGCATCAACGGTAGTTGTTATTCCACTGCGGAATGTAAAGCCGTCTGCTACAGGATCTCCCGGTCTCATGCTATGAAAATTATGAGAATGAATATCTACAAGTCCGGCTGTTACATATAAACCGGATGCATTAACCACTTGTTTTGCTGTTTTCGAATCGATATTCTTTGCAACAAGTACTATCTTTTCGCCAACAATAGCCACATCCATTAGCTCGTTGATATTATTCTTTGGATCAATTACATGCCCACCTTTTATAAGGATTGTGTAGTTCTGTGCCTGACTTGAGAAAGCAAGGATGCTTAAGAAGACAAAGAGAAGATGAGATATCTTTTTCATTTTTTTCAGGAATCTGATATTTAGTTAGATGTCATATATTTGAACAGATCAATGTGGCTTAAGATTTATTTTGGAAGAATTATCTTCCAGATATTACCCCCAGTAGCTCCGTATTCTATTACGAATACATTATTTTTTATCATCACGGCATCAGTTGCTGCATTAAAACCTTCAACTATGCGGTTTGTTTTTACAAAATAATTGTCGGTAGCTTTATTATAAGACAGATCAAGATGTAAAAGATCAGCACCCTGTTCAGTAAATGGTTTCATCAGTGCAGAGCGTGCCCCTAGTGAATAGCGAATTGTAAATCCATCACCCTTTAGATCTTTAGAAAGATTATTTTTCCTGTCAAACAACAGCGCAAGGGGTGAGCTGTGTGGAGTGAAAGTACTAACACTTACGCCAGTTAGATCACCATCAAGTATTTTCCCTGAATGTCCTCTGTACTCATTTGCATCAGGTCCTAAGTTTTGTATACCTGGAGAAAATTTTACACCTGTCGGGATTTTTGGGAAATCAGGGTCGTTTCTGAAATATCTTACAACCCATGCGTGGGCGCTTCTGGGAATGAAGGGATCAGTATCCGGATTTGGCTGCCAATCAGGGTATTGTTGAGGGTTTTCAATTCCTCCAACTATCCATGGAAATCCATAATGATGGCCTTGTCTTATCCAAAACATATCTTCATTGTGATCATAATCAGAAGAATTTGATACACCAAATAGATAGCCGGAACCATCAAAAGCAAGATCATAAGCATTGCGAATACCTTCTGCAAAAATGTAGCCATCTGCTTTTAGCTTTTCCTCATCATCAGGAAGTAACAGATCTTTTGAATTAATTGGAAATCTGAAAACCTTTGAAGTTAATGCACCATTTCTTGCATTAGGCCATGCGCCATTGTTATCCTGAACTTCGCCATGGTCCGTCCGTGCACCACTGTTCACAAAGATGTACTTTCCATCGGGACTAATCTCTAGTGCATTCCAGCCATGATCGAACACCGTGCGGTTGGTAGCATACTCAACTGTATTGAATACAACAGACATGGCAGGATTTTGCTTTGAATTAAGATCATAGCGAACCATCCTGCCTTTATTTCCCATTCCATTGTTAACTTTTGTATTACCGGTCAGGAAAAGTGTATTCTTATAAATTGCCGCACCCTGCAGGCGCGGAATGCCATGGTCTTTAACAGAGAGAATTTTTTCTGCGAGTGGATTTTTATCCTGCATATTTTTTATTCTATATACGTCCCCATCATAGCAAGTAAAGAACATAGTCTTTGTAAATTCGTCATATAAGATACGTACACTTTTAGGTGCTACCGCCATCACATGTTCTACTTTAATATCGGATCTTAATGCTACAGGGGGAACGAGTGCTTTAGGAGTTCTCGTATTCTGAGCATTTAATATTGAACCTGAAAGCAATAGGATAGATAAAAGTATTTTACTTGCAAATGCGTATTTATTCGTCATTTATTTTGATTTATTAATTACCGAAATTTCTCTTTGGGTTCCCAAATTAGAAACAAATTATACCTGTAATTACCATTCTTAATTATTATTTGGCAGGTAATGCAAAAGTCACCATATATCCTGCAGGATTTTCAGAATCGCCACCAACAGAGATTGCAACATATTGTTTTCCCTTGCTCCAATAGGTTGAAGGGTTTGCATTTGCGATTCCGGGTAAGGTGGTTTCCCAAATTAATTCCCCTGTTTTCTGATTAAATGCCCTGAACTTTCTGTCGCGGGTGCTACCGATAAAGAGCAATCCACCCTTGG
>Ga0105054_10009403_pt1 | contig 12683 bp, 25 predicted proteins | sample BON02_FD_78091 | JGI IMG/M metagenome (GOLD analysis project Ga0105054, IMG submission 78091) | Freshwater microbial communities from Lake Bonney liftoff mats and glacier meltwater in Antarctica - BON-02 (megahit assembly) | ecosystem: Environmental > Aquatic > Freshwater > Ice > Glacier... | reverse complement strand
GACTTTTTTTCTGGTTGATAGGTACTTATTTCCTCCATGAAGACAAGAGAACTAAATTCATCAATTTGGTAAAAATATATTGGATTTTAACCATCCCCTTCTTCTGCCTGGGTTTTGCCGGTTTTTCTGATCGCTATCTCTATCCTGCCTGGCTGTATCTATCTATCCTAAGTGCGATATTTAGCAATTTTTATATACCAAAATCAGCTTTTTCTACACTTACACTGTACCTGGTATGGTTACTATCCTCGCTTTTTTTTACCTGTGTGGTACAAGGGCTTTTTTTAATGTCTTAGTTAGGAATGCTCAAAAACAATAACTTAGCACAACCAATCGGTGATAGCTCCTAATCCCTTCCTGCAACTGTATAGAAAGCCTACCTTTGCATACGATACTTATCTCCAACAGCTACCACTGCGGGCTTTCGCTACCATTATGACCCCTTCCGACATCCTGAGCATGACTGTAAGGCTCCAGATGCTTGCATTATCTTGGAAGTCCTCACTACGTTACAGACCTGAGCAATTGCAATTGCGTGTAAATATCTTATGACTTACATACGACGAACGAATCGAGGTATACAGAGTCAGGATGAGTTTCCGCAGGTAGAATTGGAACAAACTGCGCTATGCCTAGATTTTGTCTCAATTGGCTGCGGATACATCCATTCAGCATGGATAGGTGCGACTGTATATTTTTTAGTGAGTAAGGTGAAATCCTGCCAGCAACTCAGCAAAAAGCATAAACCACAGACGAAAAAAAACCAGGATTATCCTGGTTTTTTTAAAGAAGAATTTACTCTTCATCAGCTACCGCAACTGGCCGGTCAACCAATTCAATAATTGCCATGGGCGCATTATCGCCAGGACGATATCCGCATTTTAATACACGAACATAACCACCTGGGCGTTCAACATAACGCGGGCCTAATGTAGTAAATAATTTACCTACAGCACTTTTACTGCGTAATGTATCAAATGCTTGTCTGCGGGTAGAAACAGAGTCAGATTTACTCACAGTAATTAATGGCTCTATGTAACGACGCAGTTCTTTAGCCTTTGGTAAGGTTGTTCTGATCAGTTCATGTTCAATCAAAGAACAGCACATGTTGGAAAACATCGCTTTTCTATGGCTGCTAGTACGGCTAAAACTACGGCCTGCATTTCGGTGACGCATAACTAAGACTCCTAAATATTACTCGCCGAGATTCTCTGGCGGCCAATTCTCAAGTTTCATCCCCAAAGACAACGACCGTGAAGCGAGTACATCTTTGATCTCAGTCAGGGATTTCTTACCCAGATTTGGGGTTTTTAATAATTCATTTTCTGATTTCTGTACCAAATCACCAATAAAATAAATATTTTCAGCCTTTAAACAATTGGCAGAACGAACAGTTAACTCAAGATCATCAACAGGACGTAATAAAATCGGATCAAAATCATTACGTTCTTTTTGATCAAGTCGTGACTCTTCAAATTTCATATCAACGAATGAATGCAATTGTCTTTGCAGAATGCTGGCAGAAATTCGGATAGCTTCCTCAGGATCAATCGTGCCATTAGTTTGTAATTCAATGGTCAGCTTGTCCAAGTCGGTACGATTTTCTACACGAGCATTATCAACAAAATAGGCAACTTTTTTAACAGGTGAAAAAGTATTGTCAATTTTGAGTTTGCCAACAGATTTCTTTTGTATTTCTTCATCAAGTAGTCTTACAAACGTGTCAGTAGAATGGAATCCAACACCTTTTTCGACAGTCAACGTCATGTTTAGTTTGCCATGCTCATTCAATGTGGCAAGAACCAGGCTTGGATTCAATATCTCAACACCATGGGTAAGTTGAATATCTCCAGCAGTAACCTGACATGGACCTTCCATGTTGATAGTTAACATGGCCTCTTGGCCAACCGTCATCTTAATCGCCACTTCTTTTAAATTAAGCAGAATATTAACGACATCTTCTTGCACGCCTTCAATGGTACTGTACTCGTGCAAAACTCCGTCGATAGTAGCTTCTGTAATAGCACTTCCAGGCATAGAAGACATTAAAATTCTTCTTAATGCATTGCCCAGTGTGTGCCCGAACCCACGCTCTAAAGGTTCAAGTACGATACGCGAATGATTAGGAGTATCTGATTGTACTTTTAGAACCTTAGGGGTCAGCATTTCATTAATATCAGTATACATTCTGCTATCTCTCCGATTTTACTTAGAGTAAAGTTCTACCACCAAGTTAACGTTATAATCAGCAGATACTTCACTCAAAGTAGGTACTGTAGTAAATGTACCTTTGATTGAAGCTACATCTACAGTCAACCAATCGCAAGAAGCACGTTGTTCAGACAACGCAATCGCTGCTTTAACTCGTCCTTGTGCTTTGGCTTTTTGTCTAATAGCAACAACGTCCCCAGATTTAACCAGGAAAGACGGTATATTAACAACTTCGTCATTAACTATGACCGCTTTATGTGCTACTAACTGCCGTGCTTCAGCACGAGTACTTGCAAAACCCATTCTATAAACAACGTTATCGAGACGTCTTTCCAGGGTAGCCATCAGATTTTCACCTGTTGAGCCTTTTTGGCTGGCAGCTAACTTATAATAGTTGCGGAATTGTTTTTCCAGCACACCATACAGGCGTCGGATTTTTTGCTTTTCACGCAATTGGACGCCGTAATCACTTAAACGGGGACGCTTATCACCATGTTGGCCAGGTTGTTTTTCTGACTTACATTTTGATTTATGATCACGTACTCCGCTTTTAAGGAATAAATCCGTGCCTTCTCTACGTGACAACTTACACTTTGGACCAAGGTATCTAGCCATTGAACACTCCTGAATCTTATACGCGACGTTTTTTAGGCGGCTTACAACCATTATGCGGTATGCCGGTTACATCGGTTATTTCTACAATCTTGAATTCCTGCGATATCAATTCACGAATAGTTGATTCGCGACCTGGTCCAGGGCCATGCACTAAAACAGCAACAGATTTCATACCATATTCTTTTGCAATAACAGACGCTCTCTCTGTTGCAATTTGTGCTGCGAAAGGAGTACTTTTACGTGAACCCCTGAAGCCTGATCCACCCGAAGTTGCCCAGGATAAAGCATTACCCTGACGGTCGGTAAACGTTACAATCGTGTTATTAAATGAAGCGTGAACATGCACTATTCCATCAGATACGACGCGTTTAACTTTTTTTCGGACTTTTTGTTGTTTTGCCTTACTAGTTGCCATCTTAAGTTCCTACATAAAATTAATTAGTGGTGCCTTTACGCCGGCCTTTACGCGTACGAGCGTTTGTCTTTGTACGCTGGCCACGAAGCGGCAGGCCTCTTCGGTGACGCAGACCCCGGTAGCAACCCAGGTCCATAAGACGCTTAATATTCATAGTGATTACACGACGTAAATCACCTTCGATTGTCATTTTAGCAATTTCAGCTCTTAGTGTTTCCAACTGAGCATCGGTAAGCTGTGATACTTTGGTTGCGGGATCAATACCAAATTGCTCACAAAGTTTTAGTGAGGTTGGACGTCCAATACCGTAGATCGATGTAAGCGCAATCACAAGATGCTTGTGATCCGCTATGTTAACACCTGCAATACGTGCCATTAAATTCTCCGATCGTTATTTTGCTCTGCCGAAAGGGACAGAAGAATACTAGTTTAATAAATTAAAATCAAGCCCGGATTTAACCTTGCCTTTGTTTATGCCGTGCATCTTTACATATCACACGAATTACTCCATTGCGCTTGATAATCTTGCAGTTGCGGCAAATACGCTTTACTGATGCTCTAACTTTCATTACTAACTCCGATAATAATCATAAAAGACCAGGCAACTTAGTCCCTTTAAAATTAGCCTTTTTCATTAATGAATCATATTGCTGGGTCATTAAATGGGCTTGTATTTGCGCAACAAAATCCATAATTACAACAACAATAATCAACAACGAGGTACCACCAAAATAAAATGGAACATGCCATGTATACATTAAAATTTGGGGTAATAAACACACTAGCACTAGATAAAGAGAGCCAATCAATGTCAATCTGGTCATCACTAAATCAATGTAACGTGAAGTTTGTTCGCCTGGTCTAATTCCAGGAATGTACGCGCCTGATTTTTTTAGGTTTTCCGCGGTGTCCTTGGGATTAAACACAAGAGCCGTGTAGAAGAATGCAAAAAACAGAATTGCCAGAGCATATACAATTAGATACAAAGGTTGGCCAGGTGATAATGCCATGCCTATATCAGCTAACCAATCCATTCCTTTTCCACGGGCAAAGAACTGTGCAAGAGTCGCCGGAAGAAGAATAATGCTTGAGGCAAATATAGGAGGAATCACGCCAGCCATATTGATTTTTAAAGGCAAATGACTTGTCTGCGCTGCATATACTTTCCTGCCTTGCGTACGCTGCGCATAATTAACTCTAATACGTCGTTGACCTCGTTCCATAAATACTACAAAGCCGGTAACAACTACCACAATAATTGCAATAAACAGCAATGTTAAAGCCTGCATTTGCCCTTCTTTAACTTGCTGCAGAACCGAGGCTATCGCACCTGGCATACTGGAAACAATCCCAGAGAAAATGATTAAGGAAATCCCATTCCCCACACCTTTTTCGGTAATCTGCTCACCTAGCCACATTAAAAACATAGTTCCGGTTACCAAGGTGACAACCGCTGTAAAATAGAAGGTTATGTCGGGTTGTAAAGCTATTTGTTGGCCAGCAAGCCAGCGAGCCATACCTAAGGACTGGAATATAGACAATAGTAACGTTAAATACCGTGTATATTGGTTTATCTTACGACGACCAGACTCACCTTCTTTTTTTAGCTGCTCAAGTTTAGGAACAACTACCGAAAAAAGCTGAATCATGATCGAGGCTGAAATATAGGGCATTATACCGATGGCAAACACTGTCACTCGTGATAAAGCACCACCAGAAAACATATTAAACAAGCCAAAAATTGTATTTTGCTGCTCATTGAAAAAATTAGCCAATTTTTGCGGATCTAAACCTGGAACCGGGATATGCGCACCCAGCCGGTAAACTAAAATTGCAATCACTACAAATAATAATCGGGATTTTAATTCAGCCAAGCCACCACGTACAGGCGTAGATAATTGTTTCTGGTTTTTCATGGTCACTCTTCTATGCTTCCACCAAGGTCTTCAATCACTTTACGGGCACCTTTAGTAATGCGTAAACCTTTAAGTTTCACAGCAGTAGTAAGTTCGCCTGAAAGAATAACCTTTGCTTCACGTATACCCTTCGTGATCAATCCTGCAGCTTTCAAAGCATCAAGATCAATAATGTCAACTTTTAATTTTGCCAATTCGCTAAGTGTTATTTCGTCAACAGTTTTAGCACCACGGGACTTGAATCCCATTTTTGGCAAACGACGTTGAATAGGCATTTGACCGCCTTCAAAGTTGATCTTATGGAATCCGCCTGCACGAGCTTTCTGCCCTTTATGACCTTTACCACTTGTTTTGCCTAATCCTGAACCAATTCCACGTCCAACACGTCTACGATTGGGTCGTGAGCCGGGATCTGGAGATAGTGTATTTAAATTCATTATGCACTCTCCTCTACTTTAAGCAGATAGTGGATTGCGTTAGTTAATCCACGAATTGCTGGTATATCGCGATGAACAACGGTGCTGTTTATTTTTCCCAGACCCAATTGTTTAGCAATCAGTACATGTTTTGGTATACGACCTATCAGGCTTTTGACCAAAGTAATTTTAATTTCGCTGCTCATTATTATCCCGCCATTACTTCAGCAACTGATTTGCCGCGTTTAGCCGCAACGTAATCAGGGGTGCCGATATGTGTTAAAGCGCCAATAGTCGCCCGAACAATATTGCTCGGATTTGTAGAACCAATACTTTTAGCAAGAATATTTTGTACACCAAGCACTTCAAGTACTGCGCGCATTGCACCGCCTGCAATAATTCCTGTACCTTCACTCGCAGGTTTCATGAATACTTTAGAAGCACCATAGTTCCATGATATTTCATGGTGAATAGTGGTTCCTGCTAAAGGAACATAAGCCATATTTTTACGAGCTTGTTCCATTGCTTTTTGAATTGCTATTGGAACTTCTCGGGCTTTACCGCGACCAAAACCTATTTTACCTTTACCATCGCCTACAACAACCAGGACTGCGAATCCAAAAACACGCCCTCCCTTAACAACTTTTGCTGTACGCGTAACTGATACTAGCTTTTCTTGGTAACCATCAGTTTTTGTAGAATCATCAAATGCCATAACCGTTCCTTAAAAATTCAAGCCAGCTTCGCGGGCACCTTCAGCCAATGCTTTCACCCGACCATGATATTTATATCCGGCACGGTCAAATGCTACTTCGGAAACCTTTTTTTCAATAGCGCGTTTCGCAAGGAGTTTCCCAACTTGTAATGCCTGCTCACATTTATTACCTGATAAAGACACTTTTAATTCTTTATCTAGTGTTGATGAGGAAACAATTACTTGATCACCTTTTTCGCCACGCATAACGATTTGCGAATATATATGCGAACCACTGCGGTAGACAACCAATCGTGGTCGTTTTGAACTACTAATAATGGCCTTAGTCTTTGAAGCTCTGCGTCTTCGTGCAATTTGCTTATTCATGAGTTACACCTTATTTCTTTTTAGCTTCTTTGCGTACGATAACTTCACCAGCGTATTTCACACCCTTACCTTTATAAGGCTCTGGTGGTCGAAACGCTCTAATTTCTGAAGCAACCTGGCCAACAAGTTGTTTATCTATCCCTTTCAACACGATAGTTGTGTTGTTTGGCGTTTCAGCAACAACACCTGCAGGAAGGTCATATTCAATTGTGTGAGAAAAGCCTAATGATAATGAAACTTCTTTATCTTTAGCCTGTGCACGATAACCTACACCAACTAGTTCTAATGTCACAGAAAAACCGGTTGTAACACCCTCAATCATATTATTAACCAAAGCGCGAACGGTTCCAGCTTGTGCCCATGCATTCGGATTAACTTCAGCAGGTTTGAAAATAATTTGTTTATCATTGGTATCAGACTTGCTTACGCTAACTAATTTATTACAATGCTGGGTCAATGTTCCCTTAGGCCCTTTCACTGTTACTGTCTCTTTGCCAACAGACAATTCAACATTTGCAGGAAGTATAATAGGGGCTTTAGCTACTCTAGACATATCTATCCTCGTTCGTATTACGCCACTTCACAAATTATTTCGCCGCCTACACCCTGCGCTCTGGCAGCTATATGTGTCATTACGCCTTTAGACGTTGACAGAATGGCAATTCCAAAGCCTGGAATAGATGACAAATCTTTAACTGACTTATAGACACGTAATCCGGGGCGACTAATTCGCTTAATGAGATCAATTACTGGACGACCTTGATAGTACTTAAGGTGAACAGTTATAGTCTTCAAATTATTTTCAAGAGACTCTACAGCATAATCGGCTATATAACCTTCTTGTTTAAGAACCTTTGCAATCTCTTCTTTTAAAATAGAGGAAATCATTTTCACATGCTGATGTTTAGCATGCTGGCCATTTCGAATTCTAGTCAGCATATCAGCAACTGGATCATGCATACTCACAGTCGTTTCTCCAATGTATAAAAGTTTTACCAGCTAGATTTTCTGCCGCCAGTGACATTACCTGTCATTAGCTGCTGACGTAAACAAATCCGGCATAGTCCAAATTTACGATATACTGCATGCGGACGCCCACATTGCTGGCAACGCGTGCTATGGCGGACAGGATTAGAATTAACAGGCAACTTGGCTAAGCTAGCTTGTGCTGCCATAATCTCATCCAAATCGTCAGACTTTTTGATGGTCACTTTTAATTCGGCTCGTCGAGTTCTATATTTGTCTACCAAAAGACCTTTTTTAGATTCACGCGCTAGTGTTGATTTTTTAGCCACAGTTATACCCTTCTTATTTTCTGTCTCTGTCTTTTAAAGGAAGATTAAATGCTTCTAATAAAGCTTTTGCTTCTTCATTTGTTTTCGCGCTTGTTGTTATACAGATATCAAGCCCACGAATCACATCGATTTTATCAAAATCAATTTCAGCAAAAACGATCTGTTCTTGGATGCCCATGCTGTAGTTACCAGTACCGTCAAATGACTTGGGGTTCAAACCTCTGAAGTCACGAACTCGCGGCAATGTGATAGTGATTAACCTATCCAAAAACTCATACATACGTTGGCTACGCAATGTTACTTTACATCCTATTGGCCAATCTTCGCGAATTTTAAATCCGGCTATTGATTTTTTTGCCAAAGTAACCACAGGCTTTTGCCCTGCAATTCTGGACATATCTTCTACTGCAAAATTCATTACTTTTTTATCGCCAACCGCTTCACCAACACCCATGTTAAGGGTTATTTTTTGAATTCGCGGCACTTGCATAATGCTTTTGTAGCCAAATTTCTTCATCATCATTTCGACGACTTCGTCTTTGTAAAACTCTTTAAGTCTAGCCATTTCCATCACCTGATTAAATAAGGTCAACCATTTCATTATTTGACTTAAAATACCTAACCTTGCGTTTATCACCGTCATTTTCAAGAAATTTAAAACCGACTTTATCAGCTTTCTTGGTATTCGGGTTATAAAGTGCAACGTTGGATATAGCTAGAGGCGCTTCCTGAGAAATAATTCCACCTTTTTGCTCTGTTTGTGTGTTAGGTTTTACGTGCTTTTTAATAATGTTAGCACCTTCAACAACAACTTTTTCGCCAAGCACACGCAACACTTTGCCAACATGATCTTTACTTTTTCCGGCAATTACAATGACTGTATCGCCACTTCTAATGCGTTTCATAAACAATCCTTCTTATAATACTTCAGCAGCCAGAGAGATAATTTTCATAAATCGCTCTCTCAGCTCGCGAGTCACAGGGCCGAATATACGGGTTCCAATGGGCTCATTCTGGTTATTTAAAAGTACTGCTGCATTTCCATCAAAACGAATTAAAGAGCCATCGTCACGACGAACACCTTGACAGGTCCGTACCACTACCGCATTCATCACAGCACCTTTCTTAACCTTGCTGCGTGGGATAGCATCTTTAATGCTTACTTTGATAACATCACCAACACGGGCATAACGTCTATGCGATCCGCCAAGCACTTTGATACACATCACTTTGCGAGCGCCGCTGTTGTCTGCAACTTCGAGCACTGTCTGCATTTGTATCATTCTATTCTCCAGCTCTAAATTCGACCAGAAAAAGGTTGCTGATTATATCAGCCCTCTGGATTTTTTAAAAGTAAAACAACCATGAATTTTAAGAAATAACTTCGACTAATACCCAGCTTTTTAGTTTAGAGAGGGGTCTAGATTCACGAATTTTCACAGTATTGCCAATTTTACACACTTGATTTTCATCATGGGCATGCAGTTTTGTTCTGCGCTTCATGATTTTTCCATATTTTGGATGCTTTACAGTGCGCTCTACCACAACAACAATAGTTTTTTGCATCTTATCACTTACAACTTTCCCTACCATTGTTCTAGCATTTGATTCAAGATTAGACATGACCATTACCTGCCTTTTGCGTCATCATTGTTTTTACTCTGGCAACATTTTTCCTCACTATAGTGACTAAATGTTTTTTATCCAGGGTACCATTAGCTTTTTTCATACGCAGAGTAAACTGTTCTTTACGCAGAATAAGCAACTCGGCCTGCAACTCGTCAACTGTCATATCTTTAATATCTTTGATTTTTTTCTTTGTATCTTTTGCGTCTTTCATCACATCACCTTGCGTTCTTCAAATATTACTTTGAAAGGAAGCTTGGCTTTAGCTAAATCGAACGCTTCAATCGCTAACTCGCGTGTAACGCCTTCCATTTCAAAAAGAACCTTACCTGGTTGAATTTGAGCTACCCAATATTCAACGCTACCTTTACCTTTACCCTGCCTAACTTCCAGAGGTTTCTGAGTAATTGGCTTGTCAGGGAAAACACGTATCCATATTTTTCCACCGCGTTTGATATGACGAGTCATAGCACGTCGTGCAGCTTCAATTTGTCTGGCTGTTAACCGACCGCGTTCAAGCGCTTTCAATCCGAATTCACCAAAGCTAATTTTGGAGCCTCTTTGTGCCAAGCCCCGATTTCGGCCTTTCATTTGCTTACGGTATTTTGTTCGTTTTGGCTGTAACATAATTGTAAATCCTCACTCTCACTTGCCGCTTTCAGTGCTTCGAGTCTTTTGGGGAACGTTTTCGCCTTTAAAAATCCAGACTTTAACGCCAATAATTCCGTATGTAGTTTTAGACTCAGCAGTTCCATAATCTATATCTGCACGGAAGGTGTGTAAAGGAACACGGCCTTCACGATACCACTCACTGCGAGCAATTTCTGCACCACCTAAACGACCGCTAACACAGATTTTAATTCCTTTGGCGCCTGATTTTAGTGCAGACGTTACAGCTCGTTTCATTGCACGACGGAACATAACTCGTTGCTCTAATTGCTGGGCAATACTTTCAGCCACAAGCGTAGAATCAAGTTCAGGTTTGCGCACTTCTTCGATATTCAAATGTACTGGCACGCCTAGCTTAGAAGATATTTCACTTCTTAATGCTTCAATACCGCCACCTTTTTTGCCAATAAGCACACCAGGTCTTGCGGTGTGAATTGTGACTACAGCATTATTAGCAGGTCGCTCAATTTGAATACGGCTTACTGCAGCAGACATTAATTTTTTCTTCAGATCTTTACGAAGATTAATATCTTGATTCAGCAGTTGGGCATAATTTTTATTTGCATACCACTTGGAATTCCAGTCTTTTACAATACCAAGTCGTATACCGATCGGGTTTACTTTCTGTCCCATTGCTATTCCTCGTCAGACACTTTAATGGTGATATGGCATGTGCGCTTACATATTCGGTTAGCGCGACCTTTAGCACGTGGACTGATACGCTTTAGCGTTGTCGACTCATCCACATAAACCACACCTACTTTAAGTTCGTCGATATCAGCACCATTATTATTTTCTGCGTTAGCAATTGCAGATTCTAATAGTTTAAGCATCAACTGAGCACCCTTCTTTGGCGTAAACTTGAGAACATCAAGCGCCCCAGAAACGTTCATCTTCCGAATCATATCGGCAACCAATCTACCTTTTTGGGCAGATAAAGGTGCATTTTTTAATCTAGCTGTAACTTCCATCGTCGCCTCTTACTTACCTTTGGCCTTTCTGTCACCAGCGTGGCCTTTGAATGTACGAGTCATGGCAAACTCACCCAACTTATGACCAACCATGTTATCTGTAATATAAACAGGAACATGATCTCTGCCGTTATGTACGGCAATGGTCAAATCAATCATCTCGGGAACAATTGTAGAACGCCTTGACCAAGTTTTAATTGGTTTTTTTGACTTTGATGCGACCGCCACTTCCACTTTATTTAGTAGGTGATGATCGATAAAAGGACCTTTTCTAATAGAACGAGCCACCTTGATATCCTCTTAACTAATTATTTTTTCTTGCGTCTTCTGACAATAAACTTGTCAGTCCGCTTATTACTTCTTGTCTTGTAACCTTTTGTAGGTATACCCCAAGGAGTAACTGGATGACGTCCACCAGAAGTCCTTCCTTCACCACCACCGTGTGGGTGATCGACCGGGTTCATTGCAACACCACGAACTGTAGGTCGCACGCCCCGCCATCTTGTAGCACCAGCTTTGCCGAGTACGCGCAGGCTATGTTCACTGTTACTAACTTCACCAATTACTGCACGACAAGATGCTAAAACTTTTCTCATTTCACCGGAACGCAATTTTAGTGTTGCATAAGTACCTTCTTTAGCAACTATCTGGCCGCTACATCCAGCACTACGTAACATTTGCGCGCCTTTACCTGGCTTTAATTCCACGCAGTGAATTGTTGTACCAACAGGGATGTTTTTTAATGGCAAACAATTTCCACTGCTGATTGGTGAATCATCACCACTAACTACAACATGATCTTTCAACAAACCTTCTGGGGCGATAATGTAACGCCGTTCACCGTCTTTGTAAACAAGTAATGCAATTAATGCAGATCGGTTAGGATCATATTCAATTCTTTCTACCCGTGCTTCGATACGATCTTTATCACGTTTGAAATCTATAATACGATACTGGCTTCTAATACCACCACCGATATGACGTACTGTTATACGTCCCTGGTTATTACGACCACCAGTTTTATTTAACTTTTCAACCAACGCACTATGAGGCTTGCCTTTATGGATATGATGGTGGACAACTCGTATCTCACCACGTTTACCAGGCGATGTTGGTTTGGATTTTAATAATGCCATTATAATCTGCCTTATTATTCAGTCGCTGTGAAGTCAATGTCATAACCTGACTGCAGAGAAACAAATGCTTTTTTCCAATCACTGCGCTTGCCGCTCAGTTGTTTGAATCGCTTTTTTTTCCCTTTGACATTTATGACGGACACATTTTTAACTTTCACATCAAACATATGCTCGACGGCTAATTTAATTTCACTTTTAGTAGCAGTTTTCAGCACCTTAAAAGTAAATTGTTTGAACTTATCAGCCATAATCGTTGATTTTTCAGAGGTATGTGGTTCTCTAAGAACCATCAACAGTCTTTCAGCATTCATTGTAACTGCTCCTCTAATTTT
>Ga0105054_10009397_pt1 | contig 12686 bp, 10 predicted proteins | sample BON02_FD_78091 | JGI IMG/M metagenome (GOLD analysis project Ga0105054, IMG submission 78091) | Freshwater microbial communities from Lake Bonney liftoff mats and glacier meltwater in Antarctica - BON-02 (megahit assembly) | ecosystem: Environmental > Aquatic > Freshwater > Ice > Glacier... | reverse complement strand
ATCCGTAAGGGGCAATTCAACACCAAGGGCCTGACCGCATTTCACCAGTTCGCTGAGCTCGCGGCATAATTATGTCCAGCGTTAGCCCCCACGCAAACCAACGAAAAATTTGCGACAGAACCCCAAGCGCCACTCCACCCTGACCCTTCCTGAGGCTGTGTAACCGGCGCGATAACCCTATCTGGAACGGGTTTAGATCGACCAAATGACCTCTATTGACCGTGGGACAAAGAGACATGCACGACCTGAGCATGCTGGAACTGGCAACCGCAATTCGCGCCCGCAAAGTGTCCCCAATGGATGTGACCGAGCACATGCTGGCGCGGATCGAAACCCATGACCCGGACATCGGGGCCTATGTCGTTGTCACCGCCGAGAGGGCCCGCGCGCAGGCGAAAACGGCGGAAGAGGAGATTTCTGGCGGCCACTGGCGGGGGAACCTGCACGGTGTGCCGATTGTCTACAAGGACATATTCTACAGTTATTTTGCGCCAACGATGGCGGGTTCCAGCCTCTACCGGGAGTTTCGGCCATCTTATAGTGCCACCGTTCTGACCCGGCTGGAGAATGCCGGGGCCGTGACCTTGGGCAAGGTAAAGACGACGGAACATGCGTTTACGGATTATCATCCGGACGTGACGCCACCGCGCAATCCGTGGAATCCTGACTGCTGGTCGGGGGCCTCGTCGAGCGGGTCCGCGACGGCCACTGCGGCGGGGTTGGCCTATGCCGCGCTTGGTAGCGATACCGGCGGCAGCATCACGTTTCCGAGCGCGGTCAACGGTCTGACGGGCCTGAAACCCACCTGGGGACGTGTCAGCCGCTTTGGGGTATTCCCGCTGGCGCCGACATTTGACCATATCGGGCCGCTTGCCCGGTCTGCGCTGGATTGTGCGGCGCTGCTGTCGGTCATGGCGGGTGCCGATCCCAACGATCCTACCGCGCTCTTTGATCCTGTCGATGACTACGTTTCAATAGCGCAGGGACCGATTTCGGGTTTGCGGATCGGCATGCCGCGCTATTATGCGACCAAAGGTGTGGACGCGCAGGTCATCGCTGCTCTGGATGCCGCGGCGCAGATCTTTGAGGAACAGGGCTGTGTGATCCATGACATCACCTTTCCGGACTGGGAACCGGCAATCGCTGCATGGAACACAATGAGCGCCGCCGAGGCAGCCGTGGCGCATGAGCACACCTTTCCTTCTCGCAAAGCGGAATATGGTGCCCTGTTTGCCGAAAGGTTGGCGATGGGGCGCGCAATTAGCGGGGTGGACGTGGCCAAGGCCACGCAGGCGCGCCTTGATTTCTCGGGCAGGGTGCGACAGCTGTTCGAAGAGATTGACCTCTTTCTCATCCCGGCGATGCCTATAACTGCGCCGACAATTTCGGAATGGGACAGTGCAACCACGTTCAGCGTCATGGACCTGATCCGGTTTACCGCGCCTTTCGATCTGACAGGCAGTCCGAGCGTCACTTTCCCGGCTGGGTTTGACCGGCAAGGCATGCCTGTCGCGCTGCAACTGGTCGGGCGTCATCTGGGAGAAGGCGTGCTGTTGCGGGCTGTGGCCGCTTTCCAACGGGTGACGGCGTTCAATAGAATGCACCCCACGCTCTGATTGCTAGGGCCAGACTGGTTTGCGCCGCGCCATGAAGGCCGCGCGTCCTTCGGCAAAGTCGGGGCCTGAGAACAGCGCGGCAATCTCGCGGTCCACTGTATCCAGATTGGTGGCCGCTGCGCCCGGGATCGGAGAGAGCGCGTTCACCGTGGCCTTGGTCACACGCAACGAGGCAGGGGACACCTGCGTCAGCATCCGGGCATAGTCACTGACCGATTGTGCAAGCGCATGGTCCGGACACAGCCGGTCGATCAGGCCGATGGACAGCGCCTCTGCCCCGTCGATCTTGCGGGCGGAAAAGAGGATGTCCTTAGCGCGTGCCGGTCCAACCTTTTCGATCAGTTGCGCCGTGTCCGCCGGACTGTAGGCAATGCCCAAACGGGCTGGTGTGATGGCAAAGACGGCGCTCTGTCCGGCAAAGCGCAGGTCACAGGCGAGCGCAATCCCGCAGCCGCCGCCGACGCAGGCCCCCCGGATCAGGGCGATCACAGGCTGGACCACCGCGCGCAACGCCGCCTGCCCGGCCCGCACCGCAGCATTATATGCGGCAGCGGACTCGGGCGTCGCGTAAACCGCGGCAAATTCGGAAATATCCGCGCCGGCGCAAAATGTATCGCCTGCGCCGGTGACGATCAGAACGCGGATGCCCGGTTCGGCGGAAATGCTGGCGCAGATGACCGGTAGCGCCTCCCACATGGTGCGGGTCATGGCGTTGCGGGTCGCAGGCGCATTCAGGGTCAGTGTCGCAACCTCGGCCCGCCGCAGGGTCAGGCGACCGTCAGCAGAGCCCTCGGGATCAGGGTCAGACATCGTCAGGTTTCCTTACAAATAGTCATAAATTGCCGCCACATAGGCCCGGGCTCGCGCCGAAGACCCCATCGCCCCGGACATATGACCGGTGACATAGCCAAAGGACAAGCCGGTATCCGGATCGGCAAACCCCTGCGCTCCTCCCGCGCCCCAATGGCCGATGGCCTGCGGATTGGGGCCAAAGTCGAGACCGGGCGGCAAGGAAAGCTCGAACCCGAGCCCGTAGCGGATGGGCAGCCCGAGAATGGGATCAGCAGGGTTGCGGCACAGTTCGGTGCGCAGCGCATTCTGTCTCTCGCGGGGCAACAGAGTACCGGGCCAGATCAACTGACCATAGAGCAGCGCAATAGCCTGCGCTGTCGCGTGGCCGCTGCCGGAGCCGATCACGGCGCCGCGCCATTGGGCTGAATTGAAATCCTCTCCGCGCGCGAAAAACGCCATCGAGCGCGCAAAAAACGTATCGGGCGCGTCGTCCATGGCACGGAACAGGGCGGTCGGGTCATCCTGAGTCAATGTGGCGCAGCGCGCGATGTCCTGCGCCTGCAACCCGATCCGGAAATCGGCGTCCAATGGCCCTGTCACCATCTGATGGAGCAACGCGGGCAGGTGCCGGACCCCGGCCGCCCGGCACAGCACCTCGCCCAGCAGATAGCCATAGGTCATGTTGTGATAGACCGGAACATGCTGCAGCGGCACCACCGGGGCCGACCCCTCCAGATGGCTGATCATTCTGGCCCAGTCAAAGAGATCGCCGGCATCGACCTGTCCCGAAACCGCTGGCAGACCGGCGCGGTGGGTCAGGATGTCATGAACCGTGATCGCGCCCTTGCCCTGTGCTTCGAATGCAGGCCAAAGCGCTGCCACCCGCGTCTCTAGCTGCAACATGCCACGCGCGATCATCACATGGGCCAAGAGCGACAGCACCCCTTTGCTGACGGAAAAGCAACAGGCGAGCGTATCCTCGGCCCAGAGGTGGCCGGGGGCAGCGGTGCCGCCCCGGATATCGACCAACACCTGGTCCGCCGCCATGACGCAGAGAGCGCCGCGTTCGGTACCATCGGCAATGGCGGTCGCAAACGCATCGGCAACGCGCCGAAAGGCCGGATCACAGGAACCGGTCCAAGCGGCCATCAGCTTTGGCCCGGTTCAGCGCGTGCCGGTTCAGCGCGTGCCGGTGCAGGGCGGCCCAGCATCATGTCGGCCGCCTTTTCCGCGATCATCATCGTGGGGGCGGATGTATTGCCACCTACGATCAGCGGCATCACCGAGGCATCCGCAACCCGCAATCCCGCGACGCCGCGCACCCGCAATTCCGAATCAACGACCGAGGCAGGGTCCGTCCCCATCCGCGCGGTGCCGACCGGATGAAAGATCGTATTTGCCCCCGCCCGCACCCAGGCATCAATTGCGGGGTCATCGGTCAGATCGGCGGCCACAGGCGACATATCCGCCTTGCGATGTCGTGCCAGCGCCGGGTTTTCGCCAATCCGGCGGGCCAGCCGAACACCATCGCGCATGCAGTAACGATCTGCCGGTGCTGCCAGATAATTGGGGTCGATGCGCGGTGGTTGGGCAGGGTCAGGCGATGTGATGACAATCTCGCCCCGGCTTTCGGGGCGCAACTGATAGAAATTGATCAGATATCCGTGACGACCCTGCCCTTTTTGCGTCGTCTCGAGGCTTAGTCCCGGGACAAAGGTGATATGGATATCGGGGATATCGCAGTCAGACCGGGTCCGCAGAAACCCCCCCACTTCGAGGGGTACGGCGGTCGCGTGGCCGGTGCCGAGCAGGACCGCCTGCAGCATCGCCCATGCGGCGCGGTCGGGACGAAACAGCCGGTAGAGTGTGATCGGATCGCGACATTCATAGGTCAGGTAGACGCCCAGATGGTCCTGCAGATTGCGGCCGACCTGCGGACTGTCGATCAGCGGCGTGACCCCGGCGGCAGACAGCGCCCGTCCCGGCCCGATACCGGAAAGCTGCAAAAGCTGTGGTGAATTGATCGCGCCTCCTGCGAGCACGATCTCGCGTCGGGCCTGCACCATCTGTCGGGCACCGTTTCGGATCACCTCGATCCCAGTGGCGCGCCCCTACCTCAGCAGCACCTTTTGCGCGAGGGTCCGGGTCCAGACCGTCAGGTTTCGCCGTTGCAGGGCCGGGCGCAGAAATGCCGTGGCGCTGCTGACGCGGCGCCCGTTGCGGATGTTGAAATCGTAGATGCCCAGCCCCTCCTGCGCGGCGCCGTTGAAATCGGCGTTGGCACCCGCGCCCTCTGCCATTCCGGCAGTGATGAAGGAGTGGTAAAGCGGGTTCTGTGCCCGGGCCTTTTGCACATGCAGCGGGCCGCCTTGGCCGTGGAACGGATTGTCCGGACGCTCCGGGTTATCCTCGGACCGGCGAAAGTAGGGCAGAACATCGGCATAGGACCAGCCCCCGCAACCCGCCTGTGCCCATTGGTCATAGTCGGCGGCGTTGCCACGCATGTACATCATGCCATTGATGGTCGACGAACCGCCCAGCACCTTGCCGCGTGGCCATTTGATCTGGCGCTGATCCAGTCCCGGCTGGGGCACGGTCAGGTAATTCCAGTTCGTCGGCTTGTGCCAATAGGCAACGCCGGCAAGCAGGGGCACGCTGAACAATGGATTACGGTCGCTGCCGCCCGCCTCGATCAACAGAACCGAATTGCGCGCATCCTCGGAGAGGCGATTCGCCAGAACGCAGCCCGCCGATCCTGCACCGACGATGATGAAATCGAAGATATCCAAGTCAGGCTCCTTTGTGGCAGGGCATGGGGGCTCTGCCCCCCGTCCGCCTTCGGCGGCCTCCACCCGAAATATTTATGGCCAAAAGATGCACGAGGCGGCGCGGCAATCGGGACTCAGTAAGGAAATTCTGCCCCGTTCATCGCGATGGCCTGCCCGCTGACATATTCGGCGTCGTCACTGGCCAGCCACGAGACCGTGGCCGCCACATCGTCGGGTGTGCCGAACCGGCCCCACGGCACGGTGGCGCGGAACCCGTCGATCACCTCTTGCGGGGTCTTGTCGAGCCGCGTGGCAAAACCTGCAGCGATACCGCCCCAGAACGGCGTCTCGATATGGCCGGGGACGTAGCAATTGGCCCTGATCCGATGCGGTGCGAGTTCGATTGCCAGCGACTGGGTCAGCATGATGATCGCGGCCTTGGATGCGCAGTAATGCGACAGATTGGGGACGCCGCGCCGCCCTGCCCCGCTTGACGCGTTGATGATGACCCCGCCACGCCCCTGCGCGATCATCGCCCGCGCCGCTGTCCGCGACCCCAGAAAGACCGAATCGACATTCACGTCCATGACGCGTTTCCATTCGGTATAGCTCATCTCGACCACCGGGGTGACGGCGATGATCCCGGCATTGCACACCATCACGTCAAGCCCACCCTGTGCCGCGATCACCTGCGCCACGGCTGTCTCCATATCCGCCTCGGATGTGGCATCGCCGGTGAGCGAGAGGACACCCGGACGTGGCGTGGGGTTGAGATCGAACCCGGCCACCTGCGCGCCTTCGGCCAGAAACCTGTCGACGATCCCCAGCCCGATGCCGCTGGCCGATCCGGTGACCAGCACCGATTTGCCGCTATGCCGGTCTGCGATGATCCTCATGTCGGCACCTCTGGTGTGGGTCGGTAAAGCGGGCCGCGCCCGGCCGGGACCGCGACAAGCGCGGGATCGAACGGGGCCAAGGCATGCCCCTGCGGCTGTGGCGGTGCGGCGGAATGGCCGGTCAGTCGGCCGATGATCTGCGCCACCGCGGGTTCGGTGTAATAGAGGCTGTAAACCCCTACGATCATTGCATCGAAGGCAGCGGGGTGCGCGGCCTCGGCCTGTTTCACCGCGATGATGCGGGCAGCTTGAGGCAGCAGCGCCAAATCTTCGGGCAAGGCTTGCAGGATCATGGCCAGCGGTGGCCCGAACCGCGCATGCGCGCGTAGCCTGTCTGCGATGCCCCGCCCCGGCGGAAATTCGGCATCGCCCGGCAGGAGTGTATCAAGAAGCGCCTCGGCCAGGGTCATGCCGCCACTCCGATGCTGGCCCGATCCCGGATCAGCGCATTCGCCGCCCGCAACGCCAGCGCCTGAATCGTCGAGGTCGGGTTAAGGGCTGCTGCGGTAGTGAAGACCGAACCATCCAGAATGACGAGGTTTGGCACGGAATGCGCGCGGGCGTTGGCATCCACGACCGAGGCCGCGGGATCGGCGCCCATGCAGGCGGTGCCCAGCAGGTGAAATCCGGCATTGACCACCAGAGGCTGCGGCGTGATGTCGATTGCCCCCGCTTCGGTAAAGGCGCGGGTCGCGCTGGTGATCCCATGCGCAATCATCGCCCGGGTGTTGCCATCCAGTGTATAGGTCATCTTTGGCGCCGGGATGCCGTTGCCGTCGGCCAAATGGTCGGACAGGGTGACGCGGTTCTCCATCCGGGGCAGATCCTCGGTCGTGACGGTCAGGCTCGCGGTATGGCCGAACACCTGCCGGAACCGGATGTGATGATCCGCACCCCATGGCACGCGGGGCAGATACCCACCCACAGCGGTGCCAACCGGCCCGTCAGACCGGATCAACTGCATCTGATAGCCTCGGACAAAGCCGCGCGCCGGGTCGGTTTCGTAGAAATGTTGCGACAGGATGGATACGGCAAAGGGGCCGCGCCATCCCTCCATCGGCTCTGCGAAGGTGCCGGTCACCATGCCCGTGGGGTGATGCATCAGCCGGCGGCCTACCAGATCGGTGTCATTGGCGATGCCGGCAGGAAACCGGCGCGATTGCGACAAGAGCATCAATCGGGCGGTGCCCAACCCATTGGCCGCAAGGGCCACGACTGCGGCCCGGTGCCGTCTGACCTGACCCGTCGCGTCGTAATAGGCCACACCGGTCGCGCGGCCCTGCGCGTCGGTCTCTACTTCGAACACGCGGGCCTGCGTGATCAGTTTGACACCTGCGCGCAGGGCGGCGGGCCAATAGCTCACATCGGTGGCGCTACGCGCGCCGTGCGGACAGCCCAGATCGCAGGGGCCACAATTGTTGCAGGCCCCGCGCCCCTCGCCATAAGGCTGCGTGTTGATCGCCACATCGCAGGGCCACCAGTGCCAGCCCAGTCGGTCGAACGCGCCCGCCATGCGTGTCGCCGCGATGCCGGGTGCGACGGGGGGCATCTGCCGGGCTTCGCGTGGCGGATTGCCCGGATCACCGGCGAGGCCGGACACGCCCATCATCCGGTCATTCTCGGCATAATAGGGTGCCAGATCCTCGTATGATATCGGCCAGTCATCGGCAACGCCATCTAGTGTGCGCACCTTGAAATCCGAGGGGCGGAAGCGTGGAAAATGCGCGCCCCACAGGATCGTGGAGCCACCGACAGCATTGTAGAGAAATGGTTTTATAGCGGCGTCGCTGTCATCGACCGGATAGTCGGCGGGGCCTTGGCGGACATTCGGATTGGGGTGATGCGTGGTCTGACGCGCCACTTCCCAGTCGGGGCGCAGGCTTGGCGTGTCGGCGGGGTTCACCCAACCGCCCTGTTCCAGACAGGTTACCTTCAGCCCGGCCTTGGCGAGCTTCCACGCGGCAGCGGCCCCGCTTGCGCCCGCACCCACGATCACGACGTCATCCATCGGCGCCCCCGTTCACACTGAATCCGGTGGAATTTCATGGTTCAGCACGCGCATGCACCGGACCTGCCGCCCGTCTGCCAAGGGCTGCAGACTTTGCGGCGCAGCACGGCAGGCGTCGGTCACATGCGGACAGCGCGACGCAAGATAGCAGCCCTTTGGCACGTCAATGGGCGAGGGAATCTCGCCCTGCAGCGCGGCCGGAACCGGATAATCGACCCGGCGCTTTGTCGGATCGGGAAACAGATGCGCCAACAGGAGCGCCCGTGAATAGGGGTGCATCGGGGTGGAAAACACCTGTTCGACCGTCCCCTCTTCGACGATCTGGCCCAGATACATGACCGCCACCCGCTGACAGAGATAGCGCACCGTCGTCAGGTCATGACTGATGAACAGGAAACTGATCCCCAGTTCCGCCTGCAACCGGGCGAGCAGGGCCACCAGCCCGTTGCGCGCGCGCGGTGCCAGAACCGAGGTCGGTTCATCCAGCACGACGAATTGCGGATCAAGGATCAGCGCGCGGGCGATATTGACTCGCTGCAAGGTCGACGCGCCCAGACCGCGCGGTTTGCGGTCGAGCAGGGCCGGGTCGAGGTCGACCAGCTTCAGCGCCGATGCCGCCTTGTCGCGGTGGGTCTTGGCATCGCCGGGGGCATGGATGCGCAATGGCTCGCCCAGAATGTCGGCGATGCTCCAACGCGGGTTGAGGCTGTCGTAGGGGTCCTGAAACACGATCTGCATCCGCGCGCGCACCTTGCGCATCTCAGCGGGGGACAATCCGGCAATATCGGTCCCGTCAAAGATAATCTTGCCCGAGGTCACATCGACGAGCCGCATCAGGCAACGGCCGACCGTGGTCTTGCCCGACCCGGATTCGCCGACCAGACCCACCGCCTCGGCCCGACCGATGCTCAACGAGACCTTGTCGACCGCCTGCACCACTTTGGTCGAATTGCGCAGCGGAAAATGTTTGGTCAGCGCCTCGGTCCGCAAGAACCCTTTGCCCGCGGTGGTCTGGGCGGGAAAATCGCCGCCCCGTTCGTGAAACAGGCGCAGCACATCCTGCGAATAGGGATGCTGCGGGTTGGCAAAGAATTCGCGCACCGGCGCATCCTCGACGATCCTGCCGTCATGCAGCACCAGCACCCGGTCGCAATAATTGGCAATCACGCCAAGCTCTTGGGTCACCAGCAGAATCGCCGATCCGGTGTCTTGAACCGTGGTCCACATCTGATCCAGAAACTGCGCCTGAATCGTTACATCGAGCCCCGATGTCGGCTCGTCCGCGATCAGCAGTTTGGGTTTGGAGGAGAGGGCCATCGCGATCAGCGCCCGCTGCGCCATGCCGCCCGAAAGCTCGTGCGCAAAGGCTTCGACCCGGCGTTCGGGGTCATTGATCCCGACCATGCGCAGCATCTCGACCGCCTGTTTGCGGGCGTGCGCCTCGGTTGCGTCGTTGTGCGCGCGGTAGGCCAGTCGGATCTGTTTGCCCACCCGCAGCATCGGGTTGAGCGCGGATCTGGGGTTCTGCACAATGATGCCGATATCGCGGCCCCGTATCGCGCGGGCCTGATCCTCGGACAGTTTCAGAAGGTCCCGCCCATCAAAGATGACCTCGCCGCCGGTGATCTTGCCCGGATTGCGGGCCAGACCCAGCAGCGCCAGCGCGGTGGTGGATTTGCCCGAACCGGCATCACCGACCAGACCCACGACCTCGCGCGGGTTGATGGTGAAATTCACCCCATCCACAGGTCGCGACACCGCCGTTTCACTGCGATAGGTGACCTGCAGATTGCGGACTTGCAGCAGGCTCATTGACCTTCCTCATAGCGGCGTTCCAACGCGTTGCCCAACACGGCGAAACCAAAGACGGTCAGGGAAATCGCAATGCCGGGAAACACCGATGGCCACCATTCTCCCAGAATGATCTGGTTTGCGCCGGTCGAGATCATCAATCCCCACTCCGGCGTCGGGGGCCGCACACCGGCGCCGACAAAGGACAGGCCAGCCGTCAGCAGAATGGCAAAGCCGATGGTGACCGATGACTGGATGAGCGCTGGGGTCATGGAATTGGGCAGGACGTGGCGTAGTGCGATATTCAGTTCGCAGTTACCCAAGGCGCGCGCGGCCTCGACAAAACCGCGCGATTTCTGCGACAGCACCTCGGCGCGGGTCAGGCGGATGTAGATGGGCACATAGACAAAGGCGAGCGCGATCACGATGTTCGTCGTGCTGCGTCCCGCCAGCGCCACCAGAACCATGGCCGAGATGAACACCGGAAACGACTGCATCACATCCGACACGCGCATCATCAGTTCGGTGGCCCAGTTGCGATAATACCCGGCGACAAGACCCAGAAAGACGCCCAACACCAGCGACAGCGCATTGGCGGCAAGCGCAATGGCTAGGTCGGTGCGTGGTGCGGCAATGACGCGGGAAAATATGTCATAGCCGCTCGCATCGGTGCCCATCCAATGCGGCGGATATTCGAGTGTACCGCTGATCCAGCCAATGAGCTGCCCCGGAATCTCGGTCAGGCTCGGCGGCGGATAGGCGACCCTCGGGGTGGTCAACGTCGGGTCATAGGGCCCGATGTAAGGGCCAATCAACGCCAGCAGACAGACAACACTGACAATGCTGACTCCGATGATAAAGAGCCAGTCGCGCTTGCGCACGATCAGGGTCATGCCCGGTTCTACCTGTTCGATCCTGGCCATCAGTTGGCGATCCTTGGGTCTATGGCCGCATGGATCAGGTCCAGCGCCAGATAAACGATCAGCGAGATGCCAGTGATGACGAGGACGACCCCCTGAATCGCGGGATAATCGAACGCCAGCACCGACCGGATCGCATATTGCCCGATCCCGCCAAGGGAGAATACGCTCTCGACCAGAACCGCGCCGGACAGCATGAAACCATAAAGGATGCCGATCAGGGTCATCGACGGCGCCATTGCCGCGCGCAGGGCGTAGCGGGCGACGCGTTTTTTCGGCAGGCCAATGCAATTGGCATAGAGTACGAAATCAGACTGCAGCGCGCGCAGCATGTTCTGCCGCACCATCTTTATGATCGGTCCGGACAGGATGAAAGCCAGCGTGATCACCGGCAGCATGAGGTGGTGAAACGCCTCGACAAACTTGGAAAAGCTTCCCGCGATCAACGTGTCGATCAGCATGAATCCTGTGACCATATCCGGCGAGGAGGTCATCGGCGACAGGCGGCCCAGCGGCGGCGGTGCGACGCCAAGCTGATAATAGAACACATAGACAAAGAGCAGACCCCACCAGAATTCCGGCTGTGACCCGGCAAAGAGGCTATAGAGGAAAACACCCTTGTCGGCGCGGCCACCCGGATTGAGGGCGCCCAGCATACCGACCGGGATCGCCACCAGCATGGCAAGGATAAAGGCGAGCGTGATCAGTTCGAGCGTGACCGGAAGGTAGGCTCCAACCTCGCTCAGCACCTGCGAATTGGTAACCCATGACACGCCGAGCGAGCCCTGCAACAACCCCGGTTCGACCGATGGCATCAGACCCAGATAGATGGCAAGCTGTTCGAGCACCGGTTTGTCGAGGCCAAGCTGGGCAGCGGCCTGGGCATAGGCTGCTTCGCTGGAATTGAGGCCGACGAGCCGCGACACCGGATCTGCGGGCAGTAGACGGATGAGGAAAAACACCGCAATCGTAAGCCCGAACAGCTGCAATATCCCGATGAGCACCCGCTTTGTGACGTAGCGCAAAAGCATGAGTGGTGGGCCCTTTGGAACAGACGGTCGTAGTGAGAGGGCGCGCGCAGGTGAGGCCCGCGCGCGCCCGGATCGTTTACTCGGCGATCGACAGATCGGCGTAACGGATGGAGTTGTCGGGATACCACTTCAGACCCACGAGGTCAGAGCGGAAAGCCCATTGTGTGTTGTACTCCACAATCGGCAACCATGCGACTTCATCCGCCAGCATCTGCTGGATGTCGGCCAGTGTCGCGGTCCGGCTTTCCGGATCGGGGTCCACACGGGCAGCGGCCCATGCGGCATCCAGATCGGCGTTGCGATAGTTGACCATGTTGTTCAGCCCGCCATTCTCAGGCGAAACAAAGAACAACTGCGTGGCATAGCCCGCATCGACACCAATCGGTTTTTCCTGATCGTTGATGGCAAAGGGCAGGTCACGCTTGACCAGTTGCCGGTCGCCATATTGCGTCTGCGGGATCGGGTCGAGCGTGGCAGGGATACCCACCTCGCGCAGCGCAGACTGGATGATGTTCACGATCGGGCCCAGCGTGGATTCCTTTTCGCTGACATAGGACAGCGCAAAGGACGATGCGAATTCTTCGAGGCCTGCACCATCGGGATAGCCTGCTTCAGCAAGCAGGCTGCGGGCCATTTCGGGGTCGTAGGTGTAATCCGCTGTTGCGGCGAACCCCGGATAGTTCGAGGGGACAAAGCCCTGCCACTGGCTTGCCTGACCGAAATAGCCGTTCGCGATGATCTGATCGAACGGGATCGCGTGGGCAATGGCGCGACGCACCAGCACGTTGTCGAAGGGTGCCACGTCAAAGTTCATATGCAGGAACGTGTTTTCGTTGCCCGCAACACCGGCCACGGTAAATCCCT
>Ga0105054_10009395_pt1 | contig 12687 bp, 14 predicted proteins | sample BON02_FD_78091 | JGI IMG/M metagenome (GOLD analysis project Ga0105054, IMG submission 78091) | Freshwater microbial communities from Lake Bonney liftoff mats and glacier meltwater in Antarctica - BON-02 (megahit assembly) | ecosystem: Environmental > Aquatic > Freshwater > Ice > Glacier... | reverse complement strand
GGGGCGGGGGCGGGCGTGGGCAAGCCTCGCCCCTACAGTCGGATGGGGAGGCAGGGGCGGACGGGTTTGGGGAGGGCGGTGGTCGGGCCTATGGCTGAGGGGCAGGGGCGGGGGCGGGCAAGCCTCGCCCCTACAGTCGGATGGGGAGGCAGGGGCGGACGGGTTTGGGGAGGGCGGTGGTCGGACCTATGGCTGAGGGGCGGGGGCGGGCGTGGGCAAGCCTCGCCCCTACAGTCGGATGGGGAGGCAGGGGCGGACGGGTTTGGGGAGGGCGGTGGTCGGACCTATGGCTGAGGGGCAGGGGCGGGCGTGGGCAAGCCTCGCCCCTACAGTCGGATGGGGAGGCAGGGGCAGACGGGTTTGGGGAGGGCGGTTTGGGGTGAGTGATTTGGTGGCGGAGGGCGGGGTAGTGGAGAGCGAGGGTGAGGGCTCGGGTGATGATGTAGCCGATGAAGGTGAGCCAGAGGGCGGTGAGTCCGTAGGTGGGCGCGAAGTAGGCGCTACTGAGGATGAACAGTCCGGAGGAAATGAGGCTGGTGTTGCGCATTTCGCGAGTGCGGGTGGTGCCGATGAAGATGCCATCGAGTTGGAAGGCGAAAACGGAAAGGGCCACATAGGTGGCGGCGAAGGGGAGGCTGGGTTGGGCGATCGATCGGACGGAGGTGAGATCCGTCATGGCGGCGATGATACTGGGCCCGGCGACGACGAGGGTGGCGGCGAGAAGGCAGGCGGTCGCGATGGCGAGCACGGAGGTGCGGGCGACGGCTTGGTCGAAGAATCTCAGATCGCGGCGACCTTGGGCGTTGCCGACGAGGGATTCGGCGGGAAGGGCGAACCCGTCGAGGAAAAAGGCGCAGAATCCGATCAGGCCGATGAGGATGTGGTTGGCGGCCAAGGTGGTTTCGCCGAGGGCGGCGCCTTGGCGAGTGAACCACGCAAACCCGGCCAACATGGCGAGGGTGCGAATCATTATGTTGCCCTGAGCGATGAAGGTGCCGCGCAGAGCAGACAGGCGGCGGAGCTCGGACCAGGGGATGAAGGGGTGAGGGTCGCGGTGGTGGTCGCGGAGCAGGTGCCAGATAATGAACACGGCGTAGGCGGCGGCGACCCACTCGGCGATGAGGGTGCCGAGGGCAATGCCGCGCACGCCCCAGTCGAGGACCCCGGCAAAGAGCACATCCAGCGTGATGTTGAGCCCGTTGAGGATGAGTTGAAGCACGAGGAGTTGGCGCGTGCGGGCGAGGCCGATGAGGGCGCCGGAAACGGCGAAGGTGATGAGGGTGGCGGGGGCGGCCCAGACGCGCAGGCCGAAATACTCGCGGCCGAGGGCGGCAATCTCGTCGGTGGCGGCCATGAGATGGAAACCGGCGAGGGCGAGGGGGATTTGGAGGATGATGATGCCGAGACCTAAGCCGGCCCCAGTGGCGATGGCGCGCAAGGTGGCCGCGCGGGCGGCGAGGGAGTCGGCAGCACCGACGGCTTGGGCCACGAATCCGGTCGTGCTCATACGCAGGAATCCGAAGGCCCAGTAGATGAAGTTAAGCACGAGCGAACCGATGGCGATGGCCCCCAGGGCGGCGGCAGGGCGGGTGTGGCCGATGACGGCGGTGTCGACGAGGCCAAGGAGAGGCGTCGATGCATTGGCTAGAATGATGGGCCAAGCCAGGCGCAGGATATGCCCGTAAGTCGGATTGGGGGCGGGGGCCGGGGTGGTCATGGCGAAGCAAATCTGCTCCCGGTGAGATTAAATTTGGAGAAAGTTGTAACCTGAGGGGAATTGCGGGTGTGATAGCGGAGGATGACTTGCGTCAATTGCTCAACCCTTACTTACGAACAAATCGGCTAATGGCGGATCCGATTATTGAAACGCAGGGGTTGACCAAGATCTACGGAACGATGCGAGCGTTGGACAACGTCACGGTATCGATCCCGGCGGGAACGATTGGACTGCTCGGACCGAACGGAGCCGGCAAGACGACGTTTTTGAAGTGTTTGCTCAATCTCGAAACTCCGACGTCAGGCGGGGCGCAGGTGCTCGGGCGAAATATCCGATCGAATAATCGCGAGTCGCGGGAGCGGGTGGGCTACGGGCCGGAGCAAGATTGCCATATCCCGGGTTTGGCGGGGTGCGAGTACGTGACATATTGCGGTCAACTGTCGGGAATGTCATTTCGGGCGGCGCGGCAGCGGGCGCACGAAATGTTGGATTTGGTGGGCATGGGGCAGGAGCGTTATCGGTCGATTGATACGTATTCGACGGGGATGCGGCAGCGGGCGAAGTTGGCGCAAGCGTTGGTGCACGATCCGGCGTTGATCATTTTGGATGAGCCGACCAACGGCCTCGATCCGAGTGGGCGGGAACACATTTTGCGGTTGATTGGTAACTTGTGGAAGGAGTTTGGGATCAGCGTCATCATTTCCTCGCACTTGTTGCAGGACGTGGAGCGGATCTGTGATCGGGTGCTGATCGTCGCGGGGGGGCAAGTGATCGAACATGATTCGATGGAAGCGCTCAAAGCACGGCGCGCGCCGGTGGTGGAGCTGGCACCGATGGCGGGGGCGGCGAAGTATATTTCGGTGTTGACCGCGGCGGGGCATAAAGTGGAATCGCTTTCGAACGGTCGGTTGCGGGTGGCTTCGAAGGAGACGTCGACGCAGTGGTTACTGGAATTGATGCAGACGCATGAGTTGCCGCCGGCGCATATCTTTTCGAGTCCGGATGCGTTGCAGACCTTGTTTCTGCAGGCGCTGGAAACGTCGGCGCAGAAAGGGGGCCAGACATGAGTGGCTCGGGACTCGACTTTAATCGCTGGGATGGACCGCGGTCCGGGGTCTGGGCGCGGCGCGGGACGATTGCGTCGATGGGTTTAAGACAGTTGCTACGCGGTAAACTTTTCAAGGTGTTGCTGGGGCTGGGTTGTCTGGCCGGTTTGGTCGTGGCGGGGGCGGGCTTTGTGTTTTCGCAGACGCTGGCGGAAGACGGTTGGTTGGCGGAACTGGCGGCCAAGGGAGGTCCGCGAGCCGAGGCCGTGATGCAGGGGGTGAGTGCGTTGTTGTTGCTCTATCCTGACCTGCTGGTGACGGGAGCTTACAAAGTCGTATTCTGGGCGCAGGCGCAGTTGGGATTGTTGCTGAGTTTGGTGGCGATGACGCTGCTCGTGCCGCAGTTGATCACGCGAGATCGAGGCAGCCAGGCGCTGACGATCTACTTGGCGCGCCCGCTGACTTCGCAGGATTATTTGCTGGGCAAATTTGGGATTATTATCGGGGTGCTGTTGATGCTGTGGACGGGGCCGTTGGTGATCGGATGGATCGTGAGTATGGCGCTGGTGCCGGACATGGTGTTTTTCAATTACTCCCTGGAAGCGATGGGGGCAGCGCTACTGTTCAACCTGATCGCAATGGTGGTCGTGGGCTCGGTGGCGTTTGGGGTCTCGGCGCTGGCCAAGACCGCGGCGGCCGCGCGGATGGGGTGGATCGGATTGTGGATCGTGATGGGCATCGTAGCCAAGACGGGCGCGCTACCGAGCTGGGTGAGTCACGCGAGTTTTAGTTACGATTTGAAATTGTTGAGTGATGAAATTTTCGCTCTGGGTGATACCCTGAAGGAGGCGGCGGAAATCTTACCGATGTTGAATGCCAATTTGGCGAGCGAAGTGGGTCAGGCGGCGAACTTGGTGGGCACCGACGAATTGGGCGGGGTGATCACGGGACTGGCCATTCTGGTCGGAGTTTCGCTGACGTTTTTATGGGGCAGGATCAAACCGGAATGAGCGCAGTAGTAGAAGCAACGAATCTCAGCCGGTTCTACGGCGTGGTGTTGGGGTTAAATAATGTGTCGTTCGCGATTCGGCCGGGCATCACGGGAATCGTGGGCCCGAATGGAGCCGGCAAGACGACGCTCTTTCGATTATTGACGGGGCAGATTAAGCCGAGTTCAGGGGAGCTGAAAGTGCTGGGCGGATCGCCGTGGAACGACCTCAACGTGCGGGCGCAGATCGCGTATTGTCCGGAAGACGAGGCCGTGCCGCGAGGTGTGCGGGCGCCCGACTGGCTGACGGGGCTGGGCATGATTTCAGGGTTGTCGGCGAAGCAGGCGAAGGCGAAAGCGGCGGCTTCGTTGGAACGGGTCAACTTGCCGGCGGTGCATTGGCGTAAGCCGGTGACGGCGTTGTCGAAAGGCATGAAGCAACGCGTGAAACTGGCGCAGTGTTTGATGCACGATCCACGGTTGATCATTCTCGATGAGCCGATGAACGGACTTGATCCCATGGGGCGGGCGGAGTTCAGCGCGGTGTTGCGTGAGTTGGCGGCGGAGGGAGCGAGCGTGTTGATTTCGAGTCACATCCTGCAGGATCTGGAGGCGTTGTGCCGGGAGTTTATTTTGCTACGCTGGGGGCGGATGCCGACGGCGGGTAACGTGGCGGCGAATGCGGCGAAGAGTGAATTGGCCGTCGGTTCGTCGGATAAGACTGGAGAAGTGCCGGCGAAGGTCGCGGTGCGGTGGCCGAAGGAGACAACGATTCGTTGTGATGATGCGCGTAAGTTGGCGGGTTTCCTGATGGGACGCGGTTTGTTGCGCGGCTGCGATATTGATGAAGACGGAACGATGCTGCTGGCGCGTTGGGAAGATCCGGCGGCGTTTTATGACTCTTTCCACGGACACCTGCTGGCGAGTGGGGTCGCGATTTACGAAGTTAACGCGCCGGGTTCTCACCTCGAGTCGGCGATCGAACCTCCCCCTTTGCCATGAACGATTCTACCCTAAATTCGACCGCGACGGGACCGCGGGTGGCACCCCGGATGGGGGCGGCGTTTCAAGGAGTGGTGCGTTTGATGTGGGCGCAACAAATGACGTGGCGCGCGCTGCTGCCGTTGGCGGTAGGGGTGGGCGTATTGTTGCTGATGACCTACCTGATTGATCGCGATGAAGTGGTGCCATGGGCCGAGACCTTTGTCTTGATGACGGTGCTGCCCATTTTGGCGTTTGAGGCGGGGGCGCGAGCCGTGCGCGAAGATTTGAAGCCGGGCGCAGTCGATTATTTAATCACGCGGCCGATCCCCAGATGGGCGTATGTCATCTTTAAATACGTTGGCCAGTTGGCGGTCACATTGATCAAGGCGACGGTGGGGTTGATTTTGATTGTCGCCATGATTCGGGGGCTCGGGGTGGAGATCAATTCTATCGGTTTGTGGTTCGGCGGACTCGTGAGTGGAGTGGCGGCGTTTATGGCGCTCGGATTTTTGATGGGAGCGGTGACTTCCCGATACCTGATCCTCGGATTGTTCTACGCGGGGCTGATTGAGGGAGCGGTGGGGAATATCCCGATTCAACTCAACAAGTTGTCCATCCTTCGGCATTTACGTGAGCTGTTGGCAGCGACGGGTGAAGTCTCTGCCTGGCCTAGCCTCGGTTTCATGGGGTTGATTGTCGCGGTGCTCTTGGCCGGGGCGGCGGGTTGGTTCTCTACCAAAGAATTTATCGGAGAAAAAGGGGGAGAATCGTAATTTTTTGTAACCTTCGGGCGAGGGCTGGTGAATAGAGGGATAGAAACTAATTAACTGAATTTACTAAAATGAAACTCAAACTGACAACCTTCGCCGCCAGCCTCGCGCTGACGTTCCCGTTTACAGCTTCTTTTGCGGCGATCGACCCCGGCATCGTTCCGGAAGAATCGAAGTGGGTCATCTACGCTGATTTCGCCAAGATGCGTGATTCGACCCTCGGCCAGGAGCTGCTCGCTAATATTAATGAGGAGAGCATTATGGGGGCCGAATCTGCGCCCATCATGCCGGATTTTGCGGCGATAATGATGACGGTTGGCCGGGTGACGGCGTTTGGTGATCAACTCACCGCGAACCCGGAGGAAATGAACGGTGCGATGATCATCGAGGGCACCGAAAAACTCCGCGCGATCGCGGACGGCGTCATCGCCCACTTTCTCCTCTCGGAGCCAGACATGATCGAGGAACTCAAGCATCTGCCGTTTGAGGCTTACCGAATTAGTGGTGAACTAGTGGTGGGAATGCCGGAGGAAACAATCCTCATTGCGAGTCGCTCGGAAGAACGTTTGCTGGCTTCATGGGATGTTTACCGAGGCAAGGGCGGTTCACTCAAGGGGGGCAAAGGTGAGTTGACGGCGATGTTGCCCCCGGGTGACGCGTATTACCTCTTTGGAGCGTCGGTGGTGCCTTCGCCAGAGATGGAAAACGGCAACACGCCTCAGGCGCGTATTTTGAAAATGACCCAAGCCGCCTCGATGCGATTGGGCGAAGCGAATGGCAACGCGGTGGCGAACGTGATGCTCGTGGCGGACAGTGCTGAGACGGCGGGTCGTTTGGCCAAGATCGTCAATGGCATGACGGCCCTGTTGTCACTCGCCCAGAGCTCGGAGGCGGATCTGGTGAAGTTCATCGAGTCGGTCAAAGTCGCGCAGACGGACCGCACCGTGACGCTGCAGATGGCTTACCCGACCGATCAATTGATCGAACTGGCAACGGCGAATATGCAACGCGAGGAACGGGCGGAGGAGGACCGCGAAAAAGAACGAGATATCGAGTTTAAGATGCCAGGCGAAGAGATCGCCAAATGGAAAGCGGATGCTGACATCGACGGCCCGCAATCCACCGCGACCAATTTTGTGACTCACTCCGCTGGGGTCGTGAAGTTGCAGCCGGGCACGATCATCACGGTTGGGAGTCAGATCAATGGGAATGAAGGCGCGCGGGTGGACTACCTCGAACTGACGCCGTTGGCGGGGGGAGGTGTCGCGCAAAAGCATGAGATCGAATTCATGCGCTTGGAAAATTATCGGATCGAAAAGGCCGAACATGCCTCGGGTGGCGAGCTCGTGGTTGCGCGGGACAGCCGCCAAGGGATTGGGCGGGCGAAGATGCAGTTCTTCGGCGCGGCGGGAGAGTATCGGATCGATGTTCGGTTCGTGGACGAGAATGACGGCCAGGCTGAATACCGCGTGAGTGTCGAGCAGCCGGAGAGCGAATAATGATGGGGGCCGCTTCCACTTCGAATTCTACCGTCGGCGACGAGATCTTGGCGTCTCGATCCGAAGAGGCGGGGCTCGTGCAAGCGGCTGTGGCAGGCGATGGGCAGGCGGCGCGCGAGTTGGTGCGGTTGTTTCATCGCCCTATCTTTCGGTTTGTATGCCGGATGACCGGACAGGCGCAGGACGCGGAGGACATTACGCAGGAAACGTTCGTGAAGGCGTTTCGTTCGCTGGATCGAGTCGATACCTCGCGGCCGCTGATTAACTGGTTGTTTACCATCGCCCGGCGCACGGCGCTGAATCATTTCCGATCGAAAAAAGAGTGGGTGGAACTGCCGCCCGAGGCGGCCAGTGAAAGTCCCGGACCCCGGCAGGACGTGGAAAGACGCGAAGAAGTCGACGGGGTGTGGGCGAAGGCGCGCCGGGTTTTGAGTGCGGCGGAATTCCAAGTGTTGTGGCTGCGTTTCGGCGAGAATTTGTCGACGGCGGAGGCGGCAAAAGCAGCGGGTCGTTCCACGACCAGTATTAAAACTTTAGTCTATCGAGCTCGGCAGCGTGTGCTGGCCGGAAAGGAGTCCTACTCATGAAAAATTCCCCATTACCTTTTGCTTTTTCGAATCCTGCGAATGAACGGCCGAAATTGGTCTGTCGAGTGATGCGGTGGGCGCATGCCGGGCAAGATAACGCTGGCACCCCCGAGGGGATGGCGGGTCGTCATGCGGAGAATTGCCAGGCGTGTGCAGACTATTTTGCCCGAATCCAGAGCCTTGAACGGGCCTTGGTCGAAGAGCGCGTCGAGGCCAGCGCGATCGATATTCCGGCGGGGCTGGAGGATCGAATCTGGGCGGCGGTGAGACCGGAAGTTGAAGCGTATCGTGAGCCCGAAAAACCGTGGTTTCGGGCGGATTGGCGTCCCGGGTTGGGCGGAGCGGTCGCCGCGGCGTTGGTCTTTGTCGTGTGGTCAAACCAGGATTCCAAGGTGAACGAGAACGGTACGCCGGGCGGTCAGGCGGTCGCGACGGGGGCACCGCTGGAGTTTAACGAAGCTGATATGCGGGCGTTGGTGGCTACCGTTGAGACTTTCTCCACCGAACTCCTTACGGCTTCCGCGCGTGAAGCCGATGTAACGGCGAAACCCACCGTGATGCAACAGGAGTTGCAGGCTTTGGGTAGTGATGCCCGGGGGGCGTTACGATTTCTCGGCCAGAATTTTCTGCCGAGGGCAGGCCGATCGCGGGAAGAAGTCTAAGCCTGCGCGAGGGGCTTGAGGATCTTGGCGTCGACAACGAAGGGGCCGAAGGGGAGTAATGCGCCGAGACAAACGAAAAAGGTGCGTTGGAAGGGCCAGTTGTCCTCGTGGACTTGAGCTTGGAGAGCGGCGGCAATGAGCAGTAGAAAAAGCACACCGTGAGCCATACCGACAATGCTGACGGCGGCGGGCTGGTCAGCCAAATATTTCAAAGGCATAGCGATAAAAATGAGCACGACGAAGGACCCGCCTTCGATGAGGCTGATGAGGCGAAGCCGACCAAGGGTTGAGGAAAGTTTCATGAGTTTTAAAACTGAATATCTCGAACCAGTCTCGGTCGATATTTACCTACGGACCAAAAGTAATAATACGCGCGCAATTTTTTTGCGTATCCCCGAAACAGGTAATAAGGATCGTCCAGTTCCATGATTTACCCCTTCGCAGAATTAGCCCGCTTTGCCCTAACGATCTTGGTGCCCGTTTTCTTGGTGATCACGATCATGGCGTTGGTGATTATTTGGCAGCGAACGCCCAAGGAAATGCGGTGGTCGCGGAAGAAGGAGAAGGGGCGCCGGGCCTCGGTGCGGGACGTGAAGCCGCTTAACTAGTCCGGGTCGTTGGCCCAGAGGGTCGGGGTGGCGAATTCCAAGCTGTTGCCCGCCGGGTCGCGGAAGTAGATGGAGCGGGCGCCGTTCTCCCAAGGTTGTTCGTGTTCGATTTCGATCCCTTGCGCGGTAAGATGGTCTCGCCACTGATCGAGTTCGGCTTGCGAGGCCGCCCAACAAACATGTTCTTCACCACTGCAACCGTGGCAGGGAATGCCATCGGGGTGGCATTGCTGGGTCGCGGTGGGGTTAAACACGAGGACCATACCGTCGCCGCAATGATAGAACAAGTGCCGGTCCTTGGCTCGAGAGTGCAGCCGCAGCCCCAGAACCCCGGCGTAGAATTGATGCGCGGCGTCGAGATCCTCCGCGTAGAGGCAGGTTTCGAGGACGCGCTGCGGAGGCTGCATGATCGATTTGGGGCGGAGGTTTTTGCCGGGATTAAAACCAGTGCGCTTGTTGCCACCCGAGGGTGGATTTGAGGCGTTGATTGGAGATGAACGGCTGGCGTTCGTCGAAGGCGGTGCGCAGGTCGGTGACGTTGGGGAGGAAGCGCTGGATAAGGTCTGTCGAGGTGATGAAAGAAGATGTGTTGTCGGCGGCGATGATCAGAGGTTGGCAGCCGAGGCCATCTTTCTCAATGCCAAGACGGCAAGCGGAGGCGAGGTCGCGCGAATCGATGTAGGACCAGAAGATGCGCAGGCGGTCTTCGGGGTGGTCAGTGGCCCGCTCGCGGATAGTGGGATAGTCCTCGGGGCACAAAATGTTGCCGATGCGGAATGAAAGAATTTGAGTGCCGTCCCGGCGGTGAAACATCCCGGCGGTGGCTTCGTTGACGACTTTGGTGAGACCGTAGGTGTCGGCGGGAAGTTGGGGGTGAGCCTCGTCGATCGGGAGGTAGTGGGGATCGAAGAGTTCATCAGCGAAACAGAATCCGTAGGAGGACTCGGAGGAGGCGATGACGGCCTTGGGAATACCGTGGGTGCCGCAGGCTTCGAGGACGTTGTAAGTCGAGTTGGAATTAACCCGCCAGACTTCGACGTTGGCGTGACCGTGACCGCGAGGGATCGCGGCCATGTGCACGACGCCCGCGTAGGGGGTGCGGTTGCCGGTCGCGTGGGGTGAAAGGGCGTCGATTGTTTGACCGAGATCGGTGAGATCGGCCGTGAGGTGGTGGCAGTTCAGGTCGGGTGCCGGGGGGCGCGTATCGACGTTGGTGACGTCGTAGCCTTGGTCGAGAAAGTGTTTGAGGATCCAGTGGCCGGCTTTGCCGGAGCCGCCGGTGACGAGAACGCGAGGTTTAGACATAGGGTAAGGTTAGAGGTGAACGAGCAAATGCGAGCGAGCGTAGTTTTTGGATTTATCGAGCAAGCGTGCAATATTGTGCAGGATGTTTTTGACGAAGGCGAGGTTGAGGATTTCGGTCCCGTCGATACGTTGTGGGGCGGTGAGGGGTTTTTCGTAATGGGCATTTCTCCGGAGATCGAATCGATCCGAGCCGCCTCCGAGATCTCGATGGCGATGCTTTTGGAGGTGAGTGGGAAGTGCGTTTCGTCGGTCCACGTTTCGGAAGCGATGTCATCTGCCATGAGGGTGATTCGCTCGGGTTCGCCGTGCCGGGATTGAAGCTGTGATTGTCGCATGACGAATCGAAACGCGCGGGCAAGGGCGTTGCGGATAGCGTCGACCTGTTCGGGTGACTTTTGGTGCAAGGAGGATGGCACCGAAGTGGTTTGGCAGGCGCTTACCAGGAGACCGAGTCCGATGGCACTGAAGCCTGAAAGCAGAACTCGGGGTTGGGGCAGAGGGGACGTGGAGAGTAGGTTAAGCGACAGCGTGGGTTGAGGCTAGTCGGCTTTGGCGAATGATTGGCCCGGTTGCGTTTAACGTGCACTGGTTGAGAGGAGCCCGATTTCGGTTAATTTTAGGCAACATATTTTCGTATTCCGGGGTCCTAAAAAAGGGCCGCCTAGAAGAATGTGCATAAAATTGCATTGACGAATTCGAGTTTATGCACACTTATGCAACAAACGGCGACCCACTTAACCCCCCGCTGTGTAACCCAAGAACTGTAATGACCTACTTAAACCGACTTCGCTGCGGGATTTCCCTCGCCAGCTTATGGTTTGTCTCAGGGCTTTCCGCCCAAGAAACCGAAAACGCCGAAACCTCCGATGACGAGGTAATCGAGCTTTCCCCGTTCACCGTAGATACCGAAAAGGATAAAGGCTACCGCGCCACAAATTCCATCTCGGGTTCACGTCTGAATACTGCGATCAAAGACATCCCGATGCCAATCGAGGTGATCACCGAACAATTTCTCAAAGATGTTGGCGCCAAGGATCTCCGTGAGTCGCTTAAATACAGCGCTGGTATTCTGCTCAAGTCGCAGAACGACTCGGGCCAACAAAATTCCTTCGTTAACGCCGGTGGTGTTCACAGCACCGAAGGAGCCACCGCGGCGAAGACTCAAACCTCGATCAAACTCCGTGGTTTCGTCACTGACTCCGTCCTGCGTGATGGTTTCCGTCGCCAACACTCAACTGACTCCGCCAACATTGGTCGCGTCGAGGTTGTGCGTGGTCCGGCAGCGTTACTCTACGGTATCGGTAACTTCGGTGGTATTGTGAATTACATGCCAAAAGCACCGTTGGATGAAGATCGCATGGAGGCCATCATCGGCTTTGGTTCTAACGGCTTTTACCGGGGTGCGTTGGACTACAACGAGTCTTTCAATGGCAACGAAAAGCTAGGTTTTCGCCTCAGTTTGGCTGCTCAGCAGACCGGAAATGAAACAGAGTTGTATGATGAAGAGCACTACTTCATCGCGCCGATTATGCAGTATAAACCCTTTGATGGCACGACTCTCACATTCGATTTAGAGTATGGCGAAGACGAGCGTTCGGGTATTGGATTCCAAAGCGTCCGGGCTCGGGCTGACGTGCCAGCCGATCAACAAGATCGTTTGGAGCGCGCTGGATTTCTGGAATTCGCAGGCAAAGATCGCCGCACCTTCCGTTGGTCCGGTCCCGACACCTCCCTGAGCACCAAGTCCTACAACACGCTCATCAAACTTGAGCAGAGGATTACGGATAATCTCTTCTTTCTTGCTGGTATCAACAAATCGATGGCTCGCTTCGCCGGACTCGATGTCGGTGGTGCTTTGCAAGCAGGTGTCGGTCCCGCTTCTTTGCGTGACTCAATCACAGTGGCGCCGCTGAGCCCGGATGATAATGCGTTCTCGGCCGGCACGGTTGATGATGCAATTTTCCAATACGCTTGGAACAGCTTCTACGAGAAGACTAACCGTGAACAGGTTCGCGCTGAGATCAATTATAACGTGGATACGTTCCGCGACAGCAAGTGGCTCGGTATGACCCACAACTTCCTCATTGGTCGCTCGGAAGAGTATTCTGACCGAAAGGGCTTCACTAATGCGACTGGGGCGGGACTCAACAATTACAAAAACCCGACTGATTCTTCCTACATACGTTTCGGTGTCCAAGGTGATGGTTCGCCTGATGAAGGGATGAGCCGTATCGCCAACACTCGCAACGAAGCTTGGAATCAAGGTACCTATGCGGTTTACCAAGGCACTTGGCTCGACGACCGGGTTACGGTAGTCGCCGGTAGGCGCCGTGACCGTAATGACAATCACGTCGTCACCGTAGGTATCGAAAACCCTGCTTCGAGCAGCGACATCAACCGCGACCCTCAAAGCAAAGAGACGAGCCAGCTCGGTATAAGCGTCAAGCTGACCCGCGAGATCTCGCTGTTTGCTTTGGAAGCCGACGGTATCGTGCCTAACTTCGAAGGCCTCCGTGATGGT
>Ga0105054_10009391_pt1 | contig 12689 bp, 6 predicted proteins | sample BON02_FD_78091 | JGI IMG/M metagenome (GOLD analysis project Ga0105054, IMG submission 78091) | Freshwater microbial communities from Lake Bonney liftoff mats and glacier meltwater in Antarctica - BON-02 (megahit assembly) | ecosystem: Environmental > Aquatic > Freshwater > Ice > Glacier... | reverse complement strand
TAGAACGACTAAAATGAATGGCCAGGAATTAATATCTGGCGCATGCCAATTTGCAGTCAAAACTCGTAAACCCTAAAATATGCCATATCATCACCACAACCCTAAAAAACCAAAAAGAAAGCCAACGAATCAAGAAAGTAAAGCTCAAGCGATGGAGGCAGCAAGGCAACAACGTATTGAAAAGGATGCTGCGTATCTTGAAGCTCTACATTCGAAATCGAATTCGAATTCGAAACCAAATGCTGTGGTAACATCACCTAAAAAGGTTGTGAATGAATCATCAGGAAGTAGAATTTCAAATGATGCAAAAAAACCTGCGGATGTTGCTGCAGCAAGAGCGGCGTATTTTGAAAAGATGTTTGCCAACAAGCAAGCTACTCAGTAAGATCTATTTCCTTCAATCTACTGGTACCAAACATATATTTCTCTTTTTTATACCAAAACAAATTTATAGTAAACTTTTAAAAAGAGCAGATATATATCATTCATCGCTTTCAAAAAACAACAAGGGAAAGAGTATCTGGACGAGAAAATCCGCAACATTATTCTTTAGAAAATAAACCTGAATTCTCGTTGTTTAGCTTCGAACCTAGATTGATTGTACCCCTCAACTTGATAATTTTTAAATGATATTTTTAAATATTCGCTCACCTTGCGGTGATTTGATGGACCAATCAATGAACTGTTTGATAGAAATGGAATCCTTTTGTTGATACTCTTCAAAAGAATTCAAGTCTTGACATAGTGCATCGATCTCGTCGTTGTTACTCGACAAGTTGTTGAGTCGTTTTACCTTCGAAATGGATTTGCAACAACAGCGCAACATGGTGCGCACAATAGAAATTCCAATCGTCCCTTTCGAATTTGTATCGAAAAGACCAAAACAAAATCCCAACTTTTCGTGCGGAGTGCCAGTGGAAAACAAAGTGCACGCGACAAATACCTCCCAAGCATTAGCCGCAGTTTTTTTCCCTTTAAGCAACTGATAAAATGGTGTAACTGAATCAACGGATTCTTTAAATGACTTTGCAAGCAATTCATCATCGAATTTATGACTGGATGTCAACGATGAGAATTCAATCAGCGCACCTCTCACAGTTTTTAAAGACAAGGAACATTCCTCATCTTTGAAAGAATCGGAAAATTTCTTCGCTGCTGCTAATTCTTTTTCTTTCTTAGGCACCAATCGAGATGGAGCTTCTTTCTTGGTGAGAAGTTTTTCAAAATATTGCAATCTCACGTTGCGGACATCTGTCTTAGTAGTGGATCTTTCTGAATTGATCGAAGCAGCAGATGGACATTCCGGCATTTCAGGTGCTTCATCGTCATCATGGTTCCCTATGGTATTTTCTTCCTTGGCAACCCTTTGAACGGATGGGTTAGCAATCGTTTTGATGCTTTTCTCTTGGTCTATGTTTGGAATGTCGGATGGATTAGCAATCGTTTTAATGGCTTTCTCTTGGTTTATGTTTTGAATGTCGGATGGATTAGCAATCGTTTTAATGACTTTCTCTAGATCCATATTTTGAATGTCGGATGGTTTCACAATGTTTTCGACACTTTTCTCTTGATTTGTATTTCGAATGTCAGATAAAACTCTTCCCTGCTTTAGTTCATCCATAATATTTGAAACTTCTTGTTCTAAGTCTTCTAGTTGTGCTAATGAATCTTCTACTTGCGATTTGGATTTGGCGATGTCTTTACTGCCAAGCCCATCAGTTACACTTGATGTCTCGTCAACACCTTGATTTTTTGAAATGGATGGAGAATTCTCCTTTTTCTTACGGAATAGACGATCCATAGCTTGTGTTTGCTTTTTCTGTTCCCCTTTTCCTTTTCGTTTCGCCCTTTCTTTATCCATTTTTTCCAAACAGAATTCACTTAAAAGCGTTTTTATAGTAAGGTTTCCATTTCTCTCAGCCATGAATAGAGCGGTGGTACCATAGTTGGTCTCTCGTAGCACGTCATCCCGTGAACTATATTGCAGTAGCTCCTTCACCACAGGCAAATGTCCATTTTCAGTCGCAGCATACAACGGAGTTTTGTTAAGTGAAGTTGGTTTATTTGAATCTGCACTTGCTTCTATTAGCAATTTTGTCAGATCAAGATTACCTCGTTCTGCTGCAACGAATAATGGCGTTTTGCCTGCGTTTGATGTCAGGTCGATTAACACACCAACTGTATGAGGAAGTTGATTCGGTACTCGAGTCTCAGTTTGGGCCAATTGCAATGCAGCTGGTTTACCAAGATGTCGCTGAGCATTGAACAGAAGTTCTACCATTTTGACTTCATTTACAGGTGGACGTTTTGCGAGGAGGATTTTACAACAAGTTATTTTGCCCCATTCTGCTGCTAAAAAAATAGCTGACCTACCGTCCTCTGTAGTGGCATTTACATCGACTTGAGAATCCAATAATCGAGAAATAATACCAGAATATCCAAATCTAGATGCGATGCATAATGGGCTGGACATTTCGAGAGTACCTAGCTCAATATCCAAAATAGATTCCGCTTCTCCTGTTTCTTGTAATATCATATCTCCCCAGTCTATCAGCATCACAGCTATCTCAGTCCTACCTTTCTCGCATGCCGTAAACAGAGCGGTTCTTCCGGTTTTATCAGATTGGTTTACGTTTAGATCTCGGCCACACATCTCAAGCAAAATTTCGACCACTCGAGGCTTGTCATACTCTGCCGCTAGCATGAGTGGGGTTTGATTCTGTCTCGTCAGTGCTGCAGGATTGGCTCCCTTTTGCAATAAATCCTTCACCAGTTGCTGATTTCCTTGACGACAAGCAACGTGAAGTATCGTCGCTGAGTCCCATTCTTCCGATCCAGAACTGTTAATATCTATCATAGCTTTGGGATCATCAATCAATCGTAATACAAACCCGTTATATCCGTTGAATGTAGCCCATAAAGTGGTTTCAATAGCTTCCGCCTTCTCATGCGTGCTTCGAAGTCGATGGAGAAGTTTCAACTCCGCGGAGCGAACGAGAGAACTGCGGCCGCGAGCGACTCCTACCACCATAGCATATATGGATGCTACTGCTCCTTGGTATAAAAAGCCCCATTCTTTTGAAACAGCACAGCACAAGCCTATTTCTTGGGCAGGGAGATAGCGAAGGATCATCTCTTTCAAATCGAAAGGTAGTTTGTTGAAGTTGAAATGTGGACCTTTATATTTCTCCTTTCTACGCTGATGGTGTTCTAACTTCTTCTGGTTAGCAGCGCTGGAAAAAATTCTCACAGCAGCTGCACTCGAAGTAACCATTTTCTACTTTTTTGTAACGGCAATCAATTGTTGTTGCAAATAGGGTACGGTCCCCGCAGATAGATCTAACACTCGTTTAGTCGAATGTTATTTTACTGATGATACAGTTGTACTAGATTGAAGTTTGCAATTGTGAAGTTATTTAGAGTTTAAAATATCTAAACGCCTTTCGCTCATCGCTCGTATTTCGTCTTTGCTGTTTTGTGATATATAGAAAAGCAAATCTTTGTTTTTGAACCCGTATTCGAGGGCTGCCTGTAAAGCAAATTGTGCCTGTGCAACATCACCACATTGTAATAGCAAGGCACAGTAGGTTCCCCATACATTTGAGTTTGTATCGTCTAATATAGTCGAGCGCTTCAACGCAACGTTCGCTGATTCTAAATCACCTAGCCATGTACTTGCTCTTCCAAGTCCAAACCACGCCCAAGAAAGACCACTTTGAATCTTAACAGCGTTTTGAAAAATGATTCTAGCCTTGCGGAACTCTTTCGCTTGCATTGACAATTCTCCAAGCCGCCTCAAAATGGCCAGTTGATAGTTTTGAACTTGGATTTGATTTTCAGTGTCGTATTCAAGCCAGGAAGTCAGCAGTTGAAGAGACCGGGAATAACTTCGACGGGCAATTTGAATTTCCTGCTGCTTCTCGTAAAACTCACCCAGTAGTTTATGGGTTCTGGCTTGGGTCCATTTAGATACATTTAACAGACACACGCTTTCACTATCATGTAGCACGTCTTCTAGAATTTCAATGGCGACACTAGTATGCCCATGAAAACTTTTATAGGAAGCTCTCGCAATTTCAAATTGAACATACGCATCGTCGATGGAATCATCTAAACTTTGAAGAAAGATTGCTTTTCGGGCCACTTTATCCAAGTTCAAATCGAGAGCAAAGTGAGCAAGAGCTAAATACTTCTTGCTGCCAAAGAAACCAGGAAGGCATTCGAAATCTAGCTCTTTTCCGGTTTGGTAGTTGCAGAGACTAGTAATGAATTGTGGTGCGTAGTCGGCAGTTTCTTCATGGGTACGAGGAAGTTGTTCTAGTATGATGACACCCTGTGTCATTTTATGACGCCTCAGACAAAACAAAGCGTATTCGTAGTTGTAAGAGAAATCTAAATCAGTGCATTTCAACCATAAGTCCTCAGCTCGGCTATATTCACCGGCATATTCTGCATCTTTTGCATTCTCGGCCATTTGAGGACACAAAGATGGTTTGGCGTCATTTCCAGGACTCAACAAAGAAATCAATTCAGATTGTCGAACAAGAATTTGTTTTTCTTTCGCAATTTTAAACAAATCCATATCATCTCGAAGCGCTTGTAAAAGTAAAATGCGAAGATGATCTGCATATTTTGAATCAATATTTCGTTTGAATTCTTCAAGAGCTGGACTTCTTTTGAGAACTTTGGATGATTCCCTTTTTGCAATGAAAGCGTTTTTCGAAATGGCAGATACCGAAAGGGATGAAGCTGGCATACAAATACTGAACGGCACAAATGGTCGAGAAAGGGAGAGTGAAATTTCCGTGGATCCGCATGCTGAAACTTGATGAAGATGCAAATTGCGCGGCAACTGCGAAAAATCAAACACGGATGTGACACGAAGGTCTCCTCTTGACATGACAACTAAAGCATTTCGACGGAAAGCATCAGCAAATATTTCAAAATGATCTTTCGGCACAAATTTTCGTTGCATTCCTGATGATTCATTGACGGCACTCCACAATAGAGTTACCGTATCAAACACCATTTGCATTTTGAAATTGGCAATCATTACTTTTTCGGTTTCATTTTTCTTGCTTTCATCGGTTTCGGTTTCGTTCTCCTTGCTTTCACCTTGTTTCTCTTCGTCATTTTCTTTGCTTTCATCTACATTCTCTTCTTCAGATATCAGGAAAATTTGAACTTGTACCGTTGTTGAATCCGAAGACTCGAAAGCGCTCTGAATGGCCTCCACCTCTACTTCAAACTTCTCATCATCCATAAAATCTTGATACATAATTGCCGGTAGAACAGGAATGACGCATTCTCCAACTGAGAGCGCAGTTCCATCCATGACGTAATCTAACAATGTTTCATCAAGTTCAATGGAGACTCGAACCGTTGCATTTCCAATACCGGAGTTTTCTCCAGCTATCAAAGCGAGATTACAAAAATAATTGTCTCCTTGATAAATAGATGCGAGGTCGATTTTTCCGGAAGCTATCAGTGGATCATCCGCTTTTGATTTTTGTCCGTGGTACATTTCGAAATGCAATTGAGAGCTGCCAAGTGAAGTCACACTTGACGCACTCAAAGTTTTCAAATGCGCAGTTTCTGAAAACCAGGTTTTGACAGATGCGAATTTAGAACTCACACTGCCGTCATCCTTTGTCTCATTGTCAGTTCTTGGATGTGTATTTCTCCAAGGCTTCGACGCACCGTTCCACGATTCTTGTATAACATCAGAATTGAATTTACATCTCAGCTGATACTCAACCGCATTGTTCACAACAGGAATGCTTTTGTTGTTCTCCTGTAATTCAATCTCTAACCTCTCTACCTTCACCCTAATCGACATTCTTCAATTAAATTTGTCCGCGCCTGGCGCGAGGGGGGCTTTATATTTATCGGTTTTAAAATCCTTTTTTTTTTGTTTTTTTTTAAAACACAACAAAAATAGATTTTTATTTGGATGGCGACTTCGCCTGAGAGTGCACGGTTGCTTGAGGGAGATGAAAGGAGTATTTTAAACCCATCAGAAGACTACTATTCTTCAGGCAAAAAACCATTTGTACCTCTAGAATCGCTAGTCCGACTGATTCATCAAGGCTATCGGAAGAACCTCAGAGTAAGGGAGCTGCGTTTTCATTTGGTTTTCTTTTCATTCCTTCTCGCCTACTTTCTTCTAATTTCCAACAATAACAATCGATTGATCGAGATTCGATCTGCACGTGCGCTCCTTGAAGAAACAACCTTTACAGAGATCTTGATACCTCCGAGCACGTCGCTCTTTCAAGGGGCAACTGGAGGGGCGTTCTTTAACTTTTCTGGTATGAATGTTCCCGAATCGGGTGCGAAGTATATGTTTGAAAACGTGACATCTGTCAATTTATACTGGAGCTGGGTGTACTACAGGATCATCCAGACCGCCATGCTGGATCAATTCTGTGCCGTGAGTGCTACCCAGCAAAATCTACGTGGATTCATTGAGTACATATTTCCTCCCGAAATTTGGGATTATGCATTCGAATCCTATACATCTTTGTGTGCTCGTAGAAAAATTCGTCCCAGTGTGGTCTTGTATGGTTTTGCTATCCGGCAAAACAGAGTGGTACCTATACTTGAAACATTCGGCCTTGTAAATTCCGTGTCTATAACTCCTGAGTTTAACGATGATACAGCCGCTGCCAGTGCTTCGTTTTATGGCCTATATAAACCTTTTGATGCTTCTGCAGTAGGTTTCACTAATGCAAATCTGTTCTTCTGGCAACAAGAACTCGACGCCGAAACGTTTGTTGGAAACTATGCGACTTATCCTAGTAGCGGATTTCAGGTTGTATTTCCTTCATTTGGATCCTCCTTTTACAACACGATATACAAATTTGCTTATTATGCATACGGGGGAGCTTTTCTAAAGTATTTGCCCGGTGGATCTCTTAATGCACCGTTCATCGATGATAAAACCCGAATAATTATCAGTGATTTGGTATATTACAATCCAGGCGCAAGTATTTTCCTTTCTATTGAATTTGTGAATGAAATTTCGTCAACCGGTAGCTGGAAATCTTATGTGAATTATTACGCTGCTCCTGCTCCACAAGTAACCAATGGCCAGGGTTTGGATACGTCAACCTACACGATGGGGGTCTTTACAGCAATATTGATTATTTTTCATTATGCTCGGTTTATTCGCAATTTCGCTATTTATGATCTTGATATATGGGTGGTTGTTCATTTGCTTCATATCGTTCTATTGGGATTTGTTTTCGCATTCACCATGGAGTTTCTTTTTTTTCCTTCTTCGCTGCTAGACATTCCGTCCCCCCGAGTGTCCAATGTGAATGTTACAGATCCATTGTGGATTTGCGAACGGTCAAATGCATTTGGTCCGTGCACCCATCAGCCGCCTTACTATCGTAACATTTCCGTGTATTGTAAATGGTTTACGAATAACATGTACATAATGGGGTTAGTAGCGTTTTTGGAAGTGATGATCATTGCCAGAAATGTACTTCAATCACACTATTTCAAAAATATTACTCGAGCCATGAATAATTTCAAATGGAATATGGGTATTTTCTTCGTTCTACTGCTTGTGGAAATTACCGGATTTGCAGCTTCGGGTTCCGTGTTTTTTTTTCGACCCATGTCAGAACAGTTTCTTTTTTTGCTTCTCTGTTTCACCTACACTAGTAGTTGTCCTGTTCCGGATGTAACCAATGGATATTGGTTTTATGCGGCTTACTTTTTACTTTTCGGACTTGTTTTTCTACTGCTATTCCAAGCGGTTAATTTGGCGATTATATATAGCGGTTATAACACCGCTCTCCGCCTTCAGTTCTTAGCGAATGATAATGAAAACCAGCAATGGCAAGAATGGAAAATAAAAATGCTGTGGGATCCTTCCAAGTACAAGCAAACCAAAATTTCCTTTCGTAAGAGCTTTCGCCGGTTTCTTCGGGACTCTAAGTACCGATCCACAAAGATGCGAAGTTGGTTGGCGCAAGTGCTAGCCATTCGAATTCGAGATTGGCTACCGGCAGATCAACTTCTTGTGAACGTGCTTCGATATAAGGTAAAGTCAGTTGCATCGTCTGACCCCAGCTTGCTTTTCATTCGAATCACGGAGGCGGAATTAGGCAATGCAGTTCTAGGAGGAGGGCTAGGAAGTTTACATCCGGAGCAAATGAACGTAATAGTAGATGCTCTTGAAGATGAACTCCTCACTAAAATTGAAGTGGAGGCTCGAATCGCCGCCTTGGAATTTAGTAGGGACAACGATGACACTTCGAAAGAACTTGATGAAGATCTGGCAGTTTATAGATTGCGTGATCTGAAATACCCACTGAGTCTGTTTCAGAGAAATCAGGCCACGTGTTTTGAAGCAATCGATATTTTTGTTGCCTCATTCAGAGTTTTTCAAAACCAGCTGACGAATCAGCTGAACGCTCTTGCTCCTCGTATTGAATCTTACAAAAGGAGTCGACTAAAGAAAACCGAATAAATAAATCTGAAAGATGATTTAATCTCTTGTTTTCCTTTTAAACGTTAAAGTATTAGTTTTAGTACAACTGTAGGCATGGTTCACAAGTAATAACCCGATCAACTCGTGTACATTCGAGTGGGGGGGGCTATCCTCGGAACGACGGGATCATTCATTAATGTTTCGTTTGGTGTGACGGTTCGCTCACAAAACAACAACACTACTTCCTAAAAAATCTCCCATCCGATCCATTTCGATGTGGTCAGTAGAGAGCATCAAGGGCCAGCAGCTTCACGCTGATACCACCACGAATTTCCTTCCCAAATTCGACAACCAATCGGACAACAAGCGCTTAGCACAGGTTGTAGGGGAGAAAGGTGTTCTGTATGTGAGTAAGAAGCACTCAGGGTCTCTGGTTATGGCTCCACCTTTCTACTCTAAGAATGGGACTGGTAATGAATTTTCTCGCATGGGAGGTTATTTGCTCTACGAGTTTTTCAAGGCAGTTTGGCCACAAAACGGTAAAGAAAAGTTTGTTGAATGGTGGAAGGATGCTGAAAGTCGAAATATCTGCTATTCGTTTGAATGCGTAGCTCCTAGAGTGCTAGGCGACCATGGAGCGACTCCTTCCAGTGCATATATGGTGTTAACCTGTGTTTCGTTGACTGACCAAGAGAGGTTTATGTCGCCTTCAGAACTACTTGAGATTGCCACCCGATGGAGATTACCACTGAACGAAGTGTGGTTCGTTGATGGACGCTTTGCTGATCAAGTAGAATCTGCCCTTCATAAAGAAAGGTGGACCATGCAAGATGAAGACGCTTCTGCGATTCTTGATCAATTCGTGGAGGGTGAGCATCAATGTTTCCTGTCTCATAGCGAGACACAAGGACAAGTTCTCGAAGGGTTTGTTTTGATGGCACTAGATGCTGATTCTAAGGAAATGGCTAAATTAGTAGAAAACTACAACGAAACAATGAAACCTTTCAAAACTGCAGCTCTAGCACGTACTGAGGAAATAGGAAAACAATGTTTGGATCCTGAACAGGGAAAGAAACTATTAGCAGGATTGAGAGATAAGACAATTGAACCATTAAATTTACCTGAGGTATTCCAAGAACCCGAGAAACTGAAAAAGGATTTTTCTCAAGCCCACCTCGTGGATATCATCTCGAAGCATTTGGCTCCTAGTAGAGTGCAGAAGCTACTGTTGCGATTGACCAACACGTATGGTCATGTGTCTTCGTTGATACCATACAGTTACAAAGGTGACCTACAGCTACACCTTCACATCAGAGACGATGAGGTGTTTTATGGTTGGCCGCTACACACGCAGGATTCTAGTACCGGTATGCTATTCAGAGGTATGGTGGTCACCTTGAAGCAAGGTCAAGGGGCTCTAGAGTTGCCCTCTGTTCCCAGTGATGTTCGAATATTAGGAATTTCCAAGTTGAAGTGCCTCAATTACATGTGGAGAACTTTCGCCGTTCGGAATAGGGTTGGTATTTTGATGAAACGAGGAAAAGCAGATTATTTGAAGACGATTAAACAAGGATTCTATAAGCCTTGGGGTATACCAAAGGAGTATTGTGATCGATTGGATGTGTTCTTCTCACGCTGGGCCGATTTTGCACTGACTTTAAACAAATCTGAAAAGGAGAGTCTTTCGAAAGGATATTTGGAATTCGTGGAACGTTTCTTGGAACAAACTCCATTTCCAATGACCGCATCAAGTGATCAATTAATGAACACATCCACCTTGATCTCTGTGTATGTTGTGCATTTTGATCCGTTTCTCGAGCTGCAAGCGTCGTCTTTAGGCTTAGATTTAAAAACTGGATTGATGAGCGAAAGCAATGGCTTTCGAGGAACATTCAGGTATGCAGACAAGTTTCCAAATGCAGGATCTCTTCAAGCAGTTGATGTTGTACTTGTGTGTCCTCCCGTGAATTTAAAAAGCGGTAAATACAATGCCTTCGTCAAAAAAACACTTCCTCGTTTGACTGAAGTATTCCCTGATACTCTGTTCGTGATGGATCCAAGTTCAAAACTTGATTGGGAGCAAAAACTTTTGAAACATCAAGCGAATTTGAATCAACAAACGGATGTGAGTCACTTACCCAAACGGGTCGTCATATGCGCTGCGGGGCTACCCCCAGGAGGAGGTAAAAGCTCTTTATTCGCGGAACTCAAGTCGTACGGGAAATCTCGTTCTGATTTTCCATTCGAATTTAAGTCGTCTGATGATTTTAAAGGCCGAGATGCTTTTGAAAAGAAATTCATTGCTTGTTTTGAAGGTGGAAACGACGATATTCGATATATCGGGTATGACAAGAATATTCCGAATTCGGATGGAATGAAACGACTTATGGGTGTTTTGGCTCCATTGCGTCAACGGTTCAACATGCATATTCTGGTTGTTGTCCCCGAGACTCTTGATCATGATGTTCTTTGGAACAGAGTTAAACAACGAGATCCTAAAACACACATCGGGCTTGCAATTGGTCCGAAGTTGGATGCTGGTAAAGCGTACAATATATTCAAGACAATGTTCTTCGATCCCTGTGCGGAGTACTTGGAATATGTGAGTATAGCTCCTGGAGCGGTTATCACGAATGCATTTCTCTCCACAGGAGGTGTGTCCATGTTACGCACTGCCCTCTCCGAAACATTTCAAGGACCATTTGAAAATACAGGTGCTTCCTTTGATGAGTTGTGTTGTTGGGTGGATAAGTTCGAGGACCAATCGTTTAATAAGCCAGTGGCACCAGATAGGGGCAACTGGTGCTGCGCCGACATAACAGGTAAACTTCATGTGACTCTTGTTCCCCCTCCTGTGAATAGGGACGAGGCGAAAAATCCAGGAAGACAATCAGCTATGAAATCATTGGGAGCGATCGCAGGTCGTGAAGTGACGATTAGAGCTAGAAAATATCACGTAGCTGAGGCCGTGGTGGAAGCGAGTCAAGGTAAACGAGCTCGTTTTGGAAGTGATATTCTGGATTCCAGATCAGTGAAACGCATTGCATTCTGGGAAGTAGAATCCATTGAAGGCCTGCCTGATAATATTGATTTGGGAGACCAATTTAAAATATTGCATATCACCGATCGAGCTTCAATGACCAATGGAGTTAAAGCGAAATCTGCCGGAGATTTAATGAAGCAACTGAAAGAGAAGAAGGTTGAATCTGAGTGGCAGGTGGTGACGGAGGATCATCCAGTAGAAATTTCGGGTATAATCTCTTTTTATCAGTAAAACTTGGTTTAATTACCTCATTCAAAATCAATCATTTTAATTAAAATACTAGACGTATGTATACAAGGATAGAGAAGCCACCAATCGCTGCTTTTTTAGTAGTATCCTTCTTTTTATTTCGCTACAGTATGCTAAAACGAATTTTCTATTTATTTGAATCTTTATCATCACAATTCTTGCGGTTTGTTGATTAGAGTATTTTGGTTGTCAATGGAGAAATGAAGCCTAATTCCAGAAAAATCCTGCCAAAAACTGGTGAAAACTGTCAAGCCACTCCCCACAAGCAATACCTCGGCACAAGCCGTAGCTGCAATCCATCCATCTTGAGTGTCAACAACTCCGTTCATTTTCACCAACCAAATAATCACCATGGTTAAAAAGCATATTGAAATAAAAACGCCGACGCATTTTCGATACATTTTGGGAAATTTTGAGCTTGTTTCTGGATGTTTATGATCCAAATATATGTAAACGAGAACCGATGCAACAATGCTAACGAAGGTTCCAACTGCAAATATCATATGTGGCAGAAACGTATCTGAAACTTGGAACGATGCAACACCTATTACGTTGAAGGAAACTACAAAAGACAACACTAATCCACCATAATTGGCTCTAGACCTGGGAGCCACGTTAAATACTTGCAGGAATCTCACTATCCCGATAATTGGAACACAAATGCTGCCGAATACAAGACCTAGAGTTCCGATGTTGGAGGCAGGCGCGTGGTTAATCGTTGAAGATAGAAACAGCCATGGATATTCCGTCAATTCCAGTGAAAGAGAAACAGCGTATGTTGTGAAGAAAGTGGCAGTTGTCAAGACTAAGCTCAAGACGATTACCAATCGGGCATTCACAGAAATAGACATTAATTTCGGTTTTACCGCATCACACTCCTGAACCTTTGAGTGAAAGTTCAAATTTCGAAGGGAGGTACCTTATAGTAAGTCATAGGACATCACTTTTGAT
>Ga0105054_10009389_pt1 | contig 12690 bp, 11 predicted proteins | sample BON02_FD_78091 | JGI IMG/M metagenome (GOLD analysis project Ga0105054, IMG submission 78091) | Freshwater microbial communities from Lake Bonney liftoff mats and glacier meltwater in Antarctica - BON-02 (megahit assembly) | ecosystem: Environmental > Aquatic > Freshwater > Ice > Glacier... | reverse complement strand
TCTCGCTCTGGGGCCTGCTGATCCCGATCCGGCGGGCCATGGACCAGTACGTCAACCTGCGCCCGGTCCGTCTGTTCGAGGGTGTGCCCTGTCCGCTGGCCAACAGGACGCCCGAGGAGATCGACTTCTGGGTCGTGCGCGAGAATGTCGAGGGGGAATACAGCCAGATCGGCGGACGCCTGCATCAGGGTACCGATCAGGAAATGGCCCAGCAGGCCAGCGTCTTCACCAGACACGGCACCGACCGCATCCTGCGTTACGCCTTCGATCTGGCCCAGAGCCGGCCCAAGAAACATCTGACCAGCGCGACCAAGTCCAACGGCATCTTCCACACCATGCCCTTCTGGGACGAACGTGTGGTCGAGGTCGGCCGGGACTACGCCGACGTCAAGGTCGACAAGTACCACATCGATATTCTCACCGCGCATTTCGTGCGCCATCCCGACTGGTTCGACGTCGTGGTCGGCTCCAACCTGTTCGGCGACATCCTCTCGGATCTGGGCCCGGCCGTGGCCGGTACCATCGGCATCGCGCCCAGCGCCAACATCAACCCGGCCGGCACGGCGCCGTCGATGTTCGAGCCGGTCCACGGCAGCGCGCCCGACATCGCCGGCCGCAACATCGCCAACCCGATCGGTCAGATCTGGTCGGGCGCGATGATGCTGGAGCACCTGGGCCATCCCGAGGCAGCCGCCCTGATCATGACCGCGATCGAGGAAACCCTGAAACAGCCCTCCGCCATGACCCCCGACATGGGCGGCAAGGCCTCGACCACCGATCTGGGCAAGGCCATCGCTGCGGCGATCTGAGCCTCAGGAGCCACAAAGCGCCTCGCAGATCGCGCGGTAGCCGCGGAAGGCGGTGTCGTCCATGGGCCGTGACGCCGCCGTGGGCTGGCTGGAGAATTTGGCGATCACCACCTGCGCGCCGTGATCGACATAAAGGTGCTGACCGTGGATGCCGGCTCCTGTCCAGGCGCGGCCGTTGTCGATTTCGTACCAGAGGCTGCGGTAGTTGGTGAACGGGGGATAATCGCCCCATTCGCCCGCCCGCCACGCGGCCCCGGCAGGGGCGGCCAGGATATCGTCGAGGAAGGGGCCGGGCACGATGGAGCGGCCGTTGGCGACACCATGGTCGAGCACCATCTGGCCGACGCGGGCCATGTCGCGCAGGGTGGTGTTGAGGCCGCCGGTGGCGCGCGGTGCGCCCAGGGGGTCGAGCACCATGAAGGCATCGGCCTCCCCGCCGAGCTTCGACCAGATCTCGCGGCTGATGAGTGTGGAGAGGTCGGCTCCGGCGGCGCGTTCGATGATCCAGCCCAAAAGGTCGATGTTGGGCGAGACATAGTGGAAGGCCTTCCCGTGCTGCCCGCCACCGCGCAGGGTGAGCAGGAAGGGCCACAGGCCGGGCTCCACGCCCAGGCGCATGGCCGCGACCGCATCGAGGCCGGCGATGTAGCGCGCGAAATCGCCTGACTTGTCGGCGTAGTCCTCGACGAAGCCGATATCGACATTCATGTCCAGGATGTGCCGCACGGTCGCCTTCTCCCAGGCCGTGCCCTTCACCTCCGGCAGGGTGTCGGCGATGGGCCCTTCCGGATCGAGAACGCCCCGTGCGCCCAGGATGCCGACCAGCAGGGCGACGAAGGACTTGGTGACCGACATCCAGATGTGGTGACCCTCTGCCTCCAGGCCGTTGGCATAGTGCTCGAAGACGATGCGGCCGCGATGCAGCACGCAGAAGCCGTCGCTGTGGGTGTCGTGCAGCATGGCAGCGATGGTTGCCGGGTTGCCGCCGTCGTCGAAGACAAGCCGGGAGAGGTCCTGGCTGTCGCGCTCCAGCGTCCGGATCGGGCCGCTGCCGCGCGTTATGGGACCGGTCGGCAGCAGGCGGCGCACGTTGTGGAAGCCCCACACGTTGTAGGGCGGCGTGCGCCAGTTCTGCAGCGTGACCTGCCCCTCGGGTGGTGGTGGATAACTGCTCATCAGCGGCGTGCGCGACATCGATCGACTCCCATTGCGGACCCGGAGGGTGCGCAAAGACGGCCTTCTTGTCACGCAGTCAGACAAGCGGGATTGCGCCGGGTGCAGGGCCTCCACTAGCATCGACGCGACCAGCCACAGGAGAGGTCATGCAATTCGCCATCGGCCAGCCGATGCCGCGCACAGAGGACCCGCGTCTGGTCACCGGTCGCGGTCGTTTTACCGACGATATCGGCCTGCCGGGTCAGCTCTACGGCCATGTCCTGCGCTCGCCCCATGCCCATGCCGACATCGCCGCCATCGATGTCGAGGAGGCGCGTCAGGCCCCGGGCGTGGTTGCGGTCTATACGATCGAGGACCTTGATCGTGAAGGCATCGGCGACCTGCCGGTGCTGGTGCGCCCGAAGAACCGTGACGGCAGCGCCCTGTTTGTGCCCGCGCACCCGGCGCTGGCGCGGGGCCGGGTGCGCCATGTCGGCGAGCCGGTCGCCTTTGTCGTCGCCCAAAGCCATCTGGCCGCGCGCGATGCCGCCGAGCTGATCGTGGTCGACTACGAGCCCCTGGATGCCGTCGTCGAGACGGCCCGCGCCCGCGAAGCCGATGCCGTGCAGCTCTGGCCGCAGGCGCCGGGTAATGTTGCGCTCGACTGGTCCATCGGCGACGAGGCGGGAACGCTGGGCGCCTTCGAGAAGGCCGATGCGGTGGTCGAGATCGCGCTCGTCAACAACCGCGTCGTCGTGGCGCCCATGGAGCCGCGCGCGGCGCTGGGAATCTGGGACGGGTTGGATCGGCGCTACACCCTGCACGCCTGCTCCCAGGGCGCGCACAAGATGCAGAAGCCGCTGGCCGAACATGTGCTCAAGATCGCCCACGGCGACCTGCGGGTCGTCACCGGCGATGTCGGCGGCGCCTTCGGCATGAAGAACTTCCTGTTCCACGAATACGTGCTGGTGCTGTTTGCCGCGCGTCAGCTCGGCCGTCCGGTGAAGTGGACGGGCGATCGCAGCGAGGCCTTCGTCTCCGACACCCAGGGGCGCGATCACGTCACGAAGGCGGCCATGGCGTTTGATGCCGGGCGCCGCATCCTGGGGCTGAAGGTCGACGTCACCGCCAACATCGGCGCCTATCTTTCGCAGTTCGCGCCCTTCGTGCCGACCTCGGCCTCCACCGGCGTGCTGTCGGTCGTCTACGACATCCCGCAGATCTTCGCCCACATCCGGCCGGTCTATACCAACACCGTGCCGACGGACGCCTATCGCGGCGCGGGGCGGCCGGAATCCAACTATGTGGTCGAGCGCCTGATGGCCAGGGCGGCGCGGGTCTTCGGGTTGGCCCCGGACGAATTGCGCCGGCGCAATGTCATCACGCCCGAGCAGTTTCCCTACCAGACCCAGGTCGGCTTCATCTACGACTGCGGCGAGTTCGCCCGCCACATCGCCATGGCCCGCGAGATCGCCGAAAGCGACGGTTTCGAGGCGCGCCGTGCCGAGGCCAGCGCGCGCGGCCGCCTGCGCGGCCAGGGTTTCACCTGTTACGTCGACCGTTGTGGCGGCGGTGGTCCCGACATGGCCGACCTGCGCATCGACGCCATGGGCAATGTCACCCTGTTCGTGGGCACCCAGACCAACGGCCAGGGCCACGAGACGACCTATGTCCAGATCGTCTCGGCGCGGCTGGGGATCGATCCCTCGAAGGTGCGCGTGGTCCAGGGCGATACCTCGGTGATCGCCTTCGGCTCGGGCAATGGCGGCTCGAATTTCGCGGCGGTGGGGGCCAGCGCCGGCAATGTCGCCGTCGACCGCGCCATCGAGAAGGGCAGGCGGATCGCGGCCAACCTGCTGGAAGCCGCCGAGATCGACATCGCGTTCGAGGGCGGCAGCTTCGAAATCGTCGGCACCGACCGCAAGGTCAGCCTGGCCGAGGTTGCACGCGCCGCCTACGACCCGGCGAAACTGCCCAGGGGCGAGGATCCCGGCTTCCAGGTGATCGGCACTTTCAAGCCGGATGCGCCGGGGTTCCCCAACGGCAGCCATGTCTGCGAGGTCGAGATTGATCCCGAGACCGGGGTGCTCCAGGTGCTGCGTTACGTCACGGTCGACGATTTCGGCAATGTGCTCAATCCGATGCTGGTCGATGGCCAGGTCCATGGTGGCATCGGCCAGGGTCTGGGCCAGGCGATTGCCGAAGAGACGGTCTATGACCCCGAAAGCGGCCAGCTCCTGACCGGCTCGTTCATGGACTACCGCCTGCCGCGCGCCGGCGACATGCCGATGATCGAGACCCACCGCATTGTCGTGCCCACGGCGCGCAATCCGCTGGGGGTGAAGGGCAACGGCGAGTGCGGCGCCATCGCTGCGCCGCCGGTGCTGATGGACGCCATTCTCGATGCGCTGGCACCGCTGGGCATCGAACATCTCGACATGCCGGCCACACCGATGAAGATATGGCGCGCGATCCGCGACGCCGAAAGAAGGACACAGCCATGAAGAAGCCCGCAGCCGTTCCCGCCAACGAGTTTCCGCAACGCCGCGAGCGCGCCCGCAAGGCTGCCGGGGCAGCCGGACTGGCGGGGCTTCTGGTCTGTTCGCGCGGCGGCGGCACCACGGACCGCTACGGCGACATCAAGTTTTTCACCAACTTCTACACGCGTTTCCCCTACATCCCCGATGTCCCGGGCGAATGGACGGCGCGCGCCCATGCCTTCCTGATCCTGCCGGTCGAGGGCGAGGAAATCCTGGTCGCCGACGACAAGCCCAAGCGCGACGAGGAAATGGCGATCGATGAGCGCGTCGTCACCGGCGATGTCATCGCCTCGGTGATCGAGAGCCTGGAAAAGAGCGGACTGACGCAGGGCCGCGTCGGTATCGTCGGCGCCGATACCCTGTCGTGGAGCGTCCACAGCCAGCTTGCCGCGGCTTTTCCGGATGTCGTCTGGGTGCCCGCCGACGAGATCGCCAAGGAAATCCGCAAGGTCAAGTCGAAGGCCGAGATCGAGAAACTGCGTTACGCCTCCTGGGTCGGTTGCCGCGCCACCGATGCGATGCTGGAAACGGCGCAAGCGGGCAAGACCCATGGCGAGGTCGTGGCCGCGGGCATGGAGGTTCTCGCGAAACACGGCGGCATTCTCTACAACAACTTCATGTCCTCGGGCCGGGGCGGCAACAACCCGACGTCGGTGGCGACCAGCTTCCCGACCTGGGGCAGCCCGGAAGTGCTGGAAGACGGCGACTGGTTCCACTGCGGCATCTCCGGCGCCGTCGACGGCTACTACTTCGACCACGCCCGTTCCAAGCCGATCGGCAACGGCACCGCCGAACAGATCCGCGTCTTCGAGGCGCCGATGCTGGCGGTCCAGGCCGCCATGGCCAAGGTGCGCCCGGGCGTCACCGCGTCGGAGGTCGCGCGCGCCGGCCGCGAGAAACTGGAAGAACTGGGCTTCGAGTTCGAAGGCGCCTTCAAGGGTTTCGGCCACGGCGTCGGCCTGGGCTGGGATTCGCCCTGGCTGATCGAGAGCGACCACACGGTGCTGGAAAAGGACATGGTGCTCTGCGTCGAACGCAGCGTGCGCCACATGGGATATGTCGGCGATTTCGAGGAGACCATCCTGGTCACCGAGAACGGCTACGAAAAGCTGACGGATGCGCGTGTGAAGTGGTGGTGAGGGGAAAGAAGCTTCGACTCCTCGCTGTCGCCCTCGGACTTGTTCCGGGGGCCCATACGCACTGACGGCTGAGACCAGCGGCGGCAATGCGTATGGATTGCCGGGACAAGCCCGGCAACGACAGAAGAGGGCCGGTAACGCTGCGCTCAATTCGGTTTCGGCTTGACCTTGACCGGTATGGGTTCGCCGCGGCGGCGGGGTTCCTCGGGCGGGGCGGGGGCGGCCTTTGGGGCGAAGTCCCATTCGGCGCGCTGGGCCTGGCGTTCGATCAGGTGGAGCAGGCCCCAGTAGGTCTGGCCGGGAATCTGCCAGGCGACGAACTTGCCGTTGTCGAGCGCCAGCTTCATGTGGATGCCGCCGCCTTCCTTGGGGTTGATCCGGATCTCGGTGATCAGATGCAATTCCTCGCCCAGGTCGGGGTGGGGCGTGCCGCCCTGGAAACCCTTGCGGAAGTTGGCCTGCTGCACGGCGGCCTCGCGCTGGAACTGGGCGACTTCCTTCTTGGCCTCGGGCGCCACGACCTGCTGGGGCACCATCTTCTCGGCGACGCGGCCGGACATGCCGAGCAGGTTCTTGACCAGGCGCCGGGTCATCCAGGCGCGCACCTCGGTGCCGTCGGGAAAGGCCGCCATCAGCTTCATGCGGTCCTGGGCGGCGTCATAACGGACGGAGAACTGCAGATCCTTGGGCATGGCGGTCCCTTGCAGCATCAGGCGGCGCCTGCTGCCTGGGCGCTGTCGAGCGTCTCGCTTGCCTTGATCCAGCGGGCTTCGGCCTTGGCGAGTTCACGTTCGCAATCGGCGCGCCGTTTCATCAGTTCGGTCACCGTAGCGTCCTTTTCGGGGCCTTTGTAGGCCTTGGGATCGAACGCCGCCTTGTCGATGTCGGCGATGCGATCGGTCAGACGCGCCATTTCGGCTTCTGCCTGCTTGACCGCCTTGCGCAGGCCGGCGGTCTTTTCGCGGGCCTCGGCGGCGGCGCGTCGTTCGTCCTTGCGGTTCTGCTTGCTGCCCGGCTTGGCGCCGCCCTTGCCCTGGGGCTTGTCGTCGTTGGCGGCACCGCGCCCCAGAATGAAATCGCGGTAGTCGTCGAGCGTGCCGGTGAAATCGGTCGCGCGACCGTCGGCGACCAGCACCAGACGGTCGGCGGTCAGTTCCAGCATGTGGCGATCATGGGAAACCACGATGACCGCGCCCTCGTAGTCGTTGAGCGCCTGCACCAGGGCCTCACGCGCATCGACGTCGAGATGGTTGGTCGGTTCGTCCAGGATCAGCATGTGCGGTGCCTCGCGCGTGATCAGCGCCAGGGCCAGGCGCGCCCGCTCGCCGCCCGAGAGATGCCGCACGGGAAGTTCGGCCTTTTCGCCCGAGAAACCGAAACGGCCGAGCTGGGCGCGCACGTGGCCGGGCTTGGCATCGGGCATCAGGCGCGTCATGTGCTGGACCGGGGTGTCCTCGGCGTCGAGTTCCTCGACCTGATGCTGGGCGAAATAACCCACGCGCATCTTCGAGGAGGCCGACATCTCGCCTTCCATCGTTCCCAGCCTGCCCGAAAGCAGGCGCGCCAGCGTCGTCTTGCCGTTGCCGTTGCGGCCCAGCAGGGCGATGCGGTCATCGGGATCGATGCGCAGGTTGAGCAGGGACAGGATCGGCTTGTCCTCGGCATAGCCCACCGAGGCCTTGTCGAGCGTGATCAGCGGCGGGCGCAGTTCGGTCGGGTTAGGGAAGTGGAAGGACATCGAGCTGTCCTCCACCGCCGCGGCGATCGGCTGCATGCGGGCCAGCGCCTTCATGCGGCTCTGGGCCTGGCGCGCTGTGTGGGCCTTGAAGCGCCAGCGGTCGACATAGGCCTGCAGATGGGCGCGCTGGGCGTCCTGCTTGGAGCGCATCGATTCGGCCTGGGCCAGACGTTCGCTGCGCTGGCGCTCGAAATCGTCGTAGCCGCCCGGGTAAAGCGTCGTCTTGCCGCCTTCCAGGTGCAGGATGTGATCGACCACGTTGTTGAGCAGGTCGCGCTCATGGCTGATCACCAGCAGGGTGCCGCGATAGGTCTTGAGGAAGTTCTCCAGCCAGATCGCTGCTTCCAGATCGAGATGGTTGCTCGGTTCGTCGAGCAGCAGCAGTTCGGGGCCCGAAAACAGCAGGCCGGCCAGCGCCACGCGCATGCGCCAGCCGCCCGAGAAGTCGTTGAGCGGCTTGTGCTGGTCGGCCTCGTTGAATCCCAGACCGGCCAGGATGCGCGAAGCGCGCGCCGGGGCGGCATGGGCCTCGATGGCGTTGAGCCGCTCGTGAATCTCGCCAATGCGATGGGGGTCGCGGGTCGTCTCCGATTCGGTGATCAGTGCGGCGCGTTCGAGATCGCAGGCCAGCACCCGCTCGAAGGGCGAATCAGGACCGCCCGGCGCTTCCTGGGCGACGTAGCCCATGGTCGTGTCGCGCGGCGTCTCGACGGTGCCTTCGTCGGGATCGTTGACCCCGGCGATGACCTTCATCAGCGTTGATTTTCCCGCCCCGTTGCGCCCGATGAAGCCGACGCGCGAACGCGACGGGATCGTCGCACTGGCGCGATCGAGGATGACCTTGCCGCCGAGGCGGACGGTAATGGCGTTGATGGTAAGCATGGGCGCGGCTGATAGCACAGCCCGGGGGGCAAAGTCAGCAACAGCAGGCTTGCCATGTGCGGGACGCAGGGCAAGGTTGCTGATGTACAGGAGAAGCCATGTCACAGACCTATGTCAGCCATCTGGAATGTTCGCTCACTGGTGAGCGCTACGGGGCCGGGCAGATCCACGGCCTGTCGGCCGCCGGACGCCCGCTGCTGGTGCGTTACGACCTGGAACGGCTGGCTGCGGGTGTGTCCCGGGAAACGATCACAGGTTCGTCCGAACCCGGCTTCTGGCGTTACGCGCCGTTCCTCCCGGTGGCGAACGTGGAGGACCGGATCTCGCTCGGTGAGGTGATGACGCCGCTGATTCCGCTGGAACGCTCCGCCGCCGGGCTGGGCGCCCGGCCGGGCCATGCACTGGTCAAGGACGAAGGCCGCCTGCCGACGGGATCGTTCAAGGCGCGCGGGTTGTGCCTGGCCGTTTCCATGGCAAAGGGTTTCGGCATCGACCATCTGGCGATCCCGACCAACGGCAATGCGGGTGCCGCCATGGCCGCCTATGCCCGGCGTGCCGGCATGCGCGCCAGCGTCTTCTGCCCGGCCGACACGCCCGACATCAACGTGCGCGAGATCGCCCAGCAGGGCGGCCAGGTCTGGAAGGTCGACGGCCTGATCAACGACTGCGGCCGGATCGTGGGCGAGGGCAAGGAGAAGGCCGGCTGGTTCGACGTCTCCACGCTCAAGGAGCCCTACCGGATCGAGGGCAAGAAGACGATGGGCCTGGAATTGGCCGAACAGTTCGGCTGGTCGCTGCCCGATGTCATCTTCTACCCCACCGGCGGCGGCACGGGCCTGATCGGCATGTGGAAGGCCTTTGCCGAACTCAAGGCCATCGGCTGGCTCACCGGCCCCATGCCGCGCATGGTCGCGGTCCAGGCCGAGGGTTGCGCGCCGATCGTCAAGGCCTGGGAGGCGGGCGAGGAACACGCTCCGCTCTGGAAGAATGCCCATACCGTTGCGGCGGGCATCCGGGTGCCGGTGGCAGTCGGCGATTTCCTCATCATCCGGGCGGTGCGCGAATCGGGCGGCTTCTGCATGGCGGTCGATGACGAAGCGATCATCGCCACGCGCGACGCCGTGGCGCGCGAGGACGGACTGCTGCTCTGCCCGGAAGGGGCCGCCACCGTCGAGGCCTACCGGCGGGCGCTGGCGCAGGGCCTCGTCGGGGCCGGGGAGAAGGTGGTGCTGTTCAACTGCGCCACGGGCCTGAAGTACCCGATGGCGCCGGTCACGCACACGATGGCGCGAGGACAGGCGCCCGACTACGCCGCGATGGCCTGAGAGCGTTTCAGATCGCGGTTTCCTCGACGCCGGTGCTGTTGGCGTCGTCGGGATCTACAGGCGTTTCGGGCTGGACACGGCGGATGATGATGTCGCCGTTCTCGAGCACCTCGGGCAGTTCGTATTGCGGGATGGTCGCCATCAGAAGCTGCAGGGCCGTCAGGATGCGGCGCATGCCTTCTTCGGCCTGGGCCAGCGGGTCGTCGGTTGTCTCCTGTGCCTGCACCGGAGCCGAGGCAAACAGCAGGCCTGCGGTGGCAAGGCAGCCAAGCCAACGGCAGAGCGACGGGCGATGCCGCTCGCGGGTGCGGCATGCTGCGGATGATTGCGATGTCATGAAACCAGTGTGGCGCCCGAAAGGGGCACGATCATGGCTCCTGCGTCGCGCGGCCACAGGCCGGTTCCTGACAGGTCATCGCGTCCCAGCGCTCCTCGCCCTCGTTCCAGTAGAGCCGGTAGCTGCCGGCATCGTCGAGGTGATAGCGCAGTTCGACGCCCTCGGTGAGGATCAGGATGTACCAGTCCGGTCCGCCGCCATAGACCGCGACCTGGTCGGGCGCCAGAGTGAAGCGCTCCCAGCTTGCGTTATCGGGCGACAGGCCGAAGGTCAGAGGCTGCGGCGCGATGTTCTCGACATAGATCTCGCCCTGGACGGGCTCGCCGGTGGCATCGTCCTGGGCCACGGCCGGCGTCGCCGCGGCAAACAGCAGGGCCAACGCGGCCAGGCGGGCAATCAAGGGCATCTTGGCTTGCCGCGCCGGGTCTAGTGCGACGTGCCGTGGTTGGCGCGCTCCTGGGCTTCGGCCCGGTGGCCATGGAAGCCGACCATCAGGAACCAGGAAAGCACCAGCAGGCCGAGGCCCATGAACTGGACCGAACTGTCGTCGGCGCCGGCGACCATGAGCAGGCCCAGAAGGCCCATGAGGACAAAAAGGATCGAAACGACAAGGCTCTGGATCATGGACCATTCCCTGGTGAGGATCGAAGGCAAGGGTGCGCGCGGAGCCGGTTTGCCGAGACGCTGGCGCTCCAGCCGTTCCGCTCGCTCGCCATGGTAACCGACCGTAGCGATCCAGGCGAGTAGCAGAATCCACGGGCGCAGGGCCTGCAGGGCGCTGCGGCAACGCGAAGGGTCGCCAGCATGCGTGCTTCCGCCCTAGTATGGCACCACAGCATGCAAGCAGGAGGACTGAGATCGTGAAGGTCGCTTTTCTGGGTCTGGGCGTCATGGGTTTCCCCATGGCCGGTCATCTGGCCGCCAAGGGCCACGAAGTCACCGTGTTCAACCGCAACGGCGCCAAGGCCAAGGACTGGACGGGCCAGCACAAGGGCCGCGCCGCAGCGACGCCCGCCGAGGCTGCAGCGGGGGCGGAGATCGTTCTTGCCTGTGTCGGCGACGATCCCAGCGTGCGCGAAGTGATCGTGGGTGAAAACGGCGCGATCGAGGGCATGGCCAAGGGCGCGGTCTTTGTCGATCACACCACGGCTTCGGCCGATGTCGCGCGCGAGATGGCGGCGGTCCTGGCACAAAAGGGCGTGGGCTTTCTCGATGCTCCGGTCTCGGGCGGCCAGGCAGGCGCCGAGAACGGCCAGTTGACCGTCATGGTCGGCGGGCAGCAGGGCGATTTCGACAGCGCCAGGCCGGTGATGGATTGTTACGGCAAGGCCGTCACCCTGATGGGACCGGTCGGCTCGGGCCAGCTCTGCAAGATGGTCAACCAGATCTGCATCGCAGGCCTGGTCCAGGGCCTGTCGGAAGGCATGAACTTCGCCCAGCGCGCCGGTCTTGACGGCGAGCAGGTGCTCGATGTCATTTCCAAGGGCGCTGCCGGTTCCTGGCAGATGGCCAATCGCGGCACCACGATGCTGCAGGACAAGTACGATTTCGGCTTTGCCGTCGACTGGATGCGCAAGGATCTGCGTATCGCCATGACGGAAGCCAAATCCAATGGCGCATCGCTGCCGGTTACCGCCCTGGTCGATCAGTTCTACGGCGAAATCCAGCGTCTGGGCGGCAAGCGCTGGGATACCTCCAGCCTGATGCACCGGCTGAAGCGCCTGCCCTGAACACGGCAACGCCGCAGTCCGTTTCCGGGCCGCGGCGTTGCGCATTTCGAAGGCGGGTTGTTGGTTAATCAGCCGCCAGCGGCCTCGCTCATCGGCTGGGTGCGCAGGCCCTTGATCGCCGTGGCGACACGGGTCAGGCGTGCCCCCATGTGGCGGGCTGCCGCCAGGACCTCTTCGGGCACCGGTGTCCCGTCGCGCGTGTCCTGGAAGCTGACGCCATAAGGATTGCCGCCGGCAGCATAGATCGAGGCATCGGTGTAGCCGGGCGGCACCAGGATCGCGCCCCAGTGGTGGAAGGTGGTGGCCAGCGCCAGCAGGGTGGCTTCCTGGCCGCCGTGCAGCGTTGCCGCGCCGGTGAAACCCGCCGCCGCCTTGTCGGCCAGCTTGCCCTGGTACCAGAGGCCGCCGGCGCCATCGATGAACTGCTTCAACTGGGCCGAGACATTGCCGAAGCGGGTCGGCGTGCCAAAGACGTAACCGTCGGCCCATTCCAGATCGTCGAGGCTGGCCAGCGGCACGTCCTGTGTCGCCTCCAGATGCGCCTTCCAGGCCGGGTTGGAGGCGACGGCGTCGTCGGGCGCCAGTTCGGCCACGCGGCGCAGGCGCACGGTCGCGCCCGCTGCGGTGGCGCCGGCTTCGACAGCCTCGGCCACCTGATGGGTGTTGCCGGTGCTGCTGTAATAGATGATCGCGATGTTGGTCATGTGGGTTCCCCCGTGGTTCGTGTGGTCTGGGGAGGAGATCGGCATGGTATTCTGTCGGAACAATTGGCATAATTCTGTCAGGTAGTGTCAGTTGGGTTGACAGATGATCGATGGCATGACGCTGGATCAGTTGCGGGCCTTCGCCACGGTGGCTGAAACCGGAAGCTTCAGCGCCGCGGCGCGCAGCCTGGGCCGCGTCCATTCCGCGATCAGCCAGTCGGTTGCCGCCCTGGAGGACCAGCTCGGCGTGGTGCTGTTCGACAGGGGCGGGCGCACGCCGGTGCTTTCGGAAGCCGGCAGCGTCCTGCTGATTGATGCCCGCCGCGTGCTG
>Ga0105054_10009388_pt1 | contig 12691 bp, 5 predicted proteins | sample BON02_FD_78091 | JGI IMG/M metagenome (GOLD analysis project Ga0105054, IMG submission 78091) | Freshwater microbial communities from Lake Bonney liftoff mats and glacier meltwater in Antarctica - BON-02 (megahit assembly) | ecosystem: Environmental > Aquatic > Freshwater > Ice > Glacier... | reverse complement strand
TACCTGGGCTCTCCAAAGAAGGAGGATGGATTTGTTTCGTACTACTTTGTAAGATATTGGTACTTGGGCTTTTCAAAGAAGGAGGATGGATTTGTTTCGTACTACTTTGTAAGATATTGGTACTTGGGCTTTTCAAAGAAGGAGGAGCGCTATTGTCAAATACAGCACTTGAGCAAGCAGGGATACCGGTCGCCGTTTCAGTAGCAAGAATACTGGAAACCACAGAATCGGCTTTTCCCCGAATACCTTCATGTTTTCTATTCGAACAAAAAGGACACCGCCATGGCAAATCGTAGCCAGGTTCAAATGAGAGACGGGCACATTTCAAGTGGTACGACCTAGGACAAAAGTCACAGCAATACAGATGCCCACCAAAGTTGCAAACATCGCAAAAGTCACGGTTGCCTGTGGGAAACTCTTCGTCCAAACTATGGAGCATTCTCAAAATTTGATTATCCACTAAGAAGTCGACCACATTGGCTTCTAGATCACTTTCTGGGGGGGATAAAGAGTTGGTGTTGGTGCTGCTCTTCGATTTATATTGGACCTTCGTCTTATTTGCAGCCGCGGGATGAAATGACGACTTGGTTCGACGAGACTTCGATTTATTGTGGGATTTCCCCTTATCTACAGCTATGACGGGAGATGAAAGCTTCGTGCTGGTTGTAGATAGATCTTGGGATTTCCGCTTATCTGCAACTACGACAGGAGATGAAAGCCTACTGGTTGTAGATTGATTTTGAGATTTCCCCTTATCTGCATCTACGACAGTAGATGGGAATTTGGTTATACGATGCTTAGAGGGACTCTCTGATATTTTCCTTCTCTTTAATAGGGGTGACTGCTTGTGAACCGCCGCATGGTAACTCTTTTCTGAACCAGACACCTCATATTGCATCTCCGATCTATTAAATTTCTTACCTGTGGTAATAATATCTGGATTTGGAGTCTCTGTATCAAGTTCGAATTCACTGCACGAGCTCATGCTATCTTTTCGGATCAATACGGTAGGAGTGTTCCTTTTGTTCTTTAGCAATTGAATCAGTACGGTCTGAAGCGAGTATCTGTCTTTCCAATTATGCGGGTCTGCTGGAATCGCATCTAATAGTTTCATTTGCCATTCTTCGGAACCCAAGAATGTTTCCATGATTTCATTTTCTGACACAAAATAATCTAATCCTCTAATTGCGTGGACTGTCGGATCACTTTTATAGACGATGTGCTTTTTACACTTCTTTACCTCCGGGGTTATAAGGCACCAATAACCAAAAGGGTCTTCATCAATTCCGCCAGGCACAACAATAATGTGCAACAGTCGCCGCATCCATATCACGATATCGTTCTTGTGGCCTCGAAGCACTTCTAATAATTCTTGGTTTCGTCGAGCATCCATTTCAGCTTTCATCATCTGTAGGATATCTCAATAGTCTATCAAAGATAAATATAATAATAAATGCACCAGCACCACGTAGCCAGCCAGACAACGAAGGATATTTTTGAATTTTTTTTCCTCGTGTATTAGTCGATTGTATCGACAATATTTCCCAGATGGTTCCTGATCTTGATGGATTCTACTTGGTAAGCAAATGGCTCGATGATGATCCAACAACTTCGGATCCAGGCACTGTATCATGCAATCAGCTCATTGCCAAGGCTGTTGTGGCTCTATGTGTGAATCCCCCTGACAATATACATACAGAACAGATTGTGTCCTTTTTTCAAAGATTTCTGGACCGCTTTACTGTGATTCCCATAGATGATGTTTTCATGCACGAAGCTCTACTTGCACTGGTAGGTGGAAATATTCGCAATGCTCTACGAGGAGGTTCAAGCGGACTTCTTCGTGAAAGTGTCTGAAGATGTGGAATCTACCCAAGACATTGCCGCCACGGTGACTGAAGTGTATCCATCTGCATGCCGACCAGATTCACGCGGTTTTTACTCTCGATATGGAAAACCTTTGGAAGTCTTTATCGCTAAAGAGAAATTTCAACTGTGGGAACAAGACTTGCATTCGTTTCAAGCTATCCACAAAGTCTATATCGGATGCATTTTACTCATCTACGACCCAGAACAAATGATTTACATTATTGATTCATATGATGAACATACCGGGATGTATTCAACCCGTGTTTGGAAAGCCAACGGGTTTGACCATGATGAGACACTGGAAATAGTAGCTGGACAAACCATATATCGAGAGCTAACGTCCGAAATTACATTGCAAAATGATCTAGATCAGGATTTAAACAAATGGATTGTTTTTGCAAGTGGTACTTTTTCAGAGGACCAGACTGTGTTTGCTCGAATTGTTTCATTCGATTCCGACGATAACCAACACCAAATAGTTGTTTTCGGACACGAAGCAAGTTCTTCGGTGTTTGAAGACATGTGGTTGGATCTCAGGCGGTATTCATATAAAGTTTTGGAAGAAATGAACATTTTGTCTAAGGAGGAGATTGAAAATGAGTTGATTTTGAGCATCAAGAATAATCAAAATTCTGGTTTTCTTAATATGTATCTCCCTTTCGACAATGATCCCATGTCGTCGTATTTAAATGACAACATTAACCGCTTTGGAATACATGGTTTCACTTGGATAATATCTCGGGTTGACAATGTTAAAAATCTAGTACCACTTGCAATCGTCATCACCACCATCCGAATTTTTCTCGCTATCAAGCCTCTGATGTCGCATAACGATCTTCAGTCATGGTTAGCTCTTGCACATAATGCGTTTTTCGCTGTGAAGAATCGTCTATTGCATCTTACAGACAACGAACTGAAAGAGATTCATAAAGCTCCATCCATATTGACATCGATTGCAGCAGAAACATCGACTCTGCTTTACGATTGCTCCAGACTCAAGAATCCTTCGAGTACTTTAGTTCCTAAAAATATCATTGCTGATCGAATCATCTTCCAGGTGGTCATTCTATTCTTAGACCTTCCCTTCATAGAACTTCGGCTGTCTGGTTTGCAGCACATCATTGATGCAATAAGAGTGTACACCAATGTTGCTCGCACGAAACCCGTGTTCTCTTTTGGCGATATGGGCAAACTATGGGTTTGCAACAAATTAGAAGAAGTTGACATCATCTCTAAATTGTTCTCGAGTCAGAATCTACATGTGGAGTTGCTGCGACGAAGTGTCATCCTGATCAATTTTCTAGCGCGAGAAGACAAGATAGGACTTAAACAACTAGAAATCATTTGGCACGAATGTTCACGGTTGCCTCCAGCACCTGCTCAGATCGTTCATAACCTCATGACCACTTGTATTATTTCTTCTTTAACGCAAGACGAGAGGATGGAATTTTACCAGCGGTGCATCGTTTCAATCCCATATTCAAATTTTGACTCCAACACTTGGAAGTTCATTTACCAATTCACTGTTGCATGTATGGAGGCGGATGCCAATGCCGTAGGTAGCGTAGATATATATTGTTACGGACTGGAATTGATGTGGGAATACATTGCCGATGACTGTAGTACATTGAAATCCAGGAAAGAGGCGCTTCTTTACATCGTGAAACTACTGGGCCATGAAGGTGTGTGTGAGAGTCAGAGATTCAGCATGATGGAAAAGTGCATTGTCAACTTAGAGCACGGTAAATCAGTTTCGCAAAGTCTGGAACTATTAAGGAGATTGATTAATGTCATTCCGCATTCTAAATTGTATTGGTCCCGAAGAACCCAAAAGCAATTAGCTATCGAACGATTGGATAAAACGTACAAGATTATTCAATTGCTATGCGATGATCTGGATAGATACCATCAAGTAATGAAATCTGTGGAGCTTCGAGGTGCTGCACTTGATTCCTATGTTGCCCCTGGGACTTGTTTCTGCCATTTAGAGCAGCTTTCTTCTAGGTTTGATTTCTTGTTGTATATATTGACCAACAGCTACAAGGTGTTAAAGTTTCCAGCGGTGAAATCTCTGTGGACTATGTTTGTTGTAAACTCCCTCTCGAACAAATCACGTGATACGGCCCTCGATTGGTTCGCGAGTGCCCAATCCAGTGCGGTCACCACGTCATCAATGGTCACTGACACGGATAGCGAACCCACCCAAGAACACCATATGCAAACGGTTTTTGCATCCGATGTACCGTTACAATTATTCCGAACCAACATACAAAATGATCTGGATCCGGTTTCAATGAGCACTGAGTCGCTCCGTGTTTTTCAAGCTTTCTTCCTGTCTTTAAATTACCAGAACCGAACTCTGAAGAACGTTTCTCCTGGTAGGAGAAACATGAACTCACCCCCTGCATTTGGTAGTCGCGCCAAGCGATATAAGGAGGGGGTCGCACTCGCCCGTGCAGCCGTATGGGAGAACGAACGTATCTTTTTCGAATCGGTTGAGAGGAATTCAATAGCGGTGGAAGGCATTGACTTTCTGTGGAGGATTGCTCTCATGGCTGAGAATGATAATGTAGCCTTTGCAGCTATCTCGTACTTGGTTCATTTAAGTGTTCAATTGAGTCCCAAACTAAGAAACAAACGTGGTAAAGTGCAGACTGATTTCATCGCCTCTTGTGTGAATTACATTCATGAAGCTGCTACTCAAAACGACACTATCCTTCAAGCACGTCGATCAGCATCGGCATTAAGGTTGTTTTTGGAGCAATTCGCGACCTGCAGCCAAAAGCTTCTTCTCAATGTGATGGTGCTTCCTCCAGCTGTTGGTATTCCAGGATCACTCATCAGACGAGAATGGCTCTCTATTTCCCAGTGTACATCCTTTCATCTACCCGTGCCTGGGACAATGAAGCTGGCGGAACTTCGGCAACGTATTTGTGAATTAACTGCACTAGAAGGAATCACCTTGAGACCTGTAGCAAACCCATTGCAAGAGCTGCCTAGGATTCCTGAGGATGATGTAGAAACATGGCTTCTCAAAACAGTCGACTATGCCATGTTCAACATGTTATATAATAAGAAAGAAAACACGTGGAAGGAACCGGGAGAACCTTTTACGGAAATGGATATGTCCAAGACACTTATTGAACTGGGGATTGTTGACTGGACGGTTATCAAAGTTCTAGACTTAACTGATGATATGAAACCTGGTCACTCACATGCAACATTAGTACAACCCATACTCGCGACTTGTCTAGAACCTGAATATAAAATACCGACGGGTCCTTGCCTGCCTTGGCTTATTCCCTCGGAATCGATAGCGACCAGTTTGACATTTGACGGGGAGTTAGTCGGCATGTATGACCAACTATTCGAAATACTTGATGGATGTCTTTCGGATGTCGTATGTCGTGACTATATCGTCGCGTCCCAAGTCTGGAATTGCGTCAAACTGTTGCCTCGTGAAAAGGAATATTTGATGATTGGACAAAACGACTGGGAGATGTTGCTTCCGTTAGACGCACCACATCGATTGGTGTACTCGATGGAAGTGATTCATGCTCAATTAATGAAAGACACGAAGAAGGACTGGCTTGGTGGACTACATGGGGGCACTAATCATCTGCTTGGTATCTTAAAAGATCACGATACAGTGCTTCCTATGACTGATAGAGGGATGGAATCGATGAGTGCACTCATGAGGCTCATGTCTGATTTTATACAAGCGGATCCTGGAATCGAGAGTAAAGATGCGAAACCCCTTTCTGACGTCCGAAGATTTTCGAACTTGCTCATTGGTAGGTCAAAATTATTTAACAAGAAGCATTCTTCAGGAATTCAGGAAGGAGATTCAGATGATGAAATCAAGCAACAACAAAAACATTCAGTCGACTATTCTGAATGTATCGGTATGGTTCTTGATACCTTACTTGGGCTCACAGAAAACATTAAATTTAACGACCCAGCACTGATGGTGTACGTACAGGAGTCGCTCAACCTCGTAAATATATGTATCTCATCGGGGTATCCGGAGGAGCTATCAAGTTTTACAATGCTGGATGAATTCATTGCACGATTCATGATTTACAACCCGAATCAAGTATTACGACAACTTGTGCTGAAAGAGATGCTGGTAATTTGCACCAATATTCATCAGAATAGTGATCGAGAAGAGTATCGATTATTCCCATTATCGGTGTTGAGGGTGCTGGTGGATCTAAGCAGTTCCCTTCAAAAACCCTTTTTGGAATCGACGATGTCCGCTGCTGTAGCTCGCCATTTGAGACGAAGCGTGTCCGAGTCCTCACAGGAATTGTATGCGTTCATTTGCGGTCTGGTTCAGCTATACAATCATGATGAAGAAGCGCTTCCGTTGTTCCAGTCTATCTACTCTGATATGTCCTTGCATTTATTCCATCATGATTCACTTGAGAACTTCCATTCAACGCGAGAGGACTTCGTTTTTCAAGGAATTCTCAACACATTGTTGGCACTGATTCGTGCGTCGCCTGAGCTGATAGAAATACCTGTGAACAAAGAGTTGATCCTCCACCTATATAACTCCTTGTTATTCGACCAGCAGAAAGAGTTTGAAGAACCAATAATACCGGTATCAGTTGAAAATGTAAGACGTCGTGCTTTTATTCGTGGGCAAAGTGTCACTATTAAAGACATGGGGCCAATATGTAAAACAGAACCTACTCGAAACAGTGTTTTTGCACTGTTAGCTCATCTCTGCATCCACAATTATCAACATTTTCAATTATTGCTTCATGAACTTGAAAGCAAAGGTATCGGGAACTGCACGTCACTCAACTTTCTCAACGAGTTTTCTGGTCGGTGGAATTACAATCCACTTACTGTAACCAAACATTCTGAGCAGTATACAGGGCTGAAAAACCAAGGCGCTACCTGCTACATGAATTCTTTGTTGCAGCAGTTATTTCACATCTCTTCTTTCTCAGAGGCGCTTATCAGCATCGATAGTGAAATTGTAGATGAGTCTTCCTTGCTCTATCAACTTCAAGTGACTTTCGGATCTTTAAATGTGAGCAAGAGACACTTTTATGATACACTGCCACTCTGTAGAGTTATCCGTGAAGATAACGGTGCACTATTGAACCTCTCAGAACAGAAAGACGCAGCTGAATTCGCCACACAACTGTTTGAAAACTTGGAGAAGGAGTCCCATCAAGTGAAATCCTTGTTGCAATCGACATTTCAAGGCATGCTTGTGAACCAAGTGATTAGTATGGATGAGGACAACCCTTATGCATCTGAAAGTGAGGAACCATTTTACATACTGCCGTTGGACATTAAGGGCGTCCATTCCATGACCCAGGCACTGGATTCATTGGTCAAGGGAGAAGTTCTAAATGGAGACAACCAATATCGACTAGAATCAGGAGAAAAAGTCGACGCTATTAAACGCACGTGTATCAAAAGTCTTCCAGAGCATCTCATCATTAGTCTGAAACGCTTTGATTTTGACTTGGAGACCTTTTCCAAGTGCAAATTAAATGACAGATTCGAATTCCCGTTAACACTTGATTTGGAACCATATACTCACGAGTATCTGAAGAATGTTGAGGAGGAAGATGATGATGATGAATTCGGTCCCCTATTGAAGGATGATACCATGTACGAGTATGAGCTTGCTGGCGTCATCGCTCATTCAGGAACATCCGAGTCTGGCCATTATTATTCATTCATCAGAGAACGAAGCTCTGATCTTCATTCAAGCTTATGGACTGAATTCAATGATAAATTAGTATGGCCGTATCCGGTTGACGGAATACCAGGAGATTGCTTTGGTGGGATAGAGTCCGGATCTAAAAATGTGTCTCAGCGAAATGCCTATTTGCTGATCTACGATAGGAAGACTTCCGATTGTCCTAGGCTTCATCATCGCCGCATCGATTCGACCCCCCCAGTTCCAACCAGTCAGGTACTGGATCATGTTTCATCAAAAGTACTCTACAACATCACTTTAAACAGATCTGCCGATGAACTAGATATTGCTCAAGCCAAATACCTTCCCATGCATGTTGTATCAGCGATTCTTGGTGAGAATTCTAATTTCACCAACCACAATTACCTCTACTCCCCTAGTACAATCAAATTCATGTGGTCTTTATTACAGGGGTGTGTATTTAAAGACCTTTCTTGTGCTTTAATATCCATTGCTATGTCCTACCTTCTCAATGTCGCGGTCCATGGTTGGGTTCCACTCATGAATGTTGTTTGCGACAAGTGGTGTCAAGCCATTTCAAAATTGGTCATGGAAGCTCCAGAGTCAGGAGGACCTGTCTTGATGCAGCTCCAAGCAAGTCTTTCAGATCTATACCTAAATACCCCAGTCGATACGATGCCCTTTTCGAAACTAACGGTATTTGTTATTCAGCAAATATATAATGAGAACAGGGACATTGTGAAGGATTTCCTCGTCGCCTTGTTGAAGGTATTCACGAATGTTGCAGAACCCGACACAATATACGTTCAAATCATTCATCTTTATTCTACATTCGGTCAGGAAGAGGAAGATCTATTGAGGGATCTTGGTGTGGTACACGTTTTAACCAACTTGTATTCGAACGGCAGCGTAAAATACGACGAAGAAATGCTCACCAACGTCATTGCCAGGTTGCTAGATGCAGATGATTCATCTATCCTTAAAAACATCGATTTCTGGAGTCGCCTAATCAAGAATAAAATGCATGTTGCCAAAGAAGTAGCCATCCGTCTTTGCAAAATACAAAATGCCAATGGCGATTTGTTCGTTGGAATATGTTTATCCGCAATGTGTAAATTACTAGGTAGTGAAGCATTCGTCCCTGATGAAGTTTGCAAGTGGTTGGATATATTGGAAACAGTTTTATCAATCGAAGGCATCGCAGACGAGGTGCTCTCAAAGCGGTTAAGCATATCTGTCCCCAAACTAATCGAACAAATGGGCAACTTTCCAAAGCCTCGATCTGAGCGAGCGGCCATATTTGTGTATCGTGGATCCAGAATGTTACTTCATTGCTCTAGCCGCAACGAGATATTTCGCCAGTATCTGCTTTCCAATTCTAAAAAGCTCCAAGCATTTTCTTTCAAATAAGTACTATTCTCTTTTTTATATTAAAGGTTTACACTACTTGAAAGGCCCAACAACCATAGAAGCTCCGTACTTCTTGATAATATCGGGCTTGTGGAGCATCTCGAATTCGGCGGTGGCGTCTTGACCAGCGTACATCAAAATGGCTTTCTTTCCTCCTGGATGATCCCCAAGAAAGTCAGTGACGTTGTAAACGTTTCCGGAGATAGCAATCCAACAATCATCAGCACTCTTGTGCTTGGCAAGTTCGTCTTTTCCAACTGGGCTCATCTATATCTATAAGTTAGAATCATCAAAAACAACATGCAAAAGTCAGTCCGTTCCTACCGCGGTGAACGCATTTAACGCCATCCCACAAAGAATCGGGAAGATGAACCATAACAGAATCAAAACAACTCTGCAGATGTATCGGGCGAGCCAAGTAAACTTACTTTTCTAACTAGGTAAGAATTCGACGCTTCTCTCTGTCGTCGATAAGGGTATGCCTCCTCCAAATGTAAACTCAATCCGATCTCAGTCTTCCTTATAGTTAACACTACCAAAAAGACTCTCAACACTATACCATTAATTCAGCGTTTAACACCACAAATGATAGCTACCGTAACGGTTCAGTTTGGTGATAATTAATGGTTCATTTTTGAAAACTAAAATTTGAAATGGAGGCTGAAAGAATGAGACTTTAGGAATGATCAACGTAGGCTCCACAGTGGTAGAAACCAAGTAGAAAGGCGATAAAAACAAAAATTGAACTGCTGCCAATCAGATGCAATGACAGATAGTAGAGCTTTCATCTGGGATATTGCACGTTTTATCTTACAAGTCCATTTTCCTCTTTTCGACTTGCCAGTAGGAGAATGTTTTCTTTGGTTACATTCGTGTATTGTATGAGTTCCACGGATTCATAGCCACATTGTTTTAAATACAACAAACGTCCATGGTTGAGTAGTTGTTTGCATTTAATACCCGCCATTCGTCTCTCTTCCTGGACTTGCTCCGATAAAACAGGTTCTGATCTTTCAAACCCACAAATCGCCCAACTACTCAAGACGCACATGAGATCGAATTCACGGCGAGTCAGTTTCAGCGTCTTCGTGAACATCTCTTTATTTACATACGCCTGCCAAGAACATACATGGTGACAACACAGCGCAATCACGACAGCATCAGGTTTCATTGACTGCGTGGCACACCTCAGGGAGTAACAAGTCGCTGCACCACAAAGATGCTTCGAGATCATCGCAACGCCTGGCTGAGATTCCTGTTCCATATATGTTTTTATAATATCCACTTTACGCAAATCCAAATCCCTTATATCAATTCTGATTCGTTCACTCAACCCAGGCTGCTCAATTTGCTTATCCTTCTTCCCCTGAAACACACCACGATCGACCAATACATGTAATGACTTTTGGGTCGGGTTCATCGTCTTCCGGGCTGCAACTGATAGGCCTGCTTTGCCGCATCCCATTTCTATAAAGCACATTCCCTCTTGAAATTCACCGAAAACCGATTTCACATGGGTCAAAATAGCGTTTTCTTGAACCGCATGTCTTTCTTTTCCTCCGACAGAATCACTCCTATCTCCTTCAACTGGGCATGCGGGTTTCGAACCAACGAGGTCCAGATAAGAATCTAACGAAATAATAATGTTTTGAATCTCCTTATCTGAAAAAGCTTTCAGCTTCAATTTCAAACCATCTTCATCCCCTTCTCCTTTATTTAGACCGCAAACAAAATAGGGTTGAGAAACTAGAAGAGCTCGCTGTTTGTTAAAGTTGCATATTTTCACGTGGGAGTCTTTCTCACTTTCATATATAGAGTGGGATGGATCGAGCGGGCAGGCAATTCTTTTTCCTTTTGCGCATTCATCAAGATGGTTTACGCAGAAATTTTCATTTTCAAGTCGAGCCCATGTACAATACCTCCTCTTGCGTTTCAAGAGAAACAAACAACCGTTTTCTCTCGGCAATGGATTTCCATCTATATCTTTTAAGATTCGCTTTCTTTCTTTCATATTTCGTTGCCTCCAAACCACTCGAAAAATTGGATTGATTCGTCAAAGAACAATAGCCCCCCGCATCAAGAGACATTGCTGCTGATAGGAACAAGCACATTGGAGTCGACAGTGAAGGCTGAATGGGGGAAGGTGAAAGGATTCTAGAGGAACGTCTTTCTTGAGGAGGTTGGAAACTACCTCGCGAAAGAGAAAGGAGAGGACGAGGAAGACGTTATCGATGCACTATGTGGTTTGATCAAATACAGGGTGAAAAAATTGGAACATCTCCAGAACGTTGGTCGAGGTGACTATGAGCTGTTCACTAAAAAATTATCAGCCGAAGTTATCCCCAAGGCAATTTGCGACTTGCTGTTTGAAAAGTACCTGGCTACCAAAAAGCGGAGTGCGAGTGATGAATCGGACAAGGATGCGAAAAAAGTCTGTATCGAACAGACCATTGATACTCCCATGGCGGTATTTTGCAACGAATTTAGTACAGGGGAATCTATTATAGAAAATTCTGTTGGATTCTTGGAATTTGATCACGAACTGTTGGGCATGGGAGAGTATCCTCAGGGTATCTTTGTTCGAGAGTGCTACAAATCAATGTATCAGAAGGTCAATGATGTGTTTAAGAATACTCGTGAGAACACGAAAAGAGTTGCCACGATTATGGGTACTTCTGGTATCGGTAAGACTGTATTTGGATTATTCATGATACACGAGTTATTAAAGGAAGGGAAATCAGTTATGTACTACCACGGTGGTGAGAACAAGTATTTCCTCTTTGGACCCCAAGATAGTGGTATTTTTGAAGCCGCTCGACAGTATGGATATCGTATCCCTACTCCGACCAAAACATGCTATGTCGGTAGAATCACAACTCTTGACAGTGACCGCACTCGGGTTGGTGGTTTGCAATTGGTAGGATTCTTGGAGGGTCAATCAGATCTCTACTATGTGCATGATCCTCCAAAGGCAGGTATTGCATTACGGGAGGGAATACTTTGCAAGACGATCATTACCTCGTCACCTCATCGTGCCGAAGAAAATACGATGGATAAATTTGAACACTCGTTTTACTTGCCCATGTGGACGAAGGAGGAATTAGTAATAGCCAATAATCAGTTCCAATTAGGTCTAGGCTCTGAAGAACTGGAGGAGCGCTGGAAAACGTTCGGTGGAAGTGCACGTTGGGTACTGGCAATTAACAAAACTCCTGGTATTCAAAAGTTGCATCGTGCATTTCGAAAACTTACGAAGGAGCACATGAGCAGTCTCATGGACCCATTTTCAAACCAAAGTAGTCAAATCAGTAGCCTCGTGGTTCACATGCACCCAAATGATGACCTAGATGATTATGTAACAGGTATATCAACCTCGCAAATGTTTCGTCAAATCTGCTCACGACTCCAACTATCAACCAACGCGGCAGTGCAACAATGGGTGGGCCAATAGTGTGAACAGGTCGTCCCGTATTTCAGTAGAACTGATAATGGAGCAGTGCTGGCATAATCAAATTATCTTTGGGAGTGGTATAAATGGGGGTGCGCTTTGGGAGCTCAAAGCAAATGGGTCTGGTGAGAAAGTCGTTTTGAGCAATATACCCAAATTTGAAGGGTCAGTATCATTTGCCAAAGATGACATGAGCGACCTTCAGTCTTTGCCGGAGAACCATTACTGTGTCCCAGATCACACCAACTTCCCAACAGTTGACTCATTTGTTGCGT
>Ga0105054_10009387_pt1 | contig 12691 bp, 17 predicted proteins | sample BON02_FD_78091 | JGI IMG/M metagenome (GOLD analysis project Ga0105054, IMG submission 78091) | Freshwater microbial communities from Lake Bonney liftoff mats and glacier meltwater in Antarctica - BON-02 (megahit assembly) | ecosystem: Environmental > Aquatic > Freshwater > Ice > Glacier... | reverse complement strand
TTCGACGTCGCGCCGCTGACCTCGATGGAGACGTGGTTCGTGCGCGGCGGCAGCGCGGTGGCGGCGATGTACACGTTCGAACAGCCGGGCGTTTACGCCTATGTCAACCACAACCTGATCATCGCCGCGCTGCTGGGGGCCACGGCGCATTTCATCGTCGACGGGGCCTGGGACAATGCCCTGATGGAACAGGTGGTGGCACCGCGCGCGATGGAAACCTGAGCCTCTGACACGGAGACGGCGATGACAATATCCCCGCCACCAACCCGCCGGCCGCGCCTTTTGCCTGGCGGGGCGGATGTGCCGTCGGCAGCCCGCCGGCGCATCCGGGCCTGCGTCTGGTGACGGGCGATCCCTTGCCCGCCAGCTAGGGCAAAGGCGATACGCCGATCACCAATGGGTGCAGTGCCAGCAATACCAGGTACAGCGCGACGCCCGCCGCGCTGCGCAGAATGGTCTGGACGCCGGGCCGGGCAAAGCGCGGCGCCTTGGTTACCGCATCGCACAACTTCTGCCACTCATTGGCCCCCACCAAACGGCGGTTTCGCCGGTCGATGATGCGCCGCCCCAGAAGTGCGAAGCCCGCGAAGACGCCGAACAGGATCACATGCGCAAGATCGCCATTTGCCAACAGATGCACCCCGGCCCACAGCGTGAGTGCCACAAGCAATGGATGCCGCATCCAGGGGACAAGTCCGGGGTGCTGCGCATCGAACGCATGGGCGCGTGCGCCGCCGAAGGAAAACGGATTAGGCCGCCCGATCGCCAGCGCAAGGATCACGCAGACCGCCAGCATGCCCACCAGCGCCGCGTGGGTGTGCCACGGCGCGGGATACCACAGCGCCACAAACGGTGCGCGGCCCGCAGCCCGGATCAGCCAGAACAGCATCACCAGCGACAGCGCCGAATACGCCAGCGTAAAGCCCCGGGCCCCGATTTGCGCGACCATGCGCGTCTTGATCGCCGGGCGCACGGGGATTGAATGGCTGAGGAAGAACAGCGCGAAGACGCCAGCAAGGGACAGCCAGGCCATTGCGTCAGCTTTTGCCCGGCTTGGCGCGCAGTAAAAGCGGGCCATAAAGCAGTGCGAAGCCGAGGAAGGCAGCGATCCACAGCAGGCCCGCCAGACTGTACAGCACCGTCGCCATGCCGGGCCAGACCCCGGCGGCCAGCCGCGTGGCGACCCCAGCGACAAGTGCGACGTACAGCGCCGTGGTGCCGGGGCCTGCATGAAGGGCCTGCCCGGAATGACCCAGTGTCGCGCGGGTCATCACCGCCAACGTCATCAGCCCGATGGCGCCCGCCATCCAGACATGCTGTGTTGCCACCGTCCCGATCCATTGCGGAACCAGGATCCCCAGGGCAAGCAGAGCCGCACCAAGCGGCACAAGGGCATATCCCGCATGCAGCACCCAGACCAGCGGTTCGGCCCCGGTATGCACACCTTTCCAGCGGACCAGCCGCACGCCCTGTATCAACGCCATCACCAGCAATGCCCAGCCGGATGTTGGATGCCCGGGCAGCACGACCCACAGCAAAAGGCCCGCCAAAGTCAGCAACAGGGCCAGTTTGTCGAACCGCTGCATCGGGGCGGCGGGGCGCGCATCGCGCCCGGCCTTGACCAGCCAGTTGCGCGTGAACGACGGAACGATCCGCCCGCCAATCACCGTGACCATCATGATGCCGGTCGCAAGGCCCAGCCGCAGACCGTAACCCTGCGCCGCGTAACCGCCGCGCAGCGCCTCGAGATGAAAGATCAGGTTGGCAAGCGCGAAGACGCCGAGCATCGCAAGCACGATGAGGTTGTTCCAGTTCTTGCCGGCCACGATCTCGCGCAGGATCACCCCGGAAAGCACAATCGGAAACGCCAGGTCGACCACGATCACCGCCCAGGCCGGGATCAGCGCCGACACCGCCACGGCCAGGCGCCCGGCCAGCCAGAGCGTGACCAGCCCGCCAAGCCGCCATCCCACAACCGGCAAGCGCCCGGTCCAGTTCGGCACAGCGGTCAGAAGGAACCCCGCGACGACCGCGCCAAGGTAGCCGAACAGGAATTCATGGCCATGCCATGACACCGGGTCGAACCGGCTGGGCAAGGCAAATGCGCCCGCCAGCATGGCAATCCACATGGCCATCGCCATGGCTGCCCAGACCGACGCAAGCAGAAAAAAGGGCCGGAACCCATAGGTCAGGATCGCCGGGCCGGTCCAGCGGCGCATCTGTTCGGCAGAAGTCATTCCCATAGTGGTGCCTCGTCCATAGGCAGGCTGGCACCGGGCCACACCTGCAATATTATGTGTCGCTCCCCCGCTGGGTCAGGCGGCGCCCGCATCCTGCGCGTGGCGGGTCAGCACGGCGTCAGCCCTTGCATCAGCGCAGCGCGGGAATGGCGTGGGGGCAGATACGCTGTGCGTCCTGCACCGCCATGTCGAGCGAGCGGGCAATACGCTCGGCGCGGGTGATCACATGATCTGCCCCGTCGGGCGTACAGACGTCGCGCGCGGTTTCGCGGAACAGGGCCAGCCAGCGGTCGAAATGGGCGGTCTTCACCGGCAGGCCGGTATGGGCCGGCACCGGAGCGCCATGGTAACGCCCGGTCATCAGCGCAACGGACGACCAGAAATCCACCATCCGCGCAAGATGCGGCGGCCAATCCGAAATGCGGCTGGCAAAGATCGGCCCGAGATCGGCATCCGCGCGGACCCTGGCATAAAAACGGTGCACAAGCTTGGTCAGTATTGCCTCATCAAGTCCGGTAGAGTGCATGATCGCCTGCGTCATCGCTGGCCGTGCAGACGCGATGCGCGGGGTGTCTGTCTGCCCGTCTACCATTCTGGCCCCCTGCAACAATTGTATTGCAACATGGGTTAGACGTGTTAATAGGTATTGTAAATACCTATTCAGGGACCGGAAGGTCACATGCGTCTCACCTCCTTCACCGATTACGGACTGCGCATGTTGATGCGCATGGCCAGCGACCCCGGTCGCGCCTTTTCCACCGCCGAACTGGCCAAGGAATTCGGCCTGTCGCGCAACCATCTGAGCAAGATCATGCAGCGGTTGTCGCAGGGGGGGGTCGTCGAAACCCGCCGGGGTGGCGGCGGCGGTGCGATGCTGGCAAGGCTGCCACAGGCCATTCGCCTGGGCGACGTGGTGCGCCTGCTGGAAGAAGATCAACCCCTTGTGGAGTGTTTCCAGACAGCGACGAACACTTGTTCAATTGACGGCAGGTGCCGGTTGAAAGCCCACCTGCGCGCTGCCGAAACGGCCTTTCTGGCCCAACTTGACCACGCGACGCTGGCGGATGTTGCCCTGCCGCCCGCATCGGTTGCAGCCTGAAAACACCCTCATTTGATACCGAAAGACGAAAGAAATGGGCTGGTTCAATTTTTTTTGGAACAGTTCCGAGCTCTGTTTCCTCGATGAAGCGGACTGGAGCATGGACGAGAAGAATAACGTGACATCTGAGGTGACGAAGGCTACGGCCCCGTCGGCTCGCGCGCATCGCGCTGGCGACGGCGGGGTCGTGGCCGTTCCAGTCAGGCGCTTTTCGGCGCAGCGGAAACCGAGCGCGGTTCAACGGCTTTTGCGGGGCGAGAGCCTGGAGGCCGTATCGCGGGAGCTTGGCGTGCCGGTGCACCGGCTGACGGAATGGCGTGACCGAGCCTTTACCGGGGCTGAGCACGCACTGAAGGACCGCGCGCGATGAGCGCGATGAAGAGATCGCGCGACTGCAGGCCAAGGTGGGAGAGATCACCATGGCCACCGAGTAGCTATACGCGAAGATCGACAAGCTGGAGCGCGGCCGCCCTTTGGCCCGGCGGAGGCTTTGAGGCCTGTCGCAAAGCGATCCTTCGATCCGGGGGATCGAAGAAAGGGAGAAAAGACCCGGGAGGGCCGCGAGGGCATGAGCCAGGCGCACTTGATCTCCACCCACCTGGGCCATGGGCTGGCCCGTGTCTGCGACCTCCGGGCGTTTCCCGGGCGACAGTTTACCGGCAGCGCACGCTGGGCAATGCCGCCAATGAAGTACGAGCGCCACGTCGCCCTGGCCCGCAAGGCGCCTGCAGCGACACCGGGCCGCTCGGCCATATCAGGACGCTGATCGAAGCCTCGCCCTTTTCCGGCGAGGGGTACCGGAAGATCCTGGATGAGCCGGGCTGCGCCTCGGGTTCGAGCGGTCCGACGAATGACATGACCCAGACTGTCACGACCACGCAAGGCCGCGCGTTCGGCATCTCTCTCGGACGGATCGCGGTCGATGCCTCGCTCTTCATCGCGGTCGACCATTTCTCGGGCGAACTCATCGGCACCCATGCCTCATCCAATGCGAGCCGGTGGGAGGCGCTGGAACCGATCCGTCAGGGCGTCACGCGGCACTTCGGCGGCGTCGGACCGGATGCTGAGCGCCATGGCGATCATGACGCGCTGGCGCTGTCCACCCGACAACTGGTGCGGATATTGCCCCATCCTCGCGCCCGGCTCGGGAATGCCGACGCGGTCCAACAGCGTGACCGCGCGGGCGCGCGCCGCCTGCGTCGTCATCCGCCCCAGCCGCACCGACGCCTCGGTCAGTTGTCGCCCGATCGTGTAGACCGGGTTGAGCGAGGTCATCGGTTCCTGAAAGATCATGCCGATCCGCCCGCCCTGCACCGTTTCGGCAAAGCGCCGGGGCGACATGGCCTGCAGATCTTCGCCGTCCATCCGCAGCGCCTTTGCCGTCACCTGCGCCCCGCGCGGCAAAAGCCGCATCAACGCCAGCGCCGTCATCGACTTGCCGGACCCGCTTTCGCCGACAATGCCCAGCGTCTCGCCACGCTCCGGCGTGAAGGACAGGCTGTGCACCGCATGCAGCCAGCCCGCCGGCACCGGCAGCCGCACCGACAGATTCTCGACCTCGATCAGTGCCATCAGCCTTTCTCCTCGGGCGAGGCGATGTCGCGCAGGCCATCTCCCATCAGGTTTGCGCCGATCACCAGAACGAACAGGAACATTCCCGGCAAAACCACCAGCCATGGGCGATAGAACATCGCCTCCTTGCCTTCGGCGATCATCAGGCCCCAGCTGGGCGTGGGCGCCTGGATGCCGACCCCGAGAAAGCTTAGCGACGCTTCGGCCAGGATCGCGATGCCCACCTCGAAGGTGAAGATGACGATGATCTTGGAACTGAGATTGGGCAGGATCTCATGCCAGATGATCTGACGCGACGTCGCACCAGACGCACGGGCGGCGGCAATGAAATCGAGGCTGCGGATATGCTGGGTCGCGGCCCGTGTGACCACGAGGAAATAGGTCCAGTGCAACACGCCGATGATGCAGATCACCACGATCACCGACGGCCCGATGAAAAAGACCAGCGCCATGGCCAGCAACAGACCCGGAAGCGCAAGCTGGGCCGTCAGCAGAAAGCTGACCGCATGATCCACCCAGCCACCGAAATAGCCCGCCAGAACCCCCAGCGTGACGCCGATCAGCAGGCCGATGGTTGCCGCGCCAAGCCCGATCGAGATCGAAACCCGGGTGCCATGGATCAGTCGGCTCAGATAGTCGCGCCCGACCTGATCGGTTCCCAGCGGATGAACCCAGTTTCCACCGTCAACCCAGACCGGCGGCAACAGCCTGCTGGACAGGGATTGCGCCAGCGGATCGTGCGGCGCCAGAAAGGGCGCAAAGATCGCCACCAGCACAAGCAACAGCAAGATACCGGTGCCGACCTGAAAACCACGATGCTTCCAGGCCCTTGTCCGCGCAAGTTGGCCCGGGCTGGGGGGCAGCTTTTCCTCGGGCTCGGACGCGATCAAGGGGGATTGGGTCATGTCGCTCATCCGATCCGTATCCTTGGGTCAAGGGCCGCGTTCAGGATGTCGGCAAGAAGGTTCATCGCCACAAAGACCAGCGCGAACAGGAAGATCAGCATCTGCACGGTTGGAATGTCGGCACCCAGAATGGATTGCAAAGCCAGCCGCCCCAGACCGTTTATCGCGAATATGCTTTCGGTGATGACCGAACCGCCGACCTTCTGGCCAAGCTGCACCGCCAGCACCGACACGATCGGCAACAACGCGTTGCGCAGGGCATGCCGGATCAGCAGGGCAGCCCCACCATAGCCCTTGGACCGCGCCGTGCGGATGTAATCGGACCCCATCACCTCGATAAGCCCGGTTCGCATCAGCCGCATGACCGGCGGCACCGACGAGGCGCCCAGCACGAACGCCGGCAGAACGAAATGCTTCCATGTGTTGTCACCCGATACCGGAAAGATCGGCAGCATCACCGCAAAGAGGATGATCAGGATCAGTCCGAGCCAGAAGTTCGGCACCGCCTGCGCCGACACCGCGAGCCAAAGCGCGATCCGGTCGATCCAGGTGTTGCGGTTCAGCGCCGCCAGTGCGCCCAGCGGAATGGCAATCGCGATGGTCACGAACAGCGCCGAGAACGCGAGCGTCAGGGTCGTGCCCACCCGTTCGGCCACCAACTCGGCAACCGGTTTGTTCCAGTAATAGCTCACGCCAAAATCACCGCGCAGTACCCCGGAAAGCCAGTCGAGATACCGCACCCACAACGGTTGGTCGAGGCCGTAACGGATGCGGATCTGTTCGATCACCTCGGGGTCGGCCTCTTCGCCCGCGATGGCATAGGCCGGGTCGGTCGCGATATTCAGCAGCATGAACGCGGCCAGCGAGACCGTGAACGCCACTGCCAGCGCCAGCGCCGCGCGTTGCAGGATATAGGTAAGCATGGCTTTCCCCGAGGCCAGGTACGAAATGGGCCGGGGCGATTCAGCCGCCCCGGCCCGTTGTCACGTTTTCTGCACGTTATTTCCAGTTTGCGTTCTGCAACCGCGGCACGCCGTCGTTATCCAGCGGAAATTCGAGATCGGACGTCACCAGATAGTCGGCGGAATAGGTGACCAGCGGCACCCAATACGCCTGTTCTGCGATGCGTGTGATCGCCTGACGATAGTATTCGTATCGCGCGTCCTGATCGGCGGTCTGTTCCGCCGCCAGCACCCATTCGACAACCTGGGCGTCGCCGGAAAGATGCCGGTCGCTGGTGTCCGAAAAATGCACCCGCGCGATCAGCGCCGTGTCGGCCACACCGCTCGAACCCCAGGTGCCGATATAGGCGGCGATATCCTGGCTTGCCCGTGCCTGGTTCAGCGTCTCCAGTTGCACATAGCGCAAGTTGACGTCGATTCCGACTGCCTCCAGATTGGCCATCACCGCCTCTGAAACGGGCCGCTCGCGATAGGCCCAGAGTTCAAGCTCGAAGCCATCGGCATAACCCGCCTCGGCCAGCAGGGCGCGGGCGCGATCTGGGTCATACTCGTAGCGCTGCACATCCTGCACACAGCCGAACTGGACCGGGTGGCAGGCCGTGGAAAGCGCCCCGGACACGCCGCCGCCCATCAGGAATTCGGCAATCTCGGGTTTGTTTACCGCATGGTTCATCGCCTGCCGCACGCGAATGTCGGTCAGCGGTCCGTCGGGCTGCACGATCCCGGCCGCATCCAGCACGATGATCGACACGCGCAGATCGGGGCCTGCCAGATGGTCGATGTTCGGCATCGCATCAAGGCTGCGTGCCACATCTATCGGCACATTGAACATCCAGTTGATGCCCCCCGCCATCAGTTCGGCCTGCTGGGTTCCCATGTCAGGCAGATTGCGCACGACAATGGTGCCGATCGCGGGCGCATCGCCATAGAAATCGTCGAAGCGTTCCAGCACGACCTCGACGCCCGGTTCGAACCGCGCCACCCGGTAGGGGCCTGCGCCGATCAGGTTGATCGCATTGGCATTGCGGTCCACCTCGGCGCCCTGATGATAGGCCCCGTCCTTGCGGAGCATGACCCGCTGGGCCATGTCGCGGATGATCAGCGGGTTGATTGCCCCCAGATAAAGCCGCACCGAATGCGTGCCCGTCACCTCGGCCCGGTCGAGCCAGCGGCTGATCAGTGGCTGCGCGTGCGATTCCGAATTCTCGTCGATCACCCAGTTATAGGTATAAGCCACATCCTGCGTCTTTGCCTCTCGCTGCGCCGATGTACGCGGCGTCTGGGCGATGCGGATCGCGCGCGTCTGGTCCAGCCGATCTTTCAGGATCCTTATTCCTCGCTCAACCCGCGGCGGACGGTGGCCGAAATCATCGCACGGCCATTGCGGCTGCATGGCGTCGACGGCGCCGGGGCGCTGCGCCGCGCTCGCGAGATGATGGACGTCGTGCGCCTGCCCACATATCTGTTGCACAGTTTTCCGATGCATCTGTCGGGGGGCCAGCGCCAACGCGTCGCCATCGCGCGGGCAATGGTGAACAAGCCCGAAGTCCTGATCTGTGACGAGCCGACCTCGGCGCTCGACGTATCGGTTCAGGCGCAGATCCTGAACCTTTTGTCCGATCTGCAAGCCGAATTCGGGCTGACCACGCTGATCATCACCCATGACATGGCGGTGGTGCATCAGCTTGCAAGCCGGGTCGCGGTGCTGTTGCAGGGGCGGCTTGTCGAGGAAGGGCCTGCCGCCGAAGTTCTGACCGCACCGAAGGCCGATTACACCCGGATGCTGCTTGAAGCCGCGCCGCGGTTCGATATCGCCGCATCTGCCGATCCGGCCCTCTCATGAAAGACCAGTCCGCAATGACCGAGCTTACGCCGGACACCTTTTTTTCACCTGCCAGTGTCTGGCAATCCTGGCTCGACGTCGAAGTGGCGCTGGCATCGGCTCAGGCTGATCTGGGCATCATTCCTGTCTGGGCCGCCGAGGGGATTGCCGCCGTCGCGCAGGTGTCCATCCTCGGGCTGGAGGTGCTGGAGGCGGAGGCTGCGCGCACCCGAGCGCCGATCCATGCCCTGACCCGGGTGGTATCCGACAGGGCCGGGCGCGCGGGCGACTATGTGCACTGGGGTGCCACGACACAGAACGTCATGCAGACCGGGCGGCTTTTGCTGATGCGGCAATCGCAGCGTCCCCTGACCCTGCACATGGCCAACGCGATCGAACGACTGGCGGATCTGGCCGAAGTCCATTGCGACACCCCGATGATCGGAAGAACCAACCGCCGTCACGCGCTGCCCATCAGTTTCGGGTTCAAGGTCGCGGGCTGGATCGAGGAGCTTGAACGCGCGGCCGACCGGCTGGCGACGATGGAGCGGCGGGTTTTCGTTCTGCCCTTCGGCGGCGCGGTCGGCGCGATGCATGCCTTTGACGGGCGCGGCCTTGAAATCAACCGGCACATGGCCGCAAACCTTGGCCTGCGCGAACTGCTCGTGCCCGGCCGCGCGGTGAACGATATCTTTGCCGACTACATCACCCAGATCGCCTTGTGGGCGACAACGCTGGAACGCATCGCGCGCGAGCTCTATTCCCTGATGTCGGAGGAAATCGGAGAGGTGTCCGAGACGCAGGGGCACAATGTGGTCGGCTCTTCCACCATGCCGCACAAGGTCAACCCGAAACAGGTCGTGCAATTGATTGCGATGGCCTCCGATCTGCGCTCGGCGGTGGCGCCGGGAATGGAGGGGGCGCTGACCGTCCACGAAGGCGATGCCGCCGCCAATCATCTGATTATAAGGGTGCTTGACCGGGTCTGCCCACTCGCCTGGAAAGTTTCGCGCGCTTTCGAGGACCTTTGCAGCATCATCCGGCCCTGTCCGACACGGATGGCCGAAAATCTTGCCTTGTCCGGCGCACATTCTGCGTCGGAACGGCTGATGATGATGATCGCGCGCGACCTGGGGCATCTGCGGGCCCACGATCTTTTGCACGAGATCATGTCCATACCCGGACTGGACAGCGACACGATCGCCGCGAAAGTCGTGGCGTTACCGGCGCTGAAAGGGCGGATCAGCCTGGAGCAGGCGCGCGCTGCGCTGGATCCGCAGACCTATCTGGGCGAAAGCGCGCGGATCGCGCACGGTGGCGCGTCAATCGGGCGGGCACTGGCCGCGCGCCTGCACGACCGAGCGGCGCGGCCAAGTGCTTGTCCGTCATAGCAACACCATGTCGCGTGCGAATTCCGGATCGTCAGCACAGCGAATCTCGATCGAGGTGGCCAGCGCATCGAGAAAGCGCTCTGACAACGCAAGCCTCACGCCTTTGGGGTGCAGGCTGGCGTAGGTGACCCAGTGGGCCTCGTCCAAGGGGCGGAAAACGGCGCTGTCGCCTTCGGGCAGCAGGCCGGCACAGACCTGGTCGATAATCGAAACACCCAGCCCGGCACGCACCATGCTGATCACCAGAGGGGTCGCGTTGGTTTCAAGCCAGAATCCTGCCTGCAATCCGGTGCGCCCGAGAATTTCGGTTGTGCGGTCGCGCCAGCGATGGCCCGGGCGCAGGCCGATCAGCGGCTGGCGCACGAGGTCCGCCAGCGGGATCGCCCTTTGTGCTGCAAGCGGATGGTCGCGCGGCAGCACGACACCGAGGCGCGCCTTCAGAATCGGAACCGTTTCCAATGACACGATCGAATTCTCGACCGGAAGAGAAATGAGGCCAAGGTTGTAGCCCCGTGCCGCGACCTTGCTTTCGATATCGAACCGGGTTTCGACGCTGACGCTGCACCGAAATTCGCAGCCTTCGCGCTGCAATTGCGCAAGGGCCGGGCTGACCAGCCCGTTTGCAAGCGGGGCGGTGGTGACAACCGACAACCATTCGCGGGTGCGCCGGCCGATATCGGCTGCGAGGGTGGGCATCTCGTCCAGCCCGTCAAGGGTATGCATGATCGAGCGGTAGAACAGATTCCCGTCTTCGGTCAGTTCCATCCGCCGTTTGGCACGGGAAAACAGGACAAGGTTAAGTTCATCCTCCAGATTGACGATCAATCTGCTGGCCGCAGAGGTCGAGGTGTTCAGGCGCCGCGCCGCGTCGTTGAGCGACCCCGAAAGAACGATCTCGCGAAACAGTCGCAAGGCCCGCAGATTCATGCCGCATCCCCATGCCTTGCCATCAGACCGCAGAACTGCCGTCAAGCTGACGCCGGGCGCGTGGCCCCAGTCAGAAACCTGCACACCGGGTTTGCGCTTCGCAGGCGAGCGCGGCATTGCGGGTCTGCTCCAGCCCGAAAGGGAGGCGCAATACCTGACCTGCGCAAAGGCTGCCGCCCGGGCTGTTTCCGACCCTTACCACAATAGCTGCATCCAGCAAAAGGGCAAGTGCGGCAGGCGGCTGAAGGCTTCGAATGACATCGCCGATCTGCGCCGCGACAGAGGCCTTCGCCGAGACACCACGCGCGGCCACGAAGCGCTGTTGGCCGGGGTCAACTTTGCCATGAGAACGCGTTTCCTCGGTTCAACGCCCATGCGACACCGGGTTGACGAGATGTTCTTCCGATGGTCACGGTCTGGTTGAACTTGATTTCCATGCCGACACGAGCCGTCATGTCCCGACACCATGTTGGAGACCGAAATGACCAATACCCACACCGCCGCTCTGGACGCGTTCATAACCGCAAAGACTGAGATCGATATGATGCTCGCGCGTGTCAGGTACAGCCCTTGGGACAGTCTGGCAGGCCCCGCTGACCAACCGTTGCTGCAACTTTGGAAAAGCGTGTGATTATGGCTGATTCAGTGGTGCCGCTGCCGCCGTTGATAGGGATGCTGGTAGTGGTCAGCATCGGTATGTTGGCGATGTTTTGATGCAATCCCAAGGGATTGCCGTCGCTGTCCAGTAAATCGGTAAACGTCCCCTCGTCGCGCGGGTGCAGGATGAAGGCAGACACCGGCCCGGTGTTGGCAGTCAGGATCGCCGTGCGCGCCTTGGACAGGTTGGCATAGTTGGCGATAACCGCGTTTGTGCCAGGGTGCCGATGCCCACCGTGGCGGCAATGCCGCGCGGTTGCGGTGCAATGCCGGTGCCAATCAGAGCCACACGGTCCATTTCAACCGCCATCGCCGCTGCCAGTGCGCGGGGAAGTTCGGATCCGAGGTTGAGAGTCTCCTCCAAAAGTTCGACAGACACCTTGACCTGCACCGCCTGAGAGCGCGGGATAAGCTGCACCAGCCCAAAGGTCGGATCACTTTCGGCCATTGCGCCCGCCACGGCCCGCCTTGGCCCGCCAAGCCGGGGTCGGATCAGACAACAGTTTGGCGATGTTGTTCGTGTCGCTGGCGAGTGGCACAGACATAGCACCCGCCCGCTGAACGACGGGTCGTGTCTCGAATCTGGTGGAAATTCTCTGGCGGCGTTCTCCGGGCTTGTGGATTTGGGCCTGTTCAGGCCGCGAGGTCAAGGCTGATCGGGGCGATGGGCTGAGTCAGGGTGACCCAGCCATCGACCTTTCGCATCCGTTGCCCGGCAGGCGATACCTGCATCCACTGCCCTCTCGTTGACTGCGTTTGCAATCACCAAGAGAGGGGCCGAGAGAGGCGAGCGCGCGACATTTCAGGTGCCGCTTGCGCAGGAATGCCTTTCGCCGCTTCTCGATGTCTGCCGCGGTGTCGGCATGGATCATGTCGCGGTAATCCTCGCTCAACGCGTCATGCATGTCTTTTGCGCCTCGGAAGCGGCAGCAATTTCCGTATCTTCCTGCAGATCGAACGCCAGCTGGTCCATGGTCCCGGATTTGCTGCCAAAACGGGCCTTGCGATGTGCCGCCGGTTCCTTCTTCAGCTTCTCGATCTGATAGGCCTGCGATTTGATTTCGGCCGCCATCAGTTCACTGACTACACGCAGCTCGATCGGGTCTTCGGGCAGGG
>Ga0105054_10009384_pt1 | contig 12697 bp, 12 predicted proteins | sample BON02_FD_78091 | JGI IMG/M metagenome (GOLD analysis project Ga0105054, IMG submission 78091) | Freshwater microbial communities from Lake Bonney liftoff mats and glacier meltwater in Antarctica - BON-02 (megahit assembly) | ecosystem: Environmental > Aquatic > Freshwater > Ice > Glacier... | reverse complement strand
GCTCTTTTCTTTCAACAAGATACTCTTGTTTATTAAGAAATTAGCATTTGATGGCTTTTATCCACTACTAGTAGTTTTAAAAAATCGATTTTTGTTGTTGTTTGAAAAAAAAAAATCCAGATAAAAAACATTATGAACTTAGTATTGATGTCCAGCAGCTTCCTTCTTTCGACCCAATTCGAATACTTTGCATCGCATATAAATAAATTGGACGCAACTTTTCATTAATTAAAAAATCCAGATAAAAAACATTATGAACTTAGTATTGATGTCCAGCAGCTTCCTTCTTTTGACCCAATTCGAATACTTTGCATCGCTTGATTGGCATCTGAGTTTTCTGTTTGCAATCTTTGCATTCTAGACGAAGGGTTACCTTCTTGGTGGTCTTGGCCTTCTTGTGGAAAATAGGCTTAGATTGTCCTCCATATCCCTTTTGCTTTCGGTCATAACGTCTTTTTCCTTGGGCGAAATTAGAAGCCTTTCCAGCCTTATATTGAGTCACTTTGTGAAGAGTGTGCTTTCGGCATCCTTTGCCTTTGCAAAAGGTCTTTCTTTCCTTTGGAACATTAACCTACACCAGGCAGTTAGTAAGATATTCAAAACACAAACTAGCCGAAAGAACTACAACAACGATGAATCTAAATCATAGACAAACAATAGTAACTCTTCCTTATCTCATCACGTCCACGAACACAGAAAATCGTTTCAATGGGAATGAGTAGGAAAGGACGAGTTCAATCATTTTTCAACGGCAAGCCAATATTAACTAAGTATTGACCAATTCCTAGATTGAAGAACCATCTGCAGCTGCACTCATTCAAGGCTCTCTCTTTCCCTAACGTACCATTGTCCTTAAATTGTCTAATAACTCTGCTAAAGACCAAAATTGATTGATAGCCACCAACACCACTCATTCTTACTACTACAGTTATCGGTATAAACTGTCTACGATGTATCTTGTGAGATCAAACGTGTTATGGAATGAATATTTACAGAACAAAATAAACTTCATCGAAATAATGTGTGGATGGAAGGAGTTGTAGGGATTCACTCCTATACTAAACCATAGGATACGGATCAACCATCGATTACCATTCATCAACTTAAGGTAAGTGAAGTGAGGTGCCACAGTCAGTGCAGGTAGAGGATTCAATTCGTGTGGTTTCTTGTGATGGCTTCTATCCTGAGTTTACTTCGTTGTGATCTTTAATGAGATTCTACGATTCGGCTCTGGAGTAGTCGCAGTGAGACATCCAACCGCTTCGAATCAGACATATCCAACTATAAGAACCGGTGATATAGATCGTTTCATTGCCTGCTTGACGATCTTTGTTTGTTGTGTTGCATGGATTACTAATGTATTTGTAGGAATATACTCCTGTAGTTTTATATATTAGATACAATGACCAAGGGAGAGAAGAAAGTACGCGACGACGTAGTCACTCAAGATTTTACCATTAATCTTGCTAAACGCACGCACAGAATCACCTTTAAGAACAAGGCTCCTCGTGCTATCCGCGAGATTAAGAAATTTGCTACTCAAGCAATGGGAACCCAAGATGTTCGAATTGACGCCAAATTGAACAAGCACGTATGGTCCTCTGGTATTCGATCCATCCCAAGGAAGGTTCGTGTTCGTCTTTCCAGAAAGGTTAACGACGAAGAGGATGCTAAAGACAGACTTTACACATTGGTTCAACACGTTGAAGTAACAACTTTTGATAACCTTCAAACTGAAAACGTTGCTTAAATGAGTACAGTTAATATTTTACCTTGAAGTTTTGTTTTATTGCGAAGAGTTTGTTCTACTCTTCTCGCTTGTTCTGAGAGGCATGCGTCTCTTCAATTACAAAGTAAGCTAGTTTCCAGGAATCTCCTCGAACGAGGCTGCTGTGCTCTTTCAACCTGCTATTCTCGAATTACATGAACACATAATCGTTAGAATCAAAGGTGCACTCGAAGTTTTCCAAACATGATTTTTATATTCCAAATAAGGGAAACCTATAAAGAAGCTTCGTTCCAAATGGAGAGTGACAGTTCAACAACGATTTCATTGCTCCAAAACAACATAAAGAATCAAAGCTACCCAACTCATACAGATAAGTCCACCTTTTTATTTATTTTAACATATTACGTACGAAGGGCCCTAAAAAGTTGCTTTTAGAAAAAGATTGAAAAATTCAGTAAAGATACGGGGTGTGTACTTTTCAGATTACAATTGGGGTATTTTCATTATATCATCTTGCACTTATCTACTGATCACTAGATATTAAATATATGCACGAATTGGTTATTGAGTTATTCTGCATTTTATAATTTGGTTTGTTGTAAGTTCGTGCTCGGTTTCCCTCTTGGAATAAGAGACACAATAACTAGGGATAACTGAATATAAAGCCAATATATAAAATCATCCGGGTACAATCTGGTCATATTGATGCATTGTACTTGCTATGACCATGTGTGCGTGAATACTGGAAATGTGTCTAGTACCAAATGCGCTCTGCTTATTACAGACATTATTAAGCCACCATGTCTCCAAACACTACCGAACAAATAAACAGAGAATAGAGAAAGACGATGACCGGTGATATCTGTTCGTTGAAATTCTGATCTGGAATTAGACGAGATAAAAAAATAGGATGGAGGCAATGTTCATCTTCAACCGTAACATCGGATCGAATGATGAATCAGCAACGATAGCAGAGCGCATGGAAAAGATACTTTTTCACGTTTCCGCATGCCCTGATGATTTGGAGGACCAACTGGAAAGACTGAGCTTATGCGAGGCTTTTATTGACCTTTGCAAATCCCTACAATGTGATGTCCCTTGTGAGGCGGTTTACATGGATGATCATCAATATGCAATGATAGAATGCGAACCAGAGACTTGGATGGTTGTTTGCTGCAAGTGCGAGGACGCGGATGCTGTGGAATCTTCTATTTCTTCCTATGTATATGCACCAACACAACAAACGAAAGCTCCAATGATGAGTAGACTGATGAACATGGCAAGTAGTTCTCCTATGGAGAATAATGAAAATATTAAAGAAGTGTATTATAAACGTGGTACGTGTGATGGTGGTGCATGTAGAACAGTATTTGAAGAAGAATCTCCTAGTACTAGGGTACTGTCGCGGCTGTTGTGGAGTATTTATCATGCTGTGGTGCTTCTGCATGGACCAATAGTAGATATTCTTTGGCCCAAAGATAGTGCAGACGATACTCCTGGAATGATTAAACGTTTAAGAGAGCTGCTTCGTAAATCAAGAGAACTCCAAAGCCTGAAAGATGACGGGGATTTAACACCCGATGAGAAGCAAACAAATTTGTTGGAATCTAGAGGTAAAAACGAGGATCTTCTGGCTTCAGTTCTTGCAAAATCAACTGCAGATAGAGTTAGATCGATATTGTCACAGCGGATGCCTCTTTTTCTAGCAAGAGTGGATTTCAAGAAATTACACATGTTGTATGGAACTGATGCACTACCTTTCATGTCGGTTGATAAAGCTACTTTCATGACCATTCAATCATTGACCACGTTGCTCAAGGGACGTTTTCAATGTGTTAAATCGTGTGTGGTGATGTACCATGGAGAACTACTATGGAGCTCAGTTTCCATGGACATACTTGTTCCGATCCATCTGTTTCTGGAGTCACATTTGTCCAATGCTTTAAGTCAGCATAAATCTGGATTTTTAGCTTTGGGTAATTCTCCATTGGAGGAACACGCCCGACCTTGTGATACTGCCGGGTTTTATGTTCCACAGGTCTATTTGCACGGAGAAACAAGTGCAAGCCGGTTAGCTGTGTATTCATTTGAAGGGTTGTCAGTCTTAACAGTTCTTGAGGATAATGCATTCACTATTGTTGGGTCTACACTATTACAATTCTGCCGGGAGTTGGAATTGTTTGTCACTTCAGAATTCGTTGTTGTTACCGATGCAATAGCGACACAACTTGCAACGTTGAGTAACGGTGTGATCCAAAGTGATATTCTGGCATCTCGAAGTTCTCGTATATTGGCGCAAAATCAGGTGCTGATGGACACAACTGAACGGTATATATATTTGAATGAAGCCAATTCAGTTATAAAGATATCTGATGTGTGGTTAGCTAGTGTGACTGATCGCGATGGTTCTTATCCCACCAATAAACAACTTGGAGGCATATTTGCTCCAAATGTTCTGCAAACTATCAACAGCATACGAAGAGAATTTGATGACAATGTAGAATTTCGAACCATGGAGATAATTGAATTGGCACAACCGAAACGTCCTACGAGTAGTTGCTGGGTTGCGGCAGTGAAGTCATGTTCAAGGCAGATTTTCATGATTATAGATTCGAAGCACCCCTTCGAGTATGTATCGCAGCGATTAAGAACTCTTTGCGATACAAGCTTTCGGAGTATTCTAATATAATTTTAAAATAAAAATGCTACCTGGATATCAGTGCTTGCGGATTGCTCGTGGTTTCCGATAACTCAAAATACTGGGAAACCATTACCGAAACCATTTCTGGGGAATAAGGAAGATATTTCTCACGGTACTTGATGAACACTACGTTCCCCATGAGGTCATACATAGTATTATAATATTCCAGAATGTTGGATCGAATTTTCCGACGGAACTCAACCCTTAAATCGAAATTAGGGATTTCTAATCGACTATACAAAGCTTGATGTTCTTTCAGCCAGTTTGTAATCGCTGCAGCGAACTCTTTCGTCATTTTCTTCTGAGTTGAAGTTAAAGTGCCAGGTGGTGGTGACGTTTGGAATCCAGGTCCTTTGAGTAGGATCTCTATAATGGGTTGAACGATGGATTTGATACACACAGTTTTGATAATCTGAAAACGCTTCTGCTGCTTGGTCCAACTAATAGAATCTTGCAGCATTTCAGATAAACGGTGATCCGTAATAATTCCACTGATGATGAAGTGAAGATTATTCAAAATGAATATCCCTTTCTGTCCTGTGAATCTTTCGGACGGATCCAGTTGCACTAGCATGTCTACATATCTCGTAATTAAATTCTCCACAAACAGAGCAATTGCAGTTCGCGAATCCTCACGATGATCACCTGCATGCATTTCCAAGCATAATTTCCCCATGAAATCTTCGTATGCCATTGTTTTGCTAAGGAACTTAATAAAGTTGGTGCTTGAAGGATGAACTGTGGCTGTTTCTGATAGTAGTTCTATCCTTGCAAGCAATGGGGAAGAGGAAAGACCTCTCATCATCATCATGGTTTCTTTATGCCAAGTATCAAACACATATTGGATATCGTTCCAAGGACCAGTAAGTTGCCGTTGAGACGAGCCCCCCATAACCCTCACGGATTTCGCTCGAACCATTTGATTCTTATTTTTCAAAGGAGTTTCTTCATTGATCTGTTGAGACGCGAAGAAACTCGATTCAGAACCGAATATTCTGAAAAGGGACTCCTTGTGCTGTTGAAAGCACTCACATACATCCACTAACACAAATATACAGGCAGTTCCTTTGTAGGTGGTTTTGGTTGATGGTAGAACTTGATCTAGTACGATAGCTTTAAACACTTTGGCAGAGCGACTGAACGCTGACTCGAACACCCGTTTCCCGGCGGGTCCCATTGGCAGCAGCCGAACGGCAATTTTAAATTCACGCACCCAGAGTCCTTCAGCACGTGATAATAACCGATACAATCCATGCTGTCCCTTCTCGTATCGTCGATCCGTGAGAAGTGTGTGCGGTTCTAAATGAATCATCGGTGTTGATGAATTGCTATGAGACCTTTCATGGTGGTTCTTTCGGACTGAGCCTTTTGTTCTTCGACCCCATTTGAATCTACTCTCTTTGGAACTAGTAGACCCTGCATCGGATGTAGAGTACGTTCTTTGCATTGACTTCACGACACTGTCACCAAACATCGTGACACACATGGATTCCAACTCAGATACAATTCTGCTCCCTCGAATTTCCGAGTAGAATTCAGCCGCCTCGTTTTCAAGCTCACAGTCTTGTATTATAAATACTAGCATTTCACGAACGTCGTCATCACTAATACCGGAGTCCACTTCAGAATCAAGGCTTTGTAACTTGATCTCAATCTTATCAAACAAGGCATCCAACGCGTTTTTGAGGACAGGCTCGAGAATATCCAAAGATTCTTTGGCAGAATTAAAATGGGGCCGAGAGACTAGAAATGATCGGGCGCGAGAAGCATCTTTAATTGCTTCGTACAATTCCGCTTTCGTACTAGTTCCCCGTTTCATGGTCTCCACACTGCGACGAGCAATCTCGAAATTAACATGAATAGAATCAAACTCAACTAACTATATATTTGGAATTAGATAATGCTAATTAGTGACATGATATATACTTACACTTTTTTGAATGTTGACTTGCCCCAGCAACAAAAGTTCGGTGAGATCGCGAATGGGTTTCATGGTATCTTCCAACTGAAGTATCTTCAATTCAAATGATTCCATGGCCGAGGTTATCTCTAGGATATTCTCCTGCTGCTGGGAAAGACCTTCCTTAATAGCTGCACATGCACGAACAACAGACTCCTCATCCCCCATCAAAGTCACCTTATTACGAACAGTAGACCCTAGTTCTATTTTTCTTAACACATTCATACTCAATAATTAATTTAGAATAGTACAAGCAGTGGATAGAAGCTATCAACTTCTTGAGAGTATTTTTAAATTAATGAATTGGTGCACGATTGAAGCTCACAAGAGTAACTAATAAGAACGTGTGATAGTTCAATGTGCATCCACATCTCATCAGCGTGGAGGATTTTAAGAGAATATGACAACATTTTGATCGCGATTTACTCGTCATCGTTAAGAAAGCTGTTCAAGCTCTCAATATCCTTCTGACTTGGGACAATGGGTGTATCAAGTTCATGTGCCACATGCAACTTGCGAGCATTCAGAGCCGACATAGTAGCTTGCATTAGTTTTGCCCCGTGCATTTCAGTTGCCTTGTCCAAAGCGGATTCAACCAATCGAGCATCTCTCTGAATCAATTTTATCCGCTGTAAAACACTTTCTAACTCAGACGAAACCAAAGGCAATTTTTGCAACTCGGAATGATAATTACGAAGAGCGTTCTCGGTACCCTCGCGTTTTGCAGAACATACTCCCAAGGCAATGTTCAGCGAGTGTCTCAATTCATCAATATTCCCTGCATTTTCTTCTATTTCATCAAAAACCGGTCCTTTAATTTGCAACCCCCAGTCTGAACCAAACATAATTGTTGATGCCTCTTTTTTTCAAACACAGCTTTTCAACAAAAATTTAAAGCACTACTGATACAAGTAGTGGATAAAAGCCATCAAATGCTAATTTCTTAATAAACAAGAGTATCTTGCTGAAAGAAAAGAGCCTGATGGCAATCCGTGAGGTCATCAGAAGCAAGAACATTATGTGGAATCGCTGAATTTTTCGACGAAACAATTCTAGGCTGGTTCATGGTTTGCCTTTGAATTTAGAGGCAGTTTGGTTTAAGGCTATTCATTTACCCGCTCATTCTTGGCATTGTATCTTTGCTGAAGCGCAAATATACCTCATTTTGAACATGTTGGTACATTTACTTTTTCGAACTTCAACAAAGAAGGCCTCCAATAGATAATTAGTTTAATGTTTTTCAAGCCACTTTATAGCCTCTCTGATAGCGTTTTCATCAGCATCTGGTTCATTGAATAGCTCATGAAAGGCGCCATCAATGCTAATGAATGTTTTGTCATCCACGTTCGTTGAACTATGAAATTCTTCGGATCCCCTGTGAAGACACATTCCATCGCTAGTTCCATGCATCAGGATATAAGGAATCGGAAAGTCCTTTGCAGAGTCTAGAGCAATATCCATATGATCAATAATCTCAGCCAACAGCCTAAACTTGTTTGAACCCATCGCCACGAGAGGGTCATTATCTACATCGTTTTTAGCAGTAGAAGCTGATGATCAATAATACACTTACAGTATCGGTCAACTACATGAGGATCTCGGGATAGCGTATGAAGTCCTTCAATAGGAGGTCCAGGAAGCTTTGGAAGATACTTGGAGATCATTGGGCCAAATTCTTTGGTGCCAGGAGGTAAATCAGCTGCAAGCGGAGGCGCTGATAAAACAACACCGTCAAACAGATCAGGAGCAGCATTCACGGTATGAATACTAATAAGAGAACCCATACTATGTCCAAGTAAGAATACCTTCTTCACGAGAGGATTTTTTTCCTTGGCCATTTTTGTTAGTTGGATTACATCTGCTGGAAAATCCATGAACGCTTTCACGTATCCCCGGGTTCCTTCCGATTGACCATGTCCTTGGTGGTCAAGCGCATAAACAGCATACCCAAGGGCCTTTAGCTTATTTGCAAGCCCGTCATATCTACCACTATGCTCGGCGAGTCCATGAGAAATTACTATGATAGCTTTGATAGCAGGATCGAATCCTTTGATTGGCAACCTAATAACTCATGTAAGATAGCAAATAAAACTACAAGGAGGACTTACCATCGTTGCCAGAATATTGCGAGCCCATCTTTATTAATAAAGAAGTGGGTATTTGACCAGTTCCCTCCCTCCACGCGATCATCGCGACCTGTGATGTGATGATCCTCAGCCTTCGCAGCTCTGTTGTAATCATGTTCTTCATTACTCAAGCGGCCAAAGATGGTAACAACAACAGCCACAGTTGCAATTGCAGCTACCGCTTTTACTCCCCAGATAATATTGCTGCTTGGCATTCTGGATACGTATGTCGATGATGAATTTAAAAATAAATAAAAAAAAGTAATCTAATCGTGGACGAAAAAAACGGAAAAATTGTGTACAGTTTCTCATTGATAATGGTCATGGACCATTATCAATGTCAATAGTTAGAAATTTAATGATCCATTTTCCTACTTTTATCGTGTAAACTTCTTTATTACACAGTTTTAACAGCTTTATGAGAAGGCTGCTTCACGTGTTCGTGTCACTATTATTACCTTTGACATACGGACATAACGTTTCCTTTTTTGTTCCTCTAACCGGAGTTGGTAATAAGCGATACTGGTCTGCTATTGCGGTTGCAGGGCTACTGGCTTTCAAAGACTGCAATGAAAAGAACACCGATGTGGTTCTTGACCTGAAGGACCGTCTTGCGAATTGCTCTTCAAACGATTTCAAACTTAAAGTTTACGACACACAAGCCAATGCCGCGACGGCGCTTGAGGAGTACTTAAGTTCGACCACCTCCCTCATTATTGGAGCTGCGTTTTCATCTGTTGCATATCCGCTTTCTATTGTATCTGGATTGCAGGGTGTGCCTTCCATTAGCTATTCAGCTACGTCGCCCAGATTAAGTGACAGGCTTCAAGGGCGCAGTATGTTTGCCAGAACCATTCCTAGTGATACGAGCACGGTTTTCGCCTTGGCTAGGTTGCTACAGAGTTTGAAGCTGGAGCACGTAGCATTGGTGTATATAAATGATGAATATGGGACGGGATATCGAGATGAACTTATTAATAGCTGCAATGAATTAGGCATTACTGTTCATGCCTCTGGTCTACAAGCTGGTACCGAAGTCGGGGATTCCGAGTTGAGTAGCATTCGTGCCCTCAATTTGAACGTGTAAGTATATTTGCATTATGTTTTTATGTTTAGAGTTTTTAATTGCATTGCAGATGTATTTTGGTAATACCGGAACTTGTGGATACTCTGAGTTCCGTTTTAAACTATTTTTCAACGAACAAAATGATTGGCCAAGGCAAGCTGCTGATATTTAGTGATGGTGTCAGCAATGGTAATCTCGATGCATTTCTCAGCTCTTATTCAAGCCCGGATATTCTACGCGGATTAAATGCCAGTATTCGCGTTTCTGCTGTAGGAGGGTTGCAGCGAAACCCAGGTTTTTCCAGATTTGTAGATAAATGGAAATCAATGTCCGAAAGCGATCTCGCGTATTTTAATTCATTTGACGGTATTAACGTATCTCCGTATTTCGTGGAACAAACTGAATCTTTTCTGAGATATTTTGCTCCTTTTGCTTATGACGCAATGATACTGGGTTGCATATCAGTTTGTAGTCAAGTTTCTTCGGTGTATGACACTATTATTAACACTTCCTTCGAAGGAGCTTCCGGTAATGTCGTTATCGACAAATTGACAGGGTCCAGAAGTCTAGGCACAGGAAATTTCATTGCAGAGAATTTGTTTTTTACCCCTAAAATCACAACGACAGTTTCGGCCGTTTGGCTCGGCTCTAACTGGACCACCGAGCCTTCGCTTAGATTCCCTCCTGGCGATGTATTAATTCCTCCTGTTGACGTGGAATTCTCCGAAAATTTTAACTATTTACCACCAGCTGCAAAAATCACAGCCTCCGCATTGGCGTTAGTTGTTATCATTCTCTGCATTGTGTCGGCGGTTTGGGTATACCGTCGTAAGCTGGCTGCAATTGTTCGAAAATCCCAACCGAACATTGTCATTATATTTCTGGTTGGAGCTGCAATATCCACTTCGAGTATCTTCTTCATGGGATATGAGGATACTGAAGCTGCAAGCAGTGGATGGAAAGACTTTGCATGTATGGCAGTGCCTTGGCTGTGGTCGGTAGGAACCAACGTTCAGTTCAGTGCACTGTTCTGCAAGCAGTATAGAATATTGCTTTTATTTCGAAACAAAAAACTCCGCCGGAAGAAGATTATTGATGTCGATTTGTACAAAGGAATAATAGCTTTGGGGGGGCCCAACCTTGTTATCATGATCGTTTGGTCTATCGTATCACCTTGGAAATGTAAGTGTATTTTATTGTAATACAAAGAGAAATGCTCATGATACTTTGCTAGACAGCCGAGTTGTACCATCGAGGGATAATTTTGGAAATCCGCTGTCGTCGTATGGGTTGTGCACTAGCGAATGGTACGAAGTGTTTGTGGTGCTTCTTTTTTCTTACATGTTTTTGTTGTTTTGTATTGGTGTATACACTTCTTACAAAGTTCGAAACGTGGATAGTGATTTCCAGGAGAGCTACTACATCACGCTATCTATTGTTAGTCAAGCGCAGTTGTATCTTTTTGGAATCCCAATCATGCTTGTTTTCACGCCAGAATCTTCAAGTGGCATCTTCATCATGCAGTTCTCGTTGGTTTTTCTAAACAATGCTTTAATAGTGATAGTTATGGTTTACCCGAAGTGGCAAAGGATGCGAAAGAACCTCAACCACGCCGCCAGTGAGCTGGTCACAGGTGGCGCCAATTTCGCGGAGTCCTTCGACGAAGGTCGAATTTCATATACTGATAGGACATTGAGAGCTAAAATCAAGGCTACATTCAGACGCCAAGGTTCAAAAAACGAGCTGCAGTATAAAGATGCAGATGTTCAAACAGTACGTATGGGAGGCGAGCCTGCTGGTACACCCCCATTGAATGACGTGGAGGCGTTGCAAGAAATATAGAAAAATTAAAGTATTCCATCGTAAATATTTAAACTGAGGTTGATCCAACAGCTTCCTTAAAGTCAGTAATAACTTCACTCTCCATGGCCTTGGTGATGATAACAGAAAGCTCTTTGCCTTCATCCATTGCCTTGCGAATTCTGTCTCCTAATTCAGGATCAGGGGAACTCTCATCAGGGCACTTCAAGTCCTCGCGGGTCTCTCCGTTGTCATCCATCAACGAGCAAAATCCTTCATCGTCAATATCAATAAGATTCAAGTTAGTAATGGTCACGACTGGTGCAACCATGTTATGGGAGGTAGGGGAGATATCCTGGCATTTCTTTCCAGTGAAGATATCCAAGCCGGTCATATTGGCTTTCGCATGACCATGTTTGCCTGTCTTCGAGGTGGTTACTTCAACAACCTTGCAAGGAAATCCTTTCAACATAACGATCATTCCCTTCTTCACTTCTCCTGCGCGGATAGGGTAGGTCTTCTCTGCATTGTCCCCCGATTGTACGAATTCTTCATCAGCCATAGTTACGTCTTTCTATGTATGCGATTGTATAACACACCAAAACCATTGATTTTCGCTATCCCCCTTTCTTATGCTTTACTATAGCACTCTCCTTTCGTGGCCTTTTTTGTCGTAACGACTTCTGATTTTTTCTTTCAGGCAAAATAGAGTCTACCATATTGCTTCTTTCAAAAGGACGACTCCAAGTAGTTGAAGTCACCATTGTAGGCAGCTTTGTACATCCAATGTTGGAAGAGATAAAGGACCTCGGAGTGGATCGTTGACCCATTTAAATCAAACTTTCTAATAAGTTAAAACCTGTCTCAATATTTTCATTTTAACGAAGAAAATGTTCAGCTTGTTCTTGTTGAAAAGTTAATATTTATTTACAATTTTTTTATTTATTTACATTCGTTTGGTCTTCTTATTAATTAAGAAGCTCTACAGGGTGGGAAAATCAGTCATCTTGGAAAAATATAGTTTCCTTTTCCATTTCTTCCGAAACCGCAACTTCTTCTTCGTCAAAATTAAACTCGGAAGAGTCAACAACCATCCAGCTGTTGTCAACGTCTTCCGTCAAAGTTTTAGAAGTGACTTGGCTGTACAGCTCTCTTGGAACCACTGAAAGCCACTCGGGGTTCTCGTTATTCTCCAGTGCACGGACTTCGAAGAAACATTGGCCCATTTCACAAATACCGGATTCAGTGTCAGGCCCTGCTGATAAAGACGGCCATTTGCCACTGTCCATGGCAAACTCTGGTGAAGGAACATGAG
>Ga0105054_10009382_pt1 | contig 12702 bp, 7 predicted proteins | sample BON02_FD_78091 | JGI IMG/M metagenome (GOLD analysis project Ga0105054, IMG submission 78091) | Freshwater microbial communities from Lake Bonney liftoff mats and glacier meltwater in Antarctica - BON-02 (megahit assembly) | ecosystem: Environmental > Aquatic > Freshwater > Ice > Glacier... | reverse complement strand
TCTTGAGCTGTACGAACAATCTCTTCAGATACTGTTCCAACACCCGTGACAAAGCGATAGCGGATATCTGCAAGAATTCGCTCAGTTTGGGTGCGTAGCTGCTCAATCCCTGGACGATCCTCGATCCGTATCACATGTAGCACGACTACCTCGGCATCACTGCGACGGGCTAACTCTGCAACTTTGGTCAGAACTTGTGCAGCAAAGGGAGAGGTATCGACGGCTGCAAGTAACACAATCCGCCGAGACACAGAAACTTTGGTCGGGTCAACCTCACCTCGCTCCAACAGCTTTGGCCCAAAGGTGGGAATCGCCCAAGCTCCAACCGGGGCTGTAACCAGAATCGAGAGTACAGCTAAGGCAAGAATAGTTTCCCCACCCTCTATTCCTTGTGCTAAGGGAATTGCGCCAATTGCTGCCTGTACGGTTGCCTTTGCGGAATTTCCAGGCAGCAGAAATAGCCGCTCTTTCCACGTCCAGTTACTTCCTAATGTTGAGAGATACCAGCCGAGGGAACGCCCAATCAGGGTGCCAATCGCTAATACGACTAATCCGATGAGCAATGTGTTACCGAGCACATTAAGTTGAATACTCGCTCCTAGCAGCACAAAGAGCACGATCTCAGCAATGACCCACAAGCGATCGAAGCCACCTCGCAGCCGTCGTGCTAGAGGAGCATCCATTTCAATCAGGAAAAAGCCAGCCGCCATGACTGCCAAATAACCGGAGAACACTGGAAAATCTTCCGCTAAGACCACCAACATCAGGGCAAAGCCTGCTGTAACCAGTACATCTTGAACCACATTTTGTGTCCAGTTCTGCTTTGCCAGCAGTGAGACCAAAATGCGAGCAGCAACCCATCCTAATAAAATTCCTAAACCGATTTGCAGCAGGATTTGAAAGGGGAGCAATTGCACTGGACTAAGCGTTAACCCTCCAGGTAACGTTATCCCCGTTGCTACACTTGGAGACAGAAACGCAAGCAGCAAACTAAAGACCAGCAGCAGCAAGACATCTGACAGAGCACTTCCGGTTAATATGGCATCCGGAATCCCTTTCTTAACACCCCATCCCAGACTTTTTAAGCGCAACATTCCGGGTACGATGACGGCTGGAGATTCAGCACCAATAATGCAGCCAAGTAACAGCCCTGTGGCAAAGTCAAACCGGAGCAGCCACATCGAGGCAAACGCAATGGCTACTGCTTCACAAGCCGCAGGCAAAAAGCCTAATCGCAGTGCTACAGTGCCCTGCTGGGCAAGCTTTTCACGATCGATCCCTAATCCAGCCTTCATTAAAATTACCATGACGGCGATAACTCGTAGCGAGTCTGCTGCCCCCAAAACTTCTGGCGCAATCACATTGCCCAGATGAGGGCCTAGCACAATGCCGACCAATACCATACCCACCAGGGCAGGCACTCGCATTCGTCGAGCAATTTGCCCAACGAAAAATCCCATCAATAAAATCCAGATAATGCTTTCTAACATATCATCACGTTGCAGTTGAGTCGGGTAATCAACGTGACTTGTAGCGACAGATTTTCTTCAGCCCATACAGGCGTGACCCTACCTTTCCGCTACAAGTCGGAACAGTAGGAGCCATCAGCCAAGTGCGTTGTGACAATGCTCAAAACGCTGGGCGGTTTCGGCGAACTCCATCGCCATCGTTTCTCAATGATACCATCACCATGCCAATGGAGGGAAGAACCTGACATCGATCGGATCGTCTACCCTGCTGGGGTATGAAGAGGACTAACGATTGAGTTCAGCCTTTTAATTATTAAAACGTGAATTTAACCTACTAGATGTAGGATACAATCAAAGAGTTTCTGTTCTGAATTTGGAGGGTGTGATGCCAGTTCAAGTACAACTGCCCACGTATCATCACCTTTCTGAACGAGAGATTATTGAACACTTAGGGAGTGATGCAGAAGCCGGCTTATCGTCAGAAGAAGTCGCCAGTTACCACGGAAAATATGGTTGGAATGAACTGGAATTTAAGCCAGGGAAACCAGCTTGGCTGAAATTCCTGTTGCAATTTAATCAGCCACTTCTCTACATCCTGCTGTTTGCAGGCACGGTTAAAGCATTCCTGGGATCGTGGACTAATGCATCTGTAATTTGGGGCGTGACTATTATTAATGCAGTCATTGGTTATGTGCAGGAAGCTAAGGCAGAGGGGGCGATTGCTGCCCTGAGCAAAGCTGTCACGACCGAAGCGACTGTGTTACGAGAGGGGCAAACGCTACGCATCCCATCGCGGGATTTAGTGCCAGGGGATATGGTTTTGCTGACATCGGGGGACAAGGTTCCCGCAGACTTGAGGCTGCTGAAGGTTCGCAGTTTACAAGTAGATGAATCTGCGCTAACGGGAGAAGCGGTTCCAGTTGAGAAATCGATTCAACCTTTACCCCCCGATACTCCACTCGCAGAACGGATAAACATGGCATACGCTGGAAGTTTTATCACCTTCGGTCAGGGGAAGGGAATTGTGGTGTCAACAGCAAATGCCACCGAAGTGGGTCAAATTTCCCAATCGATGGAACGTCAAGTTACCCTCGCTACACCGCTGACTCGTAAGTTTGCGAAATTTAGCCGCACTCTGCTTTACGCGATCGTGACCCTAGCAACTTTGACCTTTGCGATCGGGTTGGGACAGGGCGAATCCTGGATTTACATGTTTGAAGCCGCTGTTGCCCTTGTGGTGAGTGCAATTCCAGAAGGGCTTCCGGCAGTGGTGACGATTACATTGGCGATCGGGGTCAACCGCATGGCTAGCCGCCATGCCATCATTCGTAAACTTCCCGCAGTGGAGACCTTGGGGAGTGCGACTGTCATTTGTTCGGACAAAACTGGAACGCTGACTGAAAATCAGATGACGGTGCAGTCCATTTATGCGGGGGAGCAACATTACTCGGTGAGCGGGGGTGGATATAGTCCTACAGGAGAAATTAGTCTGACAACCGATGGCAAACCTGGCAATCCATTGGAGGATAGATTGCCGCCTGCCCTAGAGGATTGTCTGGTGTGTGGGTTGCTTTGTAATGACTCTCAGTTAAAACAAGCGGGAGAAGATTGGTCAGTGGTTGGCGATCCCACGGAAGGAGCACTGATTACGTCGGCAGCCAAAGCCGGTCTGAGTAAATCTGGGCTAACCGCCGCAAAACCACGGTTGGATGTGATTCCCTTTGAATCTCAGTATCAATATATGGCAACCCTGCATGATGGGGTGTCGCGCACGATCTACGTCAAGGGATCGGTTGAGTCATTAATGCGGCGTTGCTCCCAGGTGATGGATCGGCATGGTCAGATGACTGTCCTTGACTCCGCACAGATCGAGCAAACGGTCGAAACGATGGCAAAAGAGGGGTTACGGGTACTCGCCTTTGCGAAAAAAGCAGTGGACCACCATCAGCATTCTATCGACCATGAGGATATCGAAACGGACTTGGTTTTTCTAGGATTGCAGGGCATGATCGACCCTCCCCGTCCAGAGGCGATCGCCGCCATTCATGCCTGTCAGACTGCCGGGATTCGGGTGAAGATGATCACAGGCGATCATATTATTACGGCGCGGGCGATCGCCCAACGCATGGGCATTCAAACAGCAGGAAGCGTCATCGCTTTTGAAGGAAAACAATTGGCGCAAATGGACAATCTCCAGATTGCTCAAGCGGTTGAAGATGGATCGGTTTTTGCGAGGGTTGCCCCTGCCCAAAAGCTGCAACTGGTCGAAGCACTCCAGTCTAAGGGGGAAGTTGTCGCGATGACGGGTGATGGTGTGAATGATGCTCCTGCCCTCAAGCAAGCCGATATCGGCATTGCGATGGGAAAAGGGGGAACGGAAGTCGCCCGCGAATCTGCTGATATGCTCCTGACTGATGATAACTTTGCCTCGATCGAAGCGGCGGTTGAAGAAGGGCGCACCGTTTATCAAAACTTACGCAAAGCGATCGCCTTTCTCCTACCTGTCAATGGTGGCGAATCCATGACCATTCTGATCGGTGTTTTGTTAGCCAGAGATCTACCCATCCTCTCGCTACAAGTGCTCTGGCTCAACATGATCAACTCCATCACGATGACCGTTCCCCTGGCTTTTGAACCGAAATCTGATGGGATTATGCAGTCACCACCGCGCGATCCTAATGAACCTTTGATTACAAAAAAACTACTACGCCGAATTTTGGCTGTTTCATTATTTAACTGGATTCTGATTTTTGGCATCTTTGAGTGGGCTAAATCCGCCACAGGCGATGTTACGGTCGCCCGTACAATGGCGATTCAGTCGCTTGTTGCCGCCCGCATCATCTACCTGATGAGTATTAGTCAATTGGGTATGGAATTGGTCAACTACCTGCGTCGCCAGTCAACGTCCATCACAAATGCGCCATTCTTAATTGGTGGTATTACGGTTGCTGCTGCCTTACAAATTGTGTTTAGTCAATGGGGTGTGATGAATACGCTCTTTGAAACAGCACCGCTGACCTGGAATCAGTGGCTCATCTGTTTGCTGCCAATGCTGCCAATGATCCCGATGGCAATCTTTGTCAACCGAATCGATCCATCATAAGCAAAAGTCTTGGCTACTTATTAATTGGTGTTACAAGAAGGCTAACAACGCCCATGCACACCGACCGCTGAGACCAGAACATAGCCAACAGAAAGATGAAGAAAGTTTAGAACCAGTTCCCATAAATATTCCGCATGGTTATTCGCGTAGCCACCCTTCCAGATCTCCAACAATACACATTAAGTTTATTGACAACAGAAGCAGAAGGCATGCCATTATTTATGCAAGTGGGATCTGGGAATGAGCTAGACCAAAAGGCTTTTGTCAGTATGATTAAAGAGTTTAAATCTCAATGGACAGGGGCAGCGCCCGAAGTTTATATAGCCGACTGCTCGTCCTACTTTACGCTGGATTCTTCGCTGGACGGGTCTCCCGCCCAGTAATGTTTTCAGTCTGTTCATCTTGTCTTTATCGATGGGATTAAATCCCGGATTCAACTCACCAGGAGGCAAACTCTGATTTTGAAGTTTCTTGGAGCTTCTTCGGAGTAATTACTGCCCCGGTGTAGGTGCTGCGACTGGGCGAATAATGGTGGCACCTGGAGTCACTTGAGGTGTGAAAATAGCTTTTAATGCTTCTTCCAGCGTGGGGGACATCACAATCTGATTCTCATAGGCGACAATCACTCGCACTAGCGTTGGTAAACTATTTTGAGTCGCTTCCAAATAAAGCGGTTCGACATACAGTAGGGATTGTTCGATTGGCACAATGAGCAAATTGCCCTGAATTGCCCGTGAACCCTGACGATTCCAGAGCGAAATTTGCTGAGAAATTACTGGATCTTGATTGATGCGTGCCTCAATTTGTTCGGGTCCATAGATTAACCGTTCTTTTGGAAACGTATACAACAACAATTTGCCGTAGTTTTCACCGTCCGCTCGTGCGGCTAACCAGGCGATCGCATTTGTCCGTTGCCGAGGGGTGTAAGGTAACAGCAAAATGAATTCTTCAAACGGCACACCAGGTAGACTGGTAATCAGGTGATACGGCTCAACGGGGCGGGACTTATCACCATATACCTCATTCGGAACCTGCCACTGATCTTCGCGGTTATAAAACACCTGTGGATCGGTCATGTGATAAGTCATCAACCGCTCTGATTGCAGTTTGAAAAAATCCACGGGATAGCGAAGATGGCTGCGTAGACTGGCAGGCATCGCGGTGAGCGGCTTGAATAGGTTGGGAAATATTTTTGACCAGGTGGTAATGATTGGATCGCTGGGATCGGCAACATAAAATTCAACAGATCCGTGATAAGCGTCAATCACAACTTTGACTGAATTGCGGATGTAATTGATGCCTTCACTGCCTAAATCAGAATAAGGATAGCGATCGCTGGTCGTGTAGGCATCCACAATCCAATAGAGATAATTCTGGTCATTCTGCTCCGGTGTTTGCACATTGGCTGTCACCAAATAGGGGTCGCTGTCATAGCGCAGAAAAGGAGCGATCTCCTGAATTCGCTGTTTGATGTTACGTCGGAACAACACTTTTGTATCCGGCAAAAAGTTACGGGTGACGAATAAGCGCCAGTCGCGCAGGTAAATTGCAAATAGGCTCCGCCGCCCCCAGGAACCCATATTAATCCCACCCCGTCCATCATAGACGTTGTAGGCGTTGTCGCTACCGTCGGGATAATCTAGTTCCTGCGCCAGGGTTTTAGTCATGATATAGGTGCTGGGAATCTCGCCATAATAGATGCGGGGTTTACCAATCGGAATGCTGGCACGGATCGCCGGACTAGATGTTGTCAGTGCCCCATCTTCGCCCCCGGTAATATCTTTGACAAAATACTCTGGCAGACCACCCACACCGACTGTATTGACTGGGCTAATCGTGAAACCGTACCCATGCGTGTAGATTAAATGACGGTTCACCCAAGTCTTAGCTTCCTGGGGAACTGCGTTGTAATCTAGTTCCCGTGCCGCAATCAGCACCTGCCGTTGTTCCGTCGGCGCAGTTGGGGTCGGCGAGGGACGATCCGGTGGAGTTGCCGGCGGACGAGCAGGCACATCGGTTTGGAGCGTGTAGCGATCGATGTCCGCGTCGGGAAAGCGGTAATAGGGACGGAATTGCTGCAATTGGCGATTCGTTTCCAGTAAGGGTCGCCGATCCCACAGTCGAATATTGCGGATGGTCAGATTATTGGCAGCAAGATCCGCTGCGGTAAGCTGCCCTTGGGGATTAAAGTTTCTGGAATCGATCGATTCCAATCCAAATGCCTGACGGGTGAGGGCAATCGTTCTTTCGATGAAGGGACGCTCCCGCACTAGTTCATTTGGCTGCACAACCAAATACTGAACGGCTTCAGGGACAACGACTCCGGTCACAACCAGCAACCCAAACAAGCCCAATCCGAGGTTAACCCAGTGGCGACGAGGGGAATTGGGTTGCCAAAAGACCGTGCGCCACAAAAGATAGAGCGCGATCGCTAGAGCCAGAAAGCTCAATCCCGTGTAGATCGGCAGTTGAGCTGTAACATCGGTATAGCTAGCACCAAATGCCACCCCACGCGGTGAATACAATAATTCGTATCGACTTAACCAGTAGCTGAGAGCAACCGCACCCATCAAACCACTACCAACCCCATAGAGATGCCTGGATTGGGCTGATGAAAATCCAGGGAAAGTACCTCGACTGAGGCTATCCCCCGATAATAGGTAGGTGAGTGCAATTGCGATAAAACCGTAGAGAAACAGCCCAAATAGCCACAACTCCAGCAATTCCCACAGCGGTAGGGCGAAGATGTAGAAGCTGATATCTCGCCCAAATAGAGGTTCAGTGCTGTTGAATGAGGTGGGATGTAGATATTGCAGGACGACTGCCCATTGTTTTGAAAGCAGCCATCCAAACAAAATACTGAGAGTTATGGCGATCGCATTTAGCACAAATCGAGGATAAACTAATAGGGCGATCGTACTGCCCAACATCCCAACTAACCACCAAAGCTGACCGACTGACTGGATGTCAACTTGCCAGAGGCTCTCCAGGTTGAAGCGAGAAACAAATGTACTCGAAGGTGTTGGACCCGACTGCCAATAGCTCAAGGCAAGCCGACCATAATGAATCATCAAGCCACCAACTAACAAACTTAGCCCCAGCACTAGGGGAAGTAGCAACTGTAGCCTTAAAGCAGTAGTTGACTGAAACGGCACTAGAGGAGAACGCTGAAGCTTTGCTCTATAAGGCGGTAGGATCGCGGGTTGTCCACCGTTAATTTCCTCATCCTGACTACCCTCGTTGGGACGATGAGCATGTTTCCATCGTTCGGCTAAAGCCAGATTTCCTAGTAAATAAACTGCCGTAGCCCCTGTCACAATGCCCAATAAAATCAGTCGAACCTGAAATTTGAGCAGGAGTACCGAAAAGTAGTTAACTTCCTGAAACCAGAGCATTTCTGCTCCAAGACGGGATCCTAAATCAAGCAGTAACCCCAGGCCTGAGAGCACCATCAATAATTGAAATAGCCGGTTTGGAGTCACAGAAATTAACCTAGTAATATCAAGTTTTTAACCAACAAAAGAATCATTACATCGTGATATTTGTAGAAGTTCAGGGGGTTAATGAGGGAGGAGAGCAGGTGGGACATCACTAGAACGATTAGCCGAGACAGACTTAACTAAAAAATTCCGAATATTACGTTCTTGGTAGCTGTTCAGAGATCGATACATGGCGTGAAATTCCTGGGTCGTTACCCTTAATCTTCAACAGACTGTAAAACAGGTGATAGTTCCTGGGTGAGTTGCCCCGCACGCACTAATTCGGCATAGGTATCGGATTCGATCGCCAGCAATTCTTCTTTGAGTCGCTCGGCCACAAAATGTTGTAAATCGGGGTTTTCATCCAGGATTTTCTCGATATCGAGGGCGATCTTGTTTAGCTCTCCCTGAATTAAAGCTGTTTGGCAGCGCACAAACTCTGGATCGAGTCCGGGACGAGTTACGGCTTGCTGGAGATGCGCCATTACCCGCTCCAGGGCAGCTTGACGAGCGATCTCTTCGGCATATTCCTGGCGCAAAGGCTGTTCGTTCAACAGGTTTAATTTATCCAGCAACGGCTTCATCGTGAGTCCCTGTACCAGTAGCGTAAATAAGACCACGCCAAACACGGTCGCAATCACCTGTTCGCGACCGGGCAAACTAGTAGGAACGCTCAACGCAAGTGCGATCGACACCGAACCCCGCAGCCCTCCCCACCACAGGATAGTTTGGTCTGGTAGCGAAATTTGAGCATTGACAATCCGATTGCTGACCAAGCCGAAACCATAGATGGCGATGGCGCGCGTCAGCAGCATCATGCCAATCGCGATCGCGATCGTTGGCAAATTTTGCCCCAGCATGGCAAACCGAACCCGATCGCCAATCAGCAAGAACACGATCGAGTTGACGAAAAAAGCGAGGAAATCCCAAAACTCCGTCACAATCACCCGCGTGCGGGGATTCATCCCGATCCGCGAGCCAAAATTGCCCAAAATCAGCCCCATCGTCACCACGCCAATCACCCCAGAACCGCCTAAATCCTCGATAATCAGATAAGTAGCATAAGTAGATACTAATGTCAGAGACTGCTCTACTAGTGGCAAGTCAAAGCGTTGAGTGAGGTAGGAAATGCCAAACCCAATCAGACATCCGCCGCCGATGCCAATGCCTATCACCTTGACTAATTCCAGCAAAATCGGCGCCGGAGCTAACTCGGTATTACCCAAAGAAAACGACACTAGAAAGCTAAAAGCCACCACCGCCATCCCATCGTTAAACAGGCTTTCTCCCTCAGTGAGAGTGGTCAAGCGTTTGGGTACGCCCAACTCCCGAAATAAGGCAATCACTGACACCGGATCGGTAGCCGATAGACTCGCGCCAATCAGCAACGCAGTGGTCAGCGACAGCCCTGCGAGCTGGTTTAGCCCCACAGCAATGCCACCGACGGAGATGACCACGCCGAAGACGACGTAGAGGCTAATTGGGATGAGATCTTGCTTGAGCTGCGACCACTCGATATTCCAAGCCGCTTCAAATAACAGTGGCGGTAAAAAGATCGTCAGGATTAATACTGGTGATAAATCGACTAAGTGGATATCAACAAAGGCTAAACCCAAGCCCACAATTACTAGCAGCAGCGTATAAGGAATCTGGCGCAACGAGCTAAAGACTTGGGGGAGGGTGGCGACGCTGAGGGAAACTGACAGCACCAGTAAAAACTGCTTCAGATTCTCTTCAATGGCAACTTCTTGTAAACTTGTTTCTAACATCGGTTCAACTCTGGTACGGAATAAAGGTTGATTGCGGCAGCTCGGTCGCCCGTTTACGGCTCGATAGGTTGCGGCTCTGCGGGAAGTTGGGCAGATTTAACAACTAGCTGGAGTCGAGCCATCGGCGATGCGGCGGTGGTGGTGGTAATGCTCAGTTGATTTGCGGGAATACCTTGGGTTTGCAAATAGGTGGAAATTGCTGTCGATCGAGCCGCAGCTCGATCGACAGGAAAAGTAATAGCTGCTGAAGTCGGCGCGATCCGCTCCAGGATGACTTGAGCTGTGGGTGCATTAAGTTGAGTCCGAATGCTCTCCACCAGCAGTACTCGCCCATCCCGATCGATATCGCGCTCGCTCAGGTAAACAATTTGCAGTTTGAGCGGGAGATCTGGACTGGTAACTGCGGTATAGCTCACCCGTTGAGCTGGATCGGGTAACTTGAGCGAATTCAGTACCGTTTCGATCTCTCTCAATAAATTAGACTGAAGTTCGCCAATCGTCGGCGGTGCTGGAATTGGCACTTCTGGAACTTGACGCAACAGATCGTTCGTTGCTGTCGGGATTTCCACCAGATTGAACGCGATCGATTCTAACGGTCGCAATAGCTTCAGGGCTAACAATTGCTGGTACTGCGCTCGATCGGCATCAGTATATAACTTATTGGTAAACACCCGCAGTTGGATGCCCAGCTTACTACCTCGATCTTGAAATGAAAGCTGATTGATATAAGATCGGGCTTGTCCCTCGGCTGAAGTGGCAAAATTCTTTTGCCAGACATCGGTGGCGGCGTTCCGCAGTTGATTTTCCTGTTGCTTGGATATAATCTCGCTCCGAAGTTGCCCGAAAGATTGAGCCAGCGGCATCGAAATCAATAAAATCGTTGCCAAAATCAGTAGCAATCGCCCAGGCAAACTACCAATCCGCTTCAATCCACTAGCTGCGGGAATTCGATCTGATAAAGACTGCACCCAGGCACTTTCGCGATCGGTCACTCGCCATACGCGGACTTGCTCCGGCACGGGTTCGATATCGATATGCAAAGCCAAAAATACGATCATGGCGGAAAAGGTAATCGCCACTAAGTTAGTAAAAAACAGTAACCCACCACCGCGAGCTACCTGAAAGCCAATGCCTGGATTGGCACTAACCGCAATCCCGATCCCGTATCCCACTACACACAACGGCGGCATCAAGGCTACCGCGATCGATACGCCGGGAATTGAGGTGGCGACTCCTTTAGCTTCTTTGCAAATCGCGACCGCACCCACCGCGCCAGAAAATAACGCTACGCCCAAATCGAGGAGGTTGGGCTGAGTTCTGGCGAGAATTTCACTAGTCATTTCCTTAAATGGCAGAATCGACACTAATACAATTGCAAACGCGATTGCCAGCATACAGCTTAAAATTAGGTTGCAAATCGCTCGCAGGGCTAAAATGACATCACCTGCTGCCAACGCTAACCCGTTGGCGAGAATACTTCCCATCAAGGGCGAAATCAGCATGGCACCAATGATGACGGCGGGGCTATTTAAAACTAAGCCGAGCGTGGCAATCCCTGCCGAAAATATTACCTGGAGCCAATAGCTACTATCGGTCAGCGTCACCGATCGGGCAATGTCTAGATAGACCTCTTCTTTCCGCGCTAGATCGACTCCTAGATTCCAGGCAAACCAACTGCGCGCACGGGAGATCGCTAGTAGTAGAGAATGAATAGACTGGGGTTGGTTCATGTTGCTTGCGGGTAGTCGGGTTGAATCATCTCAATCGCTAGCAGGAGCGTCACGATCGTCATTAGTACCGCACCCAGCAGCGCGGGGAGTCGATCGATCGGATCTCGCTGAAACTGCCGAATGGTGCTGTAGAGCCGTTGCCCGACATCGATCGCCGACTCCGAAGTATCGCGATCGATCGACTTTAGCCAATGACCGATTTCATCAGCTAAAGTCGATTGACATAATCCAGCATGATCTCGAATAGCTGGGAAAGCATTATTGATATAAATCTCTCCTCTAGTTGGGTAAATTTTTGCTGCTATTACCCCACCTTTAATAGCCTCAAAGTCTTCCCCGACTATCGATAAGTCTAAATAATCAGCAACTAAATCCGCTAATTGAGACCACTGAGGAGTCCAATTAGCATTTAGCATCTCAGCCAACAATCGATCGGCCATAGCGGTAATCTCTGGCTTATTAATAAATCTAGCAGGCTTAGTTGAAGTCATCCGTCACTCTCCAATCATCGCCGGATCACTTCTGGATCTGGCATCTTGCGTAATAGTACAGGCATCTTGTCCCGATCGGTTTTAGCCAACTGTTGAATTACTTTTGAATCCGCTGGCGTAATCCGTCCAGCTAAATAGCTGAGTGTAGCCAAATCCACATCCAACTCTAGCTGTTCGATCGACGCTGGGATCGCATCGTCTTTAGGTGGATATTCCGCTCGATCGTTTTCCAATTTGGATAGATAGGTATAGTCAATCCCCACCAGAGCCGCTAGATCTCTCTGGCTGACGAGCATCTTTAATCCACTTCCCGAATGTCTGACTCACGGTTGCTCCAACTTAGACACTTCCCATGATAATCGACGTTGACTTAAAAAATTAACGTGTATTGTCTTACTACAGAGAAGGTTAACTGTAAAAATCAACCTTCTAACACACTAGATGTGGCTAAACCGAACCGTTAGTGTCGCTGCTCTATAAAATTACCTAAGTGCAGGGGTTTAGAGCCTCCTGCCTAAAGGTGCGATAGTTGTTAAGGGGGAGTTTAAATCTCCCACTCAACAACTTCGCTCTCTTGATTCGCTGTCTTGTCGTTTTTTTATTCGGGGGGAACCCCCGAATAAAAACGCCGCTAAACCCTCTCTGCGATCCGCTGCGCGTT
>Ga0105054_10009381_pt1 | contig 12702 bp, 11 predicted proteins | sample BON02_FD_78091 | JGI IMG/M metagenome (GOLD analysis project Ga0105054, IMG submission 78091) | Freshwater microbial communities from Lake Bonney liftoff mats and glacier meltwater in Antarctica - BON-02 (megahit assembly) | ecosystem: Environmental > Aquatic > Freshwater > Ice > Glacier... | reverse complement strand
GGCGCAAAGCCCCAGCCCAGGATCGCGCCCACGTCGCCTTCGCGGATGTCCATCAACACGCCGTCTTCCAGCGCGCGCACGGCTTCCTGAACCTGGCTGAACATCAGCCGGTCCTGAACGTCCTGCAAGTCGGGCTGGTCATCGGCCAGCGGATACTTGTCCTGTAAACCATGCCAATACCCCAGACGCTTGCCCTTGTCGTCATAGTCAAAGAACCCGGCGTTGGACTTGCGCCCCAGACGGCCCTGTTCCTCCATCCAGAAGATCAGGTCGTCCGCGCCGCTGGCCGGATAGGCGTTGCCCATCGCCGCCTTGGTGGCGCGGGCGATCTTGGCGCCCAGATCAATCGAGGTTTCGTCGGTCAGCTGGATCGGCCCCACCGGGAACCCCAGCAGCGAGGCGGCATGGTTGATGTACCATGGAGCCACGCCTTCGGTGATCATCCGCGCGCCTTCATTGACGTAGGGGATGATGCAGCGGTTGGCATAGAAGAACCGCGCGTCGTTCACCACGATGGGCGTCTTGCGGATTTGTCGTGCAAAATCCAAAGCCTTGGCGACGGCGACATCGCCAGTCTGCGCGCCCTTGATGATTTCCACCAGCATCATCTTGTCCACCGGGCTGAAGAAATGGATGCCGATGAACTGTTCGGGCCGCGTGCTGGCGCGTGCCAGTTCGCCGATGGGCAGGGTCGAGGTGTTGGTGGCAAAGATGCAATCGGCACCCACAAAAGCCTCGACCGCCCTTGTCACCTCTGCCTTGATGGCGACATCCTCGAACACCGCCTCGACGATCAGATCACAGCCGTTCAGAGCGGCGTAATCCGTGGTGGCGGCGATCAGCGACAGGAGTTGCTCCTTCTTTTCCGCCGTTGCCTTCCTGCGGGCGATGCCCTTGTCCATGTAATCGGCGCTGTAGGCCTTGCCCCTGTCGGCGGCCTCCTGGCTCTGATCCAGCAGCACCACCTCGATCCCGGCCAAAGCCGACACCAAAGCGATTCCCGCGCCCATCATGCCCGCGCCCAGAACACCCACCTTTTTCACCGTCTGATCGGGCACATCGGGGCGGTTGGCGCCTTTTTCCAGCGCCTGCTTGTTGATGAACAGGCTGCGGATCATCGCCGATGAACTGGGGTTCATCAGCACATGGGTGAACCACCGCGCCTCGATCTTCAGCGCGGTGTCGAACGGCACCAGCGCCCCCTCATACACAGCACACAGCAGGGCCCTGGCCGCAGGATAGACTCCTTGGGTCTTGCCGTTCACCATGGCGCTGGCCCCCACGAAGGTCATGAAACCGGCGGGGTGATAGGGCGCGCCGCCCGGCATCTTCCAGCCCTTCGCATCCCAGGGCTTGACGATGTCCGCGTCCCTGGCCGCCAGCACCCAGGCGCGGGCATCGGCCAGCGGATCGCCCGATACCTCATCGACCAACTGGGCCGATTTCGCCTTTGCCGGGTCCAGCATCCTGCCCTCAAGCAACACCGGGGACGCCGCCATCGCCCCCACCATCCGGGAATAGCGGGTGGTGCCGCCGCCGCCCGGAAAGATGCCCAGCAGGATTTCCGGCAGCCCGATCCGGGCCTTGGGATTGTCGGTCATGAACCTGCGGTGACAGGCCAGCGCGATTTCGGTGCCGATGCCGGCACAGGTGCCGTTGATCGCGCAGGCCACCGGCTTGCCGCCCTTGTTGGACTTCGGATCCATCCCCGCGCGCTCAAGCTTCCTGAGAATGCGGTGGCCGTTCATCGTGAAGTCGAACAACCCCTGCGCCGGATTTTCGCTGCTCTCGTCGCGGATGCTGGCCAGCACGTTCAAATCCATCCCCCCGGCAAAATCCTTCTTGCCGCTGGTGATGACGATGCCTTTGCAGGCGTCATCGCCCAGCGCCCGGTCGATCAGGTCTTCCACCAGGGCAAACGCCTCGCGGGTCAGCACATTCATGGATTTGCCGGGCGCATCCCAGGTAATCAGCGCCACGCCGTCAGCGCCCAGATCATAGGTGAAATCGGTCATTTGTGCTCTCCAATTCCGTATTCATTCAAGAAGCTCTCAAGCGCATCACTTTTGTGTTGATTGTGGCTGAGCGACTTAAAGAGACTGCGAAGATCTATCAGCTCGAAATTTGACCAGACATGGTCCAGTTGCCCCTGTCCCTTATGAGCCGAAGATGTTGACCATAATTTCTCCATGCAGTCCCGCATTTGCTTAACGCTACAATTCGGATTGACCCATAATCCGGTTCCATGCGCCCCCGGATCGTTAATAAAGCCAAATGGTTCAAACGCTTCCTTTTTGATATTGCCCCGCAAAGCACTCGCTTTGTCGCCGTTCAGCGAAATGCGAATTGACCCCCGGTACACCTTTACCGAATGTTCGGGTTTCTTAGCCACACTCAAACCCTTTCAATGATCGTAGCGGCGCCCATGCCACTGGCGATGCACAGTGTGGCGAGGCCGGTTTCCTTGTCGGATCGCTCCAATTCGTCCAGCAGGGTGCCGATGATGATCGCGCCGGTGGCGCCCAGCGGGTGGCCCATGGCGATGCTGCCGCCGTTGACGTTGACGCGTGCCGGATCGACATTGAAAGCCTGCATGAAGCGCAGAACCACCGCGGCAAAGGCCTCGTTCACCTCGAACAGGTCGATGTCGGCGATGGCCATGCCGTGATCCTTCAGGATTTTTTCCGTCACCGGCACCGAGCCTGTCAGCATGATCGTGGGGTCGGTCCCGATCTTGGCGGTGGCGCGGATGCGGGCGCGGGGTTTCAGGCCCCGGGCCTCGCCCCAGGCCCTGCTGCCGATCAGCACGGCGGCGGCACCGTCCACGATGCCCGAACTGTTGCCCGCATGGTGGATATGGTTGATCCGCTCAAGGTGCGGATATTTCATCAGGGCGACCCTGTCGAAGCCCGGCATCACCTCGCCCATGTCCATGAAGCTGGGTTTCAGCGCGCTCAGGCTTTGCATATCGGTGCCGGGACGCATGAACTCGTCATGGCTGAGGATCGGCAACCCGTTGATATCCTTCACTTCGACGATCGACTTGGCGAACCGGTTGTCAGCCCAGGCCGCCGCCGCGCGCTTTTGCGATTCCACGGCCAGGGCATCGGCATCGTCGCGGCTGAACCCGTATTCCGTGGCGATCAGATCGGCGCTGATGCCCTGGGGCACAAAACAGGTGTTCATGGCGATACTGGGGTCCACCGCGATGGCCGCCCCGTCGCTGCCCATGGGTACACGGCCCATCATCTCGACCCCGCCTGCAATATATCCACCCCCGGCGCCGCCGCGCACCTGATTGGCGGCCAGATTCACCGCTTCCATGCCTGAGGCGCAGAACCGGTTGATCGCCAGCCCCGGGATCGACTGATCCAGATCCGACGCCAGAACGGCGGTGCGCGCCAGGCATCCGCCCTGCTCGCCGACCTGGGTGACATTGCCCCAGATCACATCCTCGACCGCATGCCCCTCCAGCCCGTTGCGCGCCTTGATCGCGTTCAGCATCTGGGCCGACAGGCGCACGCCGGTCACTTCATGCAGGCTGCCATCGGCCTTCCCCTTGCCCCGGGGGCTGCGCAGGGCGTCGAAGATATAGGCATCGGTCATGGGGGGTCCTTTCAGGCGCGATCCGCGGGAGAGCCGGGCATCAGATCATAGGGGTGTTTCCAGCCGGGCAGGGCGGCGATGTTGCCCAGCCAGCGGTCGATATGGGGCCAGTCGGCGCGCACAAGCCCGAAGGGTTCGGGGTAGAAGAGATAGCCGCAGCAGGACAGATCGGCGATGGTGACACTGTCACCGACGATGAAATCGCGGCCCGCAAGGTGTGCGTTCAGCACGTCAGAAGCGGACTTCAGACGACCTTGGACAAAGGCGATCACCTCGGCCGGGCGCTTGGCCTCGGGCAGGAAGTTCATCAGAAACCGGCACATGCCCGCCTGACTGGACAGCTTGTGATTGTCCCACAGCATCCAGCGCAACACCTCGCGCCGTCCCTCGGGGGTGTCGGCAGTCAGCTTGCCGGTCAGATGCACGACATAATCCTGGATCGCGCCCGACTGGGTCAGGCGGTAATCGCCGTCCACCAAAACCGGCACCTCGCCCATGACATTGACATCGCGCCTGAATTCGGGCGTTCGGGTTTCGCCACCGAAGAAATCCACCTTGACGGGCGCCCAGTCGAGCCCCGACAGTTGCAGCGTCAGTGCCGCCTTGTAGGCGTTGCCGCTTTCCCCGAAACAGTAAAGCTTGATCGTCATGTCGGTTCCCTTTTCTGGCGGCAGAGTGGGGGTTTGCCACCCCCACACCCCCGGCGAGTATTTTTGCAAAGAAGAAACGGAAAGTAGGACTTGGTTAAGGTTAATGCTCGCAAGCTAAGGTGCGATACAGGCTGGAGAGCCAATGGTCGTCAAAGGAGAAGCCGCTTCATCGCCGCCTGACAAGGGCACTGGGTAAGACCGATATGGCGATGAAGCGCACCCTTTGGTTTCTTCTTTGTCCAAATACTCCCGCCGGAGGCATCCCGCACTCTCACCCCGCGCCGCATCAGCGTTTTCGCGCATCGAGTTCCCCGTTGAACAGGCGCAGCCGGGCGGTCAGGTTCTCGGAATGGGTGACGCTGTCGAAATGCTCGAACAGGAAGCTCAGGGCCTCGCCCTCATCCAGCCCGGCCTCGTCTGAAAACCGTTTCAGTCGGCGATAGGCCTCTTCGGTCATCGCAATGGGCAGGCGGCGGGTCAATCGGAAGCGTTTGGGCATGGGCGGTCCTTTCGTGGCGACCCTAGAAGTTCGCGGCCTCCAGTTCCATCACCGTCTGAGGTCCGCTGGTGATGCGCGCCAGATGCAGACCCGTGGCGGGCAGCAGGCGTGCCATGTAATGGCGGCCGGTGGCGATCTTGGTTTCGTGGAAGGCGATGTCGGTGTCGCCCGCTGCCAGGGCGGCCATCGAGGCGCGGGCCATCCTCGCCCACATCAGGCCAAGGCAGACATGGCCGAACAGGTGCATGAAGTCATAAGAGCCCGACAGGGCCGCATTGGGGTTTTTCAGGTTCTGCATGAAATAGATTGCGGCGGATTGCAGATCCTTGCTGGCGGCTTTCAGCGGGTCGAGGAAGCCGGTTTTCAACGCGGTGTTGTCCTCGTTTTCCCTGAGGAAGGTTTTCAACAGGTCGAAGAACCCCATCACCGTCTTGCCGCCGTTCAGGCCCAGCTTGCGGCCCACGAGGTCGAGTGACTGGATGCCGTTGGTGCCTTCATAGATCATTGTGATCCGGGCATCGCGCACGAACTGTTCCAGCCCCCAGTCGCGGGTGAAGCCCGAGCCGCCCAGGGTTTGCTGGGCCAGCACAGTCGTCTCGAACCCCTTGTCGGTCAGAAAACCCTTGAGCACCGGGATCAGCAGTGAGATCAGGGCGTCTGCCTCGGCGTCGTCGCTGCGCCGGGCGCGGTCGATCAGCGACGCACCCCAGAAGGCAAAGGCGCGGGCACCTTCGACAAACGCCTTCTGGTCCATCAGGTTGCGCCGCACGTCGGGGTGCACGATGATCGGGTCGGCGGGTTTGCCGGGCGCCTCGGCCCCCGTCACCGCGCGCCCTTGCAGCCGGTCCTGGGCGAAGGTGAGCGCGTTCTGATAGGCCACCACGCCTTGGGCGTACCCTTGCAGGCCAACGCCCAGGCGCGCCTCGTTCATCATGGTAAACATCGCGCGCATGCCCTTGTGCATCTCGCCCACCAGATACCCGGTGGCGCCGTCATAGTTCATCACGCAGGTGGCGTTGCCGTGGATGCCCATCTTCTGTTCCAGCCCGCCACAGGACAGCGTATTGCGCGCGCCGGGCGAGCCGTCGTCGTTGACCAGAACCTTGGGCACGATGAACAGCGAAATCCCCTTTACCCCCTCGGGGCCACCGGGGATTTTGGCCAGCACAAGGTGGATGATGTTGTCGGTCAGGTCATGTTCGCCTGCCGAGATCCAGATTTTCTGGCCGCTGATCTTGTATGACCCATCTTCCTTGGGTTCGGCCTTGGTGCGGATCAGGCCGAGATCGGTGCCGCATTGCGGTTCGGTCAGGTTCATGGTGCCGGACCATGAACCCTCGATCATAGGCGGCAAATACAGCGCCTTTTGCGCGTCCGACCCGTGGGTGTGGATTGCCGCGATGGCGCCGTGAGTCAGCCCCAGGTACATGTTGAACGCCATGTTGGCGCTGACGAAAATCTCGCCCGTGGCGATGTGCAGCAGATAGGGCATGCCCTGCCCGCCATAGTCTGGGTTGGCGTCCAGCCCCATCCAGCCGGCCGCCCGCATCTTTCCATAGGCGGCCTTGAACCCGTCGGGCGTGCGCACCACGCCGTTTTCCAGCCTGCAGCCCTGCCGGTCGCCCACCGCGTTCAGGGGCGCCAGCACGTTTTCGGCCAGCTTGCCCGCCTCGTCCAGGATCGCGCCGGTGAAGTCGCGGTTCAGCTCACCGTATCCGGGGATATCGCTGGCGGTGATGTTCATGACGTCGTGCAGGATGAACTGCATGTCCCTGGTCGGGGCAGAGTAGCTGGGCATCGATGGCTCCTGTCAGGCGGCGGCGTCCCGGGCGCGGAGATTGGCGAGCTTGGCGGTGCCCCACTCCAGTTGTTTCGTGAGGTCGGTGATCGCGTCATCCAGTTCGGCGCGTTGCCGGATCATGGCGTTCAGCCGTTCCTGGGCGATTTCGTGGGTGCGGGTCAGTTGCGTGGCCTGCTGGTCGTTAGAGTTGTAGAGATCGAGCAGCTGGCGGATTTCCTCAAGCGAAAAGCCGAACCGTTTGCCGCGCAGGATCATTTTCAGGCGGGCGCGGTCGCGGCGGGTGAACAGGCGCTTTTGTCCTTCGCGGATCGGGAACAGCAGTTCCTTTGTCTCATAGAACCGCAGGGTGCGGGGGGTGACGTCAAAGGCATCGCACATCTTGCGGATGGTCATCACAGTCTCGTTCATGAATGTACCTCGTGAGTGGGTGATAATCCACGAGATGCGTCGATTGCGTTCATCATACAAGAACGCCTGACATTCAGGTAAACGGAACGTCGCGTCACTTTCGCCCTGCCGTAAGATCATGCAAGATGACCTTGGGGAATGCGCAACTTTCCTCAATGCAAAGCGCTTTGGGTGATCCGGAAAAGGTATGGAAAACCATACCCCCGTGACGCAGGGTCAGGGGTTGTCAGGCGGTGCGGCGATGTCGGCGGCGATCTGATTCCGGGTTTCTTCGAGTTCCAGGATGGTGCGCGCCAGCTGGTCCTGTTCGGCGCGCAGGGTGGTCAGCTGGCGGTCGGCCAGGCGGATCCATTCGGCCATCTGGGCCGCATTGCCCTGCCTGTCGTAGATCTGCAGCCACTGGCGGATTTCCTCAAGCGAGAAGCCCCAGCGCCGCCCCCGCAGGATCAGTTTCATGCGGGCCATGTCGCGCGCAGTGTAAAAGCGCGACCGCCCTTCCTTTTCGGGCTGAAGCAGTTCGATATATTCGTAATAGCGCAGGGTGCGCGGCGTCACGTCGAAGCGGGCGCACATTTCCTTTAAGGACATGCGTTGATCGGCCATGGCGGTGACCCTCCTCGGGGTCAGAATACCGCAGCGGCCGTGGACTATCAATCGGTGCGGTTTCGGGCTTGCCGGTGGAGCGAACAAGGCCAATAACCAAGGTCGGCCCAACCAGGAGGCACCGTCTTGCCCGATCCATCCACACCAGCGCAGCGGTTCATGGCAGAGTTGCCACATTCCAAGGCGCTGAACATGACGCTGCGGGTCATGGCAGACGGGGTGGCCGAGATCGAGATGCCCTATGACGTGCGCCTGATCGGCGATCCGGCAACGGGCGTGATCCATGGCGGCGCAGTGTCGGCGCTGATGGACACCTGCGGCGGGGCGGCGGTGATGTGCCACCCCGAGGGCAACGGCAACACCGCCACCATCGATCTGCGCATCGACTATATGCGCTCCGCCACGCCGGGCCAGACGATCCGGGCGCGCGCCCATTGCTATCATGTGACGCGCAACGTGGCCTTCGTGCGGGCCGAGGCGATGGACGACGACACCGCCCGCCCCGTGGCCGCCGCGACGGGCGCCTTCACCTTCGAGCGGCGGGCCAAGGCATGAGCACCCACAGGCCCCGCCCCGAACCCGTGCAGGTGATCAAGCGGCGTCGCGATGGCGCCTTGGCCGCACTGGTGGGCAACGTGCCCTATATCGCGTTCATGGGCATCCAGTTCGAGCGCCGGGGCGATGAACTGACCGCGATCCTGCCGTTCTGCGACATGTTGATCGGCAATCCGGTCCTGCCCGCGATCCATGGCGGGGCAACGGCGGCGTTTCTTGAGGTGACGGCGATCATCGAACTCAGCTGGGCGCTGCTGTGGCCCGAGATCGAGGCGGGGCGGATGGATGCGTCCACCGTGCCACGACTGCCGCGCACGGTGGATTTCACCGTCGATTATCTGCGCTCGGGGCTGCCGCGCGATGCCTATGCACGGGCGCGGATCAACCGATCGGGGCGGCGCTACGCATCGGTCCATGTCGAGGCGTGGCAAGACAACCGCGCCCGGCTGTTCGCCCAGGGCACCGGGCATTTCATCATGCCGGAGATGCCATCGCTCGATGACTGAGCCCGCCCCGATCACCCATCGCCGGGTGCTCACCATCGCCCTGCCGATCGTGCTGTCCAACGCCACGGTGCCGATCCTGGGCGCAGTGGACACGGCGGTGGTGGGGCAGATGGGTCTGGCCGCGCCCATCGGCGCGGTGGGAATCGGTGCGATCATCCTGACGGCGCTCTACTGGATATTCGGGTTCCTGCGCATGGGCACGGTGGGGCTGACGGCGCAGGCCATCGGCGCGGGCGACAAGGGCGAGGTGGCGGCGCTCTTGTCGCGCGCCCTGATGATCGGGCTGGCGGCGGGCGTCGCCCTGATCGCGCTGCAGGTGTGGATCTTTGCCGCCGCCTTTGCGGTTTCCCCGGCCAGCGCCGAGGTCGAGGGGCTGGCGCGGCAGTACATGGCGATTCGCATCTGGTCGGCCCCGGCGGCTGTCGCGCTGTTCGGGATAACCGGCTGGCTGATCGCGGCGGAGCGCACGCGCGCCGTGCTGGTGCTGCAATTGTGGATGAACGGGCTGAACATCCTGCTGGATCTGTGGTTCGTGCTGGGCCTGGGCTGGGGCGTGCCGGGCGTGGCCTTCGCGACCCTGCTGGCCGAGTGGAGCGGGCTGGCCATGGGCCTGTGGCTGTGCCGCGCGGCCTTTGCCGGGCCGGCCTGGCGCGATGTGGCCCGCGTGTTCGACAGGGTGCGCCTTAGGCACATGGCGCTGGTCAACCGCGACATCCTGATCCGGTCCCTGCTGATCGAATCGATCTTCCTGTCGTTCATGTTCCTTGGTGCCGATTTCGGCGACGTGCCGCTGGCCGCCAACCAGATTCTGCTGCAGTTCCTGCACATCACCGCCTTTGGCCTGGACGGCTTTGCCTTTTCCGCCGAGGCGCTGACCGGGCAGGCCAAGGGACGGCGACGGCGCGACCTTTTCCGCCGGGCGGGTATCGTCACTTCGGGCTGGGCGGTGGCGGTGGCAGTGCTGTTGTCGCTGGCCTTCGCGCTGGGCGGGGGCGCCTTGATCGATGTGATGACCACGGCGCCCGAGGTGCGGGCCGAGGCGCGCGCCTATCTGCCCTGGCTGGCACTGGTGCCCGTGGTGGCGGTGGCAGCGTTCATGTTTGACGGCATCTTCGTCGGCGCCACGGCGACGCGCGACATGCGCAACATGATGGCGCTGTCGGTGATGTGCTATTTCGCCGCCGTCTGGGCGCTGACCCCGGCGTTTGCGAATCACGGGCTGTGGATGGCGCTGCTGATCGCCTTCGCGGTGCGCGGGGTCGCGATGGCCGCGCGCTATCCGTCGGTCGAGCGGGCGGTGGCGTGAAGCATCGCCTCGCGCCCGGTGCCCACCGCATCGGCGACATTGGCATAGCCGTCGCGCGCCAGCAGCGTGTCGAGGCCGCGGGCGATGCCGGCCACCAGCGACAGGCCGCCATAGACGAGCGCGGTGTAGATCTGCACCGCGCAAGCTCCGGCGCGGATCTTGTCATAGGCGGTGGCCGCGCTGTCGATGCCGCCAACCCCGATCAGGGGAACCGTGCCGCCGGTCAGGTGCGAGAGTTTCGCAAGAATCAGCGTCGAGCGGGTCAGCAGGGGCGCGCCTGACAGCCCGCCTGTCTCATGGCTGTGGGGGCTTTTCAGCCCGTCGCGCGACAGGGTGGTATTGGTGGCGATGATGGCATCGACGCCGCTGGCGCGCGCCACGGCGGCGATGGCTGCCAGATCGCTGTCCTTGAGGTCGGGCGCGATTTTCAGGAACACCGGGATCGGTCGGGTCAGTCTGGCGCGCGCCGCCATAACACCGTCCAGCAGCGCGGCAAGGGCGGCGGTGCCCTGCAGATCGCGCAGGCGTTCGGTGTTGGGCGACGAGACATTGACGGTGGCGAAATCGACGTAGGCCCCGCAATGGGCCAGCACGGTCGCGAAATCGGCGGCCCGGTCCTTGCTGTCCTTGTTGGCGCCAAGGTTCAGGCCCACGGGGATGCCGGGGGTGCGGGTGGCAAGGCGGGCCGCAATCGCCTCCATCCCGCTGTTGTTGAACCCGAAGCGGTTGATTGCGGCGCGGTCCTCGGACAGGCGGAACAGGCGCGGCTTCGGGTTGCCGGGCTGGGCGCGGGGCGTGGCGGCGCCCACCTCGATAAAACCGAAACCCGCCCGCGACAGAGGTGCGACCGCCTCGGCGTTCTTGTCGAAACCGGCAGCCAGGCCCACGGGGTTGGGCAGGGTCAGGCCCGCGAGCGACGTGGCAAGGCGCGGCGACGTGACGGGGCCGGGGGAGGGCGACAGCCCGGCGTTCAGCGCGCGGATCGACAGGCCATGGGCGGTTTCCGGATCAAGCCGGTGCAACAGCGCCAGGCCGATCCGTTCGATCATGCCGCGACGACGCCCTCGGGCAGGGTGTGGCCCGCATCGGTGCTGGTGATCGGGCGGTGCCAGACCACATCGGCCAGGGACAGCGCGCTGTAGAGGTGGGGGAACAGCTGATCGCCGCGCGATGGCTCCCACTTCAGGCTGGCGCCCAGGCGGTCGGCGTCATAGGCCAGCAACACGAGGCCGGTTTCCCCGGCAAAGTGCATGTTCAGGGTATCCTGCACCTGTTCGGCGGTGGAAAAATGGATGAAGCCATCTTCCATGTCGATCGGGGCGCCGCCTGTGGTGCCGAATTCGGAAAGGGCCGACCATTCGGTGGCGCGAAGAATCTTGTATATCTGCATGATCCGGTCATGCCCCTTTGGAGCGGTGGCGTCAAGCCGTGGGCGCGGACCCTGCGGGGCGAGTATTTGGGCAAAGAAGAAACGGGGGCCTGTCATCGGGGCGTCAGGCGGTGGCAGTCGGGGAAACGGCGATTGGCCTTTGACTCGGGTCCGGTGTGGCGCCAAGCTGTCCGCAATTCATAACCTCTGGGGGATAACCATGACCATTCGCCTGCTTTCCACGGTCGCCGTGCTGGCCCTGTCGGCCGGGGCGGCCAGCGCCGACTATACGCTGACCATCCTGCACACCAACGATTTCCATGCCCGGTTCGAACCGATCAGCCGGTTCGATTCGGGCTGCTCGGCAGAGGACAACACCGCCGGCGAATGCTTTGGCGGCTCGGCCCGGCTGGTCACCGCGATTGCCGAGGCGCGGGCGCGGTCGAACAATTCCATCCTCGTGGATGGCGGCGATCAGTTTCAGGGCACGCTGTTCTATACCTATTACAAGGGCAAGCTGGCCGCCGAGATGATGAACAAGATGGGCTATACCGCGATGACCGTGGGCAACCACGAATTCGACGATGGCCCCGAGGTGTTGCGCGGGTTCACCGAGGCGGTGAATTTCCCGATCCTGATGAGCAATGCCGACCTGACCGGCGAGCCTTTGCTGAATGATGTCATCCAGAAATCCGTGGTGATCGAGCAGGGCGGCGAGCGGATCGGCCTGATCGGGTTGACGCCGCAGGACACAGACGATTTGGCCAGCCCCGGACCCAATGTGATCTTCACCGATCCGGTGCAGGCGGTGCAGGGCGAGGTGGACAGGCTGACCGCCGAGGGTGTGACCAAGATCATCGTGCTGTCGCATTCCGGCTATGGCGTCGATCAGCGGGTGGCGGCACAAACCACAGGCGTCGATGTGATCGTCGGCGGGCACACCAACACCCTGCTGGGTGATATGGAGGGGGCGGCCGGCCCCTATCCGACCATGGTGGGCGACACGGCCATCGTCCAGGCCTATGCCTATGGCAAGTTCCTCGGCGAATTGAACGTGACGTTCGACGAATCCGGGGTGGTGACAGCCGCCGTGGGTGCGCCGCTGATCATGGACGGCGCCGTGGCCGAGGATGGTGCGACCAAGGACCGGATCACCGAAGCCGCCGTGCCGCTGGACGAAATCCGCAACATGGTGGTGGCCGAGACCACCGCCCTGATCGAGGGCGACCGCTCGGTCTGCCGGGCCGGGGAATGCCCCATGGGCAATCTGATCGCCGACGCGATGCTGGCCTATACCCGGGATCAGGGGGTGCAGATCGCCTTTCAGAATTCGGGCGGTGTGCGGGCCAGCATCGACGCGGGGCCTGTGACCATGGGCGAGATTCTGACCGTGCTGCCG
>Ga0105054_10009371_pt1 | contig 12710 bp, 9 predicted proteins | sample BON02_FD_78091 | JGI IMG/M metagenome (GOLD analysis project Ga0105054, IMG submission 78091) | Freshwater microbial communities from Lake Bonney liftoff mats and glacier meltwater in Antarctica - BON-02 (megahit assembly) | ecosystem: Environmental > Aquatic > Freshwater > Ice > Glacier... | reverse complement strand
TAAAAATTTGGGGAATATTGGTTTTTTTTTATCAAGATTTATTTTAAAAGAAAAAAAGAATACCCCCAATTTAAAAAAAAATTTATTTTTTTTTTTTAAAAAAAAAAAAAAAAAAAATCGATTTCTGTTGTTGAAAAAAAAAAAATCCATTTTTCATTTTTGAATGGCGGGTAGTGACGATGAATGGGAGGCACTGTTTGCAAAAGCAAAAGGCGTGGTAGTGACAAAGACAGAACAAATTATACCACCTAAGGAACCCTATAAGAAAGCCGAACCATGGCAAGATGTGGCGAAGGATTGGTCAACGGGGTTTGACAACCAACCAGACATGAAATCAGTTCGTGATGGTGAGCTGGTGAGGACTTTGGATGTTCTAGATAGAAGTATAGCAAGCGCATTGTATCGTGGACTTCAAGATTCTAATTCATGGAGTGTTGCAAAGTCCAACAGGGATAATCCTACTCAGCATGTGTATCGAGTTGGTTTCGGAACAGGTGAGCTGGAAGCCTTCCTTGAGTCCGTCGTGAAAGTGTTTCAAACTTTGGTTCCTGACCTTCCATGTCGGTTTCAAGCTTCGAAATATTCGGAAGGAGATTATATCGAACCTCATGACGACATTGGCTATTTGGAAATTGACGGGAAGCCGCATCGACGCAAATTCGCTGCGGTCTTATACCTGACGGAGAAGTGGTCGGAGGACAGAGGGGGAATATTTGTGGACCATGTAGATGGAAAAGAACTCTGTCCTGTTTTCAATTCGATGGTTTTGTTTCAAGTGCCTCGATTACATCAAGTGACTCCTGTTGTGGGAGCTCGAAAGCGATATTCCATATTCGGATGGTTTTATGAGCCATACGATGAGCCGAAAACAAAATCCAACAAGCGAAAGAAGAAAAAAACTGAAGGAATCGACAAGAAAGCGAAACAAAAGTGACCATCTAGATAGCTCAGAAAGTATTTAAAAATTTGGAGTATGCTGGTTGAAAGAACTCTTCTTTGGTTTCTGTATCTAGACGGGTGTGCACGCTCAATTTCATCTTTTTCGGATCGATAAGCCATATATCGGAAACACTTGACTCCAACAAGTACTTGTCGTGAGAGATGATAATCACTGCTCCATTGAACTCCTTAATGGCTGTTACCAATACTTCAATGCTCTCAACATCAAGGTGATTCGTGGGTTCATCCATTATGTATAAATCCGGTCTTGCGATACTCTCCATTGCAAATACCACGCGAGATTTTTGTCCTCCTGATAAAGTGTTGACACTTTGTAATCCCAAATCGCCATGCAAACCAAACCTTCCTAAGATCGATCGAGCCTTATCCACTGTGTCAACATTGGCATAGTTTTCAAACGCTTGTTCTTGCTTACACTTGTTGCTTCTGAGCATTACTAATTCAACAGGTGTCTTATCCAGTGGCAGATCCGGCACCATGTCTTGACTAAACACTCCAACCTTCAAGGAGGACATGCGACAGACACGCCCACATTGCGGCTCTAATTGCCCCATCATGCATTTCACGAGGCTTGTTTTTCCGGCACCGTTTTTGCCTAATATTCCGATTCTACTGCGAGCAGTGACGCTGACATTCAGATTTTCCAAAAGTGTTACATCTCCGTATCCCACTTGCACGTTTTCGAATCGAACAACAGAAGTGTTGGCGTACGTATTGTGGCATTGAGGAAATTTAAACAATAAAGGCTTCTCCTCAGTGTCCAATTCTGCAGTCACCCCATCGCCTCGATAGCTGCTACGCGTTTCGACCCAGTTGCCACCAGCATTTCCGAAACCAATCTCTTCCATTTTTTCCATCTTTTTTCTACGTGACCGTATCTGTTTCTGTCTGTTGTTATTAACCATTAGAAATTACATGTCATCACTCCAGTTAAAAAACTCACTTTTTTGGATCCCCTCCTTTTGATTTTTTGTCAGTAGCTCCTTTCTGCTGGGTCTTGATGTAACTTTCTAATTCTTTTTTTCGTTTCTCCATTGATTGCATCTTGCGATTTTGCATTGTTCTCTCTTGCACTTTCATTTCTTTATAATCGCCATATGTTCCTGCGAAATAAGTCAACTGTTTTTTCCGAAACACGATAGTTTCATTCGTCACATGATTCAAAAAACACTGATCATGAGACACCAGAAGAAGAGTCCCAGCAAAATTATCTTGATCGGCCAAATAATTTTGCAACCATTCTACTCCATCAGCATCGAGATGATTGGTGGGTTCATCCATAACGATGAGATCAGGGTCCATAATCAAGGCACCGCACAACGCAGCTCTCATTCTCCATCCACCTGATAACTCTTTCGTAGATTTTTTCAATAGATCGTCAGTGAACCCGATTGCACGAAGACGCAGTTCAACTTTATCTTCAAATTCAAAAGCATCCATCTGATTCAACGCTTCATATACTTGAGTCAATTGCATCGAAATCACGGCTGTTTCATTGGTATTTTCCATTTTTAAAAGTAACGAATCCTCCTCTGCTAGTAATCGAGTCCTTTCGTGATGGAATAAAGTCACGAATTCAACTGGGGTCATATCAGTGCCTTTCAACTCCTGTTCTACATACTGCACTTTGAGCCAGGGTGGGAATCCTGCTAGGGAACCCAGGGCGATCCTTCTCAACAAAGTCGCTAATACAAATAATAAGTACTTTGATCTTGAAACAGGTGCTGTTACTTACTTTTTCCTACTCCATTCCGCCCGACAAGTGCATATCGTTTTCCATACATGAGACGAAGAAGAGAGTTACTCAGCAATTCTTTGCCGCCTTTGGCCATGGTACAGTTGTCGATATGAACATCTTTCACCTGCCCAGTGACTCTCGTGACTCCTCTACCACCTGCTCCTCTGCCTCCCCATGGTATCCCCAGGCGAAGGCATTCTAGCCATGCACTACTATAATCGTCGTCATCGAGTTCCTCAATTTGTTCTGCAAGTCGATGGGGTTGAACTTTCCACTGTTCATTTCCTGTCCATGTGCGATGAAATCGCTCGAATCTCTTGGTTAAAAATTGGCCATGCGATTTTTTTTCCTGAGTCCATTTAGCTGCTGGTGAATCAGCAGTTGCTTTTGTCTGATATTTTTGTTGCGCAGGTTTCGATCGCTTCATTTGTTTAACCTTCTGGTCACGACGGTTTGAATTCGAAATCAAATCATCCGACTGATCAATCAAACCATCAGATTGATCAGTTAAATCATCAGACTGATTCTGAAATGCGAGGTGAAGGAGCTTTTTTATTGTATCAAACTCATCGCTTGTACACTCGCGACCCAGTAGTTGAGATATCATTTCTGAAGCCTCGCGCGCATCATTTGCATCGTGAAGGGCTTCCTCCACGTACAATGCGGCGTCTTCATCCACGAGCTCAGAGCACTCTTGCTTAAAAATATCAACCAAACTCATCTCCGGGTATATGGTTGAATAACAACGCCTAGGATGATATGCAATACTAATTTATATTGAAGAATTCTAAATCACCAACGCATGGAACAATCAAAACACCAAATTCCGAGAACACCTCTCGGAACGACCCCCGCAGATGTCCTACCTTATTTGCATTTATTATTTTGTCCCAACAAAAGTGAATAAGCGCTTTAGTTTTTAATTCGAGTTCAATGGATAAAGTTTGTCCACACATGCGATCGCAACTTGTTCGAAATGATTGCGCCAATGAGGGAGTTGTGCCCGATGTATCGACGTAAGTATCTTTTCAAAATTGGAATTGGTCGTATCTCATCGTTCCCAGTTTACCGCTCCCTCCCATTTGCGTTGCTTCGAATGGGGTTTTCCCTTCGTTTCCAGAAATGCTTCAGCATATGAAAGAAGTGGGAGGCGTTTTTTCCTATGAGATTATCGGCGGTCGTAGAATAACGATCATCGCGGACCTGTGTTGTATGAAATCATATTCAGCCCGGATGAGATGGGAATGACTCCAGGTGTGGGCGATGCAGTGAAGATTGAGGTGGAGAAGCTGGCTCATGCGTGGTTTGGGATCCCAAAAGGTATATGTGCATTCACTCGTCCTTCTCTCTCATCTGTACGCAAAGCCATTGGTCCTCAAAATGTCACGGGTTTGGCCAATCAAGTAGGAGCAGGTGTACAGAAGATATTCAATGGCATGGGAGATTCAGGAATTGTGGATTTGGTTCAAATTGCTCATGGAACGTTCTGGCCGGTAAATCAGGCGATGTTTGGCGACATGACCATTGGACCTGATATCACTCCTGGAGCAGATGATTGGTTTCATCAGTTCGACGAGTATGTCCCACAGGTTACAGGTGGTATGCCTGCAGCTATGTTTGAAGAGATGCAGGAAGCCGCTACCAAGATAGTGGATATGTTTGAGAAGAGCATATCTGCAGGGAATCATTTGAACCACGACAAGTGTCCCGTCCTACATGACCGGTTCGTGGCGTTCGATTCAAACCAATTTGATTCTCTTGAGAAGGCCAAGTTTATGATCTCACTGTTCTGGGCGCCTCAAGCAAATACGCTGCCAATGACATGGTGGGTTTTGGTACACATTCTATCTGACCCTCGTGTGAAGAAGAAAGTGGAGGATGAAGTTCGAAACGGGCAATTCAAGCACGCTCCTTACAATGGGAATGAATACCCAGCGGAAGACGATGATCTCCCATACACTCGTGCATGCATGAAAGAAGTATTGCGAATGTACATCGCTAACTTGACCCATCGTCACACTTCCCGTGATATTCCTGTGAAAACCTCGGAGGGTGTCTGGTATCGCATCCCCAAGAAGGACATGCTATCGGTAGCGAGCTACACCAGACATTACGATGATGCAATCTACAAAGACCCTCATAAGTTCTACCCTGAAAGATGGTTTGAGGAGAAACATGGAGTGAATGACTTCTGGCCTTTCGCACTTGGAAAATGGTCCTGTTCTGGGAAATTTCTTGCAATGCTTGAAATTCCAATTTTAACGGCTTTGTTCTTCAGGGACTTTGACACTGAACTAGTAGATCCAGTTCCTGCTGCTGACTGGGAGAAAGTGGTAGCCTCAGTTCGACCCCAAGGATGGCCATATAACACCAATTGCAGAGTCAAATTCACCAGACGTCTTGTTTCAAAAGAATCTGTTGCATTTAAGACATCCAGTCTATAGTCTCCTCATGATAAATAAATACGTGGTACATTTTATACTTTATACTAAAACGATGAATCCCCAAAAAACATTTGGCAAATCAATGTGCTAAATTATAATAAAACTATAACAAATCTTCGCCTTCAACATCGTCTAGTGTTTGAAAACGAACCGACGACCGGCGGGCAGTAGACAATGCCCTGTTGGGAATATACGTGAAATCAGTTTGCTTTAAAACGGATCTGATATCAGGCGTACCGCTTGTCTTTTTCCTGGCAGATCGTCTCACAGGCGTCATGCTCATAGCAGAACCGGTTTCTGCTGCGTCTCTCTTCTTCGTTTTCACAGCTTCCATTACAATCACAGATCCTTCTTCCTTTGCATCCTTCTTGGTATTTGGTGCTCTTAGTACCGCCTGTAATAGGCTAGAGTCTACTGGCACTCGAGCAGCTTTCTTGCCAGTCAATCGTTTGTTGGCACTTTTCTTCAAAGTGGTGTTGGGATTGAAACCCAGATATTTGCTGAGATCGATGTCTTCGTCGTTTTCATTATTATCGTCACATGTCTTTGTAGGAGTTCCTAAAATAGCAGCAAAAGGCTCCACCAGCAAATCATCAAGTGCGGTAATCGGTTGGCCATGAAATATCTCTCGTTTCATAAACTCACTGCACTTCAAATTAAATTCACCTTGAGTTTCGGGACGAAGATGTGACATTGCTTGAACAAAGGCACTTTTCGCTCTAGATATGTTTCCTTCTTTGATCTCAATATCAGCTAGAGAGATCCAAAATTCCCCTACTTGTAGACAATCAGGCGTTTCTTCATACAACTGATGCAAAAAATCTCGGGCTTTCTTCAAGTTACCGATTTTCAACATATCTCTCACTAAACTAACCTGCATTTCCACCAAGCTATTCAAGTTCTTCTGACGGACCTGCGTCACGGCTGGTTTCGGCGAATCCAATGGTTTTACTTCGACAACCACCTGCTTCCTTTTCTTGGCACTGGCAACAAGCTTTTCTTTAATGCTTTGAGCTGTGGGACGATTCGATGTCGATGAATTTTCCTTTCCTGTAAAGTCAAGTTTCGTGGGTGTCGGGGAACTGACCACTTTAGATTTCTTCGTCGCAGGCAATTCCGCTGCGCTGGTTTCAGAAACCCGTTTCTTGCAACGCTTCCAAGCATCTAATCTCTCCTTGCGTGAAGCTGCTAACATCCTATTTTATGATTTTAATCTGCAGTTGTGTTCTCTGTCAGAAATTTGAATGATGTCTTGCAACATAACGAACTTTTATCCATACTGGGTAGGTCCCCGAAACATGTTTTGAATTATTTGAATTTGTGGTACCTGGTACCAGATACTTCGTATTACATTCTATGCTGACAAAATTGCAATTTGCAATTTCGAGTTGATTTCATTTTGATCCTTTAATTTCTCTGTTTTTCGTTTTCGTTTGGAAAGCAGCGTGTCCACTCTTTCTTGAAGCAATTGAGTTTCAAATTCAGCATTTTCGTTCATGTCTTGAATGGTCTGTTCCAGGATCCTAATTTCGATTTTCAATTCCCGATCTTGCAACTCCACACTATCGCTTTCGATCTTAGTATGTTTAGTTTCACGATCGAATGCTTGACTTTTCCTTTGTAACGCGATTTTAATGGCAGCGTTTACGTTCTCCAGTTCAAGTTCGGATTCCGCGTTCTTGATAGTTGCATCTTGGAGAGCAGCTTCAAGTTGACGGAACTGCGCAGAAGTTTTGTCATATCGTTTAAACCTACTGAGTAGATCTCGTTTCTTCTCTTCAAATAGTGGAGAGGACTTGAAGTTTTTGTTGGCAACGTTGCTAGTCAAAACTTTCGTTGATCTATTTATGGATACCTTCACTTCCTTTTTCCTAGCGATGGTTTCCTCGCGAGCAATGGTCGCATTTAACACCGGTATCTCGTGTTCCAATCGTGTTATTAGTTTTTGGTACTCGTCAATTTGCGACGACAGATCTAAGAGCTCGTTTGCGGAACCTTTAGAAGAAGATACAAAAGTTCTTGCTTTACAAGTGGCTTCTATTATAATATCTCTGCCCGATGCATTTGAGATACGTCCATATATCTTTCTATTTTCCCGTCGAATTTCTTGTTGCCGTGACAATCGTTCACGTTTCTTGCGCTCAACAACCTGCTCCGACAATTTTATTCTAGGGTTCTTTTTTTTCGTCAATTTAGGTTGAGAATGAACGATTTTCAATTTCGTGCTCGACTCCACAACACTTTTGGACTCCATTTTAGGACTCAAAGGTTCACCGGGTGGCAACTCCATATGCATTTTCAATCGAAGAAAACCTCCAACAGATTCACCAGTTCTTCCTACAAGATTGTAGGACTCGCTTCGAACTTTTTGCGTTCCTCCTTTAATTCGTTCGCCATCTAACAGACTGTTCAGTGCAACAAGAACTTGTCCGCTGAATGAGTTGCTGTTGGAATACACTGTAAACAGTAGGTCTCCTTGCAAATTTTCCCATCCACCATCTTCGGGTGGGAATATATCATATTCAAAGTACTCGTTAAGAGCCTGGCCGCAGGGCAAAGCTGCGGTTGAATGGACAACAGTTTTGCTTCTGAACATCACGTTTGAATCATGGCCTGGTTCAACATAGGATGCTTTCACGTGGTACGTAATACCTGTATCTAAATCACCAACATTGACGACATCGCAACAAAAAATACCATCTCCATAACCGACTCGCGTATCCAGGCAATGAACCTTAAACATGATGTAACGCTTTTTTAGGAACGCCCCCCTCCCATTTGGAGCTGTTTTACTGGATTCATTTCAAGTCAGCTTTAATTAAATCATCCCTTTTTCATTGCTTTTTAATAAGTTCAAACGGAAAAGAAACCGCATCACAATTTAGACAGTCTCATCTGAGGGTACAAATGCCAGTTGCAACTGCATTCGAATGCTGTTCTGATTGATTGCAAGATATCCTGTTGCTATTTCGAAGCAGCTGAATATGTTTGAATTGCATGGATCAACGATATCGCGCTATGGATGTATGTGATCGCATAACCAATTGTGGAATCATGAGATCTAGACCTTGAAGAAGTCCCCCGATTTTTTTAGGTGCACACCCTATTTTAGAAGACTTGCTGTCAAATGATTCGCAGGAGCCTGAACCGACTGTCCAAGAAGGCGAGCAAGAGATTTTCAAAGACCAGCAAGGATGATCTATCCAACGAGATCGTTCACTACCGAGGAATTAGCTTGCGGTGCCTCAAAAGTCTCAGAGACGATGTGGTTCATGAAGGACGACGCACCCAAGGCATCACATTGTTTGTTTGTACTAAAAACACAGAGGTCGATGGAGAGCAAGTAAGGGAGGGAGATACTTTGGGGAAGATGAACCATGAAAACGTTTACAAGAAGGCAAGAGTCGATCACATGTTTCACATCTCGACAAAAAAACTATCTGAGTGTTTTAAGCAGAAAGAAAGAAGTGCATGGACCACAGAAGATATTGCAGAGTTTGTGGTTTTACCGGCCACCTTGTTGAAGAAATGTTTCTTCACTGATTTAATTGATGAGAAGGAAGTGGGGAATGTGTATGATGGGTCTTTTGTGAGTCAGGCTAGAAAATGTAACTTTGATGGATTGGTGAGCACCATTGCAGAGCACGTGGATGAAAATCACTTCATTTGGTTGGATGTGTTCAGTGCCAACCAACCTTTGCTCACAGATCTTGACAAATCTATTGATAACAAAGAGAAACAGAGACGATACGATCTTCTGAAGTTTGGCTTGCATGATGCCATTGAGAGATTCAGCAATCGGTTCATTTATTTTGATTCATGGTGTGATCCAGCCCCGTTGCAACGTACGTGGTGCGTGTGGGAGTTGTATGGTTGTATCAAAAAGAAGAAAGATATGAAAATTATCTTTGCACATGCTGAGCATGAATCCTTCATTGACGCGCTATTAGATGACCACGCAGGGATTATAGAGAAACTTTGCGATATTAAAACAGAAAACTCGCAGTGCTTTATTGAACAAGAGAAGAAGATGATTTTCGATAGTATTAGACATTTAGATGAAGGATTTGTGACCCTGAATTCTCTGATCTTAAGTCATATACGAGATTGGCTTGCTAGAACTGCCATGGCTGCCGTTGATGAGTTTCGTAAGAGCAAGGATGAAAGGCTTGATTCAATTCTAATTCAGGCGGGATTGCTGTATGATTCACAAGGCAATCCGGAGGTTGCACTCCGGTTGTATGAAGAGTGCCGCTTGATAAGAGAAGCAGTAGTCGGACAAGATCATCCTGAATATGCGGATGTACTGAATCATATGGCAATTGCATACGGATCACAAGGCAATAACGACGATGCATTGCGGTTGTACAAAAAGTGTCGCCTGATAAGAAAGAAACTTCACGGAATGGGCCGTGCTGATTACGCCAGTACCCTAAATAATATGGCGAACATATATGATAAACAACGCAAGTACGACAAAGCGTTGCTGTTATTTCAAGAGTGTCACGAGATAAGAAAGAACATTCTCGGAACAGATAATCGTGATTATGCCGCTACATTGAATAATATGGGAAATGTGTATAATGCACAAGGCGAGTACGAGGTTGCACTGCGATTCTTCAAAGAATGCCTCTTGATAAGAAAGAAAATTCTCGGAGCCGACCATCCTGAGTATGCCACCACGCTGAGTAATATAACAACGGTGTTTTTAGCACAACGCAAGTACGAGGATGCACTGGAGTTGAACGAAGAGTGTCGAGGGATAAGAAAGAAAATTCTCGGAACAGGCCATCCTGATTACGTCACCACGCTGAATAATATAGCAAGTGTTTATGATTCACAAGGCAAGTGTATGAAAGCACTGGGGTTGTACGGTGAGTGTCGTTTGATACAAGAGAAAGCTCTCCGAATTGGCGATCTAGATTATGCAAGGACTCTTGATCATATGGCCATTATATATCGAAAAGAAGGCAAGCTCGAGGATGCATTGCGGTTGTACGAAAAGTGTCGCACGATAAGAACGAACGTTAAGGGAACAAACCATCGTGATTATGCTGTTATGCTGAATAATATGGCTAGTATATATTATTCACAAGGCAAGTACGACGATTCTCTGCGGTTGTATGAAGAGAGCCGCTTGATAGGAATGCAAGTTTTCGAAATAGAAGACCGTCATTATTATGCCGATACACTGAGTAATATTGCAAATGTTTATTATTCACAACACAAATACGAGGATTCGCTGCGGTTGTTTGAAGAATGTCGCTTGATACAAGATGAAGTTCTAAGCCAAAACCATCCTGAATATGAACGAACAATATATCGTATGGGATTCGTATATGCATCACAAGGCAATTACGATGATGCACTGCAGATGTTTGAAGGGTGCCTCTCGATACTAAAGCAGCTTCACGGAACAGCCCATCCTTCGTATATCGATGTAATGGGTAGGATAGCAAGAATATATATGATCAAGGCAAGTAAGAGGATGCACGGCGGTTGTACTAAAAATGTGGCTTGATGCAAGAGAAATTTCTCGGAACAAACCATCCTGATTCTGCCACTACGCAATAATATATGGAAATCGTATGTAAAAAACTGGCGACAATCTTGCAAAAATTTTCCGTAGAAATCTAATTAGTAATTAGTGAATAACATTATCTCGACGATTCCTAATCAGATGTCTTTGAGTTTCGACGATTTCCTTCCGCGATTTCTTCCAACAGCTTATCGTCATTACAGACAGACCGAAAAAACATCTCGTTGAACTTTTCACCTTCATTCAACCATTCTGCCATGCGATCAATAGCAATATGACATAGACACGCTTGGACATAGGCATCGATCAGCGAATCAATTCCTAATCCCAGAGTGTCAAAGTCCTTTCTGTCCATGAGTAGCAATCTGCCAGCTTCAGTGGAGAACAGGCCTTCTCCTTGTACCACTGAGAGGTTGGTTCCCAGCTGAGCCCATGTGTCTGAGTTTTCATCCAGTTCATTGGCTAGTGGCTTGTGAGCCCTTCTCGCGTACATAGCTACAGGCATAAAACCTCCTTTGACTGGATTAGCACACACTTGCAGCCGCAGATCTGCAACAAATATGTTTCCTTTCTTATTGGGGATGGTTCCATTGTGATATAAAGTTACAGACTTATCAAGTGCTCCAGCAGCATGGCCTTTGGAGGACCATTGACTATTGGCTATCAATGACTGGATGATATACAACGAGTACATATTGTTCTTCTCACTCTCTTCGAATTCACACAACTCACGCTCATTCGTTACCGTGTAGACACCTTGACCTGCATTCGAATATGGAACTTTGATGCATCCGAATCCACCCAACCTCTTAATCCACTTCCGCACGTCTTCAAATTTGACATCACGAATGGTTGTAGGGGTTCTAATGACCGGCAGTTGAGTAATGGAGAGCTCAATATTGAAGTTATCATATGCTTTTGCAGCCACCATCTTATTACGTCCTCCGGCGAGACAAGCTATTACAGGATTGCACACGAACGTGGATAGTGAATCACTTGGCAGATCCACAGGGAGTCGCTGCCATGGTTTTTGCGTGACGTATCTAAACACCGCACGAATAGGAATTGGGGCGGTGCCTTCACGTAAGAAGTACAAGACATTGTTCTCCCACTTGGTCACGTGAGGTCCAAAGACATCTTCATTCCACACTGGAATCAAGTGAACTTCCTCATCAAGTGCATCAGCCAATGCAGCAGCATAGCCACTTGCTTCCATAAGATTCTTGTCATAGATGACTCCTAGATTTCCTTCAGGGAGTAATCCAAGTCCACTCCGTCGGTGCAATTCGGGAATGAAACAATGTCGAAGCAATGTTCCATATCCCCCGTCTTCAACGTTCTCATCATAAAGTGGATTCGATTTCTGCCCCGATGCACATGAATTGGTTTCAATAACGGTCATGAATGATCTTCCAGTCTCTCTTTCATTCACGTACATCAAATCTGTGCCACACCACATGAGATGTTTGGGCTTGAAATCCGTGATTAGCTTAAGCAGTGTTTCCTGGTCCTTGTCAGAATGCGTGTGACAGTATCTTTTGATTCGCTGTGTGTTACTCAATGACAGGAAGTTCCTCACTAATGAATGTTAACGTTTCCTTTCTGAAGACGAGATTACGTACCTGTAGAATGAATAGTCGCATTAAGACAGCGCGGGTAAAAATGTTCTGATGGCTCGAAGCTGTTGGGTCCATATGTTCGAATCGGAAAGCTCTTGTTTCTCTTCTCCAGCTGGGCTTGACTCAAGGAACTGCTCATGTCACAAAGATCCAGAACTATAATCGTTTTGAAGTGCCATAAACTTCAAATTTTTGAAGTTTTTTCTATTTACCAGTCCCATTACGCTTTACTCTAATCTAGTTTCCAAGTTTCGAATCCGAGGAAGTTCACCAAGAAAAAAATCCAAACGGAAATCGAAGTTTTCCATAAACAAACAAAAGATAGAAGATGAAGTTTGGGAAACTCATCAGAAGAGAAGCGACACTGAAATGGAACTTGAAGTGGGCGGACTACTATGTGGACTACAAGG
>Ga0105054_10009363_pt1 | contig 12719 bp, 11 predicted proteins | sample BON02_FD_78091 | JGI IMG/M metagenome (GOLD analysis project Ga0105054, IMG submission 78091) | Freshwater microbial communities from Lake Bonney liftoff mats and glacier meltwater in Antarctica - BON-02 (megahit assembly) | ecosystem: Environmental > Aquatic > Freshwater > Ice > Glacier... | reverse complement strand
CTTGACCTTGCCATTCAATGTCTTTTTACCTTAGAGTAGGTTTGCCATAAAGATATATTTGCAGGCATACAACTTTTTATTTTTTGTCTCATTGCACATCTAACATATTCTATCACTTATTTCCAAACCACATCATCGTTTTTTCTGACAGATCCGGCAGGGAAAGGATGTTTATCATTAAACGGATAAAGTACTTTTTGATCTTCAATGACTATCATTTTTTCATTAAGTGTTCCATCCGCATTCATTGACTTACTTAAATCGAGCCCAAGATGTTTGGCTAGGAATGGATAGGCGGCAGCACGTTTATTTTCATCATAACCATGCTTATCATTTGGAAGATGGACATTTTCCACATTTTCGGGCTTACCAAGTAAACTGTAGATATATTTTTGATGTGGATACTCTACTTTCGGATTATTTTTTGTCCAATCGTCACCATCTGAAACCAACAGCATCGGACGTGGAGCAGCAAGTGCAGCAATCTCAACATTATTTGTTTGAAAGCCCGGGCTTTTATGAATCGGCATGCCGCTTTCACAAATACATCCGCCAAAGAAATGCGTAGAAACCATCACAACAGGAACCGAAACAGCAATACGATCATCAACAGCAGTTAGTAAAAATGATTGTGTGCCACCACCGGATGCACCCGTAACGCCAATCTTTTTAGGATCGGCTCCCATCATTAACAAAAAGTCAATGCCACGAATACTGTTCCATAGCTGCAATTTTAAGGCTTCAGGATGTTCATGAATCCATCCGAAGTCTCCCATCTGACCATAACCCACGGCATCATAAGCCCAAACCATAGCTCCCATTCTTGCCAGTGATGCAAACCTTCTTTGCGCATCTGCACGATAACGGCCCACATCTCCTTCTTTTGCCCAATGTCCATGGGTATTTAATATACCGGGGAGCATTCCCTTTACATTTGTTGGGGTATATAAGCTACCGGTAACATACACGCCCGGCAAACTCTCAAAAGCAATATTCTGTACCTGATATCCATCGAAAATTCGTTTTTCACCCATAATTGGATTCAGAGGAGTTTTGGCAGGAAATTTTTCAAGATCTGCACCTTTTAAAATATGCGCGCGAATCTCTTTTGCACGACTTTGCCAGGCTGTAGCAGTAGTATATAACATTCGCTCTTTTTCGAGAAATGATTTGCCTTCTTCTTCAGTCCAATAATTACCAACACAAAGCATTGATTTAGAGTCATTAGATGAGGTCTTGTTCTGAGATACTGCAGGTTTTAACGAAAGGAGTAAAACACAGCTGATCAGAAAGATCCCTTTTGTAGTTTTCATAAATAATTTATTAATTGTTAGTACACATTCTATCTAAACATCTGGTTATAGTCATTAATTGATTGACTGAATTAACTAAACAGATATGGTCTTCCTTCTTTTGCCGAGGTATAAATGGCCAGGACAATTTCAACTGCTTTGCGGGCCTCAGCTCCATTTATTTCAAAAGGTTTTCCAGATTCTATTGCTGCAATAAATGCGGCTATATTTTTTTTATGAAATAAATATGAAATTGAAGCGGGATCAGAGGCACCTCCTCCTCCTGAAGGACCTCCAATATTATTCAAAATTTCGAAATCTTCTTCCTTCTGATCTGCAAACTGCCAGACAGCAATAGCATCATCAATCAGAATTGCTGTTCCCTTAGTACCGGTAATTTCCATCCTACGGAACTGCCCCGGGAAAGAAGCTGTTGAACCATAAATACTTCCCAATGCATTGTTTTTAAACTTAACAATGGCAGCGGCGGTATCTTCAACCTCTATGGCATGGCCAATAGTTGCGATACTGGCCTGTAAAGAACTGAGCGGCCCTGCCAGGTATTGCATTAAATCAATCATGTGAATAGATTGGTTCATAAGCGCACCACCCCCATCGAGCTTCCAGGTACCGCGCCACTTACTCTGATAATATTCATCAGACCTCCACCAAGGTACATGTACAGATACGAAACTAAGATTACCAAAGCGACCTTCATCAACAGCCCTTTTCAGCAAGGCAACAGAGTCGCTGTAACGATAATTAAAGATACCACCAAGGTAAGTTCCCGAATTTCTGTGTGCACTGATCATCGCATCTATCCGATCCAAAGAAATTTCCATTGGTTTTTCACAAAGCACATGTTTTCCTTGCTGAGCAGCTTCTACAGTCGGGTCCATATGGTTTCCACTTGGTGTAGCGATAGTCACAATATCAATTTCATCGGAACAAAGCATCTCAGAATAATTAGAAAATGCTTTACAATCAAATTTCTGGGTAAAAATATCTGCCTTTGTGGGGTCTGAACCGCAAACTCCAAGCAGACTTGCATTTCCCAAACTTTGAATGGCTTGTGCATGAAAATCGGCAATCATCCCTGTTCCAATTATTCCGAAATTCCAGATTTTCATTTATCCTGTAATTCTATTAACTCTAATTATTGATTAATACTACCCTGAAAATGAAGCCTTTGACACTCTCATTGTATTGCCTGCTAAAATTTTTTGTATGGTTTCATCCGAATATCCCATTTGAACCATGCCAACTGTATACATTGGCCAATTGGTCCAGGCCATACTTTGAACCATCTCCGGTGTTTCCTTGTAGTCATCTACAGGCCAAAGGGCTTCCCATCTTGTTCTCTCAGGCTTTCGCGCAGTGATTTTACTACTTTCCTCACTAGAAAATCCGGATCTATAAGCTACATCTGTTCCAATAGCAACATGATCAGAACCAAACTTCTTTACCACATAATCAATATGCTTCATCATCATTGAGATGTCACCGCTACCTCCAAGAAACCGTGGAATACAGCAAATGCCTATATAACCACCGGTATCAGCAATGGCACGAATCACAGGGTCGGGTTTAGAACGAATATGTTTATTGATAGAAGCTACTGTGGTATGACTTGCTACCATAGGTCGCTCGGAAGCTTGAGCCGCTTCCAAACTTGTTTGCCAGCCTGAATGCGCAATATCCACAATAACCCCAACCCGATTCATTTCCTTTACTACCTCACGGCCAAAATCGCTCAAGCCACCATTAGCAGTTTCTGCACAACCGTCACCAATAACATTTCTTCTGTTATAGGTAAGGTGCATCATTCTTATTCCCAGATGGAAGAATACGCTAATGTATCTTAACTCATCTTCTACCGAAATCCAATCCTGTGGCAAAGGAACTCCATTGCTGGTAAAATAAAGTGCATGACGATTTTCTTTTTTTGCTTGTAAAATATCATTCGGCTTTACCGCTTTACGAACAAAATCACTCATCATATCTGTGGAATAGGTAAAGTTAGCTAAGCGTTTAAGCAAGCGACTAATCCCATTTCCCTCTTCACCGGTATTCTGTACTACGCAAGTTACACCCGAAGCCTTCCAGGCATTTTCTAATTCCTGCCTTTCTCTCTTATCGATGACAAAACGAGTCATCGACTGATTTTCCAACAAGTCTTGTAGCTCCACTTGAGATGCTTTGGCATTTATTGCCGAATTTATCAATGTAGCATTAGGTGCAGCCGATGGCATGAATCCATAACAATCAATCACCACTGAGTTTCTGTGCAATTCTAAGCCATGTTCCAGCTGTTTCTGACTGGGTTTAAGAATATTTTTAGCTATTTCAAAATTCTGTTTTATCTCTTCATTTATGGCATATCTTGAATGGTCAAGACTTAAAGGTGAATGAAGATCAGATTTAGGAAAGTCTTTAGCTTCAGCAAAACCACCAAAAATTCCATCACTTGCCACAGCTAAACCGGCCATGCCCGAGAGCTTTAGAAAATCTCTGCGTTTATTTTTCATCAGTATATAATTTGTTTATTATTGACTATAATTTCCAAAAGAATATCTTTGGAACTTACAAAAGCTCAATATTTTGAAGCAAAATCTGCAGCATACAAATTAATATCAGAGTCGCTTAAATGTGTACCTGAACTGATAATAATGCGGTACCTTAATTTCAAAGTGCCCCCTGCCGGAATACTATAATTCAGTTCTTCTTTTTTATTGGTGAAATCTTTTACTCCAAAGGGATTTGCAGCAAATAAGCCATAACCTCGCGCATGCCAATAAGTAGGATAACTCAGATTTTTGGGATGATCACAAATAACTAGTGAAACTTTCTCATTCCCGATAGTACCATAAAGATCCATCCATTTGGCTCGCTTGCCCCAAACTTCTTCACCTTCATCGCCCTCACTACTCCTGTAGTGTCCGGTTGGGATATCATTCTCCATCTTTTTTACTGTGGTAGGATTTCCCTTTGCATCCGTTAAAGTAAGGTCTTGTTTTGAAGGAAGTTCAAGTTGTCTAGCTACACGAATTCCAAAACTGCCCTCTTTGGTATCTTTAAAACTTACTGCTACACCGGTTGCTTTTAAAGTGATGATACGATCGATAATTCGGATTGAGCCCTTGGCAATAAAATGAAATTCAGTACTTTCTGCCAATAGTTCTTTCCCATTAGGATCAATCCAACTAGCCTTAGTAAGCAATACACCTTCACCTGCTCCTCCTGAAAGTTTTTGAATACCTAAATGCTTAATCTGACCAGCATTCACACTCCTTTTCCCTTCATGTCCATTACCCCAAAAGTCATAGCCATTAACATTTCCATAATTGAACCAGTTTCCGGCATGGTGGATATGATCACGACGTTCACCTTCTCTTGGCTCAATTGGAAAACCGCGAGTGATAGGAGTTCCAAATGCTGTTAGCACTGGATAAAGTATGGGCTTATAGACTGTATCCAACCATTGATAAGAGGTAAACAGTTTCCCTCCAATCAATATATCTACTCTATTGTCTGCCTCCCGTTTAACAAGTTTTACAATCGAGGCCTGGTTGTTTGTATTTTTATTCTGTGCATTTAGAGCACTAGAACTAGCCAAAATACTAACTATTAGTAGTTTATATATTAACTTCATTTGTTTTTTAATTTAAGCGGGTGGTGAAAACACCAACTGCAGGAAATTTAAATACTATAATCTATTTATTGTAAGCGGGTGGTGAAAACACCAACCACAAGAAAATTAAGCGGTTGGTGAAAACACCAACCGCAGGAAAACCGCAGGAAATTAAACTTTTGATGGAACGACATACGGACTCCGATACTTACGGGTCAGCATAGCATCTGCTTCTGGATCATTAATGAACTTTTCAGAATCACCTTTAAACCTTAGCTCGCGCCCAAGACGGTAAGATATATTAGCCATAAATGGCACAGCAGAGGAATAATGTCCATCTAATATATCACAATGTAGGTCTTCATTTTTATTTGACTTAATTGCATCTAGGAAATTGACAAAATGTTCTGTATTGCTTGAGCCTGTGAGTGTTTCTGATGCATTAATATTTGCAACTTTTGATCCAGCAAATGGTTCTGTTTCTTTAGTCCGATATGCTTTCCAAGTACCTCCGTCAATCTCAAGATAACCCTCAGAGCCATAAAAAATGTTGCCAATTTTGATACCAAGACCCGATTCACTATTAGAATATCGCCCTCTTGTTTCAAACTCAAGAATTTTACCATCCTTATATTTGGCAATAGTAAGCTGGGTATTTGGAGTTTCCTGCTCACATTGAGTTCGATCAATTCCATAAATCCCACCTGAAGAAAACACAGAAACCGGATGCTCATTTTTATTAAGTCCCCAGCGGGCCACATCAAATTGGTGTGGACCCTGATTTCCGGTATCCCCATTTCCGGTATCCCAGAACCAATGCCAATTATAATGACCTCGCTTTTCATTATATGGTCGGTAGGGCGCCGGGCCTAACCAGCGGTCGTAATGAAGGCTGGCAGGCGGAGTGCTGTCTTTGGCAATACCAAAAGAGTCTCTGGGCTTAATGCAAAGGCCACGAGCCATATAAACATCACCAATTCCGCCACTATGGAGGAATTTCATGGCTTCCATCACATTAGGGATAGAGCGGTTCTGGAAACCAACCTGAATACGTTTATTATACTTTCGGGAAGCCTCAATCATTTTTCTGCCTTCCCAAATATTATGAGAGGCCGGCTTTTCAACATACACATGCTTTCCGGCCTGACAGGCCCAGATTGTTCCCAGAGCATGCCAGTGATTTGGGGTAGCAAATGATACTATATCAATTTCTTTATCGTCTAATACTTTCCGCATATCCCATTCTGTTGAAGGTTTGATACCGGTTTTATCTAAAACCGTTTTTGAGCGCGGATCAAAAAATTGCTCGTCTGTATCGCAAAGTGTTTTTAGACGCACATTGTGGCTATCCTTCAGATTGCACCAGGCATCAATATGAGATACTCCGCGCCCTCGTATACCTATTACAGCAACATTGATTCGTTCGTTAGCTCCCAAAATTGAACCATAGGATTTTGCACTGAAGCCCATGCCGCCAATTGCTATTCCGGCACTACCAATAAGGCTTTTTTTAATAAAATCTCTTCTTTGAGTCATTTGTATAAAATTTTAAATTGATATAATCCTAAACTTGTAATTAATATATGAACAGGTGCGTTATTTGAAATATCAGGGAGCAATGCTTGTAAAGATCTGATTATATTAAAGTATTATTTCGTTTTAATATTTGCCACCAAATTCTTGAAAATAGCCAATTGCTCTTTCATTGCTTTTATCTTATCAAGTGGTGTAGAACTAGCTTCAAGTAGAATCCAGCCATTAAAATTAACACCAGCTAATAGCCTGAACAGTTCCTGATAAGGATAATCGTTCTGGTTAAGTTCCCGCACATGTACGGTATCTCCAATCCACTTTTTAACCATGTTAAAATTACCCTGAATTCCTGGTGGATTCAGATCAACATTATTACTATTCCAGCAAATCTTAACATTCGGATCTGTAACCTGATCAAAAATTGCTTTCATATTGGGCAATTCCTGCGTAATAAGACCATGTGCCTCTACTCTAACCAACATACCGTAATCATCGGCAAATTTTCCGACTTCATTTAGGGAATTAGCAATCTGTGCTATCGTTTGCTCTCTGGGTGTCCCAGCAGGAAGGTTATTAGGTTTAACTTTAATGCCACTGGCACCGATATCTCTACAAAGCTTAATGTATTCCTTTGTCTGATCAATATTTTTACGGAGCGTAGCTCCATCCGGGCTATGATATTCAAAGTTTGATCCGTATCCTACACAAGTAACCGGACTATCGGCAAACCTTTTCTTCACTTCGGCTCTTTGGGAAGCATTAAGGTTTATCTCAACTGCATGGGCATGCTGAGTCCGGAGCTCAACAGACTCAAAACCAGTCTCCTCACAATTAGAAATGATGGTAGGTAAATCCCAATCCTTTCCCCATTGATAGGTTACGAGGCCAAATTTCATTGCTGCCTTTTTAATATTTATTCCCGTATCAGAAGCTGATATGTTAATAGAATTAGCAATTGAAGCGTAAGATCCAGAGCCCGCGATTGCAAGTCCGGCAGAGCACATTAGGCTCTTTTTTATAAATTCTCTACGTGCTGTCATTTAATCAGTTTTATAAAAAAACTATTGAGTTAACATTTGTAAAATCAATATACTCAAAAACTTTACTTAGTATCAATTTTATTATTAATCATCTCAATTAAAATGAATTACAACGCATTAATTTAAAGAAATCATGATTTTTCATAATAAAGGGTCTACCATAATTAGGAATATTGTAGGTATCATAAATTGATTAATTTAACTCTTCCAATAAATACCTAAATTTGCAGCATGCAAATTCACATATTAAAATCAAAAATTCACAGGGTTAAAGTAACGGATGCAAATCTTAACTACATAGGAAGTATTACAATAGATGAGGACTTAATGGATGCCGCAAATATCCTAGAAGGTGAAAAAGTACAAATCGTTAACAATAATAATGGTGAACGCTTTGAAACATACACTATCGTCGGTAGAAGAGGAAGTGGCGATATTATCTTAAATGGTGCTGCAGCGCGACGGGTTATGAAAGGTGATGTAATTATAATTATTACCTATGCCATTATGGATGAAGAGGAAGCACGGAACTATAAGCCTCTTATTGTATTCCCGGACGAGGAAACCAATCTGTTGAAATAAGTCAAGCATTTAGTTCTCATCAAAATGAGTTTTAGAAGATGATGAAATCAATCTTGTAATTTCATTCATCTCATCATCGGTCAGGTTTCTCCATTTTCCTACAGGTATATCCAGTCTGATGTTCATAATTCTGACCCTTTTAAGTTTAACTACTTTATAATCGAGATAATCACACATTCTTCGGATCTGCCTGTTCAACCCTTGGGTCAGTATTATTTTAAATCTGTTCTTATCCAGTTGTTCCACCTCACATTTGCGGGTAATTGTATCCAGAATTGGAATTCCGTTCCTCATATTTTTTAGAAATTCAGGATTTATTGGTTTATTGACTGAAACAATGTATTCCTTTTCGTGATTATTTCTGGCTCGGAGTATTTTGTTGACAATATCCCCGTCACTAGTCAGAAAAATCAGTCCTTCACTTGCTTTATCAAGTCGTCCAATCGGAAAAATACGCTTCGGGTACTTGATATAATCAATGATATTATTTTTTTCAGCCTTGGTGTCGGTTGTACAAACAATTCCTACAGGCTTATTAAATGCAATATATACCGGCTTTTCATCAATTGAAGAAACCATTTTACCATCAACTCTAACCACATCATCAGGACCTAGTTTGGTGCCCATTTCGGGTACTACACCATTAATGGTTATACGGTTTTCAAGAATCAGTTTATCTGCAGCTCTTCGCGAACAGTAGCCAATTTCACTTAGATATTTATTTATACGTGTTGACTTCGGTTCTTCCATCTAATTTTTCGGTAGGATGACTATTAAAATAATTTTTTTGGTTCAATTATTCAAATAATCATCCATTGCACAACCAATCGGGGCACCCGGTGGCGCGGTCTGCAAAAGTGTTGCTTTTGCCTTTTCAGGAGATTTTATCCGTTCGAGTGTGAGCAATAAATAGCCTTTGGATTTACTATCCATGATAGCTTTTAACTGAGTCTCTGCATAGTTCTTCAAATCCGAAATCGATTTTAGTGCTTGAGCTTTGACAGCAAATGAGGAATCATCATTTACAGAAACCGATAAAAGATAAGTAAGCAGCAATTGTTCGTTCTGCTTTTGTATCAATCCCTCCAAACCACTTAATCTTACCGATTTCCATGTTTTGACAATTAATAAATCTATCATCTCATCCATCCCCAAACCATTATTTGAAGCCTGATATTGAACCATCCTATTTAAACGCGCTGTGTTGAAAAGAAATGAAACCGGTAAATCAGCTGCTGCTTCTGCTGCTGCCAGCGGGTCAAATGCCAAACCTGTTCTCCTCTTAAACAGTTCCCGGGTATAGGCATAAGCGGCAGGTCGAGGAGGAATTAATTTAATAATCCTTTCATGCAGTGCCAAGAACTTAGGGTCCAGGCAATCTGTAAGGGCTGTGAGAGCATTGAACTGAACTTCCTTTGGTACAGATTGGGTTGCTATTTGTCCGTCGCCCTTTAAAGCGTAGGAATAAAACATTCCGCCAACTACTTTTGAAACCGCTTCTACCTGATAACGATGATATAGGTAAATCGGAACCAATACATCTTCCAGCATTGACATAGGCATTCCATTTGGAATATTGTTCAGACCGAACTGTGAAAGCGCTTTATTACGAACGTTCATAATATTTTTCAATTCCCTGATAGGATCATTCCCATTATCCCATAAATGTGCTTCAGGATGCAATCCGGCAGGATCACGCGCATCTCTGTCAGAAATAAAAGTCAGATTTTTCTTAGCGGCTTCAGTCAATATTTTATCCAATTCCTCCGATTCATTGCTTCCCTTTGGGAATTGTGAATATCCATATTGAATGCTTACTTTATCCCAGTCGCCGATCTCATTGGTATAAGCCTTATTCATATCAATTTCATTATTACTGTTTAAGGATACCAGGGGAGGAGGGTAATCCATTACACTGGCCCTGTTCTGCGCACTTGAAATATAATTATGCATCAGGCCGATGGTATGCCCTACCTCATGCGCGGCCAATTGCTTTAAACGCTGCAATGCCATCTGTAGCATTTTATCATCAGCAGGAGCAGTACCATTTTCAAAAGGTGCAAGCAGGCCTTGTGCGATCAGATAATCCTGGCGCACACGCAGTGAACCTAGAGTTACATTTCCTTTGATAATTTCGCCTGTACGCGGATCAACAACCGCATCACCATAGCTCCATCCCCTGGTGGAACGATGCACCCAATTGATCATGTTGTAGCGTATATCCATAGGATCGGCATCATCAGGTAATATCTTCACCTGAAAAGCATTGATAAAACCCGCAGCTTCAAAAGCCTGATTCCACCAGCCTGCACCCTCCATTAAAGCAGATCGGATTGGTTCAGGTGTACCATTATCCAAGTAGTAAATGATGGGCTTTATGGCTTCACTTTTTATGACAGCGGGATCTTTCTTTTGCAGCCGATGGCGCAGGATAGTATATTTCTGAACCGGCTCATTCACTGGTGAACCGTAATCATAATATGAATGAGTTGTATATGGTGAACGGGCATCATATAATCTCTTTTCAAAATTATTATCAGGCAATAGTGCAAAAGTATGATGCACTCTTAAGCTCAAAGCTTCGGAGGCGGGTGCAACTGATTTGACAAAATCACCCTGCTTTCCATCAGTATTTACAAATGTGACAGTCGTTTCAAACTCAGTATTCAAAGGAAAATTTTTGCTACGAGGCAGATACATCGCACTTCGGGATGCATCAATATTATAATTCCCCTGATTGGACATTCTCAAGCGATTGGCCACCTGCATGGCATCACGCAGTAAAAAATCAGTTGCATCGATCAGTACTGAGCCCTTGCTCTCTGCAGAAACTGTAAAACCCCAGATGATTGACTGGGCAAACGACTGTTCAACTGCCCTTTTTTCTGCCGTTCCGGCAGATTCTGCACGATAAGCATAATTGGGTTCAATTAAGAGGATTCTATTCCCAACCCGATTGAATTTAACAATATACGTTGTTCCCAGGCTCCCCCTATCGAGACCCACATCATTAGAACCCAAACCCGCAGGAAGGGAGGTTTGGTATAATACTTCCTTATCAAACTCATCTATCTGTAACCATATTTTCCCCGTACTCTCATCCCAGAAATAATTCATGAAACCATCGAAAGATTTCATATTCTTTGTTTTCTCGGAAATAGGATCTGCAGTTTGTGCAGATGCTGGGGAATGAGATCCAAGAAAAATGATCAGGGCAATCCACAGTTTGCCCGTATTGAAAGGCTTGAAAATAGTTTTCTTCATAATTGGCGTTTAGTAACTAAACCTATTAAGAAGAATCTGTTTTTGCAAATGATTTGAACTCAATAAATAGCAGCAAACAAAAAAAGGTCCCGCCTTAACGACAGAACCCCTTAACAGAATATAATTGGTTTATTATTCGGTGAAATTACAAATTTATTTAATATCAATATAATCAATATTAATTATATTTACATAAATAAAATCTATACTATGACCCTAGTTCAACTAGAATATATTGTTGCTGTAGATACCTATAGGAGTTTTGGAATTGCTGCAGAAAAGTGCTTTGTAACCCAGCCTACCATGAGTATGCAGGTACAGAAACTGGAAGAAACTCTCGGAGTGAAACTTTTCGACCGAAGCAAACAGCCGGTATTGCCAACTGAGATTGGAGCCGAAGTAGTTGAGCAGGCAAGGATCATTCTACGGGAAAGTTATAAATTAACTGAACTGATCAGTAATCAAAGAAATATAATTTCAGGTGAACTCAGAATTGGGATAATCCCAACAATGGCACCTTATCTAATGCCAAAGGTGATTTCTGCCTTTATGGAAAAATATCCGGATGTGCAGCTACAAATCTGGGAATATATGACAGACCAGATTGTTCAGGAATTAAAAAATGGCTTGCTTGACTGTGGTATTCTTTCAACCCCGCTTGAGGATAAAAACCTTACTGAAACACCACTTTTTTATGAATCTTTTGTTGCATACCTTTCTAAATCAAGTCCCCTGATTAATAAAAAGAGCATTTCAGCAAAAGATATTAATCTGGAAGATCTATGGCTGCTGAATGAAGGACATTGTATGCGTAATCAGATTCTGAATATCTGCAATCGGAAAAAAACAGGTGAGCTAAAGCCTCTTGAATACAATACTGACAGTGTAGAAACGCTCAAGCGAATGGTAGAATTGAATAAAGGCATTACTCTCTTACCCGAGCTTTCAATAAGTGACTTTTCAGTCAAACAATTAGACAGGATACGTTATTTTAAAACACCCGAACCAAGCCGTGAAATTAGCATAGTTACGCATCGGAATTTTCTTAAACGTAAACTAATATTAATCCTCAAGAAAGAAATTATTGAAGCCATTCCAAAACGGATGCACAGTAAAAAGAAAAAGGAACTTATGGAGATAAATCCCTAATTAATCTTTACTTCTAAATTTTGATATCAGAAAGACTATCAGCGCTATAACCACTATAACCACGAATATACCGGTATAAGCACCTGCTTTAAAAATTCCAGTAATCAAATCACAGCTTGATAAAAGGCTGATAGCTATAACTGCTAAAAAAAGTGATACGTTTTTCATAATGTTATATTTAATTTTTAAAGGCTAAGATGCTTTTATGAGCTTATAATTATTTTAATT